>PPYF01171846.1_pt1 | contig 31351 bp, 34 predicted proteins | sample 1559871 | NCBI WGS metagenome assembly PPYF01 (sample SAMN08240021, study PRJNA423297) | Human gut metagenome, whole genome shotgun sequencing project.
TGGTGGATCTAAAAATATAAAACTATTTTTATACTTCCATGTTTCATCAAAAAAGTTGCTATTAATTTCTACTTCTTTTATTTTTTCTAAATACTTCTCTAGTATTTTCTCTTTTTCTTTAGAATAAAAAGAGTTATTTAAGCTTTTACTTTTACCTCCAAATCCATAAAGTAATATAATTATATTTTCCTCTTCTGTGGTTAAAATATTTCCTTTAAAGAGTTTTGAAAAATTTTCTTTTAATCTATTAAATTTTTCTTTATCATTAATAGATACATCTCTTGCATTTTCTATTTCTTCCCCTTTATAAATATTTTCTAAAACTCTTTTATATAGTTCCATCACTTTTTCTTTTTTATTAGATTCTATTAGACTTTCTAGAGCTATATCCTTAATATTTATTGTAATATTTACCCCAAAATCTTCTTTTATATTTAAAGGTATTTCCATAGCTCCAGCAAATAGATCTACAAAATTATCTCTTTTATTCTTTTCAAAAACTTGCTTAATTTCTTTATAAAATCTTCCTTTACTGCCAAAGTAGCAAAATGGCTTTTTTATTTTCATTTTTCCTCCCAAAATTTGCATAAAAAAAAGCTCAGTAATTCTAACTAAATTTTAGTTAGACTACCGAGCTCTATGCTACAAAGTATCTTTTCTTTATTCTTTTTTTCTTGGACATATTGGAACTCTTTTTCTGGCTTCTACAAAATACCCCCCCTTTATTTTTATTTCTCCCCAGCCATCATGCTGTCTTAATTCTTTTAAAATAAGTTCCTCATTCTCTTCAATTTTCTTCTTCTCTTGCATAATAACTCCTTTACAATTTTTATTCAAGTCTCAATTTTATTTAAAAACATACCTTTTATCTATTTTCATATATATTATTTATGCTTATAGATATATAATAGGTAAAAAAAATATACAGTCCAGCCCTATTTAAAAAGGGACTGGCTCTTGTATATCTTTCTTAACTCTTTAGCTTTTAAAGAATAATTTTTATAAAATGTGGCTTTAGATATCTCCATTTTTACAAATAATTCTTCATTTTTTAAGTTATAATTATTCTTTATTAGTTCTTCCAAAAGTTTCAGTTTTTCTTCTTTCTCTTTTATACATTTTCTATACTGTGTACTTTGCCTTTGTCTTATATTCTTTAATTTTTTTATTAATCTTTTCTGCCCTACAGGTATTATGAACAGCAAATATTCCCTTTCTTTTTCAGTTATATTTACTCTCATTTTTCACCTTCTTTCTTATCTTGCTTATTCCACTGTTTTTTATAAAATGTATTCCACTAACAGTTATATTATATATTTTAGCAAGCTCTTGTTCTGTATATTCTTCAAAATAGAGCTGCTTTATTACTACTGCCTCTCTTTTAGTGCAATATTTTTTTATTAAATATTCCAAGTATTCTCTATTAATACGCCGTTCTACTTCTATTTCTCCAGCATTTGTCCCTAGAAAGTCCCAGTTTTTTTCATTCTGTAAGCTTATTTTTGTATATTTAGATCTCTCTATCCCTCTTAATGTGCTTTTAGAAATATCTAATTTTCTTAAAACTTCTTTCTCTTGGAGCAAAGGATTGTCTTTAATAAGCTTTTCATGCCTTTTTCTTGTCTCTATAAGTGCTGTATTCCCATCATACAGCTGTAAATCTCTTGTCCTACTTATCTTTTGCTTCATCCAAAGATAACAGTAAGTAGAAAATTTTGTTCCATTATTTTTATAGTTTTTTATTCCCTCTACAACTCCAAATGTAGCAGCTTGAAAACAGTCTTCACTTCCATTACCATATTTATTATTTAGATGGGTTATATACTTTAAGTAGCCTTCTATTATTTTATTTCTAGCTTCTATATCTCCTTTTTGTGCGAGGGGCAGAAGTTGTTGGACTTCTGCCTCTGTAATTGCTGGATATTCTCTATATAAATTTCTAGTATTCATATTTTTTCCTTTTATAACTATTTAAATAATATTTTATTTTCTTTCTTTTAAAAAGAAATTGTAATAACTTTTTTAGCATTATTTCCCCTCCCAAACATCTATAAACTTGGTGATTAAGTATAAGACTATTCCAGCTACCAAAATTCCTATAAAAACACCTACTGCTATAATCATCACTATCTCATTCATATATTCTCTCCTGTTATTTCTAAAAAGATTACATACTTTCCATCTTCTCTATCTGCTGCAAAGCAGGGCTGTAATTCAGGTACACTACAATTTTCTTTTACAAAAGCACATCCATCACATTCTTTTGTTTCACTTTCAATTGTCTTGTATTTTTTCTCATTAAATTCAAATATTTCATTTATTTTTAACATTCTCTATCCTCCTATTATCTTTTCAGTCTCCATACTCTTCTTTAAATCTCCTAACAAAACTTTCAAATTCTCCATTTTTTCTAAGCTTTGCTACTTTTTCATTACAAGCCCCTTCCGTCCTACCTAAGCATAAAGATATATCTTTACATTTCATTTCCTCGTACATTCCACACAAGTAAACTAAATCGCTCACCTTCCAAGGCTTATAACGCTTATTATGAAGTGCAGGAGTATATACCAACCGTCCATTAGATTTTGTGTAAATATGCCCATCTTTTATATATCTTTCTGCCATAATTATTCCTCGAAAAGCATAAGATTATCTATATAGTCATGTAATGCTTTCTTCAACTCTTCAAGTTCATTAGAATTCATGTATTTTCTAAGTTTTGGCATAAGCCATTCAAATTCATCAATTCCTTCATTATAGATAACTGTTTCTACCAGTTCTTTCTTATTTTCTGTATCTATTTCGTATTCTGTACTAACCCAGTCCCCACAAGTTTCACATTGGTAACTTTCTACATAACTATCACTCAAATATTTATTAATACACCCATCTATTATATATAATTTCATTATATTTCTCCTTAGATATCATAGATTTCAAAATTAGCTCCATACCACTTAATTCGGTTTCCTCTTATCATCTTTTCTTCACCTTGCTTTTCCATTCTAATATCTTTTCTAAAGCATTTATTATATTTTGTCCTTCCTTAACAGTAAGACGTCCAATTGGAATATCATATCCTATCTGTTTCATAACTAATTCTTTTAGTTTTGTTTCATATTCTTTTCCCCAGAGAGCCTCACTCTTTTTCTGAATATTCCTCTTTTGATTAAAAGTTAAATATTTTCCTTTAAACCCTAACTCCTTAAAAATTTCCATTAATTTGTTAAACTGTGGAATTGTTAAATCTTTACAGGTATCAACATTAAAAGTATTTTTTAATATAATTCTGTAGTTATCCTCTCTCATGTTTACTTCCGTTTTGGCAGTGTGTATCAGAGCTATTCTATTTCTGTCTATCTTCTCATATACCATACTAATCACTCTGCCTTATCTTCTATGCTAGTCATGCTTAAAGGTATATTTATCCTTTTCCCATTTTTATCCTTATAAAAACATTCTATAAATGTCGAACTTTTATTAGGCCTGTAAGCAGCTTCTATTATTCTTACCCCATCAATAAACTCTGGATCACCAACTTGTTCTGCTATTTTTTTTAGCTCTAAAACTCTGCTGGCTTTTAAATTTCCATTCTTATCTTTTTTTAATAGTAAGTTCAGCACTCCTTCTATTTCTTTTTTCTTGTCTCCTGCTGCTAAACTTCCTATATATACTTTTACTTTCTCAATACCAGCATGAACAGTATCATCAAAAGCATCTGTTATTCTATGCCCTATTGTTATGCTTTTCCCATCCTTAGAAGTAAAAGTATGGCTTTGCTGCCCATCTCTTATTCCATAAAGTTCATTTTTCATTTGTAGCACCGTCGAAAAGTTATCGAATGTCTCTTTTTTGGTCTTCGAAAGCAGTTCAGATAAATCTTCTAATTTTTTAAAGTTTGTCATTACAAGTTCATCTACCAAATTTTTATATTCTTCTCTCTCTCGCTTTTTCTTATTTTCTTTTTCCTCTTCAGCTTTTTTCATTTCTTCATATATTTCTCTTTTTTGCTCTTCAGTTAAATTTGTCATTGTTATTCCTCCCAGATTTTTACTTTTGTCTTGGCAACACTATGCTCGGCAACACTAAAGACTCCCAAGCATAATATTTATATTTTCAATATTTTTTAAAATTTTCTCGGATACTTCTTTATATTTTTTTCTCAGCCTGAAGAGCTTCTGCCCTTCAGGAGTAGAATTTATTAATTTTATTAATTCTTTTCTTTCCACTACCTCTCCTGCTAATATTTCTAACTCTGGCTTTATTTTTTCTTCATCTGCTAATTTTATTCCTAATTCTTTTATTAATGCTTTTTTTGCACTTGCTATCATTACTCTTCCCTCCATAAATATTAAATTATTACCAGCATAGACTCTGCTGCTTTTATATAACTTAAAGTTAATAAACCACCTGTTTTAGAAAAATTTTCTGGTTCTGTAGCAATAGAATAAGCCATACCCAATAAGTTCTCTAATATTCTGGCACTACCTTTTACAACAATATTTATATAGCTTATTATTGCCCTTAACTCTTCTTCTTTATACAGTTCTAATTCTGGTTTTATAAATCTTCTAACAATTAAATCTATATCTCCTATTTTTAATTCGCTTACTCCCATCCATACAGCAGCCCTAGAAGATAGATACTCATATTCTGCCCTTTGGGATAGTATTTGCATTCTTAATTTTTCAGTTCCTGCAAATACCAGTCCAATCCCAGTTTGGTCAGCTATTGCTCTTACTATATCTATTACTTTAGGTTTTAAATGCTCAGATTCATCTACGATTATTATTGTTTCAGTAAATTTCAGAGTTGTTTTTATTTCTTCTTTTATCTCTTCTATTCTTCTTCTGTCTATGTCTTTTTTCATTGCAAGAGCTATTTTTCTTATAATTACATTTGCAGTATCACTATTTTCTGCTGTTATGAATATAGATTTTGCTCCATAATTCTTTACATATTCCCTTAAAGCATATGTTTTTCCTATTCCTGCTCTACCTGTTATATAGGCAATTTTGGCAGAACCTAATATTTCATTTCTTGCATTGCTGGCAACATATTTTTTTATCATATTAATTGCAAGGAATACTTTTTTCTTTACTTGTGTTTCTGCAACAAAATCTATTCTCCGCATTTGTTCTTTGTGTCTTTCCAGATAACTTTCTATTTTATTTAAGATAGCTTCTCTATCTCCAGAATACGTACCCTTTCTGACCTCAGAAAGAGTACTTGATCCTATCCCCATACCTTTTGCTATTTTAGAAAAAGATATCTGTTTCTCTTCAGAAAATCTTTCCAATTCTTGTATAATATCCATTTGCCCTCCTATTTAATTTCTTCATATAAGCCTCCACCAATATAGACTAAATCAGCCTCTTCTTTCTTTTTATTTGGTAAAGCCTTCATTTTTTCAACTATTTCTTTTCTTTCCTGTCTTGCAGCAGAAAGTTCAATTATTCCCAAATTGTCTCTAATTTCTTCTTTTATCAATAAAGATTCTTTTGTTATCTTATTTAGTCTTTTTAATCTTCTAGTATGTTCTTTATATCCATCAATATCATTAAAGCCTATCTTATTCAATCTAGTAGCTTTGCATAAGAATTCCCCTGTCATAAGATAGATATACATAAATTCCAGATTGTGTGGGTCATACTTAACTTTTACCTTCTCTTTAAGATGCTTATACAGCTCATCAGCTATATAAGTATTATCAAGGTATGTTATTCCGTTCTGTTGTACTGTTCTGACCTCTTCATATAGGAATAGAAGCCTTAACTTCTCTTCGCTTAACATTTCCCTTTCTTCAACAGGCAATTCTTCGTCATAGACTTCCAGTGGAGTTCTACCATTCATTCCATCTCCTCTGTGTCCTCTACGACCAGTTTTATAATACATATGATTTTTATACTCTATAAATGCCTCTATACATTCTTCTAATTCCCATTCTTCTAAAATTTGGTTTTTTAAAGTTTCATCTTTTAGAATTGTTTTAAGTTCTTCTTTTCTTTCTAAAATATGTCCGCCTTTAAAGGCTATACTAGCTCTGGTAAAGTCATTTTTAAAGTCAAGAAACCACCTTTCGATTGGCTTTGCTTGTGCATTGTAAGGTAAAGCATGTGTTACCTTTAACCCTAAAGTTCCGTATATACCTTCAAGAAATTCATTATCTCCTTTTAAAACTCTACTTTTATATGCTTTTCCATTGTCTGTATAAAGTTTTTTAGGTTTTCCATATTTAGAAATTCCATTTTTTAATGCAATGGCTATACTTTCTGTGTTTTCTGTCCAAGAAAGTGTCCAACCTGTTATAAGCCTACTCTTCATATCCATCCAAACTACCAATTTGGGAGAACGGATAGCTCTCTTTCCTTTGTTATCTTTTTCAGTTGGATGATAGCAAAATGTTTCTATATCATGTCCATCACTTACCCACAAATCTCCAGCACAAAGTGTTGTATAATCTCTTTCTACAAAAGGTTTATGTGCATCTTTAAATTCTTTTGCTCCCATTCGCCATTTATCTTTTACCAATGTACTTATATCTTTATTTAAAATATTTCTAAGAGTTGCATAAGAGATTGCATCTGCTCCATATTTTAGAACTAATCTTTCATGTACAAATCTTATAGATACTTTATTTTTAGTTTTATATAGACTAATTGCATCTTCAAGCACTTCTTTGCTTATTTTTCTCATGCCTTTGTTATATCCATTTCCACTTGCTAGAGCTAAAGGATTATCTAAATTATCAAGATAAATCCCATACCATCTACGTAAAGTTGGAACAGATAATCTTTTTATAATTTTATATTTCTTTGGATAGTCCTTTTCAGCGTTTGCAACAAAGTATTTTATTATTTCTTCTTTGCACCAATCCATAGTTTCATAAGCTTCTTTAAGCTTCATACAAAAGAAATATCTCGCCCAAGCTTTATCTTGATTCCATGCTGGCAGCTCATCTATTGCAGCAGCTTCTTTTCTTGGTACTACTCTAATTGCTTCTACTTCTGTCTTTTCTCTTTTCTTTGTTGGCAAGTCACAGTCTACATCAGCTTTTAAATAGAAATTTTTTAAAGTTCCATTTTCTTTCATCTTCACTACTGTCCAGTGCTTTTTTCTAGCAAGACGGAGTATTGTTGTCCTATCTTTTTTAAACTTTTTCTCTAATTCCTGCACTGTATAATACATATGCTACCTCGCAAAATAGTTACTTTCCCCTATTACTCTTTCTATTATCTTTTCTGCTGCTGTATCTCTTTCTTTATGCTCTTTTCTAATCACTCTATATATTTTGTTTCTATTCAATTTTGTTTTATTTTCTACATCTTTTATTCTTAGTCCTTTTTCTAAAAGCAATTTTTGGAACTCTTTTAATTCTTTATCTTTGTCTTTTATAAAAGAAGGCACTTTATCTATTAACTCCTCTACCTTTCTTTCTTGCTCTCTTAATTCTCCAGAAAGAAATTTTTTCCAGTCGTAATAAGATAAATTCAACATTCTCTTTATATCTAGTAGGGATATTTCAGCCTCTATCAGTCTTTTTTTTAATTCTGTTATTCTTGTTATATTTTCTTTAAATTTTTCAGTCTTTTTTTCGACTCCTGTTTGCATAATTCCTCACTTTCTTATATAATGTTTTATATAAGTTTTCTTATATATTTATTGGAGGGGAATATCAAGAATTGCCGTTCGTGGATATTCTCCTCTTTTATATTTCTAATTCATAACCTATTCTTTTGTAATACTGTACAACTGCATATCTATCTTTTACTTGTAGATACTCAACTGCTTCATCTTTCTTTCCTATTTTCCACATTTCCATAGCTTTTCTATGCCTTATATCAGAAAACGTGCATTCTCTTCCTAAATACTGCTTTGTACTTACCCTTAGCCAATTTCTTATAGTAGTTTCATGTAACTGTTGTCCATTCTTAGAATAAAAAATATATCCTTCTATCTCATTGTGTTCTATAAATTCTGTTATATCTCTTGCTAAAGCTGTAGATATAATATACTTTGCTAATTTCCAATCATCTTCATCTTTCACTAAGTCATTAACTACCAATTCTTTTATTTCAGATACTTTCATACCTGTTTCAACAACCGTTTTATATAATAACTTTTCTTTAGTTCCTACAGAAACAATCAAAATATCTATTTCATCAGATGTTATCAGCTCTTTTATTTTAAATTCTCTCTCATATTTTTTAATTTTTTCTGTCACATCTAACCCTAGTATTTCTGTAAAAAAGAACTCCACTGCATTAAGCTTTATCAATACAGTATTTTTACTATCTGTTTCTAAGCAAATATCTAGATATTCTTCTATATCCTCTTTGTTTATTTCCAGTGTTTCTTTCTCTGTATACTCCAGAAAATCTCTCACATACCTTTTGTAAGTATTTTTAGTAGAATCGGTATACTCACGAAAAATCATTTCTGTTTCAAGTGTTAGCAGGTCTAAAAAATATTTATCTTTCATATCTATTATTCATATTCTCCTTTAATAAATCAGTTACTATCAGCTCCAACTTTACAAACTTTTTCTTTATAAATCTTAAATCTTTTTTTACTCCTTCCAGCTCTAACATTTTGTTGTCTAATTTTTCAAGATAAGGAATTATAATCTTCTGGTTATCTTCATCTAGCTGTTCTATAAGCTGTTGTCTTTCTCTAAGAAAATTTCCCAAAGCATCTAACTTTTTTTCTATTTCCTTTGGAAAATTCTCTTTTACTTGCAAAGCTAATTCTCCCTTTTCAACCTTTTTTATAAGCTCTCTTGCAAACTTTCTGAATAACTTTGCCTGTTCTGTATTTGCTAAAAAGGCTGCTTCCATCAAACCATCTTCAGTAAAGAATCTTTTCTCCCTTGCCTTTATCACTCCCCCTTCTAAATTGTCTATTTTTAATAGAAAACTAAACTCTTTTTCTTTTAGGTAAGAATTATTGCTTAAAAGATCTTTCATATTTCTAATATCTTTATATCCTACCCCTTTCACAAGTTGTTCCATTGATAATAGGATTTCTCCATTAAGGGTATAAAAATCTAGTTCAACATTATTAAACATTGTTGTTACTAACTTATTCATAGTCTGCTCCTTAATTTTTTATGGTACTTTACAGAGTAGTTACCAAACTCCTCGCCTGTAACGAACTGTTTTAATATTTTCAGTTCAAATAATTTGTAAAAAATAAAGATACAAATTGTATCTCGATATTTTCTTTCTTTTCCTATCTGCATTCAACTTTTTCTATTGGTATCTCTGATAAAAAATGCTATAATGAAGTGATTAATATACTATTTTTTACCTTTTATCTTTCAAAGTAAATTTTTTTTATCTTCTCTCTCTATAAAAGTAAAATTTATTTACCTTTGATTGAAGTATATATCGTTTTTTTAAATTTGTCAATATAAAAAAGTAAATTTTTTTTACTTTTCTAGAATGGAATGGTAATTTTTTTTATCTTACAAGGAGGGATATATGTTCAAAATAGGAGAAAAGCTAAAAACTTTGAGATTAAAAATGGGCTTATCTCAAAGTGAAGTAGCAGAAAAAATAAATGTTACAAAACCCACATATGCTTCTTATGAAAAAGAATTAAGAAGTATTAATATTGATACTCTTTATGAACTTTCTAAGTTTTTCAATGTTCCACTAGAATCTTTTTTTACTGATACATTAAATATTTTTGAAAGTATAAGTCCCACTGGAAGTATTAAAAGGCTTCCTATAATTTCTCGTGTCAGTGCTGGCAGAGGTGAATATGGGACTGATGATATTCTTGATTGGATAGAAATGCCTGTTTCTCTATGTAAGAACTGTGATTATGCAACTTTTGTAAAAGGAGATAGTATGGAACCTAAAATTTTAGATAATGATTTAATTTTAGTTCAAAAGACTAATTTTCTTGAAAATGGTACTATTGGAATATTTAGAGTTCAAGAAGATGTATTTTGTAAAAAATATTATTCTAACCCACTAACTAAAGAAATTATTTTAAAATCTATTAACCCAAAATATGATTCTATTTATATTGACGAAAACTTCAATGAAGATTTTTATATTCTTGGAAGAGTTGTCTGTAAGATTGATTATAATTTTTAGTGTTCTATTTCAACTAGTGATTAAATAATCACTAGTTGATTTCAGTCTCTTTTCCTAGTGTTTTTATTTTACTGATGTTTTGTTTCAGAAATTTCATTGTTTTTATCTTTTTTTCTTTAATGTTTCATTTCAACATAGGCGAAAATCTGCCTATGTTGATTAACCTTAATTTTATTGACTTTCTTATTTTTTATTCATTTTTCTATTGTATTATTTCAGAAATTTTTATAATTTCTACCTTGCTTTTTTTCAGCTTTTTATACCTGCACACCCTCTATTCTAAATACTGTTTTTTATAATCTCTTTATTTATCTAGGTTTTAGTATACTGTGCAAAAATTTTAAATTTTACCAAAATTTCAAGTGATGCACAGTGTTATTTTCTCTTCAAAAAATAAAAAAAGAAGTTTCCGAACCCCAGTCGAACAAACTTCCGAACATTCTCATTTTTTTTCATTTTTTCCCAACATTGCTGTGCATTTTCTCTTTTTTACTATATGTTTTTCTCAACTTTTTTCATTTTATACCATTCTTTTGCACACCTTATTTTTTTACCAATCCTTTACTACTCTTGCTTTGCTAAGATTTTTTCTCAATTTTCTCTCTTTTATCATTCTACTCCCCCCCTTACATTTTCCATAAAAAAGAATTGATATTTCTTCCGTTTAGAATAATTTCCTAGAACAAAGTCCAGTATATTCAATCTTTGGAATTTTTTATTCATAAAAAAATATTAAGTTTTTAAAGGGTTTTCATTTTTTTTATTTTTTTCTATGAAGTTTAAATTTTACAAAATAAAATTCTGTTTTTTAAGTTACTCATTTCTTTGATTAGCAAATGTCATTTTTTTATAAAAATCATAGAAAAATTTTTATATGAAGAACATATTTTAAGTTTTTTAATCTTGGAAAATTTTATATATATAAATGAAGAAATGAGTAATAAAAATTTTCTTTAGATTTTAATTTCTCTTTTATTATATTTTTATATTCTAAAAAACTATTTTGCATGTATTTTTGTAGTCCAAAATTTGACTTATTTTTCTATTTTTGTTATAATCGATTATATATAGAACTACTAGAAGGGAGATATACTATGAAAAATCCATTGTTAATAGAAGATGTTGAGTTTATAGAAAATAATATTGAGTGCCTTCAAGATCATGTTGGAAACGGTTTTAACCACTATGTAAATGAATGGCTCTCTGATAATACAAAGTTTAATTTTTGGGCATTTTTTTTAGCACCTTTTTGGCTGGGCTATAGAGGACTCTATGAATATGCTATTCTTTATATAATTTTTATCAATATTACTTCAGATCATCTTCCATCAGTATATCTGGCATTTCTTTTTCTTTTTCCTGCATATTTAGGTTTTAAAGGAAATATCTTGTATTTTGAAAAGGTAAAAAATAATATCAAGAAAGGCAGAAGAACAAGTGGGGGAGTAATAGGAATTCTTATTGTAATACTTCTTCAGGTGGCTGTTTTTAATATATTTTACAAGTAAATATTTTAATTTATGACAAATAAAAAATGAGTGGCTTATAGGCAGATTTAATTCCCCTGTTTAATCACTCATTTTTAAATTACTTATTATTTTTATAAAAATCTCTCATTTTATGTGTAGCTATATCTGCATATCTTGTTGGAAGCGGTATATGGCTCTCTTTTCCAACCAGCAGCATTATTATTTCAACAGCTCTTTCCAATTTCATATAATTCCCTACAGATACAAATACAGGTTTTACTCCTTTATGAGTTCTTAAAGATGCACCACATACTTTGTTTTCTATTACTATTTCAGTATATGCTCCCTCTTTGTCTTCTGGCATTACAAATTCTACTCCATCTATTTTATAGTAACTTTTAGCAACCCCTATAGATGGTTTTTTCAAGTAAAAAGAAGCATGAGTTGCTATTCCCATATTTCTTGGATGAAGGTATCCATTTCCATCAAAAACATATAAATCAGGCTGTATCTTTAATTTTTTAACAGTTTCCAATATTAAGGGAAGCTCCCTGAATGAAAGATATCCTGCTATATATGGAAATGTTATATCCCCTTTTGTATTTGCTTCCTCCACAATTTCTTTAGTATCAATATCTATAATAGTTATACAGCATACAGCTGTCTCTTTTTCATTTTCCATCCAGTAAGCCAGATCTATTCCAGCCACATATTTAATGTCTTCTAATTTAAAATTATTTTCTAATTCAACTTTATCTTTTAGTTCTAATTGTATCTTTTTACATTTATCTTCTGATATAAATAAAAAATCTTCTATGTATTCCATAATTCCCCTCTGATTAATTTTTATTTCTAAGCAAAAAAGCTGACTTATAGTCAGCTTCTTACTTTTATTTAAAATAGAATGGATATTCTTCAATAAAATATTCAAGTTTTGCTGGTAATCTTGAAAAATGCTCATTAAGCAGTTCATGAACTTTATCTTTTTTCTTGTTTTTAATAGTATCCAATATCCTCAAATGGCTCTCTTGAATAAAATTATCTTTTATCTTGTTAGAGGAATTTAAAACTCTCACTCTCTGATAGTCAAAAAAGTTCTCTGTTGTCACTTTAAATAAATCTTTGTATCCCACTCCTTCAAATATCATTTGATGAAATTCCACATCTAGTTTATGAAATTCTACATAGTCTCTAGTTGTATCAAGGATAAATTTCTGTTTTGCAAGGTTATCTTCTAATTTTTTTAGATGTTCTTCTGAAAAATTATCACAAGCTAATTGTATCATTTTCTCTTCCACACAAATTCTCAGCATTCTTCCATCTTCAAATTTTTCTTTATCTATCTTAGTAACAAAAGTTCCGCTCTGAGGAAGAGTTTCTATTAACCCATCATGTTTTAGAAGAATAAGTGCCTCTCTAATAGGTGTACGGCTCATATTAAGAGAATGAAACAGATCAATTTCACGAAGTTCCTCTCCAGGTTTAAGGTCAAGTCTGAGTATATTCTCTTTTAATATTTTGTATGCAAAACTAGAATTTGTTTTACCCATTATATCGTCGTATATCTTTAGCACAAAATCCCTCTTTTCTTATAGTTAATTTATAGTATCTTATTATACTTTATTACTTAATTCCCTAATTGTCAAGAGGCTTAACCTATTGAAATAATATATCCGTGCCATAACTAAAAGAAAAATATATCCTCAAAATCAGATTAAATGACTATTATTTTTTCAAAATTTTATTATTAAGATCAATAATTTTTTTACATATATCCTCTGCTCCTACAATATCACTTACAAGACATATCCTTTTAGCCCCTCTTTTTATTATTTCATCTATATTATAGTCTTTTATTCCACCTATGGCTATAAATGGCAGATGAAGATTCTTTACAGCAAATTCTAAATATCCAAGTCCAACTGGAGCAGTATCTTTTGTCGTCGTTGGAAATAGAGGGCCCACTCCAATATAGTCTACATCTATATCATTGTATGCTGCCATTCCCTGTTCCTCTGAATGAGTAGACAAGCCAATAATCTTATTTTCACCTAGAAGCTTTCTCACATCAGATGGCTTCATATCCTCCTGCCCTACATGTACTCCATCAGCATCTACCAGCATAGCAATAGCTACATCATCATTTACTATGAAAAGTACATTGTTTTTTCTGCAAAGCTCTCTTATAGCTCCTGCCTCTTCTACTTTTTCTCTGGAATTTTTTCTCTTATCCCTATATTGAACTATTTTAATTCCACCTTTTATCATTTCTTCTACACATTGATAATTGCTCTTCCCATTGGCAAAATTATCTCCAGTTATCCCATATAACCCTTCTGGTATATCTATTCTATTCCTCAATATATCCACCTCTTTTTAAAGCTATCTCTGCCATAAGAGCAGATATCACTACCACCTTATGAGAATATGTTTTGTATTCAGAAATATCTTTTTGAAAATCTCCCACTATATACAGGTTTTTTCCTGCTTCTTCCACTCGGATTCCTTCACAGTCATGACTGGCTATCCCAGAAGCAGATATTATCAATTTTCCTAAAGGATACAATTCTTCCACAAGCATACTTTTATATTCTTTTTTATCAAACCCTTCTATTACTATATCACAGTCTTTGAAAAATTCTTTTATATTCTCTCTTTCAAATTTGATGATACTATATTGAAAATCTCCATCTGGATTTATCCTTTTTAAATTTTCATATAGCATTTCTGCTTTGTACTTTCCTACCTGATCTTTGAAATAAAACTGTCTGTTGAGATTTGATTCTTCAATAATATCAAAATCTCCAAATTTCAACTCTTTCACACCTGATCTCACAAGATGAACAGCTGTGTTAGAACCTATTCCACCTGTGCCAGCTATTCCTATTCTCATACTAATGTCTCCCATTCCTTATATACTACTTCCAGACCTCTTCCTCTTATAGCTCTCACTATATCCTCTACATCTCTGTTGTCAGTTATATCAAATTGAGCAGTAGATTCATTTTCATGTGAATATCCTCCAACTTCTGTTTTAGACCCAGCAGAAAACTTAGTTACTCCCAAAGCTACAATATTATCTCTCATTGCAGCACTTTCTCTAGTGGAAAGAGTTATTCCTGCCTTTGGCTGAAATATTCTGTTAGCAAGGAGTATCTGCACAAAAGTCAAATCATCTACAGCATAGCTGTCCTTTAGATTTCCTTCTGCTTCATTTACTCTTGGAAAAGATATACTGAACTCACTGTTTGGATAATTTTCCATGAGATATTTCAGATGAAGTCCTGTTTTAAAAGCATCACTCCTGATACCTCCCAGTCCAAGAAGAGCACCTATTCCAATAGTTCTGATTCCTGCCTTTGCTCCTCTTTCTGGTGTATCAAGACGATATTTAAAGTTTCTTTTCTCTCCAGATAGATGCACCTGTTCATATCTTTTTTCGTCATATGTCTCCTGATACACAGTGAGTCCATCCAGTCCATCTTCTACCAGATATCTATAATCTTCTTCATCTAAAGGCATGACTTCTATCGAAACAGAGGAGAAATATTTTTTCAATACATCTATTCCGCCTTTGAGATATTCTTTATCTACCAGCCCTTTTGCCTCTCCTGTAAGAAGGAGTATATTTCCGATTCCGCTTTTAGCTATTTCCTGTGCTTCATGCTCTATCTCTTCAAATTTCATATGTCTTCTTTTTATATGATTCTTTTTTGAAAAACCACAGTAAACGCAGTTGCTTGTACAATAATTCGAAACATATATTGGAAGATACAAGCCTATTACATTACCAAAGTGCTGTCTTGTAAGCTTTGCAGCTTTTACTGCCATCTCTTCCAGATGATCTTGAGCCTTTGGTGAAAGGAGGTTTAAATAATCATATACTCCCAGTTTGTCCTTTCCTATGCTTTTTTTTATATCTTCATCTGTAACATTAGAAAAATAGTTTTCAAAATCAAAATCTTTCCATTTTACAAGTTCATCATAATAGCTCACTTATTTGTCACCTCTGAAAAGGAATCCAGTCAATGGTGATGAAGCACTGGCATATCTCTTTTCCTCTGCTATTTTAGCCAGAAAAGCTTCTCTTCCAGCTTCTACTGCCAATGAAAAAGCTCTTCCCATTTTCACTGGATCTTGTGCTGTAGCTATTGCTGTATTTACAAGGACAGCGTCGCATCCCATCTCCATAGCTATTGTAGCATCAGATGGTCTTCCTATTCCAGCATCTACTATGATAGGAACTCTGTTAGCTTCCAGCATCATTTCTATAAGGGGTTTAGTTACTATTCCTCTGTTAGAACCAATAGGCGACCCTAAAGGCATAACTGCTGCTGCTCCTGCATCTTCCATTCTTTTAGCTGCTATAAGGTCAGGCATCATATATGGAAGTACAATAAATCCTTCATCAGCTAGTATTTTTGTAGCCTTTATTGTTTCTGAATTATCTGGCATAAGATATTGAGAATCATTGATTATCTCTATTTTGATAAAATCACCGCATCCAGCTTCTCTTGCTATTCTCGCTATCTTTACAGCTTCCTCTGCTGTTCTTGCTCCTGATGTATTAGGAAGAAGAGTTATATGTTTAGGGATATAATTCAATATATTTTCTTTAGGATTTTGAAAATTTATTCTTCTTAATGCCATAGTTATTATTTGTGACCCACTGGCTTCCAACATAGGAGCTACTAAATTTTTATCTGAAAATTTTCCAGTACCTGTAAGAAGTCTGCTTCCAAATTCATGTCCTTTTAATATAAACTTATCCATTTTACCTTCCTTTTTTCTATTTGATATACATTTTAGAAGAAAACCAAGGATTGCTTCATATTCGAGAAATTTGATTAATTAGGCTCATGGCAAAGAAGGATTACAACAGCTCTGCTGTTGCATCTCAGTAATTATAACAATTAAAATTGCTTAATTACTGGAACTCGGCTTTGCCTCAAACAGTTATATTTTTTAGTGTTCAATTTCGCTTTATTAAGCTAACTTTCTTTCATAAATTACACAATCCTTTAAGTTTTCTTGTGAATATTTATATAGCTTGAGTAATCAAACTTTCTTCTACCCTCCAGATACAAAAGAAAGCACTTCTATTTCTGCATTTTCAGATATTTCAGTAGCTTCCCATCTATCTTTTTTTACTATTTCATCATTTACAAGAACAACTGCTCCACTGAGTTCTATCGACCATTCTCTTTCCAGTTCCATAAGAAGTTCTTTTACAGTGGAAATTTTTTCTGATGAATAGCCCTTTCCATTTAAAAGTATATTCATTTTCTCTCCTTGTAATATTAATCTAAAATCTCATTGCATCTTTTCATTGGGCAAAGATCTCCACACATAGTACATACTTCCTCTTCTATAGGAGCAGAAGATGCTCTGTAAGCTTCTGCTTTCTCAGGATCTATACATTCGCTGAACATCCCTTTCCAGTTAAGCTCTCCTCTGAATTTACTCATTCTGTGATCCCACTCTATAGCTCCTTTTAATCCCTTTGCTATATCAGCAGCGTGTCCAGCTATTCTCGATGCCATTATTCCCTCTTTCATATCTTCCAGAGTAGGCAGTCTCAAATGCTCTGCTGGTGTTACATAGCAAAGAAAATCTGCTCCAGATGATGCTGCAATAGCTCCTCCAATAGCAGCTGTAATGTGATCATATCCAGGAGCTATATCTGTAACTAAAGGTCCTAATACATAGAAAGGTGCATTGTGGCATAATTTTTTCTCAATCTGCATATTTGTTACAATCTCATGCATAGGTACATGACCTGGTCCTTCTATCATTACCTGTACATCTTTTTCCCACGCTCTTTTTGTAAGCTCCCCAAGTATTAAAAGCTCCTGAATCTGTGGTGCATCTGTTGAATCATGAATACTTCCTGGTCTAAGTCCATCTCCCAGACTAAGTGTCACATCATATTTTCTACAGATATCAAGGAGTCTGTCGTAATGCTCAAAGAAAGGATTTTCTTTATCATTTAGCATCATCCATTGGAATAATATTGAACCTCCTCTGCTTACTATTTTAGTCAGTCTCTTATTATTTTTTAATCTATCTACACAAGTTCTGTTTAGCCCTGCATGAATAGTAAGAAAATCAATTCCATCTTCACAATGCTCCTCTACTACTCTGAACAATTCCTCTACAGACATCTCTTTTATATTTTTTCCAAGCTTTGCAACTGCGTCATACATAGGTACTGTCCCAAGCATAACTATTGATTTTTCCACAAGCTCTCTTCTGAATTTCTTAGTATCTCCAAAAGTACTCAAGTCCATTATTGCATCTGCTCCATATTCAATAGCTTTTTGAACTTTTACCATCTCTCCACAGTAATCACAGCAATCTTCTGATACTCCAAGATTTACATTAACCTTAGTTTTAGTTCCTTCTCCAACGGCTCTTGGATAAAGACTTTTATGATTGATGTTAGCTGGTATAACAACTCTTCCCTGAGCCATTTTTTCCATAAGCTCTCCCTTTGTCATGTTTTCATCTCTTGCTACTATCTCCATCTCTTTTGTGAAGATACCTTTTTTTGCTGCTTCCATTTGTGTAGAATACATATTTTTTCCTCCTAAGTTTTTTATTCCTGAGTTATAGGGCAGAAAATAAAAAATGCCCTATACCAAACGGTATAGAGCAATATGCTACTTTCTGCCAGATAATTCTAAATAAGGCTGAAAAGATAACTTGCTTCCCTCCGCTGGTACTATCCAGATCAGGTTCCAAGGGTCAGGTTTTATCCTTCTCAGCTTTTCAGCTCCCCTAGCAGTTTTAATTATTATTTTCTTTTTTACGATTCGATTATATTACTTAAAAACATTTTTGTCAAATTTTTTCTTTTTCTTACACACTATTGAAAATTTCTTAAAGTAAATTGTTCTTTCCTATTTAAAGTCTCCTTCTTTCCTATTATATTCTTCCAGTCCTTTTTTTACTACACCGGATAATCCAATAAGTGCGATTATATTAGGCAGTACCATAAGTCCGTTGAACATATCAGCAAGTTCCCATACTAGCTCCACTTTTAAAAGGCAGCCTAGAAATATGAAAACTAAAACCACATATGAATATATGTCCACACTTTTCTTACTGGAAAAAAGATATCTGATATTTGCTTCCCCGAAGAAATACCAGCCTATAATAGTAGAAAAAGCAAAGAAAAGAAGAGCAACAGCTACAAATATTGTTCCTAATTGTCCCATTCCTTGTTTAAATGCAAACTGTGTCAATGTTATCCCTGTCATTTTTCCATCTATCGGTACATTTGACAATATTATAAGAGCAGTTATAGTAAGTATTATAAATGTATCAAAAAATACTCCAAACATTGCCACTATACCTTGATCTATAGGATTCCTGACTTTGGCTATAGCATGGGCATGAGGTGTACTTCCCATTCCTGCTTCATTGGAAAACAATCCCCTTGCAACTCCATATCTTACAGCCTGCTTCACCCCCACTCCCAACAGTCCACCTGTGGCAGCTCTAGGGTTGAATGCTCCTACAAATATCATTTCTATTCCATGAATAGTTCCACTCAAGTTAGAAAGAAGTATATATAGTCCTCCTATCATATACAATACAGCCATAAAAGGTACTATTTTTTCTGTGAAGGAAGCTATCTGCTTTACTCCGCCTCTGAATATAAGACCTGCTACAACAACAGTTATAGCTCCCATAATAATTGGATTTATTCCAAAGGCTTCCTTAAATGCTTCTCCAATAGAATTTGCCTGTACCATATTTCCTACAAACCCAAGAGCGATTATTATAGTTACGGAAAAAAATACTGCCAGACCTTTGCATTTTAATCCTTTGCTGATATAGAATGCTGGTCCACCTCTTACTTCTCCGTTTATATCCTCTTTGTATATCTGAGCAAGAACAGCTTCAGCAAATATAGTTGCCATTCCGAAAAAAGCTGTTACCCACATCCAGAATATAGCTCCAGGTCCTCCTGCTGCTATAGCAGTAGCTGCTCCAGCCAGATTTCCAGTTCCAACCTGTGCTGCTACAGCAGTAGCTAAAGATTGAAATGAATTCATCCCTTTGGAATCTGCCTGACCCTTTCTTGAGCCTCTATGAAATACCCTTCTAACACTGTCCATAAATCTAGTGACCTGAACTCCTTTCAGCATCACTGTAAACATTATTCCTGTTCCACACAGTAAAAAAATCAATAAGTAACTCCAAAGAACATTATTAATGCTCTTTACTACCTGCAATACGCTGTCCATTTTCCCTCCTCTTTCCCTAAGAATTTCAATAGTGTTATAATAAAAGTCCTATATAAACTATAGGACTTTTAAGATTTACTTATAATACATTATTTTCATTTTAATGTCAATATGAAATTTTATTTTCTTTTATATGGAAGAAAAATAGTTCTTTTTTAGTACAAGAATCCTATTTTTTTATGTTATATTAAAAAATTTCAAGTTTAAATTTAGTATTCAAGAAGAATATGATAGATGCTTAACTATTTAAGGAATAATTTTTAATTATAAATATACAAAAACCAGATTCCAAAATAAAGAATCTGGTTTGTCTAGTTAATCAGAATAAAATTCATATCTATTCTTTCCGCTTTTTTTAGCCTGATACAAAGCTTTATCTGCTTTAATAAATATTTCTCTGAAACTATCAGAAAATTGTATTTCATAAATTCCAATACTTATAGATATAGGTTTTTCTATATTCAGTTCTTTAGAAAGCCTTTTAACTTTTGGAAGAACTCCTTTTAATTTTTGAATTATCCATTCAATTGACGATATCTGTGGAAGAAATACAGCAAATTCATCTCCACCTAGTCTGCCTATAATATCTACAGAACGAAATGATTCTTTAAATATATCTGCAATTCTATGTAAAACTATATCTCCAAACGGGTGTCCATATGTATCATTTATCTCTTTAAAATCATCCACATCAAATATCATAAAAATATTTATCCCTTTCATGATATCTATTTTCAAATTCAGAGAAATAAGCTCTTCTAAAGTAGCTCTATTTAAAAGATCAGTAACTGCATCATATTCAGCTTTCTTTTTCAATTCATAATTATATTGATTTTGCATTAATTCAAATATTTTTTCATTATGTACATTTTTATATGACCCAATAATCTTATCCAAAGCATTATCAGAATCTAAAAGTTTGTGGTATTTCATATGAAACCAATTTTTTTGCTCATTATCCACTAAAAACTCTATATCTTTTTCACAATCTTTTTGAGAGATTATACATTCGTACAATGAAATACAGTTTTGTATAGTATTCACTGAATTTTCATCTCCAATTAATTTACTGAACATCCTTATCTCTTTATCTGGAAATATATAAAAATTAGTATTATCAAATATTTTTAATATATCATTTTTTACATCATACTCAAAATAGCTTTCTAAAAGAAGATCAGTAAACATTGCATAACGTTTTCTTTCCATTTCCAATTCTTGATTCATTTGAACTAATGATGAGATATTTGTGAAAATAAGATAAACAGTTGGAAATTTACCTTCATATAGTTCCCCTGTAAAAAATCCATTTACTTTTACATGAATAGAATGTCCTGCTACATGAATAAGTCTGTATCTCATTTTAAAAGTTTTTTCCATAGTCTTAGATGCTTCCAGAAATTTTTCTTTTACAAGCTCTACATCATCTGGATGAATGTATAAGCTGCTGTTAAATCCTTGTGTTTCAACATTTTCAGCTTTTTCACCAACAAGATTACATAAACCTTGATTGAAATACAAGATTGTTAGTTCATCATTAAGAGCAAATTTTCCTATTCCATCTGCTGCCAATGTTAGAGCTTCTTCAAGTTCATTATTTTTTATCTGATGATTTGAATTAATGTAGTAATAGTTATTTTTCTTTGAAAATAATGCCATATTTCTCTCCCCTTAATCAATTTTTGACATCAGTAATCACTTTTTTTTGTAATTTATTTTTTATGAACTTGAAATTTTTTTGTTAATATTATATTTTTTAGTAAAAAATTGTTATTTTTTCCCTTAAATACATCCTTTAAAACTAAAATGTACTATATCTACAATATAACACATCCCCCTGATTTAGTAAAGAATTTTCTCGGTAAAAAATTAGATTTTTAGAATGTTTATCTCGCTTCAACATTTTCTTTGTCTAACAATTCTTTTGTTTCAGGAAGATAATATTTGATTTCTACTTTATGCCCTGTTTTTTTGTCTACCAGATTTTTATAACATTTGTCTAAGTGTTTGCTTCCCCAAAGAATTATACTATTGAACACATCTTCAAGGTCTCTTCCTTTTTCAGTCAACGTATATTTGTATCTAGGAGGATGTTTTTGATATAGTTCTCCTTTGATTATTCCATCTTCTTCTAGACTTTTTAATCTGCCTGAAAGAAGATTAGAGGCTATTCCTGTTAATTTGCTCAAAAGCTCATTGTAGCTTTTATCTCCAAGCATTATTTCGTGAACAATCAGAAGAGTCCATTTATCCCCTATTATATTCAAAGTCTGTGCTATATTACATGGTAATTCATATTGATTTTTCATCTCTTCTCCTTTATCCTTTTATTTTATTTGATCAAAGAGGTCATTTAATGTTTCACTCATTGTAGGATGAGTAAATATTCCATCCCTTAAAAAAGTATAATCTTTCTCTGCCATCATTACAAGCCTTATATTATTTATAACCTCTCCTGACTGTCTGAAAAACAGAGATGCTCCTAATATTTTTCCAGTTTCTGCATCTACAACAGCTTTTAATAGTCCATCAGTCTCTCCATATATTTTCATTCTAGGATTGGCTGCTAAAATTTTTGAAGTTTTTACTTTATATCCTTTTTGTAAAGCTTCCTCTTCTGTCATTCCTATTCTCGAAAATTGAGGCTCTATAAATACAGTATAAGGCACTGGTCCTCTATCTTTCAATGTATATTTCTTATCTCCAAAAAGTTCATTATAGATGATACGTGAATCATCAAGAGAAGTATATGTAAATTGCAGCCCTCCATGAACATCTCCCATTGCCCATATTCCATCTACTGATGTATGAAGATTATCATCTGTTTCTACAGCTCCTCTTTCTGTAACTTTTACTCCAGCATTTTCTAATTTTAACCCTTTAATATTTGGTTTTCTTCCAACTGCCACAAGAACAGCATTTCCAATTACACTTTCTATTTTTCCATCTTTTTCATATTTCACTTCATTTTCTAATATCTCTGCAACTTTTGCTCCTAGTATGAATTTTATTCCTTTTCTCTCCATAACTTTTTTGATTTCATCTGCTATTTCTCTATCTTCACGTGCTATAAATAAAGGACTTCCTTCTAAAACTATTACTTCTGAACCAAAATTATTATACATATCTGCATATTCCAGACCAATATATCCTCCACCTATTATCACAAGTTTTTTAGGAAGTTCTTTCAGTTCCATTATAGCTTCACTGTCATAGACATATCTACTCTCTCTCAATCCTTTTATTGGAGGAACAACAGTTTCTGCTCCTGTATTTATAAATATTCTTTCTCCTTTTATTTGAATAACTTCATCTTTCATTTTTACTTCAATAACTTTTTTATTTACAAAAGAACCCTCTCCAATATATATATCTATATTTTCTTTATCATTAAGATTATCATAATTTTTCTTTCTGAAAAGCGAGATCAGCCCATTTTTATTCTCTATAATATTTTTATATTCTTCAGCATACTCTTCAAAAGAATTTAATTTTTTAAATTTATTCTTAGCAGCTTCGTTTATAAGATATTTTGTAGGTATACATCCTACATTTATACAAGTTCCTCCATACATTTTATCTGATTTTTCTATGACAGCAACTTTCCATCCTTTATCTGCCATTTGTCCTGCTAAAGTTTTTCCACCTTTTCCAAATCCTATTACCACTGCATCATAATTTTTCATTTTAAAAGCCTCCTCGATAAATTTTATATTACCTTTTAATTCTATTACATTTTCAACTACCGATTCCTCTTTCCCCTTTTTTCCATTTTACCACACAGACTTTATTTTATCAAGTAACTTTATTTTTTAAAAATATATAAATAAAAAAAACTATCTGGTTGTAACAGATAGTTCTCTCAGGTGGCTCACTTTTAATTATTTTATTTTTTTAGATGCTCTGAATTTTATTATTTTCTTAGGATAAATCGTCATCTGCTCTCTTGTTGCTGGATTAGATACTACTCTCGGTTTTCTTATGAGTATTTCAAATATTCCTCTTTTTGGAAATTTTACCTCTCTATCTAGGAATATTGCTTCCTTTACTGTTTCCAGAAATTCTTCTATCTCATCTTCTGCTTTGATTATTGATAATCTATCTGGACTCATTTCACTATATAGCTTTGCTAAATCTCTCTTATTCATCAATATCACCATTAGCTATTTCTATGAGGCTTTTTCCTGCTCTGAATTTTATTACTTTTTTAGGTTCAGTATATCTTTCCTCTTCCCACATTGGTACTTTTATTTTTCTTGATTTTATTTCTCTTTTTTCAAATACTCCCCATTCTTTGAATATTACTTTTTTATCTTTCTTTAAAGCTTCAAACAGTACATCCCAGAATAAGTCTATCTTTTCTCTCACTTCTTTATGGCTTTTGATCTTATTTCTGTTCTTATAGAATCTTATAAATTCCCCTTCTGTCATATCTTCCCCTTTATTATATTTAAGCAAAAGACTGGCTATATCAGCCAGCCTTTCACTATTAATTAATCTATTCAATTAAAATTTGTAACCTAAACCTGCTCCTACTATCCATTCACCTTTAGTTCTGTTTTTACCAGAACCATTATGTGAATCTCTCTCTACTGAATAAGTTCCCTTTACATCAAAGATTACTCCGTTTTCCAGTTCAAGAGCATACTTGGCATTCAATCCTATACTGTGTTCATTTTTGTGAGCAACCAATATATCAAAGTCTGATCCACCTTTAAATCTTCCTGTGATATACTCTTCATCAGCTCCATCAAGTATTTTAGTATAGCTAACTCCTGCTGATACAGTGCTTTTACCTTTTTCATGAGGAATTACTTTCTTCAAATCTACTCCTACTTTTCCAACTGTGTAGTCAAATGATTTTGAATCTGTCTCAATAGCTAAAGTTTTATTTCCTTCATTAGCTCCATCTTGGTCTATGTATGTATATGATAGAGTTGCGTAAGGCTCTAAGAATAAGTTGTTTCCAATATTGTGTGAATATTTTCCATTCAGATAAATATCGTATGTTATATCATTATAGTTGTCAGAATATTTCATCACTGATTCTGCTGAATCAGAAGCTACTTTGTTTACTGCCAGTCTGTCAGCGTCATAGTCTCCATACTGGAATCCTGCTCCTGCTGTTACTTTTAGATTTCCAATATATTTTTTTGCATAAGCTCCAAGATACAATGCACTTCCATCTACTTTTGAACCATTGGATAAATCAGATTTTAATTTATTTCCTCCAATTACCACACCAGAAGTAAGTGTGTCAGATACTCCATACTCACCTAACATATATGCTCCAGTTATCTTAGTATCTGCATCCATGTCAGAGCTTCCTATATCAGTTGTGTAATATCCTTTTCCATAGTATGTATCTTTAGTTCCACCATCTACATGAGTAAGTCCACCATATATCATCCACTTATCTTTTTCTGGTCTGAAAATATTGTCAACAACTATGTCTCTAAACATTCCTGCTGATTTTCTTGATAGTTCAGAACTATATGAGTAAGGATTTCCAGCATAGATATTATTTAAATAATCTAGGAATAGTGCTAATCCTTCATCATCTACATTGAAATTATTTATTAAATCATCAACAGATATAATGCTATGATATATTTTATTTAATTGCTGATATTCTAAATAATCAAGCAAGTCAGATTTTACTACAATTTTTACTTCTAAATCATTAGCTCCATCTACTTTTTCTACATTATGAAGCTTTGATGTTGTACCAAGAGTACTGCTGTCTATTCCATCTCCTAAAGTAGTACCTCCAAAGCTTATTATACTTTCATTTCCTGCTCCATTTAGAGCTAGAACAAGCTTTCCACCTTCTGATGTGATAGTTCCTGTATTTTCATATAATGCATGACCTACAATCTTACCATCATCAGTTAAACTACCCATTTCAGTCGCATCTATTCTTAGAGTTAAAGTTCCATCTGCTCCTATTTTTATTTCTTTTGCTCCTGTTACTTCTAAACCTTTTGCTGTTCCATCATCAGCCTTAACAGTTTTTTCATAGAATGTAACATTTGAATTTATATTTATATTTTCAAAATTAGATATGTCATAGAAAACTCTTGTTTCTTCTTTACTTGAAGAACCTACTATACCAAAGTTAAGAGTATCATTTTCACTATCAACATCTGTATCAAAAGTAGTTATAGGAACAGGGGAAGCAGAAGTAGGGTCTTTTGTTCCATTAAGAGTTCCATTGATTATAGCTCCACTTCCTATTGTCAGAATATCGTCTCCTTCTCCCATGAATATATTTCCGTTATTTATTGCACCGCTTTCTATAATCAGCATATCATTGTCTTTTCCTGTAGTTATATTTCCATTTACTATTGTATCAGTTTTTAGAGTTATACTGTTTTTTCCATCCCCCATATCTATATCGCCGTTGACTATAGTATTTTGAGAACCTGTTGTTTTATCTGAATATTCTACCTTTCCAGATTGAAGTATAAGAGTATCTGCTCCATTGCTTCCTTTTATAGCAACTGTATCACTTTTTATTCCACCATTTACTATTGTTCCAGATAGAGTAAACTCTTTTCCTACCTCTCCAAACTTAACAGCATTTCCATAAGCATTGATTATAGAGCCTTTTACCTCTCTTTTTACATCTTCTCCTGAAATTTCTAATGTATCAGCCATACCATTCAGTATAGAATTATCATATTCAGTTCCATCATCTGAAAATGTAAAACTTTCTGTTCCAGTTCCTGTTGTTGTATCGCCTGGTGCTGAACCTCCAGTTATTTCAGCATTTTTTATAGTTAATTTTCTTTTTATTTCAGTATCTTTAGCATTTCCTTCATTATCAAAAGTTCTTTTATATCCTACTATTACATCTACAGGACCAGTTACAGGAGTTTTTGCTGTTACTTCTGCCCCATTATTTTTTATTGTAAGTCCATAATTCTGTAATTCATTTGTTACTCCGTCAACAACATCAGTATCTGTTCCATTTACAAGTATTCCATAGTTTACAGCATCCTTAATCTCTCCAAGAGCAGTATCATCTGTTCCACTCTCTTTTTTTATAGCATTAGTTTTCCCATAAACAACCCCTGTATTTACTATTTTATCAATAAGTCCACTATAATAAAGAGTTAGGTCAGCTGCAATTCCATATTTTTCTGCTGAAATTGCTCCATTATTTACTATATTTCCTATCTTTCCTTTATTTGTAGTAGTTGCAACTGTTGATTTTATTCCAACTCCATTTGACAGAATCAAACCATTGCTTATTATATTTCCTGTTTTTCCTGAACTAGATACTTTTATTCCTGAACTGGCATCAGTCCCTTTTGCTGAAATCAACCCATCATTTGTTAAAGTTCCTACTCTGTCATTAGTTTTATTACTGTTATATATGTATATTCCATTATATTCTTTTGATGAGTCCTTTGTTGAAAGTATTCCATTATTTGATATAGATGCTGTATCACCATTGATAGCTCCAGACATATAAATTCCAGAAACAGCTGCCAAAATAGAGCCATTATTTATTAAAGTTTCTGCATCTCCCTCTGTAGCCTGTAGAGCTATTCCACTACCACTTACTAAAATCAAACCATTATTTTCTAAAGTTGTTATAGAAGAAACAATGTTTTCAACTGCACCACCTGTCGTAGTATAGATTCCATAACCTGTATATATCCCATAAGATAAAATCAATCCATTATTTTCCAAAGTTTCTATATTAGCTTTATTATAACCCACATATATTCCATAACTCCTATAACCTTTCCCTGATATCAAACCATTATTTTCTAAAGTAAAACCACTTCCTGAAATTAAACTTAAATAAATTCCATATCCCACATTGTCGGAATTACCAGTTGCTCCCTCTCCTAATATTGTACCATTATTTGCAAAAGTAAAGTTATCTCCTGAAGAACTAGTTATATGAGCTCCATATCCAATACCATATACATTTTTCCCTGATATCAGACCATTATTTTGAAGGACAAATCCATTACTATAGAATTCTCTTAAAGAAATTCCATATCCCATATCTACTCGTGAACTAGCAGCATTAGTAAGGGATTCTCCTAATATTGTTCCATTATTTTCAAAACTTCCATCTGTTTTTACATTAAATATCCGTACTCCATATCCAAATGCATCTGAACTTTTTCCTGATATCAAACCATTATTTTGAAAAGAAAAATCAATATTTTTATTCTTATCACCAAAGATATAGAATCCATATCCATAATTTCTATCAGCACCAGTAACAGTAGTTTCTCCTGAAACCTCTCCATTATTTATAAATTTAAATTTGCTGTTTTCTCCTAGATTCTCTACTTTTATCCCATGTGCATCTCCAACAGAGCTTTTACCTGATATCACACCATTATTTTTAAGAGTTAAATTGGTTTTCTTATTTTCTCCATCTATTTTTACTCCAATTGCTCTTTCTGTCCCTGTAGTTTTATCTACTGATATTTCAGTGTTATTTGTATAAGTATTTCCTTTCAAGGTATTGTCAGGAAATACTTTGTCAACTTTTATTCTACTGCCATTATTTGTTATATTCAAACCTACTTCCTCTGTGTCTGTTGTGTCTGCCCCCATTGCAACAGTACAAGATAGAAGCATTCCCACTACTGCTCCTATGGTAATATTTCTTCCCCTTTTTTTATTGCCGCTTTTTACAGCCTTCATAATCTTCTCTATCATCTTTCCCTCCCCAAAATATGTATCCATATTTAAACCTTATACAAATTTTAAAAAAAATTTAAAACCTTGATTTTCAGAGCTTTTATAAACTTAAAATAGCACTTTTCTATTGTTCGCATTTATATACTTTTGCGAACAGTAGTTTGTTTATTAATTTTAGAGAATATTATTTAAATTAAGATATTGACTTTTTTATCGAAATAATGTATCATCTACAATGTAAGTATATAACTACAAATTATGAGTTAAAGAAAATTTTAGTATAACAAAAATAAAAGTGTTCGCATTTGTATATAAAAGAGAACTCTTTTAAACTGTCCTTAACTTTGAAAATCCCCAGCAAACTTGTACTGAGGATTTTTTTTATTTTTTTTCCATAGGACATGATAGTTTTTTGAGAAAAAATATATCAGTGTACCATTATACAAGTTATTTATTCCAGTAAAAAAATCAAGCTCCTTGTGTAGATTAAAATACTTGTTCCCATTTTTCTGTGGAGAATGTCTCCCTCCTCCACTTTGTTGTAAATAGTATTTCTATGTTTTTTAAAATACTTTGCCACCTCATTTATCGTAGTCCACTCTCCCAGTTCTTTTACTATTTCATCTGCTAAAGTTTTATTCATTGGGGATAGATTTCCAAGCTTTTTAAAAATATATTCCTCTCTTTCCATATGCTGATACCCCTTTTAATATTTTTTATTAACCCTTTTTCTTATGAGATAAATTTTTTAAAGGTCTCTTTACTCATTCCCCTTCTGCTTTCTCCTGTCACCTTTACTGGAAAGCACATATCTGCTATTCTGTCCCTTATTCTGTTATGTCCATGACTTGAAAACTTCTCGCTTATCTCGCACTTGTTCTCATCTTGGTTGAAATTCAGATTTGTTGATATTATAAGGGGCTTCTCGCTTCTGTATCTTGCATCTATGAGATTATATATTTTCTCTGCTCTCCACCCAGTATTATTCCTGTCCAGCCCCTTTTCCCCTCCGAAATCATCTATCACTAGCAAATCACACTTTTCCACCTGCTCCAGAATATTCATTTCTGCTTCTGCCCACTCAATTGTGAGCTTATTGAGATACAGCCCCAGATTTATAACAAGGACTGTTTTCCCCCTTTCCATGAGATAATTTGCTATACAGGCAGTAGTGAAAGTCTTTCCTGTTCCTACTCCCCCATAAAAGAGCATCCCTTCCTGCTTATCTTTTTTCATAAAACTTTCCACATATTTCTGAGCTAGCTGCATCTGCTGGTTATCCATATCAGCATTTTTAAAGGTGCTTTTTATAAATTTACTGTCCATAACAGAAATATCTTTAAATTTCTTCACTTTGCTTATCATACGCTCTTGTACTCTTTTTCTTTCCATTTCCTCCATTTCTCTTTCTTTTTTCTTTTCCAGACAGTCACATGTTGGAAGGTATTCTAATTTTTTTCTAAAAAATTCAGAAAGATTTTTAAGATAGTCACTCTCATTCTTCACATACTCTTTTCCACAATATTTGCATTTTGTCATTTTACTTCCCCCCAAGGTTTCCATTTATAATTTCGTCAATTAGATCTCCTGTAAAATCTTCATACTCTGGTTTTTTAAATTTTTTCTTAGGATCATTTCTATCTCTGTTCATTTTTCTCTTATCCTTGAAATTTCCATTGAGAGCCTTCTTCAGATTTTCTATTTTGAAAATACTGTTGATGCTCATATTATTCTTAACAAACTCTGACTTTGACATCAGCGTCAATGCTTCAAACAGCTTTACAGCTCCAAGTTCTCTCCATACTCCCAAGAGTATATGATTATCTGGGCGATAGTTGTATTCTGGCAGATTCAGCTCCTTATATTTTTTTAATATGTCCTGTATCTCTACTGGAGCATCACTTAAATTTTCCTGTTTTAAATTGTCATTCGCTTTTTCCTCTTCCCCTGTGTGTGTATTATTTATATCTTTTACTCTTTTAATATCTTCTAAATAAGAAATATCTTCTGATGGCTCTAAAAATTCAGAAACGGTATTATCATCATTGATTTTTTCGGTATTGGGCAAATTCTTTATTTCTTCAATATTTTCAGGAGTGAATATTAATCTTTTCCCTTTAAATTTTCCCTTGTCTCTGTCTTCTATCAGCTGTACCATTTTTAATTTTTCAAATATTTTTAATCCTTTTGGAATCCATTCCTTGTTTAAACCACTGTATCTGGCTATTGTCTGAGTGTAGTATTTGATATCCTGTCCATTAAAATCACTATAGATTTCAGTAAGAGTCAGATACAAGTTTCTAAGCTTGTCATGTTCTTTACCCCCATAATACTGACTCCTTAATAATCTCAGTATCTTTTTTTCCTGCCAACAGAATGGTTGATTCTTTGTGTTTCTTTTGTTCTCCATTTTTCACTCCTTTAAACTCATAGTAATATATACTGATTTATTTATATCTAATACTTTTTTTTTAATATTTTTTAAAAGCGTTTAATTTTTTTATAAATGCAACGATTCATATATTATCATAACATTCTATTTTTGTATATTAAAAAAATAAAATCTGGAATAAAGACACTAATAAAAAGCATTCTGAAATTCTTCTAACATTGCTCTTAATCTATTTATTTCCTTAATATTTTTCAAGACATTTTTTTTAAAAAATTTTTGTTTCAAAAAGTTCATCTTTTTCATCACAATTTATAGAAATAAACTGCCAAAACGAAAAATCACCCACAAGGTAAAATTACCTCATGGGTGATGATTTTTTTATTTATTTTTCAAATAATTATCTATTTCTGCTGCTGCTTTCTTTCCTGCTTCCATTGCAAGTATTACTGTAGC
>PPYF01298450.1_pt1 | contig 31351 bp, 30 predicted proteins | sample 1559871 | NCBI WGS metagenome assembly PPYF01 (sample SAMN08240021, study PRJNA423297) | Human gut metagenome, whole genome shotgun sequencing project.
GAGCAGAGCAGAGCAGAGCAGAGCAGAGCCTAAAAAGGCTTTTTTGGCGTATAGTTATTTATTTTAAAAGTCACTTTTTCGTGTAACTATTATATAGATACACGAAAAAGTGACTTTTTGTGTCTCTTAAATAGCAATGATTTTATATGAAAAGGTAAAGAACTCTATGAATGAACGTACACTGAAACAATTAAAAAAGATAGAACTCTATGAGATTTTGTTGGCACAAAGTAAAGAAATTGACAGATTAAAACAAGAGTTAATAGAAACTCAACAAAAGTTAGAAAATAAGCAGATTATCATCCAAGAAGCAGGATCATTGGCAGACGCCGCTCTCAAATTAACTAAAATTTTTGAGGAGGCGCAGAAAGCTGCTGATATTTATCTTAAAAATATTACGGAGAATGATGATGAAGAAAAATAAATCCACTAAACCACATCCTCTCCCTGAGACGACTGTTATTGAACAAGCTTATAAATCAGCACAATACCGTAAAAACTTTTTGGAAATGTTTAGAAGCACTACTTTTATGTTAATTGTGGTTGCTGCCTTTGCTGTACTGGTTGCAATACTATTTTTACCAATTTTACGTATTTACGGCAAGTCTATGAAGGGAACCTTGAATAGTGGAGATATAGTTGTCTCTGTCAAGAGTGGTAATTTTGAGACGGGTGATGTTGTTGCCTTTTATTATAATAATAATATTTTGGTGAAGCGCGTAATTGCAGAGTCTGGTGATTGGGTTGATATGGATGAAAAAGGAAATGTTTATATTAATGGAAAAGAACTGAATGAGCCTTACTTGAGTAAGAAAGCCTATGGTAAAACCAATATTACCTTTCCTTATCAAGTACCAGAAGATCGTATTTTTGTTATGGGGGATAACCGTGAAGTGTCGATTGATTCACGAAATACTTCTATCGGAGCGGTTTCAGATGAGCAAATTGTTGGACGTTTAGTTTTTAAAGTTTGGCCTCTTTCAGAAATGGGAATCATTGAATAGTGGCTTTATTAGTTAATATGAGAAAGGAGGATGAGAATTTATGAAGAAATTTTTTAGGAGAGAATATTTAGCTCAGTTCAAGGCTAAGTATAAGAAAGTAATTGGTGCTATTGCTGTAATTGTCGTCTTTGTGACGACCTATGCTTTGATATTGCCAGCATTGACTTTAGATAGTAATGCTGCCAATCAAATGCCTGGTATTAATACGGAACAGTCTGGCAGTGTAGATGGCAATACAACAAGCACTTCCTTGAGCACAGAAAATTCAGATTCGCAGGCTGTTTCTGAAACGAATGTGTCTAGCCAAGATGAACAGCTAGTTACTACAGATACGACTTTGATTGCAGATGATAAAAATTATCAAGTAACAGCTGATATAACAGCTGAGGCTAAATTACCAGAAAGTGTAGCACTTGAAGTTAACCAAGTTAAGCCAGAGGATGATACTTACCAGAGTAAACTACAAAAAATACAAGATACTTTGTCTTTAAATACTGTGGCAAATATTAGGCTTTATGATATTGCTTTCATGCAAGGTGATGCTGAAGTGGAGCCGTCTGCTTCTGTGAAGGTGACTATTACTCAAAAGGATAATTTTGAGGCTAATAAAGATAATCTAAAAGTTGTTCATATCAAAACGGATGGTTCAACAGAAATATTGGATGCTGAAGTGGCAGGTGATGGTAATCAGGTAACAGCAGTTACATTTAATAGTGATAGTTTTTCTGATTTTGCTTTAGTTGATACTAGTACATCTGATGATTCAATATTAAATAGTTCATCAACAGGAACGGATGTTGACGCTTCCGTGGAGAGCACAACAGAAACAGAGACGACGTCACAGAGTTACACCGTGACCTTCTACAATGAGGATAGTGAAATCACTTCAACGCAAATTGAGGCTGGGACAGCATTAACAATTCTGCCAGAAACTCCTTTCAAATCAGGGTATCGTTTTGATCATTGGGAAAATGCAGAGACGCATGAAACTGTCACAGCAGATACGATTGTGACGAGTGATTTGACGGTTAAGGCAGTTTTTACGGAGATTTCAATTTATACGGTTACCGTAAATTACTATTATCACAATAATAGTGCCAATCAGGACGTCACCTTTGATAAGGAAATCTTCCAATTGGAAGAACGGGATACTCCCTATCAAATTACTCCACCTACCTCAACTGAAGTTAAAAGAGAAGAAGATAGTACTTTAATTGCTGATGCAATTTATTACCCACAAGAAGCAGTTATTGAACTCCAGTTAGGTGATTTGGCAATTAAGGATGAGTTAGATGGAAATATTGATGGTAAGGTGACCATCAATTTACAGTACGTGCCTTATACCGCTGAGTATACAGTACATTATATGTTGAAAAATTTAACAGGTGATGACTATACTGAGATTCAGAGTGTTACCAATCACGGTGTTCTAGGTTCTACAGTAAGCCCTCAAGTCTTGTCTTATGATTATGCTATTTTTGAAAAAACAGAAGCGACAAAATTGACACAATCACAGGGACAAAATCTCTATGTTTATTACACACGCAACAGCTACACGCTTTCCTATAATACCAACGGTGGCTCTTATATCCCTTATCAGACAGGTCTATACGAAAGTAAAGTTAGTCTGACCGATAATGTGCCGACAAAAACGGGCTACACCTTTGTTGGTTGGCATGAAAAGGAAGATTTATCAGACACTGCTAAAACCAGTGGAACGATTACGCTGGATAGTGATAAGACACTCTATGCAGAATGGAAAGCTAATACTGTTAATTACACCATAAACTACTATAAAGAAGTTTATAATAATGCTACGGGAACAACGAGTTATGTTTATGATAGTGCTGTATCAGCTAGTGGAAAGGTTGGTACTACCGTTCAAGCTGATGAAGCTCCTGCCTTGACAACAGTTCCAACAGGATACGAACGTGAAAGCGCCTATGGTATGAATGCTAACTCTAATGTTACGATTGCAGCTGACGGTACATCGGTGCTGAAAGTGTATTATAGTTTAGTAAGATATACCTTTGTATTTAATTTGAATGGTCCATATTACTATACCAATGGTTTCTCAACGGGTAGAATTTCGAAGAATGGATCAGACTACTATAATTCTAACTACACTATTCAAAATGTTGTTTTAGGGCAGGATATTTCAAGTCAATGGCCATCAGGTGATGATGTTACGGATACATATAATTATTATTCTTTTGTAGGCTGGTCTTCTAATACTACTACAGTCTTATTTGTTACACGTCGTCATGAAGTGACTGTAGATATGATTCTAGGAGCTGATAGTTCAAATCGTAAGACTTATACAGCCAATTGGCAAACGGGGTTAATCACTAAACAAGTTGATTATTATTTGCAATCAGCTAATGATCCAAATGTTTACGAACTATCAAGTAAATACAGTCAATTCTATAATAGTCAGGCGAATACGATGTTAAATCCTAAGAATATAGCTGGTTTTACTATTACTGAAAAGCCTTCAGGCTATCCAAACTCGACGGGTTATTATTATGGAAGCACCTATGTCGTTGATCATTACCGTTTCTACTATACACGTAATATTTACAGTATTGATTATTATTATAATGGTAGTAATATAAATACCATTTCTAGCATTCCATTTGAGCAAAATATTAACTCTTCAACCTATAACTATACGCCTGAACGTCCGTCAGGTATTGATGCTGATTACACTTGGGGAGGTTGGTATACGGATGCTGGTTTGACGGTGCCTTATACCTTTGATACTATGCCTTCCCATAACCTAGTCCTTTATGCCAAGTGGGTTGCGCCAACTTTTAATGTGACTTTTGATTTGAATGGTGGCGATGGAGTAGCGCCTACGACACAAGAAGTTGAAAAATACAAAATAGCAACTTCGGTAGCAGATCCAAGTCGTCAATATTATAATTTTGATGGCTGGTACACAGCAAAAGAAGGTGGTGAACGCTACGATTGGTCACAGCCAGTAACCTCAGATACCAAACTTTACGCTCATTGGTCCTTGAAACCATTGACCTACACAGTGCGTTATCTTGACGCGGACAATAATAACAATCAACTAGCAGCGGATAAAACAGTTACCGGTCCTGCACTAAATTACCAACAAGTGGTTAGCGAGAGTGCTTTAGCTATTACGGGTTACCGCCCAGATGCTAATAGCAAGAGCGTTGTGCTTGATTATGATGCCGACAACAATATCATCACTTTCTACTACACCAAGAAGTCTGCTCAAGTGTCTTATCGTGTCGACTATGTTTTGCAGGACAATCCGACAGTGAAAGTCGCTGAGAGCAAGTCGGTGACAGTGGACGGTAGCACGATTTCAATTAAAGAAAGTGCGGTCACAGTTGATAAAGATTATCTGGCTAAGCAACTCGACACGACGCCTGAACAACTGGATGATTACTATGCTCTGACAGATGTTGAAAGCCTAACCTTGACCTCAAGTTCAGATAACAACGTTATCACTTTCTACTACGTACCTTACGACACGGCTCATATCACGGTTAATTATCTAGATATGGATGGCAATCCGATTGTGGGGCAAGAACCTTTGAACACGACACGCAAGAAACCAAGTCAATATACTGTCACTCACAAGACTATTAGTGGCTACACTTATGCTCAGTCTGAAGATAGCAATGGTGATAAGAACAAAGTTAATTACAAGATTGACAAGGGCGATAATATCACCATTAATCTCTATTATCAAAAAGATCTTTACATCGAAGCTATCAGCAAGGAAAAAAATTATGACGGCATCGCTTTGGAAAATAGTGGCTTGACTGACCTCAAAGATAGCTACAAAGACTTACTGGAAACAGATGATAGTTTGACAGGGATTTCCTTCATAGGTAGTCAGATAGACGCGGGATCTAGTGCGGTGACACCAAACATCGCCTTGGTTAGCAGTTCAACTGGCAAGGCGCGGAATTATTACTATAATATCATCTATGTCGCGGGTACTTTAACGGTTAATAAACAACCTGTCACTGTTATCGTCAATGGTCAAGATAAGGAAAAGACCTACGACGGTGTAGCAGAAAGTATCAGTTATGACGACTTGGTCATTAATGATAGTAGTGGTCTTTACAAAGAAAGCGACATCAGATTTACAGGTGACAAGACCTTGCCGGCAACGGATGCTGGCACCTATAATCTGACTCTACAAGGTAAATTTACCAATAGCAATGCTAACTTTGAGGTAACTTTCCAAGTAAGTGATGGTCGCCTGCTAATTAAGCCACGTCCTGTTATCTTGACCTCGGCGACTGCTGAAAAAGGTTATGATGGCATGGCTTTAAAAGCCCAAACAGTAACTGCTAGTGAGCCAACAGCTGACACAGGCTTTGTGACGGGTGAGGGTCTGCTCTATGATGTAACAGGTAGTCAAACAGCTACTGGCTCGTCTGATAATACTTTCACTTATACAGCTATGAATGCTGCTACCAAACTGTCTAACTATGACATTGCCACAGTCTATGGTCGCTTGACTGTGACACCAACGGTCAATATTCAAAAGACCAAGACGGATTGGACAGCCTTGACAGGTGGTAAGTTTGAGATTAGCAAGTGGAACGGTAATACTTGGACATCTATTGATGGCGTATCGGATTTGACTATCACTTCAACTGATGGTGTGACTATTCCCGTTGGTCTAAATACTGGTCGTTACCGTATCACAGAGACAGCGGCGCCCGATGGCTATGTTATCCTTGATAACTCAGTTTATTTTGCTGTAACAGAAAGCCAAGCAGAGAATGGTCAGTCTAGCTTTGCCATTTCCCTAACAGATGAAAATGGGAATACTATTTCTAACTTAGAGAATGTGAAAGTCTTGGAGGGAAATAGTAGTTATAGTACACGTATTCAAATTGCTAATGAGACTGGAAAGGCACTACCTCATACGGGTGGTAGCGGTCGTATGTTTTACGTGTTAGTCGGACTAGCTCTGATGTTGGTTACTCTGGCTTATCGTCCATATCAGAAACATCGTGAAAGGAGTGATTTGCCTTAATAACTCCTAAAATACGTTAAGGGCTTGATTCTAGCCTAACTTTTACAGTTTTTTTCTAAAATTATCATTATGAAAAGAAAGAGAATTCTCATGAATAACCTTAAAAAGATTTTAACCCCCCTTTTGACCGTCCTCGCGTTGGTCTTTGTGTGTGGTGCAGTAAGTGCACAAACAGTTGACTCAGGAGCTGGTGGATCAGCAACAATCACTATCAATAATGCTTCTCAAGGGCAAACCTACACGGTTTATAAACTCTTTGATGCAACTGTTGATGGCAATGGTGCCATCTCTTACAAAATTCCAAGTGGTAAAGCCTTCACTGGCAATGACTTTTTTGAAGTAGATGCCAAGGGCAATGTCACTGCTAAGGAAAATGCAGATGTGTCATCTGATGCCTTCAAAACAAGGGCAGCTAGCTTTGGTACCCAAGCAGCAACAGCTGTCGCTGCTGACAACACTGTCACATTTACCAACCTTGCCTATGGTTACTACTATGTGCAATCATCACTCGGTGCGACGATCACAGTTGATAGCACAAATCCAGATGCGACAATCAAAGATAAAAATACCACTGCACCAAATATCCCAGATGACAATAATGGCGGTGGTAAACACATCCTTGTGAATGGTGAAACTGTTGATAGCACAACTGCCAAAGTTGGTGACACAGTAAATTATCAAATCAAATTTGAAGCAACTAACTATGTTACAACTGAAACAGATTCAAAACAAATCACGAAGTATACTATTATTGATACACCAACAAATTTAAGCATTGATCAATCAAGTGTGAAAGTCCTTGTTAAAGGAACAGAAGCTAAAGTTGCTAATGTTTCAACAACTTTTGATGATGCTGGTAAAATGACTATCGTCTTAACATGGGCAGATGAAAGTGGTAAAACCATTTATGACTCACCAGCTGATGTTATCATTACTTATAACGCTACTGTTACAAAAGGTGCTGCTGACGCTGCTGCAACCAACTCAGCAACTATTGGCTATAATACAGCTGATAACCCTAATGAAGATCCTACACCAGTCGATCCTGACAAACCAACCGATACGACTGAGGTTAAAACTTACCAGTTTACTTTAAACAAAGTTGATATGTCAAGTAATCAATTGACTGGTGCAACATTCAAACTTTATGACGCTGCAACAGATGGTAACGAAATTAAAGTCGTGAAAGTATCTGATGGAGTTTATCGTGTTGCAGAAGCAAGTGAAGAAGGTACTAAAATTGAAGCTGGTTCAGCTATTATCAAAGGTCTTAAAGGGGATGATACGAAATATTATCTTGAAGAAACTAAAGCGCCTAACGGTTACAACATTCTGACAGAACGTAAAGAAGTAACAATCTCATCAACAGAAGCAAATACTTCAAATGTTATCAATAAAGCTGGTGCAGAATTGCCTTCAACAGGGTCATTTGGTACTAAGGTATTCTATCTTGTTGGTTCAATATTACTCATTGGTGCCTTAATTTTCATGATTTCAAAACGTCGCATGAATAATATGTAATTTTATCAAATAGAGTTATCTTCGGAAGGGTTGGCTTAATCGTTTTTTCCGAAGATTTTCTCTTTAAATCTAGTTCTTATACTTATTGGGACTAAGTTTAAAGAGAGGAATATACAGAGCACAGAGAAGGGAGGTGGTCAGCTGATGATCTGGCTAAAGCAAAAACTTTCTAAATTCGCTTTGCCATTTATTTTTATTATGGGCTTAGGGTTACTGACCTATCCGACTATCAGTGACTACTGGAATTCTTTTCATCAGTCTGAAGCTATTATGTCATATACTAAAAGTGTATCCAAGATGTCAACAGAAGACTATAAACACATTTTGGCAAGTGCCAAGCAGTATAATACAACGCATGGTATGGATTGGAATTTTTCAGATGAGGATAAGGCAGCCTATGAAAAAGAACTTAATTTTAATAATGATGGTTCTATGGGCTACATTGATATTCCCAAAATTAACGTTAAGCTGACCATTTTCCACGGCACAGATGAATCTGTTTTGCAAACGTCTATTGGGCATTTGGAGGGAACTTCCTTGCCTGTCGGTGGAAAAGGAACACATAGCGTTCTATCAGGGCATCGTGGTTTGCCATCGGCTAAGTTGTTCTCAGATTTGGATCAGTTACGTGAAGGGGATACCTTTACTATTCATGTTCTCAACGAAACTTTGACGTATGAAGTGGATCAGATTCGTGTGGTAGAACCAACAGATTTATCTAATTTAACCATTGATCCTGACCAAGATTACGTGACTTTAGTTACCTGTACCCCATATGGAATCAATACTCACCGCCTCTTGGTTCGTGGGCATCGTATTGCCAATTCTGATGGTGGTGCAAATGTCATATCAGATGCTGTGCAGATTAAGCCGATTTATATTGCACCATTTCTTGCGACTCCTATTTGTGTCGTTTTACTAATGTATATCTTTATCATAACAAGTAAGCACTACCGTAAAAAACACGCCAACCGCGTTGCGAATTACTTAGCTCAAAAAGAAATTAATTATCGTCCACAAGTTGATAGAAATGTTTATAAAGGTATTATTGAGCAACTAAAAAAATTCTTTGAAGATGGTTAAATGAATTAGGAAAGCTATATAACTGCTCTTTGTCAACTGTAATAGGTGTCAAAGTTAAACTCTAGCGAGAATAAATGATGTTCTCGCTTTTTTGATGTTTAAAGCGAGGTAAATGCGTTCTTTAAAGTTGTCAAAGTTCCTGTAACCAAAAGTGTTTCGTTTAATATCTTTGATGAGTTTGTTAGTAGCTTCAGGTTTGATGTTAGAATAAGGGAGTAGCATTAGTGATGTATTTCTGATAACGGATAAAGGTTGTAGTAATTTTTAAGTTGCGGTACGTGTTTGAAAAATCTTTTTAAATATTCTTTAGATATTAAAGTTTCTCTGAAAGTCCTTGAACAAAAAGCATTGGGCGATAATTTTCGACTATCCTTTTGAATGAGTTTCCAGTAATATTTTAGAACACGGTATTCAAGAGATTTTTTCACACCCATAAATAGTCACTTACTGCATTCTATGAAGTTAGATAAAAGTCACACTATGATAATAAGATATATTGACTTAGCTCAGTAAAATATTTGTTGCACTTAATAATTTGATTTTTATTTAGAATTATTATAAATAGTCGTTTTTTTTTGGAACTATTATAATATAATAAAAGTAAGAAAGAGGTAAATAGAATGTCAAACTTTAAAAAATTACTGGCAATAATAACTATTGCTTTACTAGCATTAATTATTAACTTTGTATTTCATAAGCCAGATTTGGCATATATTCTTGTAGTTATTTTTTGTGGCATCATATCAAGAATAGGTCAATATCAGCACTGAACTGATATATTCTTGTAGTTATTTTTTGTGGCATCATATCCCTGTCAATGCTTATTGATATGATTAAGACTTTAAAATCTGGTCAGTACGGTGTTGATATTCTAACTATTTCAGCTATTATTGTTACCCTACTAGTAGGTGATTACTGGGACAGTCTGATGATTCTCATCATGCTTACAGGAGGGGAAAGTCTTGAATATTATTCCAGTAAGCAGGCGAGTCGTCAATTGCGAAGTCTTCTTGATAATAGTCCCAAAATTGCTTATCGCTTGGTTGGACACGAATTGGAAGATGTTCCAGTTGAAGCTTTAAAAATTGATGACGTAGTCGTCGTTAGACCTGATGAGATGGTGCCAGTAGATGGACGTATTTTAAGTGGTGAATCTGATTTTAATGAAGCTTCACTGACAGGTGAAGCTAAACCAATTGAAAAGAAGGTTGGAGATAATATTTTATCTGGTTCTATGAATGGTTCAAATTCTATCCAATTTGAAGTTACTTCACTGGCTGAAGATAATCAATACCAACAATTGGTGAGATTGGTAAAAGAATCAACTTCAAATCCTGCACCATTTGTTAGACTTGCCGATCTCTATTCAATTCCTTTTACAGTCATTGCCTATCTAATCGGTGGATTTGCTTGGTTTATCTCAAAAGATCCAGTGCGTTTTGCTCAAGTCCTTGTTGTAGCTTCGACATGTCCCCTAATACTAGCAGCCCCTGTAGCACTGGTTGCTGGCATGAGTCAAGCATCAAAGAACGGGATTATTATTAGAACAGGGACAACCCTAGAAAAGTTGTCTGGTGCAAAATCTGTAGCTTTTGATAAGACGGGTACTATTACACAAGGAAACCTAGCTGTCAGTCAAATCATCGCAGTTGAAGGGACCACGGAAAAAGAACTCATTCAGCTTGCAGCAAGTCTTGAACAAAATTCATCACATATCTTAGCACGTTCACTAGTACAATACGCTAAAATTAAAGGTATTACATTTTTACCTGTCACATCAGCAACTGAAGTAACGGCTCAAGGTATCATAGGAAAGATTTCAGGTAATGAAGTTTCAGCAGGCAAACCGATCCTTATCAAAAACTTTAGTTCTAAAAATCTTTCAAAAGAAACTAGCATTTATGTTGGTAAAAACGATCATCTACTCGGATATATTATTTTTAAGGACTCCGTTCGACCTGAAGCTAAGGAAATAGCAGAGCAGGTTGGTATTAATAAAGTCTTCGCAGATTGTTTACCACAGGATAAAATTAAGCACTTAAAAGATATTGAAATCCAAGATGGACCAGTTTTAATGGTGGGAGATGGGGTAAATGATGCCCCAGTCCTTGTAACCGCAGATGTCGGAATTTCTAGGGGTGCTCATGGATCAACAGCAGCAAGTGAGAACGCAGATGTTGTCATCATGAAAGATGATTTGAGTAAGGTTGTACAAGTTATTGCTATTGCAAAACACACCATGAAAATCGCTAAACAATCTGTTTTAATTGGCTTATTTGTTTATTTAGCGCTAATGGTCATTGCAGCAACAGGTGTCATCCCGACTTTATTAGGAGCTATGCTCCAAGAAGTTGTTGATACTGTTTCAATTCTCTCAGCATTACGAGCACGTAAAAATGTGTGATATAATTGCTCGAGATTCAATCTGTCAATTAAATTAGACATAAAAATCTATATTAGATTAGATGATACACTACCAAGTTAGAAAAATAATAAGTTGAAAAGTATTGCTTTCATCAGATAATAACTAATGATGCCATATAGTGTATAAAATAAAAATATAGCCTATTTTAAGAAGAGGGATGAAGTTGGATTGTATTCAAAAGTATTTTTTATCATAGTTTGATTTTTGAAAGTTGGTATTATAAAAACACTTCTAATTGTTAGATTCTATATTAACAATTAGGAGTGTCTTTCAAACTAGGGTAATCTTGTTATGATAATCATTAATCATAATATTTATCAATTATAGTATGTTAACTTTTATAATAATATTCGAGCTAAATTTGACATTGAAGTTAATATGTAGCAGTAACTTTTCAAATTGTCATGTTAAGATAAAAGATGAAAGCTAGAATAGATAAGAATAACGAGGTCTAATATGCATAGACTAGTTGCTACTAGTTTCTCCATGGCGGTCATATGTTCTGAAGAAGTTTTTTGTGGTAGAAGATGACTTGAAGACCTATTTTTTAGATATTTAATTCCTACTACAAGTGTAGTAATAAGAGCTATAAGTATAATTGTTATAACCAATAAATCACTTAATGTATCATTGCTTTTGATAGTACTGGTAATAGTAGCAAAAGTATTACTAGTGATATGTAATACTATAGAATATAAAAGTGAGTAGCGATAAGCAACGTACCCAAAAATAATTCCTCCAAGTCCTGCAGATATTCCCTGATATAAATCATGGTGTATTAGTCCGAAGTAGAAAGCTGAAAATAGAATAGCGAAGTGAATACCATATTTTTTTAGTTGTGTCATTAGTGTGCCACGATAAATAAGTTCTTCAATAATAGGACCAATGACACAAATATAAAGATATTGCAAAAGTAGTTTTTGATACCGTAAGTGTTGGCTTGGCAGATAAATTAAATACTTTGAATCCAGCTTCTAGAATAACACTAAAGATGTTAGTTGTCATTGAGATTGTTAATAGGGTAGCAAAAAATATCATTATTTTGGTAATAGGTATAGTTTTGGGGGAGAACAGAAACATATCATCTTTAATATATCGATACATAACAATTTCTACAGGAATAAACGCTATAAGTACAGAAACTATAAGCCTTATTCCTGTATCTGATACTATATTTATAAGTAATCGGTTAGCTAATATATCAAATAATATAGTATTTAGACCGAGAGCTATGAATACAGTTGCATTTGGTGTTAATTTTCTGATTGATATAATTCCTCCATAAAAAACAGTCATCGTTATACTAGTATATCGATACAACATGCGCAAGAAAACAAATCCTAGGACCTTATCACTTAAAACATCATATAATAGTGATTAATTTTAAGTAATAAAAGTAGAGGGGAGATATTAAGATTATCAATGCTTTTTATTTTTTTAGTTATTTTTTATTAGGGACATTAGTCTGTTATGGATTGTGATTAGGTTATTTAGTCATTGTTGAATTTTGTGCTTTAAACATTTATAATATTTCTGAACTAAAGTTAGATCTAGGAGTGAAACTATTAGAGATTATGAATATTATTTTATTATAAAATATCTTTTGGATTTTAAAGGTAGTGATAGAATAAATTACAGAGTTTAACTTTTATTGGAGTTCAAAAATAGGTGAAATTTTTTGAGAATTAAAGAAGCCATGATTAAAATATCACGGCTTTTCATATAGATTATTGGTTATTTTTTGAACAATTTAAAAGTTAACTATTTTATTATTGTAATTTCGAGAAAGCTTCGTTAATTATAGAGTTTAATTCTGTTGCTGAAGCTTGTAATTTTTGAAGTTCTGAATCATTTAATGGGATGTTAATAGGACGTACAACCCCATTAGCACCAATAACAGCAGGTTGTCCAATATAACAGTCGCTTACATCGGGGTATTGTCCTCCCTGATATACCGATATTGGAAGAATGGCGTTTTCATCATCTAGAATGGCTTTAGTGATACGAGCAAGAGCGACTGCAATTCCGTAGAAAGTTGCTCCTTTTTTGTCAATAATTGAATACGCAGCATCCCGAACATTTTCAAATATTTGAAAAACTTCTTCTGCGTCGAAATCGTTCACCTCTTGAAGGTAATATTCAAGGTTAACACCAGCAACATTAGCATGTGACCAAACTGCAAACTCTGAGTCACCATGTTCCCCCATAATATAAGCGTGTACAGAACGTGCATCTACTCCTATTTTTTCACCAAGTGCTTGACGGAAACGTGCGGTATCAAGTGAAGTTCCTGATCCAATGACACGTTCTTTTGGAAATCCTGAGAATTTCCAAGTAGAATATGTCAAAATATCAACGGGATTAGCAGCAACTAAAAAAATACCATTAAATCCAGAATTAATGATTTCTGTAACAATTGATTTATTAATTGCTAAGTTTTTATCCACTAAATCTAAACGTGTTTCACCTGGTTTTTGGGGAGCTCCAGCCGTAATAACAACAAGATCGGCATCAGAACAATCAGAATATTGAGCAGCATAAATTTTCTTAGGTGAAGTAAACGCTAAGGCATTACTAAGGTCTTCAGCATCCCCAACAGCTTTGTCGAATAATTGAGGAATTTCAATAATTCCCAGTTCTTGAGCGATTCCTTGATTAACAAGTGAAAAGGCATAGGCTGAGCCTACTGCACCATCACCAACAATAATTACTTTTTTATGTTGTTTTCTTGTAGTCATAACTAAAAACCTCTTTTCTTAATATTTTTGTATCTAGTTACTTTCACTCAATAGTGTAACACTTTGGTCTGGAATTGTATAATAATATATATTAATAAGTTAATTCTAAAAAGGAATATCGTAGCTACTTCCCAAACAGTGAGATTAGACTAATATGAGTTTATTACTATGATTTCAAAAATGGGAAATAGTCTATCTGTCTAATTGTTCAATATGATATATAAAAGAAACTAATTTATAACCTTTAAGTCGCAAGATTGAATTGTTAGAATAGCCTCATGACTCTTTTACGATGTTTCCAGATTGATTTATCAATCTGGAAATTTTTATGGAAAAATTCAAAAATATGCGTTTAAAAATAAAACTGCTATTTATGATAAAAAAACGTTGATATACTTGACTTTTTGGGGGATAAAATATAAACAGTAAAAATATTAATATTTTTACTGTTTATATTTATATTAAGGAGATGATAATTATGAAGAAGTTATTTACTATATTATTTGTTTTATTATCAGTGCTATGTTTTTTAGGTGGGGAAAAGGGAGTATTAGCTGAATCTAATAGTTTAGAGACTTTTCGAGGTTATGTAAATAATGATGGTAAGAGTAGCGAAAGCCGATTAGGTATTAATAATATTTACATAGATGACAATAGTCAGACTATTGTAGGGTACTGTTTTAATATCAAACAGCCGTATCCTAGTATGTATGGAGATCGGTACATTAAATATACTAATGTAACTGCGGAGCAAATGAAAGAGAACAGTAGCAGTACATTGGAGGATGCGGTGTTATACGATTAGGTTATGAAAATTTTATATAACGGTTATCCAAATAATGGGAGTAGCATTCAACAAAAGTATCAGTTAACTGATGATCAGTTTAGAGGAATTACTCAGCTAGTTATTTGGAAATTCACAGATAGCTATACAGGGTATTCGTTTAGCTCTGACAATTTAGAAAATGCTTATAATGAATTAAGTAATGTTTCACAGTTAACTTATCCTTCAAATTTTAAATTAAATTTGTACCTAAGTACAAATCCTTATGTACAAAATTTTCTGGCAGCAGAAATGTTGCCAGAAAATCAAACTGAATACACAAGTGTATCTGTCAATAAAGTTTGGGATGATGTAAACAATCAAGATGGACAACGTTCAAGTGAAGTTACTGTTCAATTGTTAGCAAATGGAGTGGAAGTCTCTGATCAGCAATTAGTGCTAAGTGATGCCAATGGTTGGAATGGTACTTTTGAAAATCTTGATAAATATGACTCTGACAATGTTCTTATTGATTACACTGTAAAAGAAGTTACAGATTTATCTGGTTATCAATCTGTAGTTTCAGGAAGTGACAATAACTACACTATTACAAATACTCATGTTCCAGAGATAATTAATTTATCAGGAACAAAGACATGGGATGACAATAATAACCAAGATGGTATCCGTCCAGAATCAATTGTTGTTCATCTACTTGCAAATGGTGTGGATACTGGTCAAACTAAAGAAGTTTCACAAACTGATAACTGGACTTACCGATTTGAAAATTTACCGAAATATCAAAATGGTCAAGAAATTGTTTATACTGTTTCAGAAGACAGTGTTGGTGGTTATGAAACTATCATTTCTGAATTTAACATTACAAACAGTCATACCCCAGACACGACAGAAGTGTTTGGAACAAAGACATGGAATGACAATGATGACCAAGATGGTAAACGTCCAGATTCGAGTACAGTTAACCTTTTAGCCAATGGAACTAAGGTAGCTTCACAAGAAGTAACAGCTGATACGAATTGGACATATACGTTTTTAAATCTTGCCAAATATGCAAATGGTAGTGCTATTACTTACGCAGTAACTGAAGATAGTGTTGACAATTACACGGCAACAATTAATGGATATGACATTACAAATAACTATACTCCAGGTAAAACAAGTTTGACAGTCACAAAAGTTTGGGACGATAGCGATGACCAAGATGGCTTTGTCCTAATTCTATTGATGTCCAATTATATGCTAATGGCAAAAAATCTGGTGATGTTGTGACGTTAACAGCAGCGAATAAGTGGACATATACATGGACAAATCTTGCTGAAAAAGCAAATAAAAAAGATATTGTTTACTCTGTCAAAAAAGTGACTAAAGTTGATGACTATACAACTACTGAAGGAAAAGTAGAGAACGGAAATGTAACCATTACGAATACGCATGTGCCAGTAATTCCAGAAGAATTAGAGGATCCTAAGACAACAGATGTGACATTTAGCAAAGTTGAAGTTAACGGTAGCGCCGAACTCCCAGGTGCATCGCTCAAAGTTGTTTCAGGTGAAACCGCAGACGGTCAAATCGCCACAGATGCAAAAACGGGTGAAAACTTAGCGTGGACTTCAGGTGATACAGCCAAAGTGTTCAGCTTGTCAGAGGGCGCCTACACTATGGTGGAAAGTCAAGCGCCAGCAGGTTATGACTTAGCAGAGTCAATCACTTTCCGTGTCACAGCAGACGGTCAAGTCGAGGTAAAAGGAACAGACGGTTCATGGACAGTCCAAGCCGATGCGATAATCAAAATGGAAGATGCTAAAACACCAGTAATTCCAGAAAAAAACAGTCAAATACCCCAACAGTTGATGATCCAACAACTCCGTCAAGTAATTCTGATAAACAATCAGAGAAGAAACAAGAAAAGAAATCACTCCTTCCATCAACAGGAGATAGCAGCGGTCTAGGATTGATGATACTTGGTCTAGTACTTGTACTATCAGTTATCTTTGGTTTTGTTTATAAAGCAAAAAGAGCTAAAGCATAGTATTAGTTAGTAATTGAATCCAACCTTTTAAAAAAGAGAGCCAATTTGGTTCTCTTTTTGTATTTATCTTTGATATTTTACCGCTTTACTTGTACTTGGCTTTGGTCTCTCTTGTGGTCTGTGTTATAATAAAATCATGGAAATATTTGACACACATACGCATTTAAACGCCGATGATTTTGCTGGGCGTGAAGCAGAAGAATTGGCACTTGCTAAAGAAATGGGCGTCACTCGACACAATGTTGTTGGCTTTGACGCACCAACTATTAAACGTGCTATTGAGTTAGCTGAAAAATACCCTGAAATCTACGCCACAATCGGTTGGCACCCAACCGAAGCAGGTTCATATACTCAAGAAATTGAGGATATGATTGTTGCCAATCTATCACACCCCAAAGTGATTGGCCTTGGTGAGATTGGGCTAGATTATCATTGGATGGAAGACCCAAAGGACGTCCAAATTGAGGTTTTTAAACGTCAGATTCAGCTTTCAAAAGACCATAACCTCCCTTTTATTGTCCACACTCGTGATGCGCTTGAAGATACTTACGCTGTCATCAAAGAAGTAGGCGTTGAACCTCGCGGCGGGATTATTCATTCATTTTCAGGCTCTTTGGAAATGGCAGAGCGTTTTATCGAGCTTGACATGATGATTTCATTTTCAGGGGTTGTTACCTTTAAAAAAGCACTTGATGTTCAAGAAGCTGCGCAGAAATTGCCGCTTGATAAGATTTTAGTTGAAACGGATGCGCCTTACCTTGCACCTGTTCCAAAACGTGGTCGTGAAAACCGCACCGCTTATACTCGCTATGTTGTAGATAAAATTGCAGAGCTCCGCGGTTTGACCAGTGAAGAAGTGGCAAAAGCGACATCAGATAATGCAAAGAGGTTGTTTAACTGTGACTGAAAAAATCAAAATTCAAGAAGTGCTTGTTGTTGAGGGGAAAGACGATACCGCAAATTTGCGCCGTTTTTATGATGTAGATACCTATGAAACCCGCGGGTCAGCTATCAATGATGACGACCTTGAACGTATCGAAAAATTAAATGACCTTCGTGGGATCATTGTCTTTACGGACCCAGATTATAACGGAGAACGCATTCGCAAGATCATCATGAATGCTATTCCAAACGTTAAACACGCTTTTTTAAATCGTGATGAAGCTGCGCCAAAATCAAAAAGTAAAGGTCGTTCACTCGGTGTTGAACACGCAAGTTTCGAAGATTTGCAAACAGCTCTTTCTGGCGTATTAGGAAATTTTGATGATGATAATCAATTCGACATCACAAGAGCTGACCTGATGCGTATGGAGCTTTTAATGGGAAATGATAGCCGCAAGCGCCGTGAATATTTGGGTGAAAAGCTCCGCATTGGCTACAGCAACGGTAAACAACTCCTTAAACGCTTAGAACTCTTTGGCATCACTCTGGCTGAAGTCGAAGAAGTGATGGAGAAATATACTGCGTGATAAATTGTGTATTTTACACTTAAGCCAGATGTGATACAATAGTCACTTGCATTGACAGAAACGAAAGGAATGACAAAACTTTATTCTGGGGATAACTTGTGGATAAGGTAGTTAAATAAATTATGAGAATTGCTGATTACAGTGTGACGCGTGCTGTCCTTGAGCGTCATGGATTTACCTTTAAAAAATCATTTGGACAGAACTTTTTGACAGATACTAATATTCTACAAAAAATTGTGGATACTGCTGAGATTGATAAGAATGTCAATGTTATCGAAATTGGTCCTGGTATCGGTGCTTTGACAGAATTTTTGGCTGAAAATGCTGCCGAAGTCATGGCATTTGAAATCGACGATCGTTTGATTCCGATTTTGGCTGATACGCTCCGCGATTTTGATAATGTCAAAGTGATTAACGAAGATATCTTGAAATCAGACCTACAAAGCCGTATCAAAGAATTTGCTAACCCAGACCTTCCAATCAAGGTCGTAGCAAATCTGCCATACTACATCACAACACCAATCTTGATGCACTTGATTGAATCAAAAATCCCATTTGCAGAATTTGTCGTAATGATGCAAAAAGAAGTGGCGGACCGCATTTCAGCAGAGCCAAACACTAAAGCTTACGGTTCACTATCAATTGCTGTGCAATATTACATGACAGCAAAAGTTGCTTTCATCGTGCCACGTACAGTATTTGTGCCAGCACCTAACGTTGATTCAGCCATCTTAAAAATGACACGTCGTGAACAACCACTTGTTCAAGTTAAAGACGAAGATTTTTTCTTTCGCATTGCTAAAATCAGTTTTGTTCACCGTCGTAAAACCCTTTGGAACAACTTGACAAGTCACTTCGGAAAAGCAGAGGAAACAAAAGCCAAACTTGAAAAAGCACTTGAAATTGCAGAAATCAAGCCATCTATTCGAGGCGAAGCTCTTTCAATTGCAGACTTTGCAAAATTAGCTGACGCTTTAAAAGAAGTCGGATTATAAATCAAAAACCAGCTCATAGAGCTGGTTTTTTAGTTTAAATATGATTAATGAAATTCATTACCGTTGAAGCAATATCGTGCCATTGTTGCAATGTCATAAAGTGATAAATCAATGTGAAATACATTTTCTCCTAAACTCCCTTGTTAATAATTAACATTTCTATTATGCTATAAAATCTTGTTTATAAACGCGAAAGTCATAAACGGTCAAAATTTAGTCGCGAATGGTAAAAAATTCAAAAAAACTTACCGTTTACGACGAAAAAACGACTGTTTGCGACATTTACGTTTATTTGGCAAAATTTCTGATACAATAAAATATGTCAGTCACATGACATGTCATTTCCAGGAGATTTAAATGACAAAAGGACTTTAATCGTAGTGTTGCTAAGAAAGTCGTTGCAATGAAAGGGAAACCTTAGCTACTTGCGATACATGGGAGAAACCTATCTTTGAAAATTCATCATCTATAAGATGATACAAAGAGAAAGTAGGCTATAAAGCTTACTTTTTTTATTGATGCATACGCTTAGGTTGTAACAGTGAAAATATTTTTGGAAAAATACGGTTGGATTCTATCTATTATTGTAGTTACAGCTATGTGGGGCAAGATATGTTATTCTGCTAATTTTGAAGTTTGCTAAATTTAAAGGAAAATAACTAAGAATATTTTATAAAAAACCAGCTAATTTAGCTGGCTTTTCTTATTGAAAATCTTTTAAGAGTTTATCTTTGTAGTAGTTAAAGAATGTTTTTTTGCCGATAACACTGATGGTCTTGCCTTGTAAACCATATTTTAAATGAGTACTATCTTTTTTATCGACGTTTGCTCTTGCAGTGATTTCAAAGAAATTCCCGTCTTTAGTCTGGGTAGCAGAGTTTGCGATTTTATTGATTTTTCCTTTGATATTAATGGTCTGGTTGCTAATCTTTTCAAGAGTCAGACGCACAGTCTGTCCTTTTTTGAGTTGGCTTACATGAGTGGAGTCAACGTAATATCGAATAGCAATTTGTTGAGTTTTACTAATATCAGGATAGATTTCTGCAATTTGACTTCCTTGTGGAAGAAGAGTCTTCCCTTCAAATTCACTAGAAACATGTAAAATTCCATCTTCCTTAGCTTTTAAGATAGTATCAGATTTTGAAAGGCTTGTTTGGTCAAGTTGAGCTTGTAGGCTTTCTTTTTCTTGTGTTACCTGAGCTAATTGTGTTTCAGTTTGGGTTAATTCTTGCTGACGAAGACTCTCAATTTGGCTGCTGGCGCTAGTATCATAACTTCCTGTTGAAAAGTTTGAAGCTGCTTGAGTCTGTAAACTTGAAATAGAGGAATTAATGTTATCAATTTGCCCTTGAAGGTCTGCTAAAAACTGATTTTTAAGATTTTCTTTGCTACTGACATCATTACCAGTAAGAGCTTGACTTTGACTTAAGTAGCTATTGAGAGTTGTTGTGTAAGGATTAGCACCAGAAATACTTGTCTGATTGCTCTGAATGGCATCTTTAACTTCTTGATATTGACTGGCTTGCGTTTGAAGTTCACCGATTTGTTTGTTCACTGCAGCATTTGCTCGGCTAACACCAGCTTCTTGTTTGGCAACAGAGTCGTTAGCTTGGGCAACCTGGGCTGTGATGGTTTTACTTTGGCTAAGAAAACGATCAATAGTTGCAGCGCAACCAAATTCATCCTCACCTGTGAAAAGATTTTTTCCTTGGTTAAGACTTTCTTTCAAGGTATTCAAATCATTTTGTTTACGCTCATCACGCTCGATTTGAGTCTGGATAGCTTTTAATTGATTGTCTTCCATTTTGTCGGAGTATTTAACGAGCAAATTTCCTTTTTTGACCACTTTATTTTCTAAAAGTTGATTATCAATTACGGTGTTGTTACTTGTCGACTGTACGACGTCGATGATTTTTGTAGGACGAAGACTGCCAACAGAGGTCACGGTGATTTCTTTTCTTCCTATTAAAGAGAACAATATTAAAAAAATCAAGAAAATTGTCATTGGAAGAACCAGAAGTGTTGCGAAATTATGATAACGTCTGTGATAAAATTCAGCCGATTGAAATAATTTAGGATTCATGATTCCTCCTTAATGTTGAAATAGCTGAGCATAAAAGCCTTGATTTTTCATAAGTTGCTTATGATGTCCTTCTTCAACGATTTTCCCCTTATCAAGCACCAATACACGGTCTGATTGTTCTGCGATGCTCAAACGATGGGCTACGAAGATAATAGTTTTGTCGGACAGAGATAGTAAATTGTGGATAACTCGTTTTTCAGTTAGCACATCAAGTCCACTTGTTGCTTCATCCATTTTTGCAAGGGTGGTTTTACCTGAACCGCTAACGCCGACTAGACTAACTTTTTCACCTTTCTTGATATGAAGTTTAATGTGACTAAGAGTATCGCGCCCAAAACCGTATTTATAGGAGACATCATCAAATACAATGTCACCTTTGAGAAAGTCTTTGTTGTTAAAGACTTCTTTATTGTCAAATTCAGAAGAGACGAGATAGACTTCGTTAAGTCGATTATTGGCAACTTTAGCTGACTGCAATTTAGTCTGCAAATTAATAATATTTTCCATCGGATTTGTGAAGTAAGATAAGAGAGTGTTGTAGGTAATCAACTGCCCAACAGAAATTTTCCCTGTCATAACTAGATGTGAACCGTACCAAAGAATAGCGACGTTTAAAATCAGCTGTGCTCCCTGTTTTAATGACGTTTGGATTGCTTCATATTTACTAAGAGTGAAACTTTTGTCCAAATAACCAACAAATTCACTATCGATATTGCGATAGCGAGTTTCTTCACTAGTGAGTGACTTGATGGTTTCAATTCCGTTGATATCTTCAATAATAGCAGAGCTGACCATGGAATTTGCTTGCATGACGTCATGGTTCATACGCTCAAACGGCTTCATAAAAGCAAAGATGATAATGGCATAGATTGGAAGAGCAACTAGAGTGAGAAAGAATAATTTAGCATTCTGCAGAATCAAAACACTTCCAACGATAATTAAAATACTGACATCTAAAAAGATAGAAAGAATAGTTGAAGCAAGCGCGTCGATAATAGAATTGGCGTCAGTAAATCGTGAAATAACTTCCCCAGTTCGTCTTGTCGCAAAAAACGACATGGGCAGTTCAAAAATATGACGGATATAAGATAAAATCACATCGATAGTCAAGCGTTGACTAAGAACAACCAGTAAGTATTGTTGTGAAAAGTTCATGATTTGTTGCATGATATAAGTGACAACCAGACCGATGGAAACAATGTTGAGTGTAGATTGCAGCTGGTTTGGAATGTACTCATCTAAAATGCCTTGCAGGTAGTAAGAACCAACAATATTGATAATCGTTACTAGTAAGCTAGCAAGAACGATGTATGTTAAGAGGGCTTTTTGCTTGAAGATAATCGGCAAAAAACTACTCAAACCATTTTTCTTATCTTTGTGCGGTTTATATGTAGGAGCTGGCGCTAGAAAGATGGCAACACCAGTCCATTCCTTGGCAAAATCAGCTTTAGCCATTTTTATCACACCGACGCTTGGATCGGGGTCACCGATGATTAGAGAATCTTTTTTGACTTTGTAGACGACATAGTAATGTTGTAACTTGCCTTGCTTATTGACATGGACGATACAGGGATAAGGAATATCTGGCATTTCAAAAAGTTCCATATTTGCCTGAATGGCGCGTGTTTCAAAACCAATTTTCTTTGCCGCTTCGACGATTCCAAGAGCAGTTGTGCCTTCTTTACTAGTCTTAGCCAATTCTCTCAGGTGAGCAAGCGAAAAGTGCGAGCCATAGTGTTTAGCGACCGAAGCAAGAGCAGCCACCCCACAATCTCTCATATCAATCTGACTAACGTATTTATATCTCCACATAAAACCATTCCTTCTAAAACAGAGTCAAAAGATATTATGCCACAAAATGAGTTGTCGTGAACACAAATGTCGTAAACGGTTAAAATTCAGTCGCGAATGGTAAAAAATTTTTTGAAAAATTACCGTTTACGATGAAAAAACAACCGTTTACGACATTTACGTTTATAAGCAAAATTTTATGCTAAACTAAGAATTGTCAGTTGCAACGGCAAAATTATTTTTGGGAGGTATTCAAATGAATACAAAAACTTTTGAACAATTTGATGTAATGACAGAGATTCAGCTTGCTGCAGTTGAAGGCGGGGGTATGGAATGGATTGGAGATGTATTGGGTGCTATAGGTAATGCTGCACATCCTGTTAACCCTGATCAAGTTGTAGCTCAATTAAATGGAAAGTATCCACGTCGTGGTCCTGTACATTATTGTGCTCCTGGAGGAACAGGTGGAACACCTAATGCTTGTAATTAATGAGGAATGATATTATTTTAAAGAGAATCTAGAATTTTTTAGAAAAAGAAATATGGTATGTAATTATGAAAGCATTATATAATGGTCGACTGTCTGACGTATGGGAAATAAGTAAGACGAATGTTCAACCAGTATGGGTTCAGCAAGCTTTTAAACAAAACTATTTGAGATGGAATGATGATAAATTAGTAATTTCTATGAGTGGAATAAATCCGTCTATGAAGTTTAATTTAAAAATCAGTTTGTTTAGTTATCCTGGTTACGCCTCTTACCCTGTGGGATATATCGGGGATTTTTTAGATATTACTAACCATCGTGTTGTATCAAAAAAGCAATTTTATAAACATTATCAAATTATTGAGGAAGATTCTCTATAATTATCATTTATATCTAAAACTATAGGTTAAAGCAGCACTATTAATTAGAGCTGCTTTAATTATTTGATTAAATGGTGCTAATGTATTTTATTAAATTGGAAAGTATAAAATACTGGTTGAGAGTCGAGCTTTGTATGTTTTGGTTTCAACCAGTTATATCTATCAGATTTTCTTTTAAAAGGAGACTTTATGAAAAAGAGTATTTTAAAATCAACAATCTTACTATCTGCAAGTATTTTATCAATGGCAACTGTTTCTGTCTTTGCTGATGATGAGCTTGTGCCTACAACTGCAGTGACAGAAGTTGCTAATCATTCTGTAGGAAATTCAGTTGAGCAGTCAAATGATGTTCAAGAGGCACAATTGAGCAGTCAAATGATGTTCAAGAGGCACAATCGAGTGCAACTAATTTAGAAGTATCAGATGAGGCAGAAGAGTCTGAAGTTACTATTCCACAGTATGAAGAAAACATCTCGGATTTTAATCAAGTTTCAATCACGGATGTATACTCTATGTTTAAAGAAGATGGCAAAGAGCACGTGATTTATATTGGACGTCCAACTTGTTATTATTGCCGTCAATTTTCTTCAGAGTTAAAGGATTTTAATATTCTTTTGAATAATCGTCTGGAATATTATGATACAGACAGTCAGGATTTCGATGAAGCTGCCGCGAATTTCTTGTTTAAAACAGTTGGCATTCCAGGAACACCTACCATTATTCGTTTGCAAAATGGTCAAATTGTAAGTGCATGGATTGGTGGCGGTATTTCTGGGAAAGAACTTTATGATTATCTCTTTAATGGGGAAATTCCAACAGTAATGAAAGGAAAATAATCTTAAAAATTTTTAACTAAATCAAGAAACTACCTGTTTTGTGAAATTTTAGAATTAAAACAAATTGCATAGAAATAATGGTACAAAATTATTTGTAGTGATTTTGAAAGTTGCTAGTTTATGGTGCGTTGTATTTTATTGATAGAAATCATCGTCAGATGTATCATAGGTTTTCGGTAGTGTTTTCTTAGTTACTTTGCTATCTTTTTTTCGACGCTAAAAATAAATCTGATAGAGTTTGAATTTTTTGTACTTGGATCCTAATTGTGATATTCTTGTCATTTTTATAAAATTTTTCTATAATGAGTGCGTTACTGTTTTTTAGGTAAAGAAAATTATTTAGGGAGAGATTTATGTTAGATATTTTTATCCTTGAGGATAATATCACGCAACAATTTCGTATTGAGCGACAGATAGAGGCAATTATGAGAAAAAATAATTGGGCTTATCAGCACTTGGAAGCTTTTGCGGTATCTAAGGATATTATTGCAAGAGTATCTAAAGAAGATAGTCATCAGATTTTTTTTCTTGATTTAGAAATTAAAGGGGATGAAAAGCAAGGAATTGACGTGGCAAGAGCCATCCGTGAAAAGGATTCGACAGCTATTATTGTTTTTGTAACGACACATTTTGAATTTATGCTTTTAACTTATCATTCATTGGTTGGTGCGATTGATTTCATTGATAAAAATTTAAATGATGCAGCTTTTGAACAACGTTTAGGGTTATGCTTGAAGGAAGCTCTTAAGCATCAAAAAGGAAATTTAGGTGAGAATTCTTACTTTTTTGAAACTGCCAAGGCGAGAATTCGTGTAGCTTACGATGATATTTTATATTTTGAAACATCGCCAACCGTTCACCGAGTGATTTTACACACAAAAACAGGTCAAACTGAATTTTACGGAACGATTGCGGAGGTTGCCAAATCAGATGAACGTCTGTTCAAATGTCACCGCTCTTTTGTGATTAATGTAAATAATGTTGCTGAATTTGATAAAAGTACCCGAACAGCTTATTTTGCAAATGGCTCTTACTGCCAAGTCTCACGAGACAAAGTCAAAAGCCTAATGGCAGAAATGAGGTGAGGGGATGATGAAAGCGCTTTTGATTTATTTTGCTTCACAGCTTGTTTATTATCCTGTTATCATGACAATTTTTGCGAATGTAAGAGGAGAAAAGCTAAAATTACGGGAAATTGTAACGATATCATTGTCATTTTTTGTTATTGATATTACATCATTTCCTACTATCGTGGGAAGAATATTAATACTATTTTTATTATCATATCTCAATAGAAAAGACTTACCGTTATCCTTACATATGTTCAATGGTAGCTTTCCATGGGTTATTGATAGCATTATTATTAGGACTATTAGTCTTTTTGTTCTTCCAATATTCGGATTAGATTATATTGGTCTAAGTAAAAATGATATATTGTTTATCGTTGTACAATTGTCTGTGTTACTTGTTTACTTCTTAAGTATCAAAATATCAAAAATCGATTTTAAAACTTTTATTGATATCAGTGAAACAAAATTATTACGTAAAAAATTAGTTTTTACAGATATTACAATGATTTTTTATTATGTTGTGATTGAATATTTGACTGCAGTAGATTTTGAAGAGAAAGTGCCAACTTTAATCTATCGACAATGGTTAGTTTTTTTATATTTTATATTTTTCATTAGTATGCTTGTTTACATGAACCGCACTTACCAAAATAAGCTTGAAAAGGAGATTGCTTCAGCGCGTGAGCAAGAGCTGCGTTCGCTGTCTGCTTATAGTAAACAGATTGAGGGCTTGTATGAAGAATTACGAGCTTTTAGACATGATTATGCCAATATTTTAGCCAGTTTGAAAGAGGGCATTGAGCAGAATGATATGGGGATTGTTCGACATATTTATGATTCTGTGTTGACGGATTCAGCTGATTTTATTCAAAATAGTAAGTTTAACATTGGGCGTTTAGCTAATATCGATGACGATGCGATAAAAAGTTTATTGTCTGCCAAATTTTTGGAAGCTGAGGCTAATCATATTGAGGTCAATCTTGAAGTTAAAGATAAGATTGGTGCACCAGCAATGCCACTTTTGGATTATATTCGTATACTTGCTATTTTATGTGATAATGCGATTGAAGCTGCGCTTGAGGCAGAAAATCCAGCCATTACGATTGCTTGTTTTTATCAAGATGATGATTATGTGTTAATTGTGGATAACTCAACTAAAGAAGAAAATATTCCAGTTAATTTGATTTATCAAAAAGATTATTCAAGTAAAGGGTATGGTCGAGGTATTGGTCTTAAAACAATTCATCAGATGATGAGAAAATATCCTGACTTAATTGTTCAAACAGATAGTAAAAATTATCATTTTTGCCAAACGATACGTATTAAAAAAGCATTCGACTAAGAAAGTCGAATGCTTTTTGCTTACGTATGTTTTTTAGGCTTATTAAAAATTTTAAACCAATTAACAACACCAGTGAGTAGAGTGGTATCTCCTCCAACTGTCTTCTCCAAATCAGCTTCTGTTAAATTCTTAACAGAGTTTAATTCTGATAATTTCCATTCATTCATGATTTAACCTCCTCCCGAAGATTATTTTATCAGAAAATATCCTTGGTTAACGCCAAGTTCCTAAGAGGTCAAAAAAACTTCCTGAAAGGACATTTTTACCGTTTACGACGAAAAAACGACCGTTTGCGACTTTGACGGTTTTTTTGATAAAAAAGGATTATAATATAGCTAACAGTGTGAAGGGAAAATGGGAGATATGATGACTGTTGGTATAAAAATTTTTATTAGGGGAATTCTTTCTCCAACGAGCTACCCCGTAAGAGTTTACGGGATTAATCAATTCCGATTGTCAAGAAGATTGGTATTTTCAAAGAAAGTCCAGCATCTGGGAAAATGGTATATCACTACAGGCAATCGTTGGTTATGTCGAACGCGTATGCCATACAGCGAATTCAAAAGGGAATTTGCTAAGCAGTACGGCTTGACTGATGATGAGTTTGAGAAACTTGAATTTACGGTGGATTATTTATCTTTTTGTGAATAAGCTGCCGAAGGAGGACTTTATGGGAAAATTGGTAAAAGAAGACTTGTTAAACGATGTTTATGATCTTGTGCTTTCTGCTGAAACTAAGGAAGAAGAACGCCAAGTCTTGCTTGTTTTTAAAAACGCAGTAGAAGCTGGAAAAGATTTTGACGAATCTGTTGTGAATCTTGCTTCTGATTTACGTAAGATTGGTGTCAAAAACATTTCTAAAAAGACAAAAATGAGCCCAAATGTGAATGATTTTTATAAGAAAATTTCAAGCTATGGTTTATTTGAAGAAAATCTTGCGCGTGGTTTAGTTGCGACAGGAGTTATTTTCCATTAACATTAGGTAGGAAGACAGGGGGATTTTTAAATGGCAAAATTAAAATGGTTTTCAGGTGGAAAAGAAAGAAGAGAAGAAGCTATTTCTATTATTGAAGAGCTGATTTCGGATTTACAGACTAATGATTCTGCGGAAGCTTTAAGTAAATTGTTGACATATTATCTTAATGAATTTAAAACTATCGGGACATCATTTCCTTTTCTTATGAATCGTATGAGTATAGAATTAACAGATGTCGTTTTAAGAAGCAAAGTTCACCTCACTAAAGAGCAAGGTGAAAAATTTAAGGAACTTAGAAAATTAATGGAAATTAGAATGTTTTAGAAGTTGCTTAAAAATGATATATACCAAGGGATGCGAGCTCTTTTTTTGTTGCTAAAAATAAGTATACCCAATATTTTATCAACGTGATACAATAAAAAAAGTCACTTTTTTAGATTAAAATCTTTAGATAGTAAACAATAAATGAGAAAAGGAAGATTTAAGTGAGTATTTTACCTGAGTGTTTAGCCTTTTTAGGAAACTTGCTAAGTCTAATAATATTTGGAATATTATTTCAAGAAATCACCAAGAACAAACTAAGCATCGCCGAATGGGGGATTTATGGTGTTGGCTTTCATATATGCCTAAGTTTTTTCAATGTGTTGACACTTCATTTTTCGAAGATGTTAATGATTTTTGGGAAAGATTTAGCATTGCTTTTTAGTTTAATGTATTTATCTTATCGTCATAAGCCAAGTCTGAAATTTAGGTACCATTTGTTTTATGCGCTATATCCTATTACTGTTTTTACCATTCTTCAAAGAAACTACGGTTATTTCTTGTATGAATTTTTAGATATTAAGGTATCGCCGTTTGAGTTGATGTCTGCAATTATGTTTTCAGTGCAGCTTGTTCCACCGACGCTTTATTATTTGATTTCAAAATGGCTGAATATTGATATTTCAAATGTTAGAAGGACTCTGGAGAGTTATTTAAAAGTTAAGACCGTAATAGTTATTAATTGTCTAATGGCATTCTATTATTTTGGTTTCGACTTTTTACCTCTAATAATGCCTTCTGATAGTATAGTTGCTAAAAAAATTCATGAATACGGTTCATTCATATATTTCGTTCTCCTTTTTGCTTTCCTCTTCTATCTTAATTTCCGTCACGGGCAGGAGCAGAAAAATGAGCTGCTTCGCAATCAGGAAATGGAGGTTGCGGCTTTAGAAAATTATAGTAAACATGTGGAGAGTTTGTACCAAGAAGTACGCAGTTTTCGTCACGATTATGCCAACGTTTTGATGAGTTTGAAGGTTGGGATAGATCAAGGTGACCTTGATAATATCAAAAAAATTTACGAAGAAATCACAGCTGACTCAGCAAAGCTGGTCAAAAACAATAAGTTTGACTTGACGCGACTAGCAAATATTTCAGACAGTGCCGTCAAAAGTCTCATGTCGGCTAAATTTTTGGAGGCTGAAAATCGTGGCATTGAAATCAGTTTAGAAGTGGCAGAGCCAATGAAAAATCCAGCTATTCCGTTGATTTCTTATATTCGAATCTTGTCGATTCTATTTGACAATGCCATCGAGGCTGCTTTAGAGTCGGAAAATCCCAAAATCGCAGTAGCGAATTTTTACCAAGATGGAGATTTTGTGTTTATCATTGAAAATTCGACTAGGGAAAAATCTGTGGATTTATCCAATATTTTCCAGCGCGGGTACTCAACAAAAGGTGAGAATCGCGGTCTGGGTCTTGCGACATTGGTTGATTTTCAGGATGATTACGAGAATTTGTCAGTTGGAACCAGCAGTTTCGATTACAAATTTACGCAAGTTGTGAGAGTTTATGAGGGGAAAAATGGCTAAAAAATCCAAATTTTGGTCATTTTAGGAATGTTTTTTGACCTCTTAGGAATTGGACGTAAAATTGGCTGAAAAAAAGGTATGATAGATATAGTTATCAAAAGATAACGACTTAGCTGAAGCAATGAAATTTTATTGAATGTATGTGCCTTTGGGGTTAGTGGTATCATCGTCAAGAAATTGTCATGGCTCCTACTGGATATTGAAGTTATTGATACCTACTATTTGTTGGAGAATAAAAAGGGAAGATAGTAAGGGTATCATCAAGTATTTTTCCAATTTAGACATCTATTTTCAGGTAATACTTACAACTTTTAAAATCATTTTCGGGGGAGATATAGGTGATTTATGCGCTAATGTAATGTTTGTCTGAGAGAAAAATCCATCCATAAAAAGAGAACTGCTTGATGTAATAACTTAATAAGAGTGTAGAAATAAAAAAACGGAGTAATCGTATCCTTCATCAACCGTAACGATTTTTCTACTATTTGTTCAGTAATGACAGATTTTCCATTGTTTATAGCTAGTTTTTGTCCCTATCAATCGATAGGGATTTTTATATGTTACAATGATAGATGGTTAATTATGATAAAAAGAAGTTATTGTTTAAGGGAGAAGAGCAATGATTGACATCTATGTATTGGAGGACAATGTAAATCAGCAATTTCGGATTGAAAGGATGATTGATGAACTACTCGATGAAAATCAGTGGGACTATCGTCATTTTGAAATATTTAGTGAGCCGTCTCATTTTCCAAATTTTGTTGAGGAAGCTTGCCCACAAATTTTTTTCTTAGATATTGATATCAATGGTGATAATAAAAAGGGAATTGAAGTCGCTAAGAAAATTAGGGAGAAATCTAGAACAGCTACGATTGTTTTTGTTACGACGCATTCCGAGTTTATGTTGTTGACTTACCGAGCACAGGTTAGTGCACTTGATTTTATTGATAAGGCAGATGAAGACAGTTCGATAAAAATTAATTTAAAAAATTGTTTGCGAAAGGTCATCGAAAATCAGGCTCTTACGATGCCACAGGAATTTTTTGTATTTGAAAATAATAAAGCTACTATTCGTATTCCGATGGATGAAATTCTTTATTTTGAAACAGCTGAAAGTCATCGACTGAAGTTGGTTACAAAGTCGGGACAACGTAATTTTTATGGTTCAATCAAAGAAGTAATGGCTGCTAATCAGACCTTTTTTAGAAGCCACAAATCGTATCTGATTAATCTTGATAATGTTGTGTGCTTAGATAAAAAGAATAGTTTGGTGCACTTTGTCGGTGGTCAATCTTGCCTTGTTTCAAAGAAATACATTAAAGAATTAAAGTTGAAAATAGGTGTTTAGAACATAATAAAAAGTCAGCATATGTGTACTGACCCCAAAAAGTTGGACAATAAATTATTGAAAGGATTTAGTTCTGTATTGCACAGGACTGAGTCCTTTTAA
>PPYF01544601.1_pt1 | contig 31327 bp, 23 predicted proteins | sample 1559871 | NCBI WGS metagenome assembly PPYF01 (sample SAMN08240021, study PRJNA423297) | Human gut metagenome, whole genome shotgun sequencing project.
GGCACAGGACGGCAAACGGTCCGCCCGTCTTCTGCTCCCGCCCTGCTTTTCGCCCTGCAACCGGCCCGTTGCCAAGGGGAGAAGGGCGGAGAAAAACAAAAGTACTGAGTGTTTTTTCTAAAGTACTGACAGAAATTTCTAAAGTACTGACTGTTTTTACGAAAGTACTGAGTGTTTTTTCACCCGATTTTTCCCGCCGGCAGCGCTTTGCAGCCGGCGGGAAAAACGGGAAAGGAGACGTGCCGGACTTCCGGCGGCAGGCGGTGCCGGCGGAAGCGGCGGGCAGGAGCGTCAGCGCAGTTCCATCCGCACGGTGCCGGCCTTCACCAGCTCGTCGTGGCGGATGCGGAAGCCGCGGTGCTTCTTGCCGCCCACACGGATGGAACGGATGTAGGCCTGCGGGTCGGAAGCGTTGTCGGCTTCGATGACCAGCTGTTGCCGGCCGTAACAGTAGCGGGGGTCGAGACGGATAATCACGCGGTCGAACACCGGGGCCGTAAAGGTGTATTCGGGCACGCCGGGACAGTCGGGATAGAAACCCATCATCGAGAAGAGCGCCCAGGCCGACATGGTGCCCGTGTCGTCATTGCCCGGAATGCCGTGGGGCTGGGTGGAGAAATGCTTGGCCAGCAGGTCGCGGGTGAGCCGCTGGGTGCGCCATTCCTCGCCCTTGAAGTAGGAGAAGAGATAGGGATAGGCAATGTCGGGCTCGTTGGCCGGGTCGTAGTAGCCTTTGTCGAAAACGCTTTGCAGCCGGCCGACGAAGGCCTTGTCGCCGCCCATGAGGCGGGCCAGCCCCTTCACGTCGTGGGGCACGAAGAAGGTGTAGTTCCAGGCGCTGCCTTCATGAAATCCCGGGCACGGCTCGAAGTTGGCGCCCTGCTCGGGACGGAAGGGGGTGAGAAACGAACCGTCGGGGAGCTTGGGGCGGAGAATGCCGTATTCGGGACAAAAATAGTGGCGGTAGCCCAGCGAGCGCTGCCGGAAGAGCGCCGCGTCGTCCTTCTTGCCCAGCGCATCGGCCAGCGTGGAGAGGGCATGGTCGGCCACGTAGTATTCGAGGGCATGGCTCACGGAGTTGTCGAAAGGCTCGCGCAGGGGCACGTAGCCCTTGCCCAGATAGTCGTCATTGTCGGGCCGCAGCGGATTGTCGGGCCCCGGCGTCACGGCTCCCTTCTTCATGGCGGCATAGGCCGTCTCGATGTCGAAGTCGCGCAGTCCCTTCATCCAGGTATCCACCAGCACGGGAATGGCCGGGTCGCCCTCCATCGTGAAAGTCTCCCGCCCATAGAGTTCCCACTTGGGCAGCCATCCGCCCTCGCGGTACATGTCGACCATGGAGCGCGCCATGTCCATCTGCCGCTCGGGATAGACGAGTGTGAGGAGCTGGTGCACATTGCGATACGTGTCCCACAGGGAAAAGACCGTGTAGCGGTCGCGCTGCGTGCGGCCCACGCTGTCGCTCTCCATGGCGGGATATTCGCCGTTGACGTCCTGCAACAGGTTGGGGTGGATGAGGGCATGGTAGAGGGCCGTGTAGAAGACGCCCTTCTGCTCCTCGGTGCCGCCTTCCACACGGATGCGCGAGAGCAGGCGGTCCCATTCGGCACGGGCCTGGGAATGCAGTTCGTCGAAATGGCGTCCGCCCTGCTCGGCCTCCAGATTGGCGCGGGCATTGGCGATGCTCACGAAGGAGACGCCCACCTGCACCTCCACCGTTTCGCCCTCGCGGGTGTCGAAGGAGAACCAGGCCCCGATGTCGTCGCCCGAAAGCTCCTTGCTGTATTTCGTGTAGATTTTGTAGCGGTTGTCGTCACGGTCCCAGGCAGCCTCCACGCCTTTGGGCCGCTGGAATTTCCAGTAGCCGGCGGTGAGGCCGGGCTTGTTGACGCGCACCACGAAATAGAGCGGGAAGACGGCCTGGCGCGCATCGTAGCAGAAGGTGCCCATCAGCTTGACGCCCTCCACCTCGCCCGGACCGCTGCGACGCACGGTGGCACCCGTCTCGTTGGTCAGGCCCTCGCCCAGATTCAGCAGCACGTGGGCACGGCCCTTGGGGAAGGTGTAACGGTGCAGAGCCGTTCGCGGCGTAGCGGTCACCTCCGTCAGGATGCCGTAACGCGTGAGGCGGTTCGAATAATAGCCGGGCGAGGCTTTCTCGTCGGTATAAGTGGAACCGTAGCCGCGGAAGTCGACGCAGAGTGTGTCGCCCATGGTGGGCATGAGCAGCAGCGAGCCGAGCTCGGGACAGCCCACGCCGCTGAGGTTGACGTGGGAATAGCCGGTGAAGTAAACATTGTTGATTTCATAGGGCGTCGACCACCAGCGCTTGTCCTTGTCATAGCGGTTCTGGTCCGACCCCATCACGTTGAACGGCACGGCGCTCATCAGTCCGTTGGGACAGACGGCCCCGGGATTGGTCGTGCCATAATTGGTGGTACCCACAAAGGGATGCACATAGTCGACCGGCGACAACTGTGCCGCCGCCCGCGGAGCAGGCAGCAGGCCCACCAACAGCACTGCGGCCAGCGTGCGGCCGATGGCGGAAAAAAACGGTTTCGCGTGTATCATAAACCTCTTGTGTCTTTCGTAAAAAAACGGTGTACAGGAATATATTTTCACAAAAGTACGTTTTTCCGTGAAAAATACAGGGGTGCAGCCTTCCTAATTTTCATTTGCGGCCGGCAGCGGCGGCCGCCACACCGACCGGAGCCGGCCGCTGCCGGCCATATGCCCCAAAAAGCGAAAACTTTCCTTTCGTCGTGCTAAAAACAGGGCGGGAAAAACGTGCAGCCCTTTAATTTTCATTAAAAAAGAAGGTCCGATTTGGATATCTCACGGTTTTTCTCGTAATTTGTCCGACAGAAAAACCAATCTCCTGCCAGAGAACAACACCGAAAAACCTGACACATATTCAAGACATAACTAAAACACACTAACGATGATGAATGCAAAACAACTTCTGTTGAGCGGTTCTCTCGCTATTGCCGCACTCTTCGGCACCGCTCAGGCCGCCATGGCCCAAGTGAATGAAAAAACGCCTTCAGTGGACATCCAGGCCACAGCCCAGCGTGAAGTCATGCCCGACGAACTCATACTTTCCATCACCATCCGCGAAAGCGACTACAAGGGGAAGGAAAAGCTCGACGACAAACAGGAACAGATGATTTCGGTGCTCCGCCGGCTGAAGATTGACTACGAAAACGCACTGACCATCCGCGAGATGGGCAGCAGCGTCGCCTTCAAACTCTTCTCCAAGAACCCGTCGACCCGCACCGAGGCCACCTATTTGCTCAAGCTGGGCGATGCCGCCACGATGCAGCGCGTGGTGGCAATGCTGGAAGAGTGCCACATCTCGAACATCCAGCTGGTGCAGACCCGCTACACCAAGAAGGACGAGCTGAAAGTGGAACTGGGCGTTGAGGCCATGAAGAAGGCACAGGCGGAAGCCACCGCACTGGCCGGCGCCGTGGGACAGACCGTCGGCAAGGCCATCAGCATCAGCTCATGGATGTCGGACAACGCACCGCAGCCCCGCTTCTACAAGATGGCGGCAGCTCCGGCAAATGCCGAAATGGCCATGGACAATGCCGCAGCCGGCGGCAGCAACACACCCGGCATCAGCGGCATCACCTTCACGGTGAACGTATCCGCCAAATTTGAACTGAAATAAGTCACGCCCCATACAGCCGCGCCTTCTCTGCCCCAGACGGCAGTTCCGGCTGCAACGAAAAAAACGGAAACGCCCTTTTCGCCGTTTCCGTTTTTTTCGCTACTTTTGTCACCGATGAGGCCGGTTGCTCCTCTTTCCGGAAAACAACTGCGGAACAGCCCGGCCCGTTGCAAAACACGTTAGGGGTGCTGCATCCAGGCAGCTGAGATCATACCCTTTGAACCTAACAGCATAATGGCTGACGGGAAAACGGAACACGGGGCGGCCCCGACTGCCCCCGCAGCAGAAAACGCAGACTGCGCACCATAAACGACCGTAACTCCCCATAGCCGGGTTACGGTCGTTCTCCGTTTTCTCCCGGCACAACCGAATGTTCAACCCAACAAAATAGCTGAAGAATCACATGGGATACAAAAGTTTTGACCAATACGCCTCCGAATACGACGCCTGGTTCCTCGAGAACGAACGCGTGCTGGAGTGCGAAGTGCGACTGGTAGCGGCCTGCCTGCAGCCCGGACGCGACATTCTGTCGGTAGGCTGCGGCAGCGGCCTGTTCGAGAAAATCCTGGCCGACCGCTACGGCATCCGCGTGGCACGCGGCATCGAACCGGCTGCGGCCATGGCTGAAATCGCCCGCCGCCGCGGCGTCGACGTCACCGTGGGCACGGCCGAGGACACCGAGTATGGCACAGCCTGCTATGACACGGTGCTTTTCAACGGTTGCCCCTGCTACATGAACGACCTGGCTCTGGCCCTGCGCAAGGCCTACGACGCTCTCCGCCCCGGCGGCACCGTGGTGGTCATCGACGTGCCGAAGGAAAGCGCCTACGGGCTGCTCTACAATCTGGCACTGGCCGTAGGCACCTGGGACCACCCGCTGCTCGAAGGCGTACAGCCTCTCTGTCCTTATCCCATCGAACTCGTGAAACAGGCCAACTGGCGCACCACCGCCGAAAAGGCGCGTCTGATTGAGGACGCCGGCTTCCGCCAACTCACCTACCGGCAAACGCTGACAGCGTCGCCCTGCTATTCACACCTGGTGGAGGAAGACCCGCAGGAGGGCTATGACCGCGGTGCCTACGTAGCCATCTGTGCCACGAAGCCCTAAACGGGCGGCAGCGCTCCGGCCTCCGGCCCGCCGGCCGGCAGGCTCCCCGTTCATCTCCAACCGTCCCGCGCCCATGACTCCTCAACCCTCTCATCTCCAACCTGTCCGCCGCTGGAGCGAAACGGCCTGGCAGGCCGCCGCCGGCGAATGGGAACGCCTCTGCCGCCTGCCCTTCGTGACGGGCCTCATGCAGGGCACACTGCCCGAAGCCCGGTTTGTCCGCTACCTGCAGCAGGACATGATTTACCTGCGCCACTACAGCGAAGAAATGCAACTGCTGGCCGCCCTCATGCCCACGGCACCGATGCGCCGCTTTTTCAGCGACCTCGCCACCGAAGGCGTAGCGGCCGAGGACGAACTGCACCGTCTGCTGGCCGGACGCTGGCAGGTGAAGCCGGCACCGCCGCTGCCCGCGACGACCGGCTATCTGGCCTTTACGCGCCGCCAGCTCGAAAGCGGCAGTGCCCCGCTGGCCATGGCGGCCCTGCTGCCCTGCTTCTGGGTATACAACGAACTGGGGCACTACATTGCCGCCGGCGCCACTACTGCCAGCAATCCCTACCGGGCCTGGATTGACACGTACGAGTCGGAGGAAATGGACCGCGTAGTGGAACGTGCCATTGACGTGGCCGACACGCTGGCCGAAAGTACCGACGAGGCCACCCGTGAAGCCATGCGCCGCCTTTTCGTCACCGCCACCGCGTGGGAGCGCGTCTTCTTCGAGCCCGACAGCTTCACCGGCGAAGCCGGACTTGCTTTATAAGGCATTGAACTGACTGTAAAAAAATACGGACTGCCTGTATAAGAGGATGAACATCCTGAATAAAAGGGAGAACAGGCTGAGTAAGAGGGAGAGCAGATTACGTAAGAGAACGAACAGGCTGCATGGAATACTGAGGACCATCCTTTTCTGAAAAAAATTACCGCATATGAAATATAACCGCGTATTGACCATCGCCGGCAGCGACTCGGGCGGTGGCGCAGGCATCCAGGCCGACATCAAGGCCATTTCAGCCTGCGGCTGCTTCGCCACATCGGCCATCACGGCCGTCACGGCGCAAAACACACTGGGCGTGGAGGCCGTCGAAGGCCTGTCCACCGCCATCATCGAACAGCAAATCGCCGCCGTGCTGAGCGACATCGGCACCGACAGCGTGAAAATCGGCATGCTCCATTCGGCCGACGTGGTGCGCACCGTAGCCGCCACTCTCCGACGCTTCGGGGTGGACAACGTGGTGCTCGACCCCGTCATGGTGTCGACCTCGGGCCACCGGCTCATTGAGGAAAGCGCCGTCGACGTGCTCCGTTCGGAACTCATCCCGATGGCCCGCATCATCACGCCGAACATTCCCGAAGCCGAAATCCTGCTCGACGCTCCCATCCCGTCACAGGACGGCATGCCCGACGCCGCCCGCGAACTGGCCCGGCGCTACGGCGTTTCGGTGCTGCTCAAGGCCGGACACATGACGGAGGCCTGCCTGACCGACATCCTCTACAACCGCGAAACGGACCAGGTGCTGGCGCTCGCCTCCGAGCGCGTCGACACCCGCAACACGCACGGCACCGGCTGCACGCTCTCTTCGGCTCTGGCCGCCTTCCTGGCCAGGGGACTGGCGCTCGACGAGGCCGTACGCGCAGCCAAGAACTACATCAGCGGTGCCATCGTGGCCGGCGCGGCATACGAAACAGGCCACGGACACGGCCCGGTGTGCCACTTCTACCGCTATCTGCAACATCAGACCGGAGAAAACGATTAAAAAGGGAAAAACGGCGCGGAAACTGTCCGCTTTTCCGTAAATTTGCCCCAAGACACCGGAACCGCCGTCCGGCCGCTGCCGGGCGGGACGGCCCGAAACTTTTTTCCGCACATGGCTATGGAAATCAGAAAAACTACGCCCGACGACCTGCCCGCGGTCATGGACATTTTCAGCGGCGCCCGCCGCTACATGGCGGCCCACGGCAATCCGCACCAGTGGGTAAACCGTCCCACCGAGGACGACGTCCGCCACGACATGGCCGGCGGCCATTCCTACGTATGTACGGAAGGAGACCGCATCGTAGGCACCTTTGCCTACCTGCCCGGCCCCGACCCGACCTACCGCACGGTGTATGGCGGCTCCTGGCCCGACGACGAGCCCTACGGCGTCATCCACCGCATTGCCGGCACACCGGGCCACCGCGGCGTCTTCGACGCTGCTCTGCGCTGGGCCTTTGCCCACTGCAGCCGCCTGCGCATCGACACCCATGCTGACAACCGCATCATGCAGCGCCTGCTGCTCGACCGCGGCTTCTGCCACTGCGGCACCATCCTCCTCAAGGACGGAAGTCCGCGCCTGGCCTACTTCAAGCATCAGGAGCCCTGACCGCCCGCACAAGGCCCGGCATTGCCCCGAAACAAACGCTTAAAAACCTTATCATACGATGTGGAAAGACGCATTCAACTCAACGCTTTCGCTTTTCGGCCACCGCAACTGGATTGTGATTGCCGACAAAGCTTACCCGCAACAGAAGGGTGAAGGCATCCTCACGCTCGACAGCGGCGAAGACCTCCCCGAAGTGCTCGACTACGTGCTGGCCGCCGTCAAGGCCGCGCCACACGTCCGGCCCAAGGTGTACACCGACCTGGAGCTCCGCTACATGGACAACAGCATCCGGCCCGGCGCAGAAGAACTGCGCGAGCGCATCTACCAGACCATCGGCCGCCACGTGCAGGGGCCGCTGCAATGCCTGCACCACGAAAAGGAACTGTTCCCCAAATTCCGGAGCGTGGCCGAAAACTTCTCCATCCTCGTCATCAAGACGGAATGCACGGTGCCCTATTCGTCCGTGTTCCTCGAACTCGACTGCGGCTACTGGAGCGAAGAGCAGGAGTGGCAGCTGCGCGGCAAGATGGGCGAATAACCGCCCGCCGGCCCGGCGCGCCACCTCCCGCAACCACAACGATGCGGGCAGCAACGGCAATTTCCCCGAACGAAGGGAAAGCCCGTTGCTGCCCGCATTGCATTCCCGCCCGCCGGGGCAGGAGAGGGGAGCGCGCCCGTCAGAAGCGGTGCTTCACGTCGCGCTCCTCGTCAAAGTCGGTATGTTCAAACGTATTGTTCTCTATTTTCACGTTCACCACACGGTCGAAGAGGAAGCGGTGGCGGTTCCAGTGGAAGGGCGGGAAGTCGTGGTTCTGAATCACCGTATTCCGGCGGAAGGTCAGTCCGTCGAGCGACTTGGCATAGACCAGCGGCTGGTCAAAGGTTTCAAACACATTGTCCTCAATGACAACACCCTTGCCGTTGCCCCCGTGGAAATACTGCTTCTGCTCCTTGAGCTGCGGGATTTCGGGATAGATGGAAATGACGCCGTCGGTAAACTGGAACATATTGGTCAGCGCATTGACGAAACGGTTCTTGCGGATAATCACTTCGCGGCAGGCTCCCGTCTCATACCAGCCGTTGCAGTCGCCACAGAGCAGAATGGCCGTGCCCGACGTGTGGTCGAACAGGTTGTGCTCCACCACCGTGCGGCGGGGCGTGCTGAAGAGAGTGCCGCGGGCGCGGTTGTTGCGGATAACGTTGTCGGCAAAGTAGACTTCGGGCGTCCACTCCAGGTTTTCAATGCCATAGTTGCCGTCGGCCACATCGGCGGGCACCGGCTTTTCAAAACGGATGCGGAACTCCTTGCAGCCGGAAAAACGCGCCAGGTTGCCCTCCAGCCCCATCGTGCTCTTCGCCCGGGCTTCGCCGTAAGGCTCGATGCGCTCGATGCGGTTGCCGCCGGCCACCTCCATCGTGTTCGAGCGCACCAGCTGCACCTCGTCGCCCTCGCCGCCCCAATAGAAGCCATAGGACTGGCCGTGCATGTAGCGGCCCACCACGGTGTGGTCGTCCAGACGTTCCACCACACGCAGATAGGTGCCGTGCACGTTGATGGCATCGTCCATCATGCCTTCATAGAGCCCGCCCACCGAAGAAATGCGGCCCTTGCAGCCGGAGAAGTGGGTGGCATCGGCCTGCGTGGTGAAGTAGCGGTTGGTGCCCTCGCGCAGCGCCACATTGAAATGGTCGAGCGCAATGTCCTCGCACACCTGTGCCAGGAGCCCCATACCTTCGGCGTAGTGCACCGTGACGTTCGTCAGCCGTGTATCCTCACAGTCGTAGAGGAAAACGCCCGGAGTGGGGCGCGAATAGGGCCGCATCGCAATCACCGTGCCCGGCACCAGGCGGGCATCCTTCCAGGGTGCCTTCATCACGTAGGGTTCCACCTCTGTCAGCCCCTTGACGCCCAGGCCGATGTCGCTCGTCCGATAGACCAGATGGCGGGTCTTGCCGTCGAAGGCAATGCCCCAGGCCGGCGTGAGTTCCCAGCCCTCGCCCCAGACGACGAGCCGCCCGTCGCGCAGGTCATAGTTCACCTCCTTTTCGAGCCGGTAGGTGATTTCGCCCTTCGCCGTGTCGTTTGCCAGCACCACCGCCTGCGAAATCTGCGGCTTGCGGCTGTCGATGGAAAGATTCATCACGCGGCTGTTCTCGCAGCCCACCATCGAGAGGGGAATCATGCGGCCGTGCGTATAGATATTGGCCCCCTGGCCGTCGAGCGTGAAGTTGTCCATATCCTCCAGGGCGATGGCCACGCTCTTGGGGTTGTCCTGGTCGTGGTTGGAGATGTAATACTCCCGTTTGGCGGCGTTTTCGGGATGGAAATCATAGTTGCCCTTGCCCAGCACCAGGCGCACCGGCCGCGAGCCGCATTCGCGCTTGATTTGCTCCAGCGCCTTCACCATCAGCGGAGCCGCGTCAATGGTGGAATCGGGCAGAATGCCGAACTGGGCGGCGTAATACACTTTTTCCCCACAGGAAGAAAACATCAGTATGGCCGAAGCGGCCACGGACAGGAAAATTCGGTTTTTCATTCTAAACGTATTATGGATTTGACAGGAGATGTAATCTAAATAACCATACGAGAACAGGAAACGGCCAGTCTGAGCGAGCGTCTGTTTCCTCTCCGGCAGATACGCAACCCGTCCTCTCTCTACATCATTCGGGTGCAAAGATAGTGAAAGGCGAGCGCCGTGCCAAAGCGAAAACGAAGTTTTCAAATAGGGAACGGCCGAGCCGCATCCTATCTTATGAAAAGATAGTGAAAGGCGAGCGCCGTGCCAAAACGAAAACGAAGTTTTCAGATGGGGAACGGCCGAGCCGCAGCCTTGAAAAATCACCCCGTCCGACACTCAGTACTTTAGGAAAAACAGTCAGTACGATAGAAATTTCTGTCAGTACTTTAGAAAAAACACTCAGTACTTTTGTTTTCCGGCCTCCCTTTACTCGCCCCAGGCACCACGGTCGAGATTGCGGTAGCCCACCGCCTCGGCCACATGACGGGCCCCCACCTGCGCGGCGCCGTCGAGGTCGGCAATGGTGCGTGCCACCTTCAGGATGCGCTCATAGGCACGGGCCGAAAGGTCGAGCGCCCGCATGGCCCGCGACAGGCGGTCGGCCCCCTCGGCATCGGGGCGGGCAAACTCTTCCAGCTGACGGGCCGACATCTGGGCATTGCAGTGCACGCCCGGCAATTCGCGGAAACGCTCGCTCTGCACCGCCCGCGCCCGCACCACCCGCTCGCGGATGGCGGCACTGCTCTCGCCGGCCGGCGCCTGGGCCAGCTCCTCCAGCGGCACGGGCGTCACCTCCACCTGGAGGTCGATGCGGTCGAGCAGCGGACCGCTGATGCGGTTCATGTAGCGCTGTATCTGGCCCGGACTGCACACGCAGGCGTGCGTCGGGTGGTTGTAATACCCGCAGGGGCAGGGATTCATCGAAGCCACCAGCATGAAGGAGCAAGGCAGCGTGGCCGTATATTTGGCCCGGGAGATGGTGATTTCGCGGTCCTCCAGCGGCTGCCGCAACGTTTCGAGGGCAGAACGGCTGAACTCGGGCAATTCGTCAAGGAAGAGAACGCCGTTGTGGGCCAGCGAGATTTCGCCGGGCTGGAAGTTGATGCCGCCGCCAATGAGGGCCACGTCGCTGATGGTGTGGTGCGGACTGCGGAAAGGACGGCGGGCAATGAGCGACACATCGCGCTCGAGCTTGCCGGCCACGGAATGAATCTGCGTCGTCTCCAGGCTCTCGGCCAGCGTCAGCTGGGGCAGAATGGAGGGCAGCCGCTTGGCCATCATGCTCTTGCCGCAACCGGGACTGCCGATAAGCAGGATGTTGTGACCGCCGGCCGCAGCCACCTCGAAGGCGCGCTTCACGTTTTCCTGCCCCTTGACATCGGAAAAATCATAGGGGAAGGACGACTGCGCGGCATAAAATTCCTCGCGCGTGTGCACCTCGGTGGGCTGCAGCACAGGTACGCCATTGAGCAGGTCGGTCACATCGGTGAGCCGCTCCGCGCCATAGACTTTCAGACGGTTGACCACAGCCGCCTCGCGCACATTGTCAACCGGCACCACCAGGCATTCGTAGCCCAGCTCGCGGGCCTTGATGGCAATGGGCAGCGCCCCGCGCACGGGCCGCAACGTCCCGTCGAGTCCCAACTCGCCCACCAGCAGGCAGCGGTCCAGGCGGTCGGCCGGCACCAGTCCGCCCGCCGCCAGCAGCCCGACGGCCAGCGGCAGGTCGTAGCCCGAACCCTCCTTGCGCACATCGGCCGGAGCAAAGTTGACCGTGGTTTTCGACTGCCGCAGGCGGAAACCGGAATTGAGCAACGCCCCTTCCACACGGGTGCGGCTCTCGCGCACGGCGCTGTCGGGAAGGCCCACCATGAAGAATTCGTTGCCGGGCACGGTGTTCACCTCAATATGCACAGGCAGCACGGTAAGGCCATTTACGGCCGCTGTATGAATCTTGACTAACATAACTGAATAGGCTAAAACAAGGGAAAACGGAACGGAAAACCGAAGGAAACGGGCCGGACGGCGTTTTTTCCCCACGCCGGAACAACAAGGGAAAGGTTTATGGAAAAAGGGAAAGTGCCGGACGGCCCCAGCCGCACCGGCACACCACCCGTTTATTTTTTATCCAGCCAGTCGGCCAGCGTACGGTCGAGCGCATCCATCGGCACATCGCGCTTGATGATAATGCCTTTTTCGTCCACCAGCAGGTTGCCGGAAACATAGCGTACGCCCAGAGTGCGGGCCAGAGGCGAAGAAAATCCCCGTTCCTCGCATACGGAAGGACTCCTGAGGACCTGCTGCTTCAGACGCACCTCGGTGGTGCGCTTCTCGTAGTCTATGGAAACCGTCAGAATCTGCAAACGGTTGATGTAATGACTTTCATAATAAGCTATCCGCTTGACCAGATTGAAACTCTCACTGCTCCAGGGCGCCCAGAACACCACCAGCAAGGGTTTCCCCTCGAAATCGCTGCGGCGGATGGTGTCGCCCTTGAGGGTAACGGCCTCGAAATCGGGCAGCCGCGACCCTACAGCCGTTCCCAGCTGCGAACGCAGCATGCCGTCCATCTCCTCGATGGCACGGTTGTCCGGCTGCGCCGCCCGCAACGTGTCGAGCAGGGGTTGCATGAGCACGGCATCGCGATTCTTCATCTGTCCGAAATAGCTTTTGAACACGGCCCAGGCCGACAGGCGCGCGGGATAATCGCGGATGAACTGGGCCGCCGCCATACTGAGTTCCTTGGCCGGCTTCCCGGCGTTTTCAATGCGGAACTTCGACAGCAGTTCGTTCTCCTCGCTGCCGGAAATGTCGACGCTCTTCAGTTTGGACGATTCGCCCCGCAACTTGAGCTTACGGCCGGGTTCGGCTACAAAGTGGGTGCGCGAATAATTGGGATAGAGCAGGGTGAGCACCATCGGGCCGGGCAGTTCGCGCTCATACTTGAAGCGCCCGTCGAGCACGCGCACCGTGTCGATGCCGGGCAGCAGACCTTCGTCATTGTAAATATAGAACTCCGTCTGGGTCAGCCCGCTGACCTCGCCGTCAAGATGAAAGCGGTTGTCTTCGTTCTGGCAGGCTGCCAGCACACCAAGCTGAAACAGCAGCAATAACAGGGGGCGGAATCTCATAAGCATGGATGAGGGGAAGAGAGTTGCGCGGCAAACGGCAGGAAAGGCTGCACACACGCCGCTGAGGTTCATTTTTTCTTTTTTACAAAGGTAGGCATTTCCGCATAGTTACGCCGCACGGCACAGCCAAAAATGGCAACGAGCAGCCGAAAAAGCCGCCACCGGAATGGTGCGGCTCCGAAAACGGCACAAAAAAAAGCGGACCTGCACAGCATCCGTATTCCCCGTTGCGGGAAAGGAGGCAGAGCAGGTCCGCGTATCAGTATGGTCGCTGCACCGCAATGTTGCGGACAGTGAATCCTGAATCTGTCAATTACTTAACAAGGCTCTGGAAAGAAGCGTCGTTGAAGAGTTTTGCAAACTCCAGATCCTTGGCAGCGTATGCCTTCAGCTTGCTGTCCTTGGCAATAGCTTCCTTCAGGTTGGTCAGAACGAGAGCGTTCTCACCGTTGCGGGCAGCAACGACAGCCTTCAGGTAGCTGGTCATAGCGTCGGGAGCAGCTACAGCAGAGAGGCTCTGGGCAGCGCTCACATAGTCCTTGTTCAACAACTGTGCGAGAGCAGCGCTGTTGGTGTTGGTACCAGCCAGGTTCTGAGCAGCCTGAGAGTAGTTACCCTTGGCAATGTTGAGGTTGCCGAGCACTTCGTTGTAGTTCTTTGCAGAAGTAGCACGTGACAGGCAGCTTTCAGCTTCAGCGAGGTTGCCTTCAGCCAAAGCTACGATAGCCTTGTTGGCGTTGATTTCAGCAGCGTCAGACTTCTTGCTGGCAGCCTGTGCAAGGTAATTCTTGGCAGCAGCTACATCACCCTTCTTGATAGCCAGACCGGCGAGGTTGTTGTATGCACGGTAGTCGCTGGGGTACTGCTTGGTAGTAGTCTTGTAGATGTCTTCCTTCTTGGCAGCGTCTTCAGTCAGCGTAGCAGCATAGAGAAGTTCCTCTACGGAAAGCTTGCTGGCATCTTCCTTGTACTGATCCTCGATTTCGTCGTCAGTGCGGCCGATGAGGTTGTAGTTGATGGTCAGACGTGCGCGACGCAGTTCGGGCAGGATGGCGTCAGCCAGTTCGCTGAAGGCAGCGGAGAGGTTGCGGATCTGCTTTTCACGCTCTTCGGGATCCTGATACATAGAGAGCACGCGGAGGATAACATCCTTGTCCTGCATGTTGGAAGCGGAAACGAGTTCCTTGAAGCCTTCCCAGTCTTCTGCAGTGTACTTCTCGTCGAGGTCGGCAGAGAGGTCAATCTTCTTCAACTCGCCCTTAACGAAGTCGGCAGAAGTGCCCTGACGCTTTTCAGCCAGCTTGGTGTTGAAATCAAGCGCACCTTCGGGTGAAGCGTAAGCAGAGATTTCGATGTTTTCCAGCTGGAAGGTCTTCTGGTCAGCCTTGATTTCGTTCAGCATCTTGACGAAGTCCTGGATGGAAACCGTCTTGAGCTCGCTGCTGCGTACCTTGGCCTGGTTGATGAGGTATTTGATCTGAGACTCCTGAGTCTTGGCAATAGCATACTGATAAGCGTCTTCGCCAAGAGCAGTGTTGCTGCCGAGAACGGTGCTGCTTACGAGAGTGGAAGTAGCAATCACGCCGTTGGCAATCTTCACTTCAGGCACCTTCACGGTCTTCTTGCCTACGCGGGCATCGAAAGTCAGATAGAGTTCGCTCGACTGCATGGCGGGCACATAGGTGAAGGTATTCTTCATCGTGTAGTTGCCACCCACCTTGTAGGAGATTTCCTGAGCATTGCCCTGTACCTTCTCACCCTGGAAGGATGCAGACTGGCCGGTAGCCTCGCCATTGGCATAACGGAGCACAGGAGTTACGGTTACAACAGCCTTCTTCTTCATGTACTTTTCGGGGAAGCGGCCGTTGATGGTTACGGGAACTTCACCGCCTACAGCCTCCAGCGGAGACGGAGTTACGGTAAAATTGTCAGCACTGAGTTCACCCAGCTTACTGCAGGAAGTAAGCGCTACACCTGATGCAAGTGCAAGTGAAAGGAACAATTTGTTTTGCATAATTCTATAAGATTTTTGTCTTTAGTTTTTTTCTTTCCTAGTTTTCCAACACAGCAAGAGAGAGAAGGGGATAAACGCAGTTTGTGCCCTTTGTCCGCACCGTTCAGCCAATCCTTTGAAAAAGACGGCGACAATGTTGCAGGACAGCCGACACATACCTACACATAAACCCGCGGCAAATTTACGTATTTGAAACGATACGGCCCTACTTTCCACACATTTTTTTAAGGGCTCAGGAAGGATTTTCTGCACATTTCGCAAGAAAACGATGCCGGAGCAATACAAAAAAGCAGAATCAGGCCACTTTATCGCGCTTTTCGCCCAATGCACGGCACTTTTTCCCGCCCAGCAGGCAGTAAAGTCCGAGCACGACAAAGGGGATGCTCAAGAGCTGTCCCTGATTGAGGCCGATGGTCTCAACCATGGTGAGTTCCCACGGTTCCTGCACCTCCTTGAACATCTCTACAAAGAAACGGAAAGCGAAGATGCTCGTCAGACACCAGCCGAAGTAAAAACCTGTGCCCACCTTCTCCTTCCAGCGGCGGTAAAAGGCCAGCGTCAGCAGGAAGAAGACGAAATAAGCCACGGCTTCGTAGAGCTGCCCGGGATGCCGCGGAAAATCTTCGCCCAGGCGGAGAAACACAAATCCCCAGTCGCTACCGGTAGGCTTGCCCACGATTTCGGAATTCATGAGGTTGCCCAAACGGATGCAGCAGGCGGTAATGGGCGTAACTATGGCGATATTGTCGAGCACGCGCATCAGATTGAGACGGGTGCGGCGCACATACAGCCACAAGGCCAGCATCAGTCCCAATGTGCCGCCGTGCGATGCCAGACCGGCATAGCCCGTACAGCGCCAGCCTTCGGCGGTCTGACGGATGGGAAGCAGCATCTCGATGGGATGTGACAGAAAATAGCCGGGCTGATAAAGCAGGCAGTGCCCCAGGCGGGCACCCACCAGAATGCCGACAAAGCAATAGAGGAAGAGGGGCTCGAACTTGTCATCGCCCAGCTGCTGCTGCCGGTAGAGACGCTGCATGAGCAAATAGGCAGCGGCCAGGCCGATGCACCAGAACAAAGAATACCAGCGGAGCTCCAGCGGGCCCAGCGAAAAGGCAACGGTATCGGGATTCCAGAAAACCATAAGCAGGAAGTTTTTCCCCTCGCTGACAGGCTCTCCTCCTGTCCGGAGGAAAGTCAGGCGGCACCGGGAGGGGACAGGATTCCAGTGCCGCCCGCGTAATAAAGAAAAGGATAAATGTTTGAAAGGAAAACGGTGGAAGCGCCGTCCGGACGGCGCGCATTACTTATACGTTGAAACGGAAATGCATGATGTCACCATCCTGCACCACGTAGTCTTTCCCCTCGACGTGCAGCAGACCGGCTTCACGCACCGCGGCTTCGGAGCCCAGACGCACATAGTCGTCATACTTGATGACTTCGGCACGAATGAAGCCTTTTTCAAAATCGGTGTGGATGACACCGGCACATTGCGGAGCCTTCCAGCCGCGGCGGTAAGTCCAGGCACGCACCTCCATCTTGCCGGCCGTCAGGAAGGTTTCCAGATTCAGCATCTTATAGGCAGCCTTGATGAGGCGGTTGCAGCCGCTCTCCTCGAGCCCCACATCCTGCAGGAACATCTGGCGCTCCTCATAGGTTTCGAGTTCGGCAATGTCGGCTTCGGTCTGCGCAGCGAGCACCAGCACTTCAGCATTCTCGTCCTTGACCGCCTCGCGCACCCGCTCCACATAGGCGTTGCCGGTGGCCGCACTGCCTTCGTCTACGTTGCACACATAGAGCACGGGCTTGGCGGTAAGCAGGAAGAGTCCGCGGGCTGCCTTCTCCTCGTCTTTCGATTCGAAGCTGACGCTGCGGGCCGACTTGCCCTGCAACAGAGCCTCACGGTAGGCCATGAGTACGTCATACTCAATCTTGGCATTCTTGTCGCCGCCCACCTGGGCCACTTTCTCCACGCGCCGGATACGGTTCTCCACCGTCTCCAGGTCCTTGAGCTGCAACTCGGTGTCGATGATTTCCTTGTCGCGCACGGGGTCGACGCTGCCGTCCACATGCACCACATTGCCGTCGTCGAAACAGCGCAGCACGTGAATGATGGCGTCCGTCTCGCGGATATTGCCCAGGAACTGGTTGCCCAAACCTTCACCCTTCGAAGCGCCCTTCACCAGGCCGGCAATGTCGACAATCTCAACCGTGGTGGGCACAATGCGGTCAGGCTCCACAAGCTCGGCCAGCTTGGCCAGCCGCTCGTCGGGCACGGTGATGACGCCCACGTTGGGCTCGATGGTGCAGAACGGGAAGTTGGCCGACTGCGCCTTGGCGTTGCTCAAACAGTTGAAAAGGGTCGATTTGCCCACATTGGGCAAACCGACTATACCACATTGTAAACTCATATTTTCTTTTATTTTTTATCTTTCGGAGGGCAAAGTTACTGATTTTTCCTTATCTGCGTCCCTTTGCCCCGCGGAAATCATTTCTTCTCGGCCTTCACCTTGATGCGGTCGAAGCCTTCACCGAAGACACCGATGACCTTCGACTGCGAAACGAAGGCATTGGGATCGATGCTCTGGATAATGCGGAAGATGTTCGTACTTTCGCTCTTCTTGGCGAGCACGACGAGCACCTTGCGCTCCTGCTTGGTGTACCAGCCCTGACCGTTGAGCACCGTCACGCCACGGTGAGTAGCCGTGATGGCTGCGGCGATGTCCTCATACTTGCTGGAGAAGATGAAGAACTGTACCGACTGCCGCCCGCGGTCCACCACGTAGTCGAGCAGGATGTTCGTGATGAGCAACGTGCAGTAGCCATAGAGCAGGCGGTCAATGCTTGCGCCGGGCAACAGCAGGCTTGAAGTGACAATGATGAAATCGCAGAGCATCATCATCTGCCCCAGCGTCACATCCTTGTATTTATTGATGATAGCCGCAATAATGTCGGTACCTCCCGTCGAACCGTTGCTCAGAAACACCATGCCCAAACCGATACCTTCGATGGCGGCTCCCAGTATGCACGACAGGAAGATGTTGTCCTGCACTATCTGCGGCGGATAGCCCGCTCCCACGCAGGTCAGCTCGGGATGGAAGGAGCCGTAGTAAATCATGACTTCCTTGATGAAGCCCAGCAAAAAGGTCAGCATGAAGACGGCATAAATGGTCTTCACGCAGAATTTCCATCCCAGCACACGGATGGCAATGCTCAGCAGAATGATGTTCACCAGAAAGAAGGTGTACTGCACCGGAAAGCCCGTGCCATAGAAGATGACGGCACCTGCACCGGCCACACCGCCCGTCGTAATCTGATAGGGCAGCTGGAAGCAGTTGAAACCCACGGCGTAGCAAATCAGTCCGAAAGTGATGAACAGGTAATCGCGGATTTCCTGAAACAGGCTCGGTCGGATGGTAATGGAAGTCGGCTTCATGTCTCTTGCTGTTTTTCAACACAGAAAAGGAGTGAGCTTCTCCTTTTCCGAAGCCCGCCCCTTTTCCTTGCTGCGTTTGTTATTTTTTAAGTACGATATTCACGATTTTTCCAGGTACGACAATCACCTTCACCACCTGCATGCCTTCCAGATACTTTTGCGCCTGCTCGTCGGCGAGTGCCGCCTTTTCGATTTCCTCACGGGTGGCCGTGGCCGGGAAATCAAGTGTGAAACGGGTCTTGCCGTTGAAGGAAACGCTCAGCGTCACGCTGTCCTCCTTGAGATACTCCTCGTCGAAGGCAGGCCAGGGAGCGTCGCACACGGTTCCGGTGTGTCCCAGCAGATGCCACAGTTCCTCACAGATGTGCGGTGTGAACGGTGCCATCAAGGCCACCAGCTGCTCCAGCACCGCACGGCTGACGCACTTCTGCTGTGCCAGTTCGCCCACGGCTATCATGAAGGCCGGCACCGAGGTGTTGTAGGAGAACACTTCAATGTCCTCGCTCACCTTCTTGATGAGCTTGTGCAACGACTTGAGATTTTCGCGCGTCGGCGCCTCATCGGTCACGGCCAGTTCGCCCTGACGGTCGAAGAAGAGGTTCCATGCCTTCCGCAGGAAGCGGAAACAGCCGTCGATGCCGTTCGAATCCCAAGGCTTGCTCTGGTTGATAGGGCCGAGGAACATTTCATAAAGGCGCAAGGTGTCGGCACCATATTTCTCGACAATCATGTCGGGGTTCACGACGTTGTACATCGACTTCGACATTTTCTCCACAGCCCAGCCGCAGACATATTTGCCGTCCTCCAGCACAAATTCGGCCGTGGCATATTCCGGTCGCCAGGCCTTGAAGGCCTCAAGGTCGAGTACGTCATTCTGCACGATGTTCACGTCGACGTGGATGGGCGTCGTTTCATACTGGTCCTTGAGTCCGAGCGACACGAAGGTATTCGTATCCTTGATGCGGTACACAAAGTTGGAACGGCCCTGAATCATACCCTGGTTCACCAGCTTGCGGAACGGCTCCTCCTGGCACGAAACACCCAGGTCGAAGAGGAACTTGTTCCAGAAGCGGCTGTAGATGAGGTGACCCGTGGCGTGTTCCGAACCGCCGACATAAAGGTCAACGTTCTGCCAGTAGGCATCCTCCTCACGCCCCACGAGCGCCTCATGGTTGCGCGGGTCCATATAGCGCAGATAATAGGCCGACGAACCGGCAAAGCCCGGCATCGTGGAGAGTTCCATGGGGAACACCGTGCGGCCGTTGATTTCCGTATTGGCCACCACGCAGCGCTTTTCCGTGTCCCATGCCCAGCATTCGGCGTTGCCCAAAGGCGGCTCGCCGGTTTCGGTAGGCAGGAATTTCTTCACTTCCGGCAGTTCGATGGGCAGACATTCGCCGGGAATCATCTGCGGCATGCCGTCCTTATAATATACGGGGAAGGGCTCGCCCCAGTAGCGCTGGCGACTGAAGATGGCGTCGCGCAGGCGGTAGTTCACCTTCACGCGGCCCAGCCCGTTTTCTTCCACAAACTTCTTGGTGGCGGCGATGGCTTCCTTCACCGTCAGTCCGTTGAGGCTGAAGCCATGCAGCGTCTCCTTGCCGGCGGCAGGCGAGTTCATCACGATGCCCTCCTTGGCGTCATAGCTCTCCTCGCTCACGTCGGCACCCTCGATGAGCGGCACTACGGGCAGGCCGAAGTGACGCGCAAAGGCATAGTCGCGCGAGTCGTGGGCGGGCACAGCCATAATGGCGCCCGTGCCATATCCGGCCAGCACATAGTCGGAAATCCAGACGGGGATGGCATCGCCCGTAAACGGATTTACGGCGTAGCTGCCCGAGAAGACACCCGTCACGCGACGGTCGGCAATGCGCTCCCGCTCCGTGCGCTTCTTCGTGGCCTCCAGATAGGCCTCCACCTCAGCCTGCTGCTCAGGCGTGGTGAGTTGCGCCACCAGTTCGCTCTCCGGCGCCAGCACCATGAAGGTCACGCCGAAGATGGTGTCGGCACGGGTAGTGAATATCGTGAAGCTGAGGTCGCTGTCCTTCACGCGGAACTGCATCTCCGTTCCTTCCGAACGGCCTATCCAGTTGCGCTGCGTCTCCTTCAGCGAGTCGGTCCAGTCGAGCGTGTCGAGGCCGTCGAGCAGGCGCTGAGCATAAGCCGAAACGCGCAGACACCACTGCTGCATCTTCTTCTGCACCACAGGATAGCCGCCACGTTCGCTCACGCCGTCCACCACCTCGTCGTTGGCCAGCACCGTGCCCAGCTGCGGGCACCAGTTCACCATCGTCTCGCCCAGATAGGCGATGCGGTAGTTCATCAGCGTCTGCTGCTGCTCCTTCTCGCTCATGGCCTTCCATTCGGCGGCGGTGAACGTCAGTTCCTCAGAGCAGGCAGCCTCAACCCCCTCCGTGCCGTTGGCCTCGAAGGCCTCCACGAGCCGGCTGATGGGAAGCGCCTTGCCCTGCGCACGGTCATAATAGGAGCCGAACATCTGCTGGAAAGCCCATTGCGTCCACTGGTAATACTCCGGGTCGCAGGTACGGATTTCGCGGTCCCAGTCGAAGCTGAACCCGATTTTGTCCAGCTGCTCGCGGTAGCGGTCAATATTCTTCACCGTCGTCACAGCCGGGTGCTGCCCCGTCTGGATGGCATACTGCTCCGCAGGCAGACCATAGGCGTCATAGCCCATCGGGTTGAGCACGTTGAACCCCTTCTGCCGCTTGTAGCGGGCATAGATGTCCGAGGCGATATATCCGAGCGGATGGCCCACATGCAGTCCCGCGCCCGAAGGGTAGGGGAACATATTGAGCACATAATACTTGGGCTTGTCCGAAGTAGCCTCCACGTGGTAGGTTTTCTCCCGGGCCCAGGTTTCGCGCCACTTCTTTTCTATTTCTCTGAAGTTGTATTCCATTATGATTAAGGTATATTTTGTTTTGTTGGCAAAATTAGTGCAAACCAACCGAAACGCAAAGCGAAAAGTGAAAAAACAGCAGGAAGCCTTCCGCCGGTCCGCCGGCACTGACGGCCGCACACGCGCAACGTGCCCGGCGCGGTCATGCCCGGCACCAGCCTGCGCGCCATTTTCCCGGACGGCAGCCAGCAGATTTAGCAAAAAATCCTTAATTTTGCACGCAGTAAAAAGAACACTTTAATGATTCACCAACAAACAAGAAAACAGAAAATCATCTCATTCCTCTGGCAGCATCTGCTGCTCCTCCTTTCGTTAAACCTCATGACACTGGGCGTTGCCCTCTGCGTGCGCTCCAACCTCGGCAGCAGCGTCATCTCCTCCTTGCCCTACGTCCTTTCACTGGCAGGAAATGCCCGCCTCGCCCCGGAGTGGACCATCGGCACCTACACCATTCTCATGAATTTCATATTCGTCGTGTGCCAGTTCCTCATTCTCCGCAAGAACTTCGAACCCCTGCAGCTCTTCCAGCTGATTGTCGGCTTTTTCTTCGGATGGCTCATCGACCTCAACATGTGGCTCACCCGTTCCCTCGTGTGCGACACCCTGGCCTTGCAGGCGCTGACGCAATGGGCCGGTTGCACCGTGATGGGCATCGGCATTGCCTTCGAAATCAAATGCGGCTCCGTGACGATGCCCGGCGAAGGCATCTCCATCGCAGTGAGCCAGGCCACCGGGCTCCCTTTCCCCAAAGCCAAAATCAGAATTGATACCACGCTGGTGCTCCTCGCCATCACCGCCAGCTTCCTCTTCTTCGGCGAGTGGATATGGAGCGCAGTGGGCATCGGCACCCTGTTTGCCATGATATACGTCGGCCTGGTTGTCAAATACATCACACCGCACATCCGCTGGTTCAACCGCGTGCTGGCCTACATCCCCGGCTTCCGCCGCTATCTCTTCGGCCTGCTCCGGCTCATCACGAAAAACCAGCCCCAATAGCCGCCCGCCGCATCATATCAGGCGCAGCTCCCTGGCCACACGGCAGGCCTCTATCGAATTTTTCACCTGCAACTTGCCCAGTATCTCCTGACGGTGCCGGCTCACCGTGTTGACACTGATGGAAAGCGCCGCGGCTATCTCCTTGCTCATCATTCCTCGGTCGATGAGTTGCAGCACCTGCTTCTCCCGGGCCGAAAGAAAAGCCGTGCGCCGGCTCGACGCCGTCGAAATCTTCTACTCCTTCGACGACAAGGACTACGTCCTGATGCGCAACACCTGGCTGCAGGACAACCATCCGGTCATGGTAGGCGTCATGGGCGCCAGCCCCGACGGCAACGGATTCAAGGCCCGTTTCGAAAACCTGCACATCAGGCACCTGCCCGATGCACGCCGGCTGCAGGGGCTGAAGAACAACCCATCCGGCGGCAACTGACCTCCACCCGCCGGCTGACACATCCGGGCAAGGGGAAAAAGCCCAGCGCAGCCGCCACCTTCAGCACACATTCCGCGCCGGCCCATTGCCCCGGAATGCGCACTGCAAACAAACCTAGGAACAGAAAAAACGAAAGTACTGACAGAATTTTCTGTCAGTACTTTCGTTTTTTCTAAAGTAAGGACTGTTTTTCCATGTCCGACGAATTCAACTCACTTCCCTAAATAAATACCTTTATAATACTTTTCAAAACCTGTATCTCTAAGACCTCGCATTATACTATCACAATAATTGAAATATTTATCACATTCTTTTATTTTCTCTACTTTATTATTCGGATAACATGCTGTTATATATATAAGATTCACCTCAGAATATAAAGCTACTCTTGAAACAAACTTTTTCGATACTGAATCCGCTCGAGGTGGGTCTAATTCAACTATAATACAATGACTTTCGTCAATATTACCAATAATATCCACACGATCTTTTATTTTTTTTGTTTCATCATAAACTCTTTCTTTCTCCCAATATACATGTGGCATTTTTTCAGACAAATATTCCAAAAGACTACACTGAATCACTCCTACTTCTTGTCGGGTTAGTTTCTTTTTTCTCAAAAGTTCATGAGTAAAATTAGAAATCTCCTCAAAAACAACATTAGCTTCTTTCTCAAAATCTGTATTATAAACTAACTTGTCTTTAAACTTATGCTTATAAAATTGTTGATATAATTTCAATGCTTGTTTATAGGTTGCTGAACCTTTCCTTACATTTCCATCGATAGGAATTTTATGACGAGGAATACGCTCATAGTATTCATCATCTGTGGTATAATTAAGCTCATCAATAATAGATTGACAACCATTTTTTACCATCCAGGCATCAAGATCGCCATAAAAAAATTCTATTGTTTTAATATTTGACACCCTTGAACAAATTGTCTTCGCACTATAGCTATTATCTTCTAACCATTCTTTGAATTCCTCTAATTTCATAAAATTTCTACTTTTGGTTAAAACAATAACATTTCAATTGACACTTGCACAACATTGTAATTTTGTAGTAAAGTTTATAAAAATCCACGATATATGTAAACATAAAAATAAGATATCTCTCAAAAAAGAGTCATTTTACATCTGTTTGGAATTATCATTATTCCTTTATTCCAAATCAGCCATTCTGTTTTTTTCAAGGCTTCAGTTGTTCCCGCAAATGCCCTGTCCGGGCCACCCGCAGGGACTCGCCTTCACGAAAAGCGGCCAACATGCCTACAACAGGCATATCTGCCGTTTTTCCCAAATACGTCCTCACAAAAAGAAGGATTTATTTCTCATCTCTGTCCGTTCCTTCACCGCTATATCTGTACAATAAGGAACGGACTGCCGTAAAAGACAGCACGATACGGCCCCGCACCTTTCCTCCGGCTGCATTTTCAGACTCTCCGAGCACGAATCCGGCACGATGCATCCCCGCATCCGCCTCAGAAAATCGTGTCTGTCACTGCTGTATGTCCTCGATGTTTACCAGTTTGTTGGCAATGGAATAAATAATCAGGCCGGCCGTGGTATGAATCTGCAGTTTATTGGAAATATTGCGGCGGTGCGTAGTGACCGTGTGCACCGAAAGAAACAGATAATCGGCAATCTCCTTGTTGTTCATGCCTTTGGTTACACAAACTACAATATCCTTCTCCCGGTCGCTCAGCACCTCCAGCCGCTCCTTCTCGGCCGATTCGCTCTCCGCCTCGTCGGTATAGACCATCTGTCCGCTCCGCTTCAACTGCTGCTCTATCAGTCTCACCGCCGGCACAAACAGTTTGTCCTCAATCCTGCAATGGGAATTCAGGTCCTGCTCGCAGAGAATGATGTCCAGTAACACGGCATTCAGCAGATAATTGTTCTTCTCCGGATAATAGCGGATAATGATGTCCTTCAGTTCGTTGAGTTTGCAGCCAATGGGCGCGTGCTTTCCCGCGAAGTCGGAAATGCAGAAGTTGCGGTTCAGAAAACCCTGCGACAATTGCTCCACATAGGAAAACACAACTTCATTCTCATATTCCATGTGCTTTCTGACCTCCGTCACGTATTCATCATAGAATTTCACAATCAGCACGGCTATGTCATTGGCGCCGGAACAGTCGATGGCTTCAATGAGTTTGCGGCGGATGCCGGGAAGATGGAAATCCAGAAAGTATTCATGGGCCTGTTTCAGATAGCCGACCAGCGAGGGCAGGGATACGGACTCGAAGTGATAGGGACGGTCGGAAACAAAGTTCACCACCTCCAGAAATGTATTTTCGTTTACCCGGTGCGCCCGGCACACATCCCGCACCGATTTGTCGCCAAATCCCAATGATATGCCGAAACGTCCCATGACAAGAATCAACGCGCTGTTGTCCTTGACCAGTTCTCTCATCTTATCGGTAGGCTTATAGCCCGCAGCATGATTCATTTTCTTCTGATAGAAAGTCCTTGTTTTCCAATGCAAAATTACGTTCCTTTTTGCGAACCGGCAATACAAACAAATAGTGAAAAGGAGCTCCGGAACACGGCAAAATACTGAAAACAGGGTATTGTCCGGCCTTTGGACGACGGGTAATTTTGCATCCGGAAAATGAACATTAAAAAATCTTACCCGTATGAAACTGAAAACATTTGCATTCCTGTCTGCCGCCGTGCTGCTTACGGCTGCATGCAGTGAGAAGGAACACCAACCCACCGTGACCGACATCGCAGGCAACTACCAAGGCTACACGCTGGCCAGCTGTGCCTACTTCCAGAATACCTGTACCGCCAACGAAAACGTAACGGTGGCCGCCAATGCGGACGGCACCGCCAAAGTTACCTTCACCTCCGATGCCTGGGGCGAATTCACCATCCCCAACGCGCAGATGAAGGTGAGCGACGGCACCTTTACGCTCAGCGGTAACGGCCAGACGCAAATGGGGATGGGGGGCAACGTCGCACCCTACGACTGCACCTATTCGGCCGTCATCCACGGCGACAACCAGGCTCAGATGCAATTCAAGGTCGCCGGCGTCATGGGCGGACTCACCCTCGACTTCAAGACCGGCGAAGCACCGGCCGAACTGCTGCTGGCCGGCACCTACAAAGGCTACACTGATGCCGACTGCGCCTATTTCCAGAACCGTTATACAGACAACGAGAGCCTGAAAGTCACAGCCAACGAGGACGGCACCGCAGGCATCACCTACGAGTCGGCCACATGGGGACTCTTCCAGGTGGAGAAAGCCACTCTCACCGGCAGCGACGGGGAATACACCCTCAGCGGCAGCGGCAAGGTGGAGATGGGCATGGGCGGTTCCACCCAGCAATATGACTTCACGCTGACGGGCACCTGCAATGCCGCCAAGGATGCCTACTCCTTCGCCTTCAGCCTGCCTGCCGTCATGGGCGGACTTACCATCACCCTGCTGCCGGGAACGGCACCCGGCGGAAATGAATAACCCGTGCTGATTACTGAAAGATGTCTGAAAAACTGAAAACCTTGCTCTTGCTGCCGGGAGTGGCAGTCATGCTGTCACTCTCCGCATGTAATGGAATCTTCGGGGACATCTACGACACCCCCACACCCGAACAGGACAGCGAATATGGCTTCGTGGCCGTCGACGAGCAGAAAGGCACCGGCCGCATCTACATCAACGCGACGGATTACAGCCAGTGGCACTACATCGACCTGCACCGCAGGCAGGTCGTCACCGCCCCGGCCGGCGGCGAAGCTCCTGCCGAATGGGACTTCGCCGTACACCGTTACGACGCCAAGACCCGGGGCGGTGCCGTGGCGGAGACGACCGCGCCGGACTTTTCCCTGCTTCCGGGAGCGGCCGCCCTGCCCGAGGAAGCCTTTGTGCAGGACGAATGGACCACGGACAAAATAGCGATAGACATGTCGCAGATGATGGAGGGCACCATCCTTTATGCCGAAGACTACTATAACCCCTGTCTTTCCCAATGGCTGGATGTCGACACTTCCACCATGCCGCCCGTCTACACGCTCTCCGGAAAAGTTTACCTGCTACGCCTCCCCGACGGCACCTGTGCGGCCCTCCGCCTGACCAACTTCATGAGTCCCGCCGCCATCAAGGGCTTCATGACCATCGATTACCTTTATCCCGTGCAATTATGACCCGATATCTCACACTGTTTCTGCTCTGCCTGTGCTCCGTGGCCGGCGCCACAGCCCAGCGCAGCCTGTCGGGCTCCGTGACCGACACCGGCCGGCAGCCGCTGCCGGATGCCGTCGTTCGGGTGAAGGGACATCCGGCGTTCAGCGCCGTAACCGATGCCGGCGGACGCTACCGCCTCTGGTTGCCCGCCGGCCGGCAACACACGGTGGTAGCCTCGTGCGTAGGCTACGACGAAGCCCGGCTGACGGTGGACGCCGACACCACGGACACGCTCCATTTCCACCTGAGGGAAAAGAATACGGAACTGGGGCAGGTAGTGGTGACAGCCACCCGGACGCCGAAACTGCTGAAGGACGCCCCCATCGTGACACGGGTCATTTCCGAAGAGGACATCCGGCGCACGGATGCCACCGACATCAGCGACCTGCTGCAGGCTGAATTGCCGGGCATCGAGTTTTCCTACTCGATGAACCAGCAGACGTCGCTCAATCTGTCGGGCTTCGGAGGCAACTCCGTCCTCTTTCTCGTCGACGGCGAACGCCTGGCCGGCGAAACGCTGGACAATGTGGACTACAGCCGCCTCAACATGGACAACGTGCAGCGCATCGAAATCATCAAGGGAGCGGCCTCGTCGCTCTACGGCTCCAATGCGGTGGGCGGCGTGGTGAACATCATCAGCCGGGAAGCGCAGGAACCGTGGTCGGTCAATGTCAACGGCCGCTACGGTGCCCACAGGGAGCAGCGCTACGGCGGAACCGTCGGGTTCAACCGGGGAAAGTTTACTTCTCTCACCAACGTGCAATACACCTCCACCGGGGAAATCGACCTGTCGGCCGGCAACAGCCAGGAAGAAACGGGCGATTACAGCAAAATCTACGGTAACTCCACGCTTCATTTCAAGGAACGGCTCACGTTTACGCCGGCCGACCCGCTGAAAATCACAGCCCGCGCCGGTTATTTCTTCCGCGAGCGCAACATTTCCTCAAGCCAGCGGGACCGCTACCGCAGCTTTTCGGGCGGAGTGAAGGGGAACTATCGTCTGTCCGACAACGACGACTGGGAAATTTCCTATGCTTTCGACCAGTACGACAAAAGCGATTATCTCATACCGGGCGACCTCGACGTGCGCGACTACAGCAACGTGCAGCACACGGTGCGGACACTCTACAACCACACCTTTGCCGGCAAGCATATTCTGACCGTCGGCGGCGATTATCTGCGCGACTATCTGATGTCCTACCAGTTTACGGACGGCGGCAGCCATCTCCAGCACACTGCCGATGCCTTCGCCCAGTTCGACTGGAACCCTCACCGCCGGTTCAACCTGATAGCCGGACTCCGCTTCGACCATTTTTCGGAGTCGCGGCTCTCTCATTTCTCGCCCAAGCTGGGGCTCATGTACAAGTTCGACCACTGCTCGCTGAGAGGCTCTTATGCAGGAGGGTTCCGTGCCCCCACGTTCAAGGAAATGTACATGCACTTCGACATGGCCAACATCTTCATGATTTACGGCAACCCTTCGCTCCGCCCCGAGTCGAGCCACAATTTCTCACTCTCGGCCGAATATACGAAACAGCGGCACAACCTGACGCTGACCGGCTTCTACAACATCGTGGACAACCGGATTACCACAGCCTGGAACCAGGCTCTGAACGGACAGGTCTATACCAACATGTCGCGACTGCACGTAGCCGGCATCGACGCCAATGCTTCGGGCCGGTATGCCTGCGGCATTTCCTGGCGCCTGTCCTATGCCTACACCCGTGAACAAATCCGGAAGGGACAGCCGCTGCTTTCCTCCACACGCCCCCACACGGCCACAGTCCGCCTTTCGTATGACAAGGACTGGAACGCCTACGGGCTGGGCGTGTCCCTCAGCGGACGCTACCTCTCGGAAGTCACCACCGATGTCTACACCGACATGACCTCGTACGAACAAACCGAAAAGCAAACCTATCCGGGCTATTCCATGTGGAAACTCACTCTCTCGCAACGGATAGGGCGGGGCACGCGTCTCACCCTTGCGGTGGACAATCTCCTCAACTACCGCCCGGATTATTATTACAGCAACTCGCCCGGCACCACGGGCACCACCTGCTCCGTCGGGTTGTCGCTCGACATCGAACAACTGTTTAAGAAACAAAAGTAAAAACCATTCTCAATGAAACGAACCGTAAAAATATGGACGGGTCTGGCACTCCTGCTGGCGGTGTCGGGAATCGTGGCGTGGCAACTGCTGCTGGGCACCACGCACATAGCCTTCATCAACTACCAGGCCATCACCCTGGGGCAGATTGCGAAGGCGAACGACCACAGCCGCATCCAGCTTTCAGCCCTCGACGGGGAGGAACTGGACGATATCGGCCAATTCGATGCCGTGCTCATCAACGGCATGGGACTCCGCATCACGGAAGAACAGCGGACAAAGATACAGCAGGCCGCCGACAACGGCCTCACCGTCATCACGACCATGGCCACCAATCCGGCCAATGAAATCATCTCGGCCGACTCCGTCACGGTGGCCACCATCAAAGGCTACCTGAACGGCGGCGGACGCCGGAACTACCGCAACCTGCTGACCTACATCCGCCGGCAAATCGACGGAAAGACACTGGACAGCCAGCAGCCCGAAGCACCCGTGGTGCGGGAGCTGAAACAGTTTTTCCACGCCGACCCCGCCGACCCCGAAAAGGAAGCCCTGGAGTTCGGCAGCGTTGCCGAGTATGAGGCATTCCTGAAAAGCAAGGGCCTGCTGCGCAGCGAGTCGCCGCGCATCCTGCTCACCGGACAGATGGGAGAACCCGAAGCACTCATCGCCGCCCTGGAGAAAACGGGAAACACGGTCTACCCCGTACACAATATACAGAACTTAATCCAAAGCGGACAGGCCGACTCCATTCGCCCGGCGGCCGTCATCAATCTGGCTCACGGCCGCCTGGGCGACTATATCGTGGATTATCTCTCGCGGCAAAACATTCCCCTCTTTGCTCCGCTCAACACCAACCGCCTGGTGGAGGAATGGGAAGCCGACAAAATGGGAATGAACGGCGGCTTCCTTTCACAAAGCGTGGTCATGCCCGAAATCGACGGAGCCATACGTCCCTTCGCCCTCTTTGGCCACCGGCTCGACGACGAAGGGCTGCAACAGGTCTACGCCATTCCCGAACGCCTGGCCACATTCGTACAAACCGTCAACAACCACATTGCCCTGCAGAGCAGGCCCAACAGCGAGAAGCGCGTCGCCATCTACTATTATAAAGGTCCGGGGCAGAACGCACTGACCGCCGCGGGGATGGAAGTAACGCCGTCGCTCTACCGCCTGCTGGTCAGAATGAAGCAGGAAGGATACCGCATCAGTCCCTTTCCGGCTTCGGCCGACGAACTGGCACAGCTTCTCCAGCGCCAGGGCGCGGTGTTCAATGCCTATGCCGCCGGAGCCAAGGAACGCTTCCTGGAAAACGGCAATCCCGAACTGATTTCAGCCGACGAATACCGCCAATGGACGGCAAAGGCCCTGCGCCCGGCCATAATGGCCGATGTCACGGCACTCGACGGAACTTTTCCCGGCTCCTACCTTTCCACGCCGAAGGGCGAACTGGCCCTGCCGCGCGTTGACCTAGGCAACGTCGTGCTGCTGCCCCAACTGGCGGCAGGAGCCGGCGACGACGACTTCGCCATAGTCCATGGCACCGACGCCGCCCCTCCCCATGCCTACGTAGCCTCCTATCTTTGGGCACGCTATGGCTTCGGCGCCGATGTCATGCTCCATTTCGGCACCCACGGCAGTCTGGAGTTCACTCCCCGCAAGCAGGCGGCCCTGAGCAGCAACGACTGGCCCGACGCCCTGGTGGGAGCCACCCCTCATCTCTATGTCTACTCCATCGGCGACGTGGGCGAGGGAGTCATTGCCAAGCGGCGCTCCTATGCCACCCTCCAGTCGCACCTCACGCCGCCGTTCATGGAGAGCAACGTAAGAGGCATTTACAAGGAACTCAGCACAGCCATCCGGCAATACAACGACCTGCTCTATGCCGACGGCCGACCCGACACCGACAAAGCCGCCCTGAAAGTCAAGCAGCTCACGGTGAAACTCGGCATCCACCGCGAACTGCGTCTGGACTCCATCCTGTCAAAGCCCTACACGGAGCAGGAAATAGCCCGCATCGAGACTTTCGCCGAGGAACTGGCCAACGAAAAGGTGACGGGCGAACTCTATACCCTGGGTGAGCCGTATGCTGCCGAACGCATCAGGAGCAGCGTCTACGCCATGGCCACCGACCCGATAGCCTATTCGCTGCTGGCGCTGGACAAGCTGCGCGGCAAGGCCGACAAGGATCTGGAGAAGCGGCCGGCGCTCTTCACCCGCCGCTATCTGACACCGGCCCGCGAATGGGTGACCGCGCTGCTGAACGGCAGCCGGCAGGCTTCCGACGCCGCCCTCTGCCGCCTGGCCGGCATCACGGCCGGAGAACTGAACAAGGCCCGGGAAATCGAACGCTCGCTCCGCATGCCGCAGGACATGATGGCCCGCATGATGGCCATGCAGGCCGCGGGAGGAACGCCCACGGCAGGCAAAGGAAAAAG
>PPYF01304348.1_pt1 | contig 31322 bp, 28 predicted proteins | sample 1559871 | NCBI WGS metagenome assembly PPYF01 (sample SAMN08240021, study PRJNA423297) | Human gut metagenome, whole genome shotgun sequencing project.
ACAAAACAAGTCTCATATGAACTCCATGCCCTTCAGGCAATTAAAATCTTTTTTAAAGATTTTAATTGAAGTTCAGTATGAAACCGCAGGTGCTGCTTCTATGTCTGGAGATACATGACAGTCAGCAAAAATACCCTTGACATATTTCCGCCTCAGGTACACGCCCCGGCAGGCCAGACGGCCTGCCGGGGTTTGCTGTCCCTGAACGGCTCGTTATTTAATAAACTCTTAATCTCCCCTCGTATTGACAAATCCTGTATCCTGCGTTATCCTAACCGTACTAGTACAACTAATACAGTTAAGGAGGAATACCATGGTACACTTGGATTACCGGGACTCCCGGCCGATCTATGCGCAGATCGTGGACGGATTCCGGGAGCAGATCACCGGCGGCGTGCTGCGGCCGGGGGAGAAGCTGCCCAGCGTCCGGGATCTGGCCGCTCAGCTTGCCATTAACCCCAATACCATCCAGCGCGCTTACCGGCGGCTGGAAGCGGAAGGGTGGATCGCCACCGTGCCGGGAAAGGGATGCTTCGTCTGCGGCGACGGAGAGATCAGAGAACGGGAGAAAAAACGGCTGCTGCTGAGCTTCGACGAAGCCGCCGCGGCGCTGCTGACCATGGGCGCGAGCCACGGCGAGCTGGTGGCCAGAATCGAGAAGGGAGACCATAGACATGCTTGAAATGAAGAATGTGACCAAGACCTTCGGCAATTTTAAGGCGCTGGACGACCTGACCCTGACCGTCCCGAGCGGGCGGGTCTACGGCCTCGTCGGCCCCAACGGCGCGGGCAAGTCCACCGCCATCCGGCACCTCACCGGCATCTACCGCCCGGACAGCGGCAGCGTCACCATGGACGGTCAGCCGATCTACGAGAATCCCGCCGTGAAGGCGGCCATCGGCTATATCCCCGACGAGATTTTCTACTACCCCTCCGCGACGCTGGAGGATATGCGAAAGTTCTACCGGGGCATTTACCCCACCTTTGACGATCAGCTTTTTGACAAGCTGTATGACGTGTTCCAGCTTCCCAAGCGGACGCCCATCCGCCGGTTTTCCAAGGGTATGCAGAAGCAGGCGGCGTTCCACCTGACCGTCTGCACCCGTCCCAGGACGCTGATTCTGGACGAGCCGGTGGACGGCCTGGATCCGGTGATGCGGCGGCAGGTCATGGGACTGATTCTCTCCGACGTGGCGGGGCACGGCACCACGGTGCTGATCTCGTCTCACAACCTGCGGGAGCTGGAGGACGTGTGCGACTACGTGGGCATCATGAACCGGGGTAAAATGCTGCTGGAAAAGAGCCTCGCGGATTTGCAGGGCAGCACCGTGAAGCTGCAGCTGGTGGGCGATGCCCCCAAGGAGCTGGACATTCTCAACGCGACCGTTTCCGGACGCTTAAAGACCCTGATCGTCCGGGGCGAGGCCGAGGAGGTCGGCGCGAAAATGGCGGCGTGCAAGCCCGCGTATTTTGATGTGCTGCCCTTGTCCCTGGAGGAAATCTTCATTTACGAGCTGGGAGGCGTGGACTATGAAATCAAAGACATCCTTCTTTAATAAAACCGTGTTCAAAAAGAACCTGACCCGGTTCGCCCCGGTGATGGCGGTATACACCCTGTGCCTGATTCTGGGCATGATGATGCTATATCAGAACAATGAGGAAATGGGCCGGACGTTCTGGTTCGCCTCCCGGATGGGGGAATGCATTCAGGTCATGGGTCTCGTGAACCTGTTCTTCGCGCCGCTGTGCGCCATGCTGCTGTTCGGCGACCTGTATAATTCCCGGATGTGCAACGCTCTGCACGCCATGCCCATGCGCCGGGAGACGCTGTTTCTGACCAACGTGGTCTCCGGACTGCTGTTCTCCATGATTCCCACGGCGGTGATGGCGCTGCTGTCCGTGCCGCTGCTGAACGCCACCATTGTGGAAAACGCGTGGCAGATCGCCCTTTTGTGGTACGTCGGCACCAACCTGCAATTCATCACCTTCTTCGGCGCGGCGATTTTCAGCGTGTTCTGCACCGGCAACCGCTTTGCCGTGGCGGTGGTGTACGCGGTGCTGAACGGCGGCGCGTTTATCCTTTACTATATTATCAACACCCTTTACACGCCCATGCTCTTCGGCGTGGTCACGCCGGACAGGTGGGTCAGCCTGCTGACGCCCGTGGCGGATATGACCAGCGGCGCTTATGTGGCGGTGGAGGATTTCCACCAGCTGTCGCTGCGGTTCTACGGCCGGGAAAGTGAGATGGTGGCGGCGTTCAGCGTCGATCAGGGGAAATTCACGTCCCTGCTGATCTACGCGGCGGTGGGCATCGTCTTTGCCATTGTGGGATTGCTCCTGTACCGGAAGCGGAATCTGGAATGCGCCGGGGACGCCATTGCATTCCCCATTTTGCGGCCGCTGTTTCAGCTGGTCTGCGCCGTGGTGGCCGGTACGCTGGTCGTTATGGGCGTGGAATCCTTCTTTGCATCCAAAATTGGCGCCGGTATGTCCATGCTGTATCTTCTTCTGTTCTGCGGCGGCGCCGCCGGTTGGTTCGGCGCAAAAATGCTTCTGAAGCGCACCACCCGGGTGTTCCAGCTGCGCAGCTGGATCGGGCTGGGGCTTCTGACCGCCATGGTCGCCGTGAGCCTGGTCGCTACCCGCTTTGACGTGCTGGGCATTGAAGACCGCGTCCCGGATGTGGAGGACGTCAGCTCCGTGACCCTGAATTTTGACGGGCTGGAGCTGACCGACGAGGAAGACATCCGGCAGATCACCACCCTCCACGCCATGGCGCTGGAAGACCGCATCGAGAGCTACGGCGACTACCCGCTGGCCTACATCCTGCACCGGGAGGAAAAGGAAAAGCACCCGGTCATGCCGGAGGGCGGCTTCGTCTACGGTGAGGGCGGCTACAACGCCGACGGGCCGATGCTGACCACAGATGACATCACCATTTATTATAAGCTGAAAAACGGCTGCACCATGACCCGTAACTACAACATCTGGGCAAATCTGGACGAGGGCAAGATCGTAAAAGAGTACGCAAGCCGCTGGGAACAGGTATGGAAGCAGTCACGGTACGGCTATCAGGATGGCTTTAACCCGGAGGATATCACCTCCATGAACATCGGAGACATGACTCTGCATGAATACCAGATCACGCCGGAGCTGGTGGAGTCTCTGCTGGCCGCCGTCAAGGCCGACTGCGATGAGCGCACCATGACCCAGAGAAGTGCTTACCATCTGGGATATTTCTGGGACTACGACAAGTACAACGAGGAATATTACAAGACAAAGTCCCTGACAATATCCCTCTGGGGGGAGAACGATGTGTATGCCACCGGCGCGTACCTGTCCGTCTTTGCCGACTCCGCGCATACGCTGGAGTGGATGCGGGAGCACGACTGCCTGACGGAAGAGGTCGTGGAGGAAGCGCCCATTGTGCTGAACTAAAGAAAGGGAAGACCGATGAAAAAGAAACTGTGTCTTATGCTGGCGGTAATGCTGCTGCTTCTTTCCGCTTGCAGCAGGACAACCGCACCGAAGCCCACCATGGCACAGTACTTCGCTCCGTCGAAACGTATCCCCGTGGAGACAACGGCAGAGCCCACCCAGCCGGAAACTGCCGCCCCTGACCGGAACGACGCTGCCCGCAGCGCGTTCCAGCGGGCGCTCCGGACTGTCCATGACGATCTGCGCTGGCCGGAACTGCCCGACTCGGGGAATATTGAAGTGTGGGAACCGGGTACGATTGAAGACGAACAATTTGCCGTTACGGATGTGGACGGAGACGGGGAGGAAGAACTGCTGGTTTCCGTATCCAACACCTACATGGCGGGAATGTGTGAGATCATCTATGGCTATGACCCCCAAACCGACGGCGTGCGGATTGAGTCCTACAGTTATGTGGGAGTGACCCATTATCCCGGTATGCTCAAGGTGGAGGCGTCCCACAATCAGGGGTATGCGGGGGATGCCCTCTGGCCTTACGCCATTGCGTATTATGACGAAGCGGAGGATAGCTATAAAGATGCCTTCTATGTGGACGCATGGTGCAAGGATATCACCGACTACGATTCCTATACGGAAACGCCCTACCCGGATGACATTGACACCGAGCATGACGGCTATGTCTACCTGATAACGGAAAACGGAGAGCGGCGGTTCATGAACAGGGCGGACTACGAGAAATGGGAAGCGGGGATATTCACCAATAAGGAACCCCTGACCATTCCGTGGCAGAAGATCACGACAGCGAATATTGATGCACTTGTAAAATAACCAAAAATCAAATCAAGGGGCAAGCCCGGAATGTGAAAATGTAACATTCCGGGCTTGTGTTTTTTCGGGAAATCTTTTATAATCAAATCAACAATGCGAATGGAGGGCTGAGCATGGAAAAGCATCAGGTGTTGACCGTTCTGGTGGCGGACGATGAGCCGGAGCTGCTGGGCGCCGTCTGCCAGCTGATCGACTGGGAATCTCTGGGCTTCCGCCTTGTGGGACGCGCCGGGAACGGGCTGGACGCGCTGCAGCTGGTGGAAGCGCTTCAGCCGGATTTCCTGCTGACGGATATCCGGATGCCGTTTATTTCCGGGACGGCTCTCACCAGACAGGCGAAGGCCGTCCAGCCGCTGCTGCAAGTGGCTTTCCTAAGCGGCTACGACGATTTTGAGTACGCCAAGGCCGGGATCGAGGACGAGATCGTGGCCTACCTTCTCAAGCCCATCAGCATGGCGGAGCTGACGGAAGAACTGCGGAAGATTCACGACAAGATCGAAAAACGCCTTGCCAGCCTGACCCGGCCTCAGGGCGGCGCGGAAGCGCTGCGGATGGTCACGGCCACGATGCTTTTGGACGAGTACGCCCGCCCGGAGCCGCCGGCCGCGGCGGAATCCCTGCGAAGCGCCGGAATGGAAATCCGGGGGGACGAGCATATCGTGGTGGCGGCGTTCAGCCTGCCCGACGGGGCGCACCCGGAGCTGCTTCCCATGGCGGAGCGGATTTTCTCCCGGGCGTTTTCCTGCTGCGGATTTTCCAGCGGCAACCGGACGGTTCTCCTGCTGGCCTCCGTCAACGGGTTCGGGCGGCTGTATGCGTCATTGGACGAGCTGCGGCAGGCCACCCGCCGCGCTTTGGGCGCCGAAGCGCTGGCGGGCTTAAGCAAGGAGTACGCCTCTCTCGGCGATGGACACGCCGCTTACTTAGAAGCCATGGAAGCCCTGAAAATCGCCCGCAGAGGCGGCGGACTGTACGCCGCCGGGGGCTGGGACGATATGGCCATGCTCTGCGCCCGGGCGCTGAAGATCATCGAGAAGGAATACATGGACGAGGAGCTGTCGCTGCAATCCGTCAGCGAGCGGCTGCACATCAGCGCCAATTATCTGGGCGCGAACATCAAAAAATTCTACGGCGATACCTTCATGAACCTGCTGATCCAGAAGCGGATGGATGTGGCGCTGAAGCTGCTGTGGGGCGGCAGCAGCCGCATTGCCGAGGTGTCCCGCCGCTGCGGCTACGCCGACCAGAGCTATTTCGGCTACTGCTTCAAAAAATACTACGGAAAATCCCCGGCGCGGATGCGTCAGGAGCAGAAAGAGGCCAACGCATGAAGAAAAAGGGTCTCAGCATGAATCTCATCATGGCGCTCACGCTCACGGCGGTTGCGGTGAGCGTGCTGCTGTGCGCCAATCTGGTCTTTATGCAGACCTACCGTCAGACGCTGCTGCGCAACGCCGAGACCACCAGCCGTCAGGCCATCGCCCAGGCCGGCAGCACCATGAATGAATATTTGGAGGACATGAACGACGCGGTGACGCTGCTGACCGGCTACTTGGAGCTGCCGGCGGAGGAACGGGAAGCCCGGTTCGAGGCGTTTCTGGAAATCCGCGCCGACGTGGTGGCCGTCACCACCTACGACGCGGAGGGGGAAATGCGCAACTGCTACAGCCTTGGCCGCCGTCTGCGGGAAGATATCCTGCAAAACCTTTCCTTTGACCCGGACAAGCGGGAGCTTTACGAGACGGGCTTCATTTCCGCGCCCCACGTGATGTCGATTTTCGTGGAGGACTATCCCTGGGTCGTGACCATCGTCCGCCCGTCCCTTACCCGGGAGGGGGAGCGGTACATCGCCGTGGACGTGAGCTGCTCCAATATTTCCACCTATATCAGCGGCGTGGGTATCGGCCAGCGGGGCTACTGCTTCCTTGAGGACACGGAGGGGAATCTGGTTTACCATCCCCAGCAGCAGCTCATCTATTCCGATCTGAAAAGCGAGAATACCGACCTGACCGCCTCCCTCCCCGACGGGACGCACGTGGAGGGGAGCACCATCTACACCGTCCAGACGCTGGAAAACGGCATCTGGCGGGTCGTAGGCGTCAGCTCGTTTCAGGAGCTGATTACCGACGCCCTGCGGGAGATCATGCGTATTACCTTCATCGGCGCACTGTTTATTCTGGCTGCGGCGGTGCTGCTGAGCCTGATGCTTTCCCGGGTGCTGTCCAGTCCCATTCACGATCTGATCGTCGCCATGCAGAGCTTTGAAAAAACCGGCGAGGGCTTTTCCTATGAGCCCGTCACCGGCGTCCGGGAGGTGGAGAACCTGTCGGCGTCCTTTGACCACATGGTCAAAAAGATTCAGAAGCTCATGGCCACGGTGCGCAGTGAGGAAGTCAACCTGCGCAAGACGGAGCTGAAAGCCCTACAGGCGCAGATCAACCCCCACTTCCTCTACAATACGCTGGACTCCATTTCGTGGATGTGCGAGCAGGGGAAGAACGCGGAAGCCGTGGTGATGGTCAACGCGCTGGCGCGGCTGTTCCGCATCAGCATCAGTAAGGGCCACGAGCTGATCCCCATTCGCAGCGAGGTGCAGCACGCCCAGAGCTATCTGCAAATCCAGAGCGTGCGCTACAAGGAGCAGTTTTCCTACCACTTCGACGTGGAGGAAGACTGCACGGAGTATCTCTGCAACAAGATCACCCTCCAGCCCATCATCGAAAACGCCATCTACCACGGCGTCAACGGTCTGGTGGACGAGGGACATATTGAGATCCGTGTCCGCGCCGAGGGAGAGGACGTCCTCTTTACGGTGGAGGACAACGGCGTGGGCATGGAGCCGGAGCAGATCGAGGAAATTTTCCGCCGGAAGCCCGACGGAAAGTCCGGCATCGGCATCAAGAATGTCAACGACCGGCTGAAAATCTGGTTCGGCGACGCCTACGGCATCACCATCGAAAGCGTCCCGGACGAGGGAACGAAGGTAACGGTGCGTATGCCGAAGGTACGGGAGGAGGCGGAGCATGAAAAGCATTAAGTGGATCGCTGTTTTCCTGGCGCTGCTGGTGTGCCTTTCCGGCTGCGCCGGTACGCATCAGAGCGGCGGGTCGTACAATATCTATCTGATCGCCAAATCCTCCACCACGGAGTTCTGGAAAGCGGTTTTTTCCGGGGCAAACGCCGCGAAATCCGAATATAACGTGCAGTTGACCATCCTTGCCCCGGACACGGAGGAGGACTTTGAAGTACAGAACGACTACATCCGGCAGGCCGTGGCCGACGGGGCGGACGCCATCGTCTTCTCCGCCATCAGCTACACGGAAAACGCCGCCGCCATCGACGAAGCCGTGGCCGCGGGCGTCCGGGTGGTGGTCATCGACAGCGATGTGGATTCCAAAGGCGTTTCCGTGCGCATCGGGACGGACAATGTGGCGGCCGGGCGCATGAGCGGGGAGGCCGCGCTGAAAACGGCGCAGGAGAAAATCGTTGTGGGCATTGTCAACGCCTACGCCGAGACCCAGAACTGCCGGGAGCGGGAGCAGGGCTTCCGGGAGGTGCTGCTTGGGGACAGCCGGGTCAAGGGTATTTACGCCGTCAATGTTTCCACCGATGCCCTGGAAGCCCGTCTGGCGGCGGAGAAGCTGCTGCGGGAGCATCCGGAGATCAACGTGCTGATCGGCTTCAACGAGCCGCTGGCCGTGGGCGTGGCTCAGGCGGTGGACTCCCTGGGGCTGACGGGTCAGGTACACGCCGTGTCCTTCGACAGCAACGTCAACTGCATCGAGCTGCTGCAAACGGGGGCGGTGGCCGCTCTGGTGGTGCAGAATTCCTACGCCATGGGGTATCTGGGCGTAGAAAAGGCGTGGCAGGTTTTGCAGGGGGAAAAATTCGATTCCACGGCGCTCATCGACACCGCGACCACCATCGTCACCAAGGAAAATATGTTTACCATGGAGAGCCAGAAGGCCATGTTTTCCTTCAGCTGATCGGCTTGCTTGCAATTTCCACCATTTTTTAGGACTTATTGCACAAAAACGGAACGCGTTTTTTGGAGGCGGCAAAAATTTTTGAGAAAATCCGCGAGGAAAAATGACTGTGAAAAAAATCCGTATCTGATACAATATAGTCACGGTGAAGCCAACCCGGCGAAACCAAAAAATGAATTTTATGGAGGAAAAAAGCAATGAAAAAGGCACTTGCATTGCTGCTCGCGCTTGTCATGGTAGTCGCCATGGCCGCCTGCGGCTCCAAGACCACCACCCCCAGCACTAACGCCGCTACCACCCCCGCTCCCGCAGGGAACGAGACCGAGGCTCAGGTCGAAGCTTCCGAGCTGAAGGTCGGCGTGTTCTACTACACCTTCGCCGACACCTACATTTCCAGCGTCCGTACCGCTCTGGACGCACAGCTGGACAGCCTGGGCGTTACCTACAACAACTTCGACGGCAACAACAACCAGACCACCCAGAACGAGCAGATCCAGACCGCTGTCACCGACGGCTACAACCTGCTGGTCGTCAACATGGTCACTTCCGGCTCCCCCGACGTTGCCAACGAGATCATCTCTCTGGCGAACGGCACCCCCGTTATCTTCTTCAACCGCGCCATCGAGGCTGACGGCGAGGAAGGCACCGTCCTGAACGCCAACACCAACATCTGCTTCATCGGCACCGACGCTCCCGAAGCCGGTCACCTGCAGGGCAAGATGGTCGGCGAGTACCTGCTGGCCAACTGGGATACCGTTGACCTGAATGGCGATGGCAAGATCTCCTATGCCATGTTCAAGGGCGACGAGGCCAACGTGGAAGCCATCTACCGCACCCAGTTCGGTGTGGAGGACGCCGACGCTGTCCTGACCGCTGCCGGCAAGCCCGCTCTGGAGTACTTCGACGCTTCCAACGCCTCCAAGTACCAGGTGGACCTGGGCGGCGCATGGAGCGCACAGGCTGCTCTGGACTACATGAACACCAACCTGTCCCAGTACAACGAGGCCAACGGCAACATGATCGAGCTGATCATCTGCAACAACGACAACATGGCTGAAGGCGCTATCTCCGCTCTGGAAGCTGCCGGCTACAACACCGGCGCCGAGGGCGCGACCACCATCCCCGTGTTCGGCGTTGACGCTACCGACGCTGCCAAGGAACTGATCGCTGCCGGCAAGATGACCGGTACTGTCAAGCAGGATGCCGAGGGCATGGCCGTCGCCATCGCCGATGTCGTCAAGGCTACCGGTGAAGGCACCGCCATGGCTGACGCCGTCGCCGCCACCGCCGGCACCAACGCCGAGATGTACTCCATCGCCGACGGCATTGCCAACAAGCTGTTCGTCGCCTACGCTGCCTACACCAAGTAAGTTATAAACCCAAAAAGGGCAGCCGCTGCTGTGTCGGCGGCTGCCCTTCACAGCTAAGCATGCTAGCGAAAAAGGAGGGGAATCCAGGTGGAGCAAACCGTACTGCTCCGGATGACGGATATCACAAAAACCTTTCCCGGCGTAAAAGCGCTGGATCATGTCAGCCTGGAAGTCAAGGCGGGCACCGTACACGCGCTGATGGGCGAGAACGGCGCCGGCAAATCCACGCTGATGAAATGCCTGTTCGGCATTTACAGCAAGGACAGCGGCCATATTTATCTGGAAGGCCGCGAGGTCAATTTCACCAGCTCCAAGGAGGCGCTGAACAACGGTGTCGCCATGGTTCACCAGGAGCTGAATCAGGCGCTCAAGCGGACTGTCATGGACAACCTGTGGCTGGGGCGCTATCCCAAGATCGCGGGCTTTATTGTGGACGAACACAAGATGCTCCGGGACACAAAAGCGATTTTTGAAGAGCTCGGCATCGACGTCGACCCCCACCGGGTCATGGGCACGATGCCGGTTTCCCAGCGTCAAATGGTGGAGATCGCAAAGGCTGTCTCCTATCACTCGAAAGTCATCGTATTTGATGAACCCACGTCCTCGCTGACCGAGGAAGAGGTTGAGCACCTGTTTAGGATCATCAACATGCTCCGCGACCGCGGCATGGGCATCATCTATATTTCCCATAAAATGGCGGAGATCAAGCGTATCTCCGACGAGATCACCGTCATGCGCGACGGCCAGCTGGTGGCGACCCGTCCGGCGTCGGAGCTGGAGATGAACGACATCATCCGTCTGATGGTCGGCCGTGAGCTTGGCAACCAGTTCCCGCCGAAGACCAACAAGCCCGGCGAGGTCTATCTGGAGGTCGAGCACCTGACGGGGCTGTACAACAATCTGCGGGACGTTTCCTTCACCGCACGGCGGGGCGAGATCGTGGGTCTCGCGGGTCTGGACGGCAGCGGCCGGACGGAGACGCTGGAAACCATGTTCGGCGTCGCCACCCGCAAGAGCGGCCGCATTCTGCTGGACGGCAAGGAGTGCAAAAACCTGAATCCCCGGCAGTCCATCAAGAACAACTTTGCCCTGCTCACCGAGGAGCGCCGGGCGACGGGTATTTTCGGAATTCTGGACATCCGGGAAAATTCCGTCATTTCCAGTCTGGACAGGCACAAGCGGGCGGGCTTTGTCCTCAGCGACAAGTCCATGAAGAAGGACACCCAGTGGTCCATCGACGCCATGCACACCAAGACGCCCTCTCAGGAGACGAAGATCCGCAGCCTGTCCGGCGGCAACCAGCAGAAGGTCATCATCGGCCGCTGGCTGCTCACCGAGCCGGATGTGCTGCTGCTTGACGAGCCGACGCGGGGCATCGACGTCGGCGCGAAATACGAGATTTACCAGCTGATCCTCGATCTGGCGAACAAAGGCAAGACGGTCATCATGGTTTCGTCCGAAATGCCCGAGCTGCTGGGCGTGTGCGACCGGATTCTCGTCATGTCCGGCGGACGGCTGGCCGGTGAAGTCGATGCAAAGACAGCAACGCAGGAAGACATCATGCGTCTTGCGGCGAAGTATGTATAAGGAGGCAGCGGTATGGCAAATCCAGTCAAACAGCTTCAGAGAAAGAGTGAAGAATACCAGAGGCTAGACAAGGCGGATCGCCGCCGGTTCTGGTCGGACGGCATTCTGAATAACGCGCTGTATATTCTGATGGTGATCTTCATCGTCTATACGGCAATCAAGAACAAAAACTTCCTGTCCGCGGGTTCCATCGCGAACATCGTTTCCCTTGTGGCGGCGTCATTGCCCATGGCGCTGGGCATCGCGGGCTGTATCGTCCTGACCGGTACCGACCTGTCCGGCGGACGTGTGGTCGGCCTGACCGCAGCTGTCGCGGGCGCGCTGCTGCAGGATCGCACCATCTCCCGGAAGCTTTTCTCCAACCTCCCGGCCATTACCCCGGGTTGGATTCTGCTGACGGTTCTCATTGTCGTCGCCATCGGCGCGCTGATCGGTATGGTGAACGGCTTCTTCGTAGCCAAGTTCAGCCTGCACCCCTTCATCGTGACGCTGGCCACCCAGCTCATTACTTACGGCCTGATCCTGATCTTCTTCATGCTCAACGGCAACAACGGCCAGCCCGTTTCCGGCCTGTCTCAGGAGTATAAGAGCGTGGTCTCCGCACCCATGATCCAGTTCACCACCGGCTCCGGTGCGAAGATCTCCATTCCGTGGTACGTGCTGTACGCCGTGATTTTCGTGGCGCTGATGTGGTTCATCTGGAACAAGACCGCTTTCGGCAAGAACATGTTCGCCGTCGGATCCAACGCCGACGCTGCCAAGGTCTCCGGCGTCAACGTGTTCTGGACGACCGTAATGGTCCACACCCTCGCCGGTGCGATGTACGGCGTTACGGGCTTCATTGAGGGCGCCCGCATCAGCTCCATCACCCAGTCGGCGGGCCTTAACTACGAGTGCGACGCCATCGCGGCCTGCGTCATCGGCGGTGTTTCCTTCGTCGGCGGCACCGGCAAGATCAGCGGCATTGTGTTGGGCGTGTTCGTGCTGCGTATCATCTTCGTTGCACTGTCCATGCTGGGCATCGACCCCTCCATGCAGTACATCATCAAGGGCGGCATTATTCTGGCGGCCTGCTCGCTGGATATGCGGAAATATCTTGCCAAGAAGTAAACCATGTTTTATAATAGCGGCAGATGAAGGTCATCTGCCGCTATTGTGGAGAAAAGAGGCAGTATAAATGAAAACGATTCTGGTACTTGGCGGCGCGGGCTACATTGGCAGCCACACCGTGTATGAACTCATTGACAACGGCTACGACGTGGTCGTGGCCGATAATCTGGAAACCGGTTTCCGCAAGGCGGTGCATCCGAAGGCCAGATTTTATCAGGGCGATATCCGCAGTAAGGAATTCTGCGACCATGTGTTTTCCTCCGAGAAGATCGACGCGGTCATCCACTTCGCGGCGAATTCTCAGGTGGGCGAGAGTATGGTCAATCCCCTGAAATACTACGATAACAATCTGGGTGGCACCCGGACGATGCTGCAATCCATGATCGAGCATGGGGTAAAGTACATCGTCTTTTCCTCCACGGCGGCGACCTACGGCGAGCCGGAGCATGTGCCGATTCTGGAGACCGACCCCACCCACCCGACGAACTGCTACGGCGAGACGAAGCTCTCCATGGAGCGGATGTTCTACTGGGCGTCCGTTGCCCACGGCATCCGGTTTGTGGCGCTACGCTACTTCAACGCCTGCGGCGCGCATATGTCCGGTAAGATCGGCGAGGCGCATGACCCGGAGACCCACCTGATCCCCATTATTTTGCAGGTTCCCAACGGACGGCGGGACCATGTGTCGATTTACGGCGACGACTATCCCACCCGGGACGGCACCTGCGTCCGGGATTACATCCACGTCACTGACCTTGCTTCCGCCCACATTCTGGCGGCGGAGTACCTGATGAACGGCGGGGAAAACAACGTCTTCAATCTGGGCAACGGCGTGGGCTTCACGGTGAAGGAGATCATCGACACGGCGGAAAAGGTCGTGGGCAAGCCCATCAAGTGCGAGATGGCCCCCCGCCGCGCGGGCGACCCGGCGCAGCTGGTGGCGTCCAGCGAAAAGGCGAAGACCGTGCTTGGCTGGAAGCCGAAATATGACGATATTGAGACCATCATTGGTTCCGCATGGAACTGGCACAAGGAGCATCCCCATGGCTATGACGACTGAAACTGTTTGGGCGGCGCTGGATGCGCTGCTGGATTACGCGAAAAACTGCGGCCTTCTCCACCCGCTGGACGAGACGTTCGCACGGAATACCCTTCTTTCTGAACTGCGGTTGGAGAGTTACGAAAAGCAGGAGCAGCGCTTTGATTTCCCGGAGTGCCTGAATCTGCTGTGCGATTACGCCGCCCAGCAGGGGATGATCGCGGATACCATCGCCGAACGCGACCTGTTCGACACGAAGCTCATGGGCTTCCTGACGCCCCGCCCGTCGGAGGTGGTGCGGGAATTCCGGTCGCGGTATACCCAGTCCCCCAAGGCGGCGACGGACTACTTCTACACCCTCAGTCAGGACTGCAACTACATCCGCCGCGACCGCATCGCGAAGGACGAGCGCTGGACGGCGGAGACCAAATACGGGAAGCTGGAGATCTCCATCAACCTGTCCAAGCCCGAGAAAGACCCCCGGGACATCGCGGCGGCGAAGCTGAAAAAGGCGTCCGGTTACCCCAAGTGTCTGCTCTGCCCCGAAAACGTGGGCTATGCGGGAACCATTTCCCACCCGGCGCGACAGAACCTGCGGGTCATGCCGGTAATGGTGAACGGCCAGCTCTGGGGCTTCCAGTATTCGCCCTACGTTTATTATAATGAACACTGCATCGTCATGAACGCCCGGCACACGCCCATGGTCATTGACCGGGGAGTGTTCGATAAGCTGTTCTCCTTTGTGGAGCAGTTCCCTCACTATTTCCTTGGGTCCAACGCCGACCTGCCCATCGTGGGCGGCAGCATATTGTCCCACGAACATTTTCAGGGCGGCCACCACACCTTCCCCATGGAAAAGGCGGAGAAGGAGTTTGGCTTCGAGGTTCCCGGCTTTGACGACGTGGACTGCTGCGTGGTGAGATACCCGATGACGGTGCTTCGCCTGAATTCTCAGAACAAAGACCACCTCTGCGATCTGGCGGGCAAGATCCTCGCCAAGTGGCGCACCTACAGCGACCCGGCGGCCATGGTTTTCGCGGAGACCGACGGCGAACCCCACAATACCATCACCCCCATCGCCCGTATGCGGGAGGGGCGGTATGAGCTGGATCTGGTCCTGCGTAACAACCTGACGACGAAGGAGCATCCCATGGGGCTGTACCACCCCCACGAGGAACTCCACCACATCAAAAAAGAGAACATCGGCCTGATCGAGGTCATGGGTCTTGCCGTTCTTCCCGGCAGACTGAAAAAGGAAATGGCCGATCTGCGCGAAGCCCTGCTGAATGGGGAAAACCTGCACGTAAGCGAGGAGCTTTCCAAGCACGCCGATTGGGCGGATGCGTTCATGGCGCGTCATCCGGAATTCAATGCCGAAAACGCCGAGGCGATCATTCAGTATGAGATCGGTCAGGTGTTTGCCCGGGTTCTGGAGTGCGCGGGCGTTTACAAGTGTACCGAATCGGGCAGAGCTGCCCTGAAACGATTTTTGACGGAGGTTCAAAATGGCTGACACCTATCATTTTTCCGCCCCCGGCCGCACGGAGATCGGCGGCAACCACACCGACCATCAGCACGGCTGTGTGCTGGCGGCAGCAGTTGACATGGAGACCACGGCGGAGGTCACCCTGACCGGCACGAACATCATCCGCGTGGATTCCGAGGGCTACAAGCCCGTGGAGATCGACCTGAACGATCTGGATGCCAGAGAGTCCGAGAAGAACACCACGGCGGCGCTGATCCGGGGCGTAGCGGCGGCGTTTGCCCGGCGGGGGTACAAGCTGAGCGGCTTTGAAGCCAAGGTCAGGTCTACCGTCCTGCCCGGCTCCGGCCTGTCCAGCTCCGCGGCCTTTGAGGTGCTGATCGGCCGTATCCTGAACGGCCTGTTTGCGGGCGGCGCGGTTTCCGCCATTGAAATTGCCCAGATCGGCCAGTACGCCGAAAACGTCTACTACGGCAAGCCCTCCGGCCTGATGGATCAGATGGCTTCCAGCGTGGGCGGACTGGTGTACATCGATTTTGCCGACCCGAAAAACCCCATTGTGGAAAAGGTAGACTACGATTTCGCCCACAGCGGCTATACCCTCTGCACCATCGATTCCGGTGCGGACCATGCCGACCTGACGGACGAGTACGCTGCCATGCCCGTGGAAATGAAGGCGGTGGCGGCGTACTTCGGCAAGGAGATTCTCCACGACGTGGGCGAGACGGTGTTCTACAGGCACATCGCTGAAGTCCGCAAGGTCACCGGCGACCGGGCAGTGCTCAGAGCTATCCACTTCTTCAACGAGAACCGCCGGGTGAAGTCCCAGGTGCGCACGCTGAAGGACGGCGACTTTGACGCGTTCCTGCACCTCGTCAACGCTTCCGGCATGGCGTCCTGGACGCTGCTGCAGAACGTGACCCCGGCGGGCTACATCCAGAAGCAGGATATGGCGTTCACCATCGCACTGTGCCAGCAGCTGCTGGAGGGCGAGGGCGCTGTCCGTATCCACGGCGGCGGCTTTGCCGGTACGGCGCTGGCGTTTGTCCCCAATGACAGGTTTGCGCGCTTCAAGACCTGCGTCGAGCATGTTCTGGGAGAGGGCCACTGCCATAAGCTGACAATTCAATGAGTGCGCAAAAAATCGGATATTCCGGCGGGGAAGCGGCGGCGCTTCCCCGCCGCTTTCTGCCATGGACGGTCGTTTTCAAGCAAAAAATTTTTTACATTTTTGTGAATAATTTCCCAAAAAGCACCTTTTCTCCACAATTTTAAGGAAAATAGCAAAAATCCCCCCCTGGGGGATGAAAAAAACACGTGAAATGTGTCAAATTGCACGATTGACAACTGCACGCTAAATGAGTACAATACTATCGATACACTATGACCTATCGTAGGGTACGCACAGGCTTTTCAAAGAATCGAATGATTAGGAGGAAATCACTTTGAAGGATTGGGCTTATTTGACAACTGTTGAGGAGATGGAGCAAGCTACCAACTCTCTGCTGGAAAACGGCAGTAAGGTTGGCGCTGACTCCTGGCAGCAGCGGGTCAAGAACCAGACCCCCCATTGCGGCTTCGGCGAATCCGGCACTTGCTGCCGTATCTGCTCCATGGGCCCGTGCCGCATCACCAAGAAGGCCCCCCGGGGCATCTGCGGCTGCGACGTACATGGTATCGTCGGCCGTAACTATCTGCGGTTCACCGCCGGCGGCTCTGCTACGCACTCCGACCATGGCCGCGAGATCATGCACACCCTGTACCAGACCAAGGAAGGCGGCAACTATCAGGTCAAGGACCCTGAGAAGCTGATCCGCATCGCCAAGGAGTGGGGCGTAGAGACCGAAGGTAAGGACATCTACGATCTGGCCCATGAAATGGCCGAGATCGGCCTGCTGGAGTACGGCAAGCCCTTCGGCGTACAGCGCTTCCTGAAGCGCGCCCCCGAGTACACCCAGAAGCTGTGGCATGAAGCCGGTATCGAACCCCGCGCCATCGACCGGGAAGTCTCCACCGCGCTGCACATGACCCACATGGGCTGCTCTTCTCTGCCCGAAGCTCTGATCCGTCAGGCTCTGCGCGCCGGTCTGTCCGACGGCTGGGGCGGCTCCATGATGGGCACCGAGTTCTCCGACGTTATGTTCGGCACTCCCAAGCCCATTGACACCACCGCCAACATCGGCGTCATGGAGAAGGACAATGTCAACATCGTTGTTCACGGCCATGATCCCAGCCTGTCCGAAATGGTCGTTTACTATGCCAACGACCCCGAGATGATCGCTTATGCCAAGTCCGTGGGCGCCAAGGGCATCACCATTTCCGGCGTGTGCTGCACCTCCAACGAAGTCACCATGCGTCACGGCATCCCCATGGCCGGTAACTTCCTGAATCAGGAGAATGTGGTTCTGACCGGCGCCTGCGAGGCCATTGTCGTGGACGTGCAGTGCATCTTCCCCGCTCTGGGCCCCCTGAGCAAGTGCTTCCATACCAAGTTCATCACCACCTCTCCCATCGCCCGGATGCCCGACTCCGAGTTCATCCAGTTCCATGCCGAGACCGCCGGTGAGAACGCCAAGGCCATTGTCAAGATGGCAATCGACAACTTCAAGAACCGCAAGCCCGAGCTGGTCAACATCCCCAGCATGAAGCAGAATGCCCGTGTCGGCTACTCTGTGGAAGCCATCAAGAAGGTTCTCGACGGCGTCGCCAACTCTCAGGTGGACGAGTTCGGCACCACCAAGCCTCTGATCGAGTGTGTGCATTCCGGCGTTCTGCGCGGCGCTGTGGCCATGGTCGGCTGCAACAACCCCAAGGTTCGTCCCGACACCGCTCACATTGAGCTGATGAAGAAGCTGCTGGAAAACGACATCATCCTGATCGTCTCCGGCTGCTCCGCCCAGGCTGCCGCCAAGGCCGGCCTGATGGATCCCGAAAAGGCCAAGGACTACTGCGGCGCAGGTCTGAAGCGCGTCTGCGAGCTGGCCGGTATCCCGCCTGTCCTGCACATGGGCTCCTGCGTGGATATTTCCCGTATGATGATCCTGGCTTCCGATATCGCCAAGGACTGGGGCATCCACATTTCTCAGGTTCCCGTCGTGGGCTGCGCTCCCGAATGGATGTCCGAGAAGGCCGTCTCCATCGGCAACTACGTCGTGGCGACCGGCATCGAGACCTTCCTGGGCGTTGACCCCTACACCAAGGGCTCCGAGGAAGTCACCGCGCTGCTTCAGGGCGAGCATGGCGTCAAGGACTGGGTCGAGGCCAAGTTCGTCGTGGAAACCGACATTGAGAAGCTGGGCGACAAGATGATCGAGTGCATCGAGGCCAAGCGCGCCGCACTGGGCATCTAAGGAGCCTGCGTCACCCGAACAAAAAGCGATTTGAATTCGGGATAACTTTTACTTACGAGGTCTTTTTCCAATGAAACTAGCGATTACCGGCAAGGGCGGCGTGGGAAAGACCACGCTGGCCTCCACGCTGGCGCGGCTCTACGCCGACGAGGGACGTACCGTTCTGGCCGCCGACGTGGACCCTGACGCCAATCTGGGACTGGCTCTCGGACTGAGTCAGGAGGAAGTGGACGCCATCGTCCCCATCTCCAAAATGCGCACCCTGGTGGAGGAGCGCACCGGCGCCAACGCCGCCAATAAGTTCTTCAAGCTGAACCCTTATGTGGCGGACATTCCGGACACCTTCTCCAAAGAGATCAACGGCGTCAAGCTGCTGGTCATGGGTACCGTGGATGTGGGCGGCAGCGGCTGCGTCTGCCCCGAGCACGTGATGCTGAAGGCCATCCTCTCTGCGCTGACCTATCGGAAGAACGATGTGGTCATCATGGATATGGAAGCGGGTCTGGAGCACTTAGGACGGGGAACGGCAGCCAACATGGATCAGTTCATCGTGGTGATCGAGCCCGGCGCGAGATCGGTGCAGACCTACCACAACGTCAAGCGTCTTGCCAAGGACTTGGGCATCACCCGCGTTCGGGTGGTGGCCAACAAGATCCGGGACGACGGCGACGAGGAATTCATCCGCTCCGCCATTCCGGCGGAAGACCTGCTGGGCTTCATCCACTACAACCCTGACATCATAGACGCCGACCGGCAGGGGAAATCCCCCTATGATTTCAGTCCCGCGGCAATCGAAGAAATTCGGAAAATCAAAGCGATATTGGATCGTGATGAATCTTAAATTAGGAGGAAATACCGTGACACTTTTTGAAAGAGTTTTTGGCGGCAACGACTACAACTACGCCCGTACTGTAGCCGCCATTGATGAGGCCATCGCTGCTTACGGCGAAAGCGAGCCTGTATCTTTCCCCGGCACCGCTTACAGCCTGCCCTGTTACTACGGCGTCACCGGCGTGAAGATCACCACTCTGGGTGAGATGAAGGCCGCCATGGACACCATCAAGTCCAAGATGACCCGCAACAACCGCCTCCACGACGCCTTTGAAAGCGGCATTGCATCCGCTCTGTGCGCCGAGTTTTTGGAAGCGCTGAAGTACCTGCACGGCGCGGAGCCTTATGCCGAGCCGGAAATGGGCCACCTGACCGACGCCTTCGTCCGTAATCTGGGCGTGCCGCTGGTCACCGGCGACATCCCCGGCGTTGCCGTTATCATCGGCGGCGCGGAAGACCCCGCCGAGACTGTGGCTCTGGCCAAGTCCTATCAGGCGCAGGGTATTCTGGTCACCCTCACCGGCGACTCCATCAAGCACTGCTTCGACGCCGGCATGAAGCTGGGCGAGAACGTCCGCGTGGTGCCTCTGGGCTACGAAATGCAGTCCGTTATCCACGTTGTCTCCGTGGCCGTCCGTGCCGCGCTGATCTTCGGCAACGTGACCCCCGGCGACTTCGCCTCTCTGGCCAAGTACACCATGGACCGCGTCAAGGCGTTTGTCAACGCTTACAAGCCCCTGTCCGATGAGATCGTCTCCTACGGCGCCGGCGCTATCTGCCTTGGATTCCCCGTTATCTCCAACGAGACCGAGAACATGTTCCGTGTTCCCAAGTCCCTGATCCAGCAGCTGGATACTTCCAAGTGGAACGCCACCTCTCTGGAGGCTCGCGACATCAAGCTGAAGATCACCAACATCGACATCCCCGTGGCCTTCGCCACCGCGTTCGAGGGCGAAATCATCCGCCGCGGCGACATGCAGGTGGAAGTGGACGGCTCCCGCGTGGACTGCTTCGAGCTGGTGCAGACCCGGGATGCTTCCGAGGTGGAAGACCACAAGATCGTTGTGGACGGCCCCGAGATCGACGAGATCCCCGTTGGCTCCAAGATCTCCCTGAGCTACACCGTGGAAGTCGCCGGCAAGGCCATGCAGCCCGACTTCGAGTCCGTCATGGAGCGTAAGATGCACTCCTGGATCAACTGCATCGAGGGCGTTATGCACACCGGTCAGCGCGACATGATCCGTATCCGTATTTCCAAGGCCGACTTCGAGGCCGGCTTCAAGTTCAAGCATCTGGGCGAGGTGCTGTACGCCAAGGTCAAGAGCGAGTTTGAGGCTGTCGTGGACAAGTGCCAGGTCACCATCGTGGTCAATCCCGAGAAGAACGCCGCTCTCCGCGCCGCTGCCAACGAAGTGTTCGACAAGCGTGACGCCCGTCTGGCCTCCATGACCGACGAGTCCGTGGATCAGTACTACACCTGCATCATGTGTCAGGCCTTCTCCCCCAGCCACGTGTGCATCGTCACTCCCGAGCGTCTGGGTCTGTGCGGCGCCGTTTCCTGGCTGGACGCCAAGGCCACCAAGGAGCTGGACCCTGCCGGTCCCTGCCAGCCCATCCTCAAGGAAGGCTGCACCGACGAGAAGCTGGGCCGCTACGCCAGCGTGGACGAGGCCGTCAACAAGTACAGCCATGGCGCTCTGGAGCATGTCACCCTGTACTCCCTGTTCCAGGACCCCATGACCTCCTGCGGCTGCTTCGAGTGTATCTGCGGCGTTGAGCCTGTCACCATGGGCGTCGTCATCACCTGCCGTGAGCACGCGGGTATGACGCCTCTGGGCATGACCTTCTCCGAGATGGCTTCCATGACCGGCGGCGGCGTGCAGACCCCCGGCTTCATGGGTCACGGCAAGCACTTCATTGCTTCCCACAAGTTCATCGCTGCCGAAGGCGGCCCCGGCCGTATCGTCTGGCTGCCCAAGATCCTGAAGGATCAGATGCGTGAGCGTCTGGACAAGACCGCTCTGGAAATGTACGGCGTAGAGAACTTCACCGACATGATCGCCGATGAGACCATCTGCACCGAGGACCCCGAGCAGCTGCTGAACTTCCTGTCCGAGGTGGGTCACCCCGTCCTCAGCATGGAACCCTTCGATATGTAATCTTCCTGAAAATGAGGGAGCGGTTCTGCCGCTCCCTCGTTTTGCATGTGGATGGGCGCCCGGAGAGGGCGCCCGTTCTCTGTTTAGCAGCCGCAGCCGCAGCCGTTGTTATTGTTGTTCTCGCAGCCGTTCCAGCCGCCGCAGTTGCACAGCAGGAGGATCAGAATGACGATCCACCACCAGTTGTTGTTCAGGCAGCCGCACAGACCGTTGTTGTTGCACATAGAAGTTACCTCCGATATCGAATTTTGAGCTTTGCCGCTCATTCCATGGTATTCCGGCGGCGAAAAAATGTGCAGTGGGCAGGCGGGACACGAAAAATATCCCGCAGGGCACGGCCGCTGGAGCTCCATATGTGAAAAATCCCCGGCAGCGGTAAGCCTGCCGGGGACGGTTATTATTTAGGGTACGGCTCTTTCCGGCTGGTTCGCCCCAGCAGATAGTCGATGCTGACGTGGTAGTAGTCTGCCAAGGTGTGAAGCACCTCCGTTGGGATGTCCCGCTTGCCGGTCTCGTAATTGGAATAGCAGGCCTGCGTGCAGTGAAGCAGCCGCGCGATGTCCTCCTGCTTGAGATCGTGATCCTCCCGCAGATTCCGAATGCGTTCATACATGGCATACACCTCCTCTGAAATCAAGTATATACAAAACAAAATGTAATATGGGACTGCACAACAAAATGTTATATACCGGCCGGGAAACAGCACAAACCGGTGAAGAAATCCGGCATAATCAAACCCCGCGGACATAGGTTGTACTACGAATCGTTTGGAGGGATGACTATGAAGCGGATGATATGTGTCGCGGCGCTTGTGCTGGCGCTGTGCCAGATTGCGCTGCCGGCGTCGGCGGTGGAGCTGGATGTGGCGGGGAAAAGCGCGGTGCTGATGGATGTTGCCACCGGAACCATTCTGTATGAGTCCAATTCCCATGAGCGCCTTGCCCCCGCCAGCGTGACCAAGGTCATGACCATGCTGCTGATTATGGAAGCGGTGGATTCCGGGAAGATCGCCCTGACAGATATGGTGACGGCTTCCGAAGCTGCCGCCGCCAAGGGAGGCAGCCAGATCTACCTGAAGGCAGGGGAGACCATGTCCGTTTCCGACATGCTCAAGTCCATCGCGGTGTCCTCGGCCAACGACTGTGCCTGCGCCATGGCGGAGCATATCGCGGGCAGCGAAAGCGCCTTCGTCGCCATGATGAACCAGCGGGCGCAGGAGCTGGGGATGAACGACACCACCTTCGTCAACTGCACCGGTCTGGACGACGGGGCGGATGCCGTGAACCACCGGACTTCCGCCTACGACATCGCCCTTATGTCCCGGCAGCTGCTGAAATACCATCCCCTCATCAAAAACTACACGACTATCTGGATGGACACCGTGCGGGACGGCACCTTCGGCCTGTCCAACACCAACAAGCTCATCCGCTTCTACTCCGGCGCCACGGGACTGAAAACCGGCTTTACCTCCGGGGCGGGGTACTGCCTGTCGGCGTCGGCGATGCGGGACGGCATGGAGCTGATCGCCGTGGTCATGGGGGCGGAGACAAGCCAGTCCCGGAACGCCGCCTGCAAGTCCCTGCTGGACTACGGCTTCGCCAATTTTGCGGTGGTCAGCCCGGATTTGAGCGACTGTGACAACCAGATCCCGGTGCGGCTGGGGAAAGACGCCGGGGTCAGCGCGGTGCCGGAGGCGGACATGGCGCTGCTCATCGACAAGGCGCAGAAAAGCGGCGTTACCAGCGAGGTGATGCTGGAGCCGACCGTCACGGCCCCCGTCAGCCGGGGTCAGCGTCTGGGGACGCTCACGGTAAAATCCGGCGATCTGGTGCTGAAAGAGGTTCCGCTGGTAGCGGCGCAGGAAGTGGAGCGCCTGTCCTATGGCGAGATTTACCGGATGGTGCTGATGCGGGCGGCCATGGCAAAGACGAACGCCGAATAAATTGCGGAAATTTCCGAAAAAATGTAAAAAACCTATTTACTTTTCCGCTCCTTTCGTGTATATTTGTCTGCGAACAGAGTAGGAGACCTCGCGTTAAGTGCCATCGGGACGGGGAGTTTGCCCGGCGGACGAAGGAATGTTCCACGATGGGGTCACCGCACCCGCTGTTGCATATGGGATAACCTCCTTTATGTAGCAACGATACTCGGTCGGGCGAATGGTCGCGGCTTTTAGCGTTGCCCTTCCCCACGGGTTATCCGTGTCTGTAATCTGCCTCCCCTTTCGGCGAAAAGCCGCAAGGGGAGTTTTTTACGCACACGATTCCGTAGGGTCAATGCGGATGCGAAGACCGTCGCTACATGAAAAGGAGGACTTTTTATGTCCAGATCACAAAAGAGCAATACCCTGTATTCCCATCCGTTTTCCAAAGCCTACTGGCGTGACGCCGCCGCCGAGCTGAAGGACACCCACATGCTGGTATTCGCGGCGCTCATGATCGCCCTGCGTCTGGTTATGAAGCAGCTGGCCATTCCCATCACGCCCTTCCTGAAGATCAATACTGCGTTTTTTGTCAATGCGCTGGGTGCCATGGTCTTTGGCCCCGTGATGGCCATGCTGGCCGCCTGCATCACGGACGTGCTGGGTTACGTCATCCGTCCGGAGGGCATGTACTTCCTGCCCTTTATCCTGACGGAAGTCGGCGGCGCCCTGGTTTTTGCCCTGTTCCTGTACCGGGCAAAGGTCACCACCACCCGGGTCATGCTCAGCCGGTTTACCGTCAGTCTGGTCATCAATGTGCTGCTCCAGACCCCCATCATGATGTGGTATTATGCCCTTTACATGGACGGCAAACAGTACACCCTCGCCATGGTCGTCCCCGGCATGATCAAGAACATTTTCATGTTCCCCATTGAGTCCGTACTGCTGGCGCTGTTTCTGGGCGTGATGCTGCCCATCACCAACCGCCTCGGCCTGACCTACAGCGTGGGTCACTCCAAGGAAGCCCTGAAATTCAACAAGAAGCAGATCGTAACACTGGCGGTGCTGTTCGCGCTGGGCTGCGGCTGCGTGGCGGGATATCTGGGCTACTACTATGAAAACAACTCCCTGACGAAGAACTACTCCGCTGAGGAAGTGGTGGAGAAGAATCAGGAGATGTACGATATCATCTCCGGGCGGACGCGGGAGAACAAGCCCTGCGTGGCCATCATCGAGTACGCGAAAAAGCCCTTCCTGAGCAAAGAAGTGACCTACACCGTGGCCTACTACGCCATCACCCCCGCCGACGGCTCCGCCGCGGAGGACTTTGACCAGACGGGGCTTTGGAGCCTGAAAAAGACCCCGGCGGCCAAAAACGAGAATCTGACCCGTCTGGGTACAGCCGAGATCGTCTGCAACGACAGCAGCGGCGAGGTGCTGCAATATACCTACACCCCTGGCGCTTGATACTAGTTTTCAATAAAACGGTTAAGAACCGTTTTATTCGGCTGCTGTTTCAGCAGCCAGCGGCGTAGCCGCAAAAAACGTAAGTCCATACATTTCTCGCCGCCAAAGAGCGTGTTATACTGTGTGAGCGACACAAAATAGGATTCAAAAATGCAACATTAAAATTGAAAATGGCACACGCAAAGAACTGAAAGGGGTAATGGAAGTATGTCTCACAAGTATGTATACCTATTCACCGAAGGAAACGGTGGAATGCGGGAACTCCTGGGCGGAAAAGGCGCTAATTTGGCCGAAATGACCAACATTGGACTGCCGGTCCCCCAGGGGTTTACTATTTCCACGGAAGCCTGTACCAAATATTATGAAGACGGTCGTCAGATCAATGACGATATCAAGGCCGAGATCATGTCCTACGTGGACAAGCTGGAGGAGATCACCGGCAAGAAGTTCGGCGATCACGAGAACCCACTGCTGGTTTCCGTCCGTTCCGGCGCCCGGGCCTCCATGCCCGGCATGATGGATACCATCCTGAACCTGGGCTTAAACGAGGACGTGGTGAACGTCATGGCCGCCAAGTCCGGCAATCCCCGCTGGGCGTGGGACTGCTACCGCCGGTTCATCCAGATGTACTCCGACGTGGTCATGGAAGTGGGCAAGAAGTATTTTGAAGCCCTCATCGACCAGATGAAGGAGCGCAAGGGCGTGACCCAGGACGTGGAGCTGGACGCGAACGACCTGAAGGAGCTGGCTTCCCAGTTCAAGGCCGAGTACAAGAGCAAGCTGGGCGTGGACTTCCCCACCGACCCCAAGGAGCAGCTGATGGGCGCCATCAAGGCCGTGTTCCGCTCCTGGGACAACCCCCGCGCCAACATTTACCGTCGTGAAAACGACATTCCCTATTCCTGGGGCACTGCTGTCAACGTCCAGTCCATGGCCTTCGGCAACATGGGTGACGACTGCGGCACCGGCGTTGCCTTCACCCGGAATCCTGCCACCGGCGAGAAGAAGCTGTTCGGCGAATTCCTGACCAACGCCCAGGGCGAAGACGTGGTGGCGGGTGTCCGTACCCCCATGCCCATCTCCGAAATGGCGGAGAAGTTCCCCGAGGCGTTCGCCCAGTTCACCAAGGTCTGCCAGATTCTGGAAAGCCACTACCACGACATGCAGGACATGGAGTTCACCGTGGAAGCCGGCAAGCTGTATATGCTCCAGACCCGTAACGGCAAGCGTACCGCCCCCGCCGCGCTGAAGATCGCCTGCGATCTGGTGGACGAGGGCATGATCGACGAGAAGCAGGCCGTTGCCATGATCGAGCCGAGAACCCTGGACACCCTGCTCCATCCCCAGTTCGACGCCAAGGCACTGAAGGCCGCGCAGCCTGTTGGCCGCGCGTTGGCCGCGTCTCCCGGAGCCGCCTGCGGCCGCATCGTCTTCACCGCTGAGGACGCCAAGGCCTGGGCTGACCGGGGCGAAAAGGTGGTTCTGGTTCGTCTGGAGACCTCTCCTGAGGACATCGAGGGCATGATGTCTGCACAGGGCATCCTCACCGTCCGGGGCGGTATGACCTCTCACGCTGCCGTCGTTGCCCGCGGCATGGGCCGCTGCTGCGTCTCCGGCTGCACCGAGATCAAGATGGACGAGGAAAACAAGAAGTTCGTTCTGGCGGGCAAGACCTACCGTGAAGGCGACTGGCTGAGTCTGGACGGCTCCACCGGCTGCATCTATGACGGCATCATCGAGACCCGTGACGCGGAGATCGCCGGTGAATTCAGCCGCATCATGGGCTGGGCTGACAAGTACCGCCGTCTGCATGTCCGCACCAACGCCGATACCCCCCGTGACGCCATCCGGGCAAGAGAGCTGGGCGCCGAGGGCATTGGCCTGTGCCGTACCGAGCACATGTTCTTCGAGGAAGGCCGTATCGCCTCCTTCCGGGAAATGATCTGCTCCGACACCGTTGAGGAGCGGGAGGCCGCTCTGGCCAAGATCCTGCCCATGCAGCAGGCTGACTTCGAGGCGCTGTACGAGGCCATGGAGTCCTACCCCGTGACCATCCGGTTCCTGGACCCCCCGCTCCACGAGTTCGTCCCCAACACCGAGGAAGAGATCGCCGAGCTGGCCAAGACGCAGGGCAAGACCGCTCAGCAGATCAAGGATATCATTGCTTCCCTGCACGAGTTCAACCCCATGATGGGTCACCGCGGCTGCCGTCTGGCGGTCACCTACCCCGAAATCGCCGCCATGCAGACCAAGGCCGTCATCCGCGCGGCGCTGGCAGTGAAGGGTCGTCACCCCGACTGGACGCTGGTGCCTGAAATCATGATCCCCCTGACCGGCGACGCCAAGGAGCTGAAGTTCGTCAAGGACGTGGTGGTCAAGGCGGCGGACGCCGAGATCGCCGCAGCCGGTGCCCAGCTGCACTATGAGGTCGGCACCATGATCGAGATCCCCCGCGCCTGCCTGACTGCCGACGAGATCGCCAAGGAAGCGGAGTTCTTCTGCTTCGGCACCAACGACCTGACCCAGCTGACCTACGGCTTCAGCCGTGACGACGCAGGCAAGTTCCTGGACGCCTACTACGACGCCAAGATCTTCGAGAACGACCCCTTCGCAAAGCTGGATCAGACCGGCGTCGGTGCCCTGATGCAGATGGCTGTGGAGAAGGGCAAGAAGGTTCGTCCGGAGCTGCACTGCGGCATCTGCGGCGAGCACGGCGGCGACCCCATGAGCGTGGAGTTCTGCCACCGGATCGGTCTGGACTACGTTTCCTGCAGCCCCTTCCGTGTCCCCATCGCCCGTCTCGCCGCCGCGCAGGCTGCCATCCGCGAGGGCCGGTAATCCGGGCTTGCCTCTCTGACAGCGAATCAATTTCAAAGGCCGCATTCCCTGTCAGGGGAATGCGGCCTTTTCTTTGGGTAAAAATGCCGGAATCACACGGATTTCCCGGCCTGATAGGCTTTTTCCAGAGCGGGATGTCCGGCAATGTCGCCGACGCCGTTGACGCCGCCTGCGAATACTGTCTCGGCCAATTCACAGCGGGGGAAGCAATCCACCCAGCCCTGCACGGCCGCCCGGGTGCCATCCACCGTTTCCGGCTCGTCCTCCGCCGCCGTCGCCAGCAGGTAGGCTTTGGTGAAGGCATAGTCCGTGTCGTACAGCGGGTTGGCGCGATCCAGCATGGTCTTGAGCTGGCCGCTGACGCTGTAATAATACACCGGCGTGGCGAACACAAGCACGTCGGCGTCGTGCATTTTTGCGGTTACCTCCACGGCATCGTCCCTGATGACGCAGTGCCCCAGCTTCTGGCAGGCGAGACAGCCCCGGCAGAAGCCGTAGTTCTTTTCCCGGAGATGTACGGTTTCCACCAGATTCCCGGCTTCCAGTGCGCCATTGGCGAAGGCCGCGGCCAGCGTCTCCGAATTGCCGCCCTTGCGTGGGCTGGAGGACAGGACCAGTACCTTTTTATTCATTACAAAACACTCCTTTTTTGATTTGCATAAATTTCCGTTGTTCAAATCCCCGTTCGGTGCTACAATAATCTGACAACGGTCGAAGGTGGGAAAATCATGACGTTTTACGAAAAAATGCGGCTCGTCTGCCTGCGCATCCCCAGAGGGAAAGTCGCGACCTACGGGCAGATCGCCATGCTCTGCGGCAAGCCCAGAAATTCCAGACAGGTGGGCTACGGACTGCGGGAGAATCTGGCCGGGGAGGGCATCCCTGCTTTTCGGGTGGTCAACGGCAGGGGCGAGCTGAGCGGGGCGCAGCACTTTGTCATTTCCGATTTGCAGCGCACGCTTCTGGCGGAGGACGGCGTTCCCACATACTGGAACGGTCACTGCTGGTGCGTGGATTTGAAAAAATACGGCTGGGAAACGTCCCAGGCCGACGCGGCGGCCTTTGAAAAAGCGTTTGCGACCCCGGAAGATCATTTGGATTTGGGCTTGTAGTCCTTCATTTCCGGGATCGCCCCACCGGACACCGCCCACAGGTACAGGCTTGCCACGCTGCAATAGGGGCTGAAACGGCGGCGGTATTTTTCAAACAGCGCCCGGTCGATTTCCCGATGGTGATAGACCATCCGCAAGCCCCGCTGAATGGCAAGGTCGTTGTAGCTGAAAATATCGGGGCGCTGCATACAGAACAGGAGAATCATCTCCGCAGTCCACACGCCGATCCCTTTCAGCGCCCGCAGAGCTTCGATGGCGTCGGCGTCGGACATCCGCTCCACGGCGGCCAGATCAAAAGCGCCGGTGTGGACTTTTTCGGCAAAATCCGTGATGTACTCCGCCTTGCGGAAGGTCATGCCCAGCGCCTGCAGCTTCGGGATGCCCGCCGCAAGAATGGTCTCGGCGTTCACTTTCACCAGCGCGTCCTGCATCCGCTGCCAGATGGTCGCCTGCGCCTTTGTGGAGATCTGCTGGCCGATGATGTGGTGAATGACGGAAGAAAAAAGGTCGGTATCTACGGCGCGGTCGATGTGGCCGATTTGGTCAATGACCGCGCAGAGCCGCTTGTCCTTCCGGCGCAGATAGGAAACTTCCGTTTCCCCGTATGCAAAATACATGTTTATCACCTTCTTCATATCATGATACCGCAAACCGCGAAAGAATGCCACAAAAAATTTTTTGGGGAAACTGCAACATTTTCCTTTGCCCGGCTGTATACAGGATAGAACGGCGGAAATGCCGGGAAAAGAAAGGAATGTTTTGATTATGGAAAAGTTTATTGCTGTTATTTTAAGTTTGGTAATGGCGCTGGCTATTGTGGGATGCAGCGGAAACGCAAATGCTCCCGCGCCCACCACCCACAAGGGTGATACCTCCTACACTGCGGACGGGACGGTCATTCCCGGAAGCGACCCCAAGACCTGGGGACCTGCGGAAGACGGCGAAAACATCCAGATTCCCGACCCCTGGCAGGAATGCGGCAGTCTGGAAGAAGCGGGCAAGCTCGCCGGTTTCTCCTTCACTGCCCCCGAGACCGTGGACGGCTACACCGAGCGCTACATTGCGGCCATTGAAGGCGACATCGCACAGGTGATTTTCAGCAACGGCGATGAGGATGATTCCACACTGTATTTCCGCAAGGGACTGGGCGGCGACGACATCAGCGGCGACTACAACACCTACGATGTTACTGAGGAGCAGACCATCGACGGGCACACTGTCCTCTGCAAGGGCAACGACGGCCTGATCTACACCGCGACATGGACGGACGGCACCTATTCCTACGCCGTAATGTGCAACGCCGGTATGAGCGCCGAGCAGCTGAGCGTCTGGGTGGAAGCTCTGGCCTGAAAAACAGCCTGAATTTTAGAAGGAAGGAACCTTTGGAATGGAAGCAATAGCAATTCCCATGCCCCTGTGGTGGCGGCTTCTGGGGCGGCTGTACGCGTTTGCTCTGCGCCTGCTCCCGCAGGAAAAGCAGCAGACGAAGGTGGATGACCGGGCGGGGCAGATGGCGGCGGATGCTCTGGATACCTACGGAAACGCCATTCTGCGCTGCGCCTACAGCTATCTCCACAACATGGCGGACGCGGAGGAAGTCTTGCAGGACACGCTTCTGAAGCTTCTGACCGCCGCCCCCAACTTTGAAAGCGAGGAGCACAAAAAGGCGTGGCTCCTGCGGGTGGCGGCGAACCTGAGCAAGAACCGCATCGAGTACAACGCCCTCCGAACCTCCGACGAGCTGAGTGACGAGCTGGCAGAGGAAGGGCGGGAAGACCTGTCCTTCGTCTGGGACGCGGTGAAGGAATTGCCGGTGCAGTTCCGGGAGGTGATCCACCTGCACTATTACGAGGGCTATTCCACGGAGGAAATCGCAAAAATCTTACAGCGGAATCCGTCCACTGTCCGTTCCGACCTTCGCCGGGGCAGGGAAAAGCTGAAAATCATTTTGCAGGAGGGCTATGACTTTGAAGTATGAGCAGATCATGGATAAAATCGAAGTGACGCCGGAAATGCGGCAACGAGTCCTCCGCAATGTGGAAGCAGGACAGGCAAAGCAGAAGAAGCGTCAGCTGACCCGGCGGCTGGTTACATTGGCGGCCTGTCTTGCCATCGTGGTGTGCTGCTGGTACGTCTGGAAGCCGAAGCAGACAGACCCGCCGGAATAGGGGATGATGGCGGTCGCCCAGATCGACACCGTGGACAGTCTGGAAGCGCTGACCGAAAAAACGGGGATTCCCATGAACGAGCTGACGGGCGTTCCCTTTACGGTGGAGCGCACGGAATATGTGTCCTATTGGGACGAACTGGCGGAAATCCAGTATTTCGGCGGCAGTGACAGCCTGTGCTACCGCAAATCCCCCGGAACGGAGGACAATTCCGGCGACTACAATGTGTACGCGCAGGAGGAAACACTGGAAATCTCCGGAAACGCCGTGACCTTAAAGGGCGGCAACGGCGCGTACAGTCTGGCCATCTGGACGGACGGAAGCTACGCCTACTCCATTTCCGTGACGGACCCGCTTTCCCGGGATGCGTTCGGGGCGCTGCTTGAGGAAAACTTTTAACGGATAAAAGACCACGCCCCGCCTTTGATGGGTGGCCGTAAAACAGTAAATGGAGCGTATCGGTACAGATGCGCTCCATTTCCCGTGCCAACGTATGCAGCCCCTTGGCTCTCCCTCTGGGAGAGCTGTCACCGAAGGTGACTGAGAGGGCTTTATACTGAACTCCAATTAAAATCTTTAAAAAAGATTTTAATTGGAGTTCATATGAGACTTGTTTTGTGATTTCTTTCCTT
>PPYF01349485.1_pt1 | contig 31321 bp, 27 predicted proteins | sample 1559871 | NCBI WGS metagenome assembly PPYF01 (sample SAMN08240021, study PRJNA423297) | Human gut metagenome, whole genome shotgun sequencing project.
AACTGCGGCTCTCTGAAGCTCCCCCACCAGGCATGTGGCAACTGCGGTTACTACAAGGGCGAGGAAGTCATCAAGAAGGGCTAATTTGCGCAGAATTGGTGGCACATTGGTGTTATGTACAGAAGGGGAGGGCGCAATGCCTTCCCCTTCTTGCTTTGTCTTGAAAACGAAATTGTGAGGTGAAAGCATGGCCATCAGGATCGACCGCGTGGACGCGGGCAGCGAGGCGGAAGCCCTCGGCCTCGCCGGCGGCGACGAGCTGCTGAGCGTGGACGGCAACGAGCTGAACGACACGCTGGACTATGATTTTTATACCGACAGCAAGAGCTTCCACCTCAAAGCAAAGGTGGCGGACGGCATCCGGGAGTGGGACGTCCGGCGGGAAGAGCGCGGCCCCTTCGGCTGCGACTTCTCCACCTATCTGGGCGACCAGAAGCACTCCTGCTCCAACCACTGTATGTTCTGCTTCATCGACCAGCTGCCCCCGGGGATGCGTGAGAGCCTCTACTTCAAGGACGACGACGAGCGCCTGTCCTTTTTGTTTGGCAACTATATCACCATGACCAACATGCAGGACCACGAGATCGACCGCATCATCAAGATGCATATCTCGCCCATCAACATCTCGGTCCACACCACCAATCCCCAGCTCCGCGTGCGGATGCTGGCGAATAAACGGGGCGGCGAGGTGCTGAAGTACCTGCCCCGCCTGGTGGAGGGCGGCATCGCCGTCAACTGCCAGCTGGTGCTCTGCCGGGGCATCAACGACGGCGACGAGCTCCGCCGCACCCTCACCGACCTGCTGGAGCTGACCCCGATGGTGCAGAGCGTGGCGGCAGTCCCCTGCGGCGTGACGGATTACCGCCAGAACCTCTTCAAGCAGACGCCCTACGACGCTGAGACCAGCGCCGCCGTCATCGACATCATGGAAGAGTTCGGCGACGAGTGCAAGCGCCGCCACGGCAAGCGCATCATCTACCCCAGCGATGAGTGGTACCTCAAGGCCGGCCGCCCCATCCCGGAGCCGGAGTTCTATGAGGACTACGACCAGCTGGAAAACGGCGTGGGCATGATGAGCCTCTTCCGGGAGGAATTTCTGGCCGAGCTGGAAAAGCCCCACCGCATCTATGGCACCAAAAAGATGGATGTCGTCACCGGCACCATGGCCGCGCCCCTCATCACCGAGATGATGGACGAGCTGCGCCGCCAGTACCCCATGATAGAAGTAAAAGTGCATCCCATCAAAAACAACTTCTTCGGCGGCAACGTCGGCGTGGCGGGCCTCGTCACGGCGACGGACATCATCGCCCAGTGTGAGGGCCGGCTGTCCAGCGGCACCCTGGGCGTGCCTGCCGTGATGCTGCGGGAGGAGAAGGACACCTTCCTCGATGATATGACCATCGAGCAGCTGGGCCAGCGGCTCGGCGTAAAGGTGGAAGTCCTGCCCACCGGCGGCGGCGACGAGGCCAAGGCCCTGCTGCGCAGCGGTCTGCATATCGCCCGCCGGAGAAGACCGTAATTTTACCCCTTTTTGTGAAAGGAGGAACCCCCCTATGAGCAAACCGATCGTTGCTGTGGTGGGCCGCCCCAACGTGGGCAAGTCCACCCTGTTCAATAAGCTCTGCGGCCAGCGTCTGGCCATCGTGGAGGATACCCCGGGCATCACCCGCGACCGCATCTTCGCCAACTGCGAGTGGAGCGGCCACGAGTTCCTGCTGGTGGATACCGGCGGCATCGAGCCCAAGGCCACCGAGGGCATTCTGGCCCACATGCGCGAGCAGGCCCAGATCGCCATCGACACCGCCGACTGCATCATCATGGTGGTGGACGTGCGCAACGGCCTGACCGCCGCCGACGAGGACGTGGCCCATATGCTGCGCCGCAGCCACAAGCCCATCATCCTCGCCGTCAACAAATGCGACAACGTGGGCGAGACCCCCATGGAGCTCTACGAGTTCTATAACCTCGGCTTCGACGAAGTCATGCCCATTTCGTCCGTCCACGGCCACGGCACCGGCGACCTGCTGGACGCCGTCTGCGCCCACCTCGATTTCAGCGAGACCGTCGTGGAGGAAGACCGCATCCCCGTCGCCATCATCGGCCGCCCCAATGTGGGCAAGTCCAGCCTGACCAACCGCATCCTCGGTGAGAACCGCATGATCGTGGCCAACGAGGCCGGCACCACCCGCGACGCCATCGATACCCCCGTGGACAACGCTTACGGCAAGTTCATCTTCACCGATACCGCCGGTCTGCGCAAGCGCAGCAACATCACCGACGGCCTCGAGCGCTACATGGTCGTCCGCGCACTGGCCGCTGTCGAGCGCAGCCGTGTGGCACTCATCCTCGTGGACGCCACCGTCGGCTTCACCGAGCAGGACAGCAAGGTGGCCGGCTACGCCCACGACCAGGGCAAGGCCTGCATCATCGTCGTCAACAAGTGGGACGCCGTGGAGGGCAAGGAGACCAACACCATGGAACTGCAGCGCCGGGGCTATGCCGAGTGCTTCAGCTTCATGGGCTACGCTCCCATCATCTTCATCTCGGCCCAGACCGGCTACAACGTCAACAAGCTGATGCAGCTCATCCGCGACGTGGACAGCCAGAACGGTGCCCGTGTGCCCACCGGTGTGCTGAATGAGATGCTGGCCCGTGCCACCGCTCGGATGCAGCCGCCCAGCGACAAGGGCCGCCGCCTGAAGATCTTCTACCTGACTCAGGCTTCCACCCGTCCGCCGACGTTCGTGGCCTTCGTCAACGCAAAGCACCTGTTCCACTTCAGCTATCAGCGGTATATCATCAACCAGATCCGCGAGAACTTTGGTCTGGAGCACACCCCCATCCGCCTTGTCGTGCGTGAGCGCGGCTCCGGCGAGGTGGGCGCGAAGGACGTATAAGGAAGGGAGACTGGTTCGATGACCGCATTTCTCATTGTGCTGGCGGTCGCTGCCGAAGCCTATCTGCTGGGCAGCGTGGACACCGGCATCCTCGTCAGCAAGTATCTGTACCATGACGACGTCCGCACCCACGGCTCGGGAGCTGCCGGTATGACCAACATGCTGCGCACCTTCGGCAAGAAGGCCGCTGCCCTCACGGCGGTGGGCGATGTGCTCAAGGGCGTCGTGGCCGTCTGCCTTGGCCGGTGGCTGTTCGGCCATCTGCCCGCCGACGCTGCCGTCTCGCCCTATCTGGGCGTCTACCTCGCCGCTATCCTCGCCGTGGTGGGCCACTCCAAGCCCATCTACTTCGGCTTCAAGGGCGGCAAGGGTGTGCTGGTGGCTGCCGGTGCCATTCTGGCAGTCCAGCCGGTGCTGCTGCCGGTGCTGGCACTCGTCTTCCTCGTCTGCCTGGTCCCCACCGGCATGGTGTCGCTGGGCAGCATCACCATGGCCGCGGCCTACCCGGTGCTGACGCTGGTGTACAGCCTCATGCGCGGCCTGCCGACCCGGGACGTAGTGGTCTGCACCGTCGGCGCTGCCATCATGGGCGGCATGGTCATCTGGATGCACCGTTCCAACATCCAGCGCATCCGGGACGGCAAGGAGTACCGTTTCGGCCAGAAGCACAAGAGCAACTAAGCATAAAAAGATGCCCCGCAGGCAGCTCTCGACGAGCGTCCTGCGGGGCATTTTACGTTGTCAGGCTCATTTCGGGTCTGCTTCCAGCAGCGTATCGGTGTTGTCCTCGTACTTGGGGTCTTCGATGGCGACTTCAAGCTCCGTGTCGGTGTCGTCATGATGCAGGTGCTTGCGCAGCCGGGAGGCGAATTCCTCTGACGGGATGCCGCTCTGGCTGGGGGAAAGGTCGGGTGCGGGGTGGCCGTCGGGCAGATGAGCGCCGAAGGCCGGCACGAAGAAGAACTTCCGCACGATGAAGATGAGGGCGATGGCACTCACGCTCAGCAGGTTCTCCATGGCGGACTCGTGACCCACCACCATGTGGCGGGCGATGGCGTAGAGCAGCACTTCGAGGCTGGAACCGGGGCTGTGCTTGGCCAGCATCTTGATGAACTCGATGCCGATGACGATGTCCAGCGCCCGCTGTAAGAAGATGCTCACCTCGACGTCGTTGCCGTCGAACAGCAGGCCGGGCATCCACTGCAGCAGCGGCACCATCGACAGCAGCAGGCCGATGAGGACGAGGCCGGACAACAGGATCTCGAGCAGGGTGGCTGCGCTGATGATCTTGTTGCGCAATTCGGCGCGGCTGTGGCTTTCAACACGGGAATTGGACATGGGCAGGGACCTCTCTTTCAAATTTGACCGGAAATCTTTTACAACAGGTTGATTCTATTGTAACAAAAGCGAAAAACGAAGTCAATTTCTCCGGCTAAGAAAGCTAGTCAGCATGAAAAACTGGAATCGAAGACAGACAAAGAGGGGCCGTCCGCACTTGGAATAGAGTGCAGACGGCCCCTCTTTGTGCTGAAAAGGCGGCTTAGGCCTCAGCGATGGCTTCGATCTCGCAGAGCACGCCCTTGGGCAGGTCTTTCACGGCCACGCAGCTGCGGGCGGGCTTGGAGGTGAAATACCGGGCGTACACCTCGTTGAAAGCGGAAAAGTCGGCGATGTCGGCCAGGAAGCAGGTGGTCTTGACCACCTTGTCAAAGCCCACGCCGGCAGCTTCGAGGATAGCGCCCACATTGCGGCAGCTCTGGTCAGCCTGTGCGGCGATGCCCTCGGCGACTGCGCCGGTGGCGGGGTCTACCGGGATCTGGCCGGAGGTGAAGACGAGACCGCCCACGGTGTAGCCCTGAGAGTAGGGGCCGATGGCGCCGGGAGCTTTTTCGGTGCTGATGATGTTCATATCGATTACCTCACATATCATAAATAGGGGAGTCTCCCGCCAAAAGGGGAGCCGATGAAAAAAGTCTACCACCAACTGTCCCCGCCGTCAACGGCCAGCAGGGAACGGTCCCGGAATTTCCGGAAAAAGGGAATGTAAAATTATTTGGAAAAATCTGTGCAAATCATCTTGACAAGAAATAAACTTTTATGATAAAAATAGAGCATGAAAGTAACATTTTTGCAGAAAAACGCAGGCGCAGCGCAGGCAGGAAAGCCGGCTTTGCGCAGGCGCGTTTCTTTTTTGCAGAAAAAGCGAATTTCTGAACCCTCGGAAGGGGCAGAAAGGATAAGATATGTCGATTTTGGTAGATGATTCAAATAAAACAGCCTGCCGTGCAGCGGAGGCTGGACTGCAGCAGAAAAACTGTGCTGCGCTGGTGCGCCCGGCGGGTACGGGCAAAGGCTGCATCGTGTGGGAGCTGCTGGACGCCCACCCCGAGATGCGCGTGCTCTGGGTGGTGTCCTGCGCTGCCCGTCTGGAGCTGCGCCGCGCCCTGACAAAGCGGCTGGACCGGACGCTGGGCGGCCGGGTGCGGCTGATGAGCTGCGAGCAGCTGGCCGTGCAGAATGCGCTGGGCTGGGTGGCGCTGGCTGAGTTCCGGCCCGGCCTGCTGGTACTGGACGGCTGGAGGGAGATGAGCGCAAAGGACTGGACCGACTGTGTCCAGCCTCTGTTCCGCCTCTGTCCGGGGGCAAAGCTGCTGGCTCTGGGGGAGCCGGACGCCCCGGGCGACAGCTGCCGCGCTGCCGAGGAGATGCTGGCCGACGCCATCGTGGAGCCGCTGGCGCTGGGCGGGGCGATGGCCGAGGGCCTGCTGCCCATGCCGGCCTCCTATACGGCTCTGCTCTGGCCGCTGGAAGATGCGATGGCCCGCCTCCGTGCCGAGGTGAAAAACCTCCATCTGCCGGGCTGCCCTGACCCCAACGCCGAGAAATATCAGGCTCTGAGCCTCGCCGTAGAGAAGCTTCCGCCGGTGGAACAGCTGCTGGCGCAGTGGCTCCCGGATGCTGCCGGACGGTATCTTGTCCTCTGCGAGGATGATGCAGCGGCGGCGCAGACCGCAGAGCAGGCCGAGAAGCTGTTTGGTGCAGGAACACATATTTATAAGGATGCAGAAGGCTTTGCAGCCGATGAAGCGGCCACCCTCCGGCTGCTGGTCTGTGCCAACGGTCCGGCGGTGCAGGCTCCTCTGGCCGGGATCTCGGGCGTGGTGCTGGTGCGCCGCAGCGCTGGACCGGCCGCATACCGGCAGATGCTGGCCCGCGCCCTTGCAGCCTGCGGCAGTGTGCCGGTGGCAGAGCTGAGCGCGGCCTTTGAGGCGCTGACCTGTGTGCAGCAGCTGCGGAAGGAGTGCAGCGCGGCGGGGGCAGAAGCCTTCCCGCTGGAAGAGCCTCTCTCTGCCTGCCGCCGGGCTTACCGGCAGCTCCGCCGCGCGCTGGACTCCGACTGGGAGCGCTATTATGCCGCCGCAAAGCAGATGACGGCAGAGGGAAAGACGCTGGACGTGCCTCGCTCCTACCGCTTTGGGGGCGTGGCCGTGGGCCGCTGGCTGGAAAACCAGCGCCTTGTCCGGGCCGGAAAGAAAAAGGGACGCCTCACCGCCGAGCAGGCCGCCCGGCTGGACAAGATCGGCATGAACTGGAAAAAGCGGCTCGAGCTGGCATGGGAGAACGGCTGTGCTTCGGCCCGGCGGTACCGCGGCAGCCACAGCGACCTGCTGGTGCCGGTCCATTATAAGGATAAGGACGGCTTTGCACTGGGCGAGTGGATCGTCTACAACCGCCAGCGCTATCTGAGCGGGAACCTGCCGCCGGACCGCGTCGAACGCCTCGAGGCACTGGGCATGGTGTGGGACACCGGCAGCATCCTCTGGGAGAAGAGCTATGCCGCCGCCGTCCAGTATTATCTGGAAAATCACACGCTGGAAATTCCCGTCAAGTATGTCACGCCGGACGGCATGGCGCTGGGCGTCTGGCTGGGCAGTCAGCGTGCCGCTTATAAAGAAGGTGTGCTGACCGACGCCCAGATCGAAAAGCTGGAAGCGCTGGGAGTGGACTGGACGAACCGGAACGACCGCAAGTGGCAGACCGCCTACGAGGCCGCCGTGAAGTACCACGCCGCCCACGGGAACCTCGACGTCCCCACCGAGTACACCGACGAAGACGGCATCCTGCTGGGCAAGTGGGTGTCCCGGCAGCGGTACGCATGGCAGAACCCCGAGCGCAGCAGCGCCCGGGTGACGCCGGAGCGGAAAGCCCTGCTGGACGAGCTGGGCATGAACTGGGAAAAGACCGACTCGTGGCAGCACCGCTACGAGCTGGCCGTGGAATACAAAAAGGAGCACGGCAGTCTGGCCGTTCCGGCCCAGTACCGGACGGAGGACGGCATCTGGCTGGGCAGCTGGCTGTCCCGTCAGAAGCAGATGCTGCGGGAGGGCAAAAAGCTCTCCGCCGAGCGCCGCGCGGCCCTGAAAGAGCTGTTCAAGGGCGAAAAAGGCCGACGTCTCAGCGCCCCGGTGCCGCCCGCGTGCAGCGTGCGGGAGCAGAACTGGCTGGATAACTACCAGAGCGCCAGGCTCTACGCCGAGAAGAAGGGCAGCCTCCTCGTGCCTGCCGGATACGTGGACGAGAACGGCTTCCGTCTGGGCGTCTGGATCTCGAACCTCCGGGCTGCCCGCAAGGCCCGGCCCGGCTCGTTCCAGGTGACGCCGGAGCATATCGCTCTGCTGGATGCCATCGGGATGCAGTGGGACGCCCGGGAGGCCAAGTGGGCCGGGGCGTTCCGCCGTGCCGAAGAGTACTGCGCCGCCCACGGCAATCTGCTGGTGCCGGTGAACTATAAGACCGAAGACGGCTTCTGCCTTGGCGACTGGGTCCGCCGGATGCGCGAAAACTACGCCTGTGCCGAGAAAAAGCTGACGGCGGAGCGCATCGCAAAGCTCGAAGCGCTGGGCATGGTCTGGACCGTGCCGCAGGAGGGCTGAGATATTGCATTTTAGGGCGGAGTGTGATATACTTCACCTCGTCTGAATAGAAAACAGCAGGTGCCTGCCGCCGGGGCTTCGTCCCCGGCCGGGAGGGTAAAAGGGAAGCGGGTGCGAGTCCCGCGCGATCTCGTCACTGTGATAAGGGAGTCCGTTGCCTTGGCGCTCAGCGCCGGTCACTGGAGGCTTTGCCTCTGGGAAGGCGGCAGCGGGCGGTGAGCTTTCAGTCAGGAAACCTGCCCGCTGTTGGTACAGGAGCGTCCGGCTCCGGATCACGAGGAATTGGTCGTACCAAAAAGCCCGAAAGTTCAAAGGGTCTTTTTGCTGTGCCTTCCGCGCGGTGAAAAGGCTCTTTTTTCGTTTGAGCTGACCCCCCGTTTCGTACCCTTTCTATCGGAAAAGTACATTCCACACAACAGAAAGGACTCAAACAATGCGTAAGGCAACCAACAAGAACTGGCAGCGTGTCACCGCCGCTGCCGCCGCACTGGCCCTGTGTGCCGGTGTGCTTACCGGCTGCGGTGCATCTTCTTCCACTGCTGCCAGCAGCGCCGCAGCAAGCTCTGCCGCCGCCAGCGAAGTGAGCAGCGAGGAGGCCGATGAAATGGCAGCAAAGAATGTGGCAGACCTCATCGACGCCATCTATGTGCAGGAGCGCAACGAGAATACCGACGCGCAGTGTGAGGCTGCAAAGGCAGCATGGGACGCTCTGACCGACGCTCAGAAGGAGATGGTCGAGGGTGAAGAGGCTGACCCCGATTACTTTGGCCGCGACACCGGCGACGCCTCTAAGGACGACGCCCGCAACCAGGACAACATCGGCGACAAGGAGATCCTGGTCGTCAGCTTCGGCACCTCCTTCAACGACAGCCGCGCAGCGGACATCAAGGGCATCGAGGACGCCATCCAGGCCGCATATCCCGACTGGTCTGTCCGCCGTGCCTTCACCGCACAGATCATCATCAACCATGTTCAGGCCCGTGACGGTGAGAAGATCGACAACATGGAGCAGGCTCTGGAGCGCGCTGTTGCCAACGGCGTGAAGAATCTGGTCGTCCAGCCCACCCATCTGATGCACGGCGCTGAGTACGACGAGATGATGGAGATGGTGGACAGCTACCGCGACAAGTTCGAGTCCGTCGCCATCGCCGAGCCTCTGCTGGGCGAGGTGGGCAGCGATGCCACCGTCATCAACGCCGACAAGGAAGCTGTCGCCAAGGCCATCACCGCCGAGGCCGTCAAGACCGCCGGTTTCGACAGTCTGGACGCCGCTGCTGAGGACGGCACCGCTTTCGTCTTTATGGGCCACGGCACCTCTCACACCGCAAAGGTGAGCTACAGCCAGATGCAGTCTCAGATGAACGCTCTGGGCTACAAGAATGTCTTCATCGGCACCGTCGAGGGCGAGCCGGAGGAGACTGCCTGCGAGAACGTCATCGAAGCTGTCAAGGCCGCCGGTTACACCAAGGTCGTCCTGCGTCCCCTGATGGTCGTTGCAGGCGACCACGCCAACAACGATATGGCTGGCGACGACGAGGATTCCTGGAAGAGCCAGTTTGAGGCCTCCGGCGAATTCGATTCTGTCGATTGCCAGATCGCCGGTCTGGGCGAGGTCGCTGACATCCAGCAGCTCTACGTCGCACACACCAAGGCCGCTGTCGATTCCCTGAACGGTTGAGCTAGGAAGCCGTTTTCGTAATCATTGCACACCGCCCGGGCGGTCTTTTTGCTCGCATACTGCGTTGCTTTCCCTTGCAATCCGCCCAGGATTGCTGCGGAAAATCGCCTTGCCTGCGGGCAAAAATCCTCGCCGTTTGGTGCACCCTGCTTGCGAAAGCAGCTTCTGACTCTATGATTGCCCGGAAAGGAGTGCCTTTTCGGGCAATTTCTTTTTCGGCCTGCTTTGAATTCGGGCCATTGCGTGTTATAATCTTTTCTGTAAAATAGATACTTCGAGGTATATCATCATGAAACTGAACCATAAATTTGCTCTTCTGCTGGCCGGTGTGATGCTGGCCGGTGCACTCGTCGGCTGCGGCGCATCCAGCGCCCCGGCCAGCTCTGCCGCTTCCTCCGAGGCTGCGGCCTCCTCTGCCGTGAGCGAGGCAGCTTCTGCCTCCGCTGAGTCGGCTCTGCCCGACGGCGTCTACACCGCCGACTTTGACACCGACAGCTCCATGTTCCATGCCAACGAGGCCAATGACGGCAAGGGGACCCTGACCGTGAAGGACGGTCAGATGACCTTCCACGTCAGCCTCGTCTCCAAGAAAATCGTCAACCTCTACGTCGGCACGGCAGAGGACGCGGCCTCCCACGAGGCCGACTGCCTCCAGCCCACCACCGACACCGTCACCTACAGCGACGGCACTTCGGATGAGGTCTACGGCTTCGACATCCCGGTGGAGGCTCTGGACGAGGACTTCCAGCTGGCCATCCTCGGCACCAAGGGCAAGTGGTACGACCATACCGTCCGTGTCGCCAACGCCCAGCCCGCTGCGGCGGAAGCACCTGCCGACGGCACCTACACCTGCGACGTGACCCTTGAGGGCGGCTCCGGCCGTGCCACCGTGGAAAGCCCTGCGGCCCTGACCGTGGCCGACGGCAGGATGACCGCCACCATCGTCTGGTCCAGCCCCAACTACGACTATATGCTGGTGGACGGCGAAAAGTATCTACCCACCAACACCGAGGGCAACTCTACCTTCGAGATCCCCGTCACTGCTCTCGACACCCCGCTGGATGTGGTGGGCGATACCGTCGCCATGAGCACCCCGCATGAGATCGAGTATACGCTGACCTTTACGCTGAAGTAACTCCTCCAGTCTCACTTCGCTCGACAGCCTCCTCTGGGAGGGGGCCTTTGGCAAGGAGAAAAGCTTTCCCGGCTATGCCAAGGCCGCCCTCTTTGAGGGAGGTGGATGCGCCGTAGGCGCAGACGGAAGGAGTTCATACGATGAAACGCCGCAATTTTCTGAAAGCCCTGCCTGCCGCCGCCCTCACCCTTGCGGGCTGCGGGCAGCACAGGACCGCCCCGGCCAATACAGCATCCCTCGTGTTCGACCACAGCTATCCGCTGGACTATGCCACCCAGTTTTCCGCCGACTGCTATGAGGGCGGCTATGTGATGATCGACATCCCGGACGCCGGGCGGTTCCTCGTCGTCCCCGAGGGGGCCGCCGAGGTGGACGACCTGCCCGAAGATGTCGTGGTGCTGCGCCAGCCGCTGGATCATATTTATCTCGTCTCCACCTCGGTGATGGACCTCTTCGTCCATCTGGACGCATTGGACAGCATCGCCCTCTCCGGCACGAAGGCCGATGGCTGGTATGTGGAAGAGGCCAGACAGGCCATGCAGGAGGGCCGCATCGCCTACGCGGGCAAGTACAGCGCCCCGGACTATGAGCGCATCCTTGCCGCCGGCTGCACCCTCGCCATCGAGAACACCATGGTGCTCCATGACCCCGAGGTCAAGGAGCAGCTGGAAAAGTTCGGCGTGCCGGTCCTCGTGGAGCGCTCGAGCTACGAGAGCGGCCCGCTGGCCCGGATGGAGTGGCTCAAGCTCTACGGCATCCTGCTGAATAAGACCGAGATGGCGGAAGAGGTCTTTCGCCAGAAGGTGGAGCAGGTGGCCCCCATCCTCGAGCAGGAGAACACGGGCAAGACCGCGGCCTTCTTCTCCATCACCACCAACAACCTCATCACCGTCCGCCGCACCAGCGACTATGTGGCCCAGATGGTGGGGATGGCCGGCGGCGTCTACATCTTCGACGATCTCGAGGGGGAGACGTCGGCCCAGTCCACCATCAAACTGCCGCTGGAGACGTTCTACGCCCGGGCCAAAGACGCCGACGTCCTCATCTACAACAGTACCATCGAGGGCGTGATGGAGACCCGTGACCAGCTCATCGAAAAATGCCCGATGCTGGCAGATTTTAAGGCCGTCCAGTCCGGCGACTGCTGGTGTACGGCCCAGAGCCTCTTCCAGCAGAGCATGGAGCTGGCCGACCTCATCTCGGATATGAACCTCGTCTTCACCGAGGGCTCGCCCGACCCGGCGTCCCTCCGTTTCTTACAGCGCATCGTATAAAAGGAGCTTTGTCATGACCACCACCCGCCGCCTCAGCCTCGCCTACCTCGCCCTCACGGCGGGGGTCGCGGTGCTGTTTGCACTCAACCTGTTCTGGGGCAGTGTGTCCCTGACGCCCGGCGCGGTGGCGGCGGCTCTGCTGGGCCGGGGCGAAGATGCGCTGGCCGTGGGCATCGTGCTCCAGCTCCGTCTGCCCCGGGCGGTCATGGTCGTGCTGCTGGGCGCGGCCCTCTCGGCGGCAGGCTACCTCCTGCAGACCTTCTTCGCCAATCCCATCGCCGGCCCCTTCGTCATGGGCGTGTCCAGCGGCGCAAAGCTGGCAGTGGCCCTGACGATGGTGGTGTTTTTACAGCAGGGGCTGCTCACCGGCTCGGCCACCCTCATCATCGCCGCCTTTGCAGGCTCGATGGCGGCGATGGCCTTTGTGCTGGTGGTGGCCCGGCGGGTGCCGCGGATGAGCATCCTCGTCATCTGCGGCATCATGATCGGTTATATCTGTTCGGCTGTCACCGACATCGTGGTGACTTTCGCTCAGGACTCCAACATCGTCAATCTCCACAACTGGTCGATGGGCAGCTTTTCCGGCATGACCTGGGCCAACGTGGGTGCAGCGGCCTGCGTGGTGCTGCCCGCGCTGGCGGCGGCGTTCCTGCTCTCGAAGCCCATGGCGGCCTACCAGATGGGCGAGAGCTACGCCAGGAGCGTCGGCGTACCGGTGCGGGCCTTCTCGACGGCCCTCGTGCTGCTTTCCAGCCTGCTTTCCGCCTGCGTGACGGCCTTTGCAGGCCCCATCTCCTTTGTGGGCATCGCGGTGCCGCATCTGGTCAAGAACCTGCTGGGCAGCGCAAAGCCCCTTTATGTCCTGCCGGGCTGCTGTCTGGGCGGGGCAGCGTTCTGTCTGCTCTGCGACCTCATCGCCCGCAGCCTGTTCGCGCCCACTGAGCTGTCCATCAGCTCGGTGACGGCGGTTTTCGGTGCGCCGGTGGTCATCTGGCTGCTGGTGCGCCGCCAGACACAGGAGGGCCGGGAATGAGCGATCCGAAATTCTACTGCCGCGCCGAGGACCTTGCCATCGGCTACGGCAAAACGCCCCTGATGGAGCACATCGGCCTCGGCGTCGAGAAGGGGAGCATCCTCACCCTCATCGGCCCCAACGGCGCGGGCAAATCCACCCTGCTCAAGACGCTGGCAGCGCAGCTGGCCCCCCAGGGGGGCGCTGTCCTGCTGGACGGCAAAGATCTCGCGGACTGCTCCGGCCCGGAGCGCGCCCGCAAAATGGCCCTGATGGTGCCTCACACCCGCCGCACCGAGCTGACCACCTGCTTCGAGATGGCGTCCGCCGGGCGCTACCCCTACACGGGGCGGCTGGGTGTCCTCTCGGCAGAAGATAAGCGTCAGGTCCATGCCGCGCTGGCCCTCGTGGGGGCCGAGGCGCTGGCGGGCCGGGACTTCAACCGCATCAGCGACGGCCAGCGCCAGCGCGTCCTGCTGGCCCGGGCCATCTGCCAGCAGCCGGAGCTGATATTATTGGACGAGCCTACGTCTTTCCTCGACATCAAGGGCAAGGCCGAATTGCTGGCCATCCTGAAAAGCCTCGCCCGGGACAAGAAGATGGCCGTCATCCTGAGCCTCCACGAGCTGGAGCTGGCGCAGAAAGTTTCCGACAAGGTCGTCTGCGTCTCGGCGGCGGGCGTCTCGGACGTCATGACGCCGGAAAAGGCCTTTGCCCGGGAAAACATCTGTAAAATTTATGCTCTGACCGATGAGCAGTACGCATTCCTCTACGGCGAAGAAAAAGCGCCGGAGGAAAAGCACCCGCTCTTTGAGCACTACGTCCGCAGCGGCCAGAAGCTCCTGCGCTGCGGCTATACCACCGGCACCTGCGCGGCGCTGGGCGCGGCGGGCGCGGCACGGCTGCTGCTCACCGGCCGCACCCCCGAGACGGTGGCCCTCCGCACCCCGAAAGGCATCGTGGTGGAGGTGGAACCCATCTTCTGCCGCCTGTCCGGTGAGGGGGCTGAGTGCGCCATCCGGAAGGACGGCGGCGACGATGTGGACGTGACCACCGGTCTGCCGGTCATCGCCAGTGTCGCCCTCCGGCCCGAGCTGTCCGGCGAGGTGCGCATCCACGGCGGTGAGGGCGTGGGCCGGGTGACAAAGCCCGGTCTCGACCAGCCCGTGGGCGAAGCTGCCATCAACCACGTCCCCCGGGTCATGATAAAGGAAGCGCTGGAAAAGGAGGCCGAATCTGCCGGGTATGCGGGCGGCTTTGACGTCACCATCTCCATCGAGGGCGGGGCCGAAACGGCGAAGCGCACCTTCAACCCCCACATGGGCGTGGAAGGGGGCCTCAGCGTCCTCGGCACCAGCGGCATCGTCGAGCCCATGAGCCAGCAGGCCATCCTCGACACCATCCAGCTGGAAATGAGGCAGGCGGCGCTCCGGGCGGTCAGCCCCCGGCGGCTCATCCTTGCCCCGGGCAACTACGGCCTCGACTATCTCCACGAGAAGATGCCCGCCCTAAAGAATATCCCGGTGGTCAAGACCTCGAACTTCATCGGGGATACGATGGATATGGCGGCGGCATCCCGCTTCGAAGAGGTGGTGCTGGTGGGCCACATCGGCAAGCTGGTCAAGCTGGCGGGCGGCGTCATGAACACCCACTCCCGCACAGCCGACTGCCGCACCGAGCTGCTCTGCGCCCACGCCGCCCTCTGCGGCGCGTCCCGGGACGTCTGCGCGGCCCTGATGAACGCGGCCACCACTGACGCCTGCATGGAGATCTTAGACGAAGCAGAGATGAGAGAGCCGGTGCTGTCCAGCCTGCTGGACGCCATCCAGCTCCACCTCGACCGCCGCGCCGCCGGGGCGTTCCGGGTGGGCGCGGTGCTCTTCTCGAACCAATATGGCCCGCTGGGCCAGACCAGAACTGCAAAGGAGCTGCTGGACGAATGGAAAAACGGATAGGCACTTTTTACGGCGTCAGCGTCGGCCCGGGTGACCCGGAGCTCATGACCCTGCAGGCTGTCCGCCGCCTCGAAAACTGTCCGGTCATCGCCGCGCCCCAGACCCCGAAGGGCGGGATGCTGGCGCTGGACATCGCAAAAGGTGCGGTGAATCTGAGCGGCAAGACCATCCTGCCGCTGCGCTTCGCCATGAGCCTTGACCCGGCGGTGCAGAAAGCCGCCCACATCGAGGCCGCCCGGGCCGTGAAAGAATATCTCGACGCCGGGCAGGATGTCGCCATGCTCAACCTCGGCGACGTGTCCGTCTACGCCACCTTCGGTTATTTACAGGAGATCTTGGAGGCCGAGGGCTGCAAGACCGTGATGCTCCCCGGCGTGACGAGCTTCTGCGCCGCTGCGGCCCGGCTGGGCCAGTCCCTGACGGGCGGCATGGAGCAGCCGCTGACCATCGCCCCGGGGCGCTGCGCCGCTGAGGTGCTGGCCGCACCGGGCGCGAAAGTGCTGATGAAATCGGGCCGTCAGCTGCCCGAGACGCTGGCCGCGCTGGCCGACGCCGGGCTTTTGAGCCGGAGCGCGATGGTCTGTAACTGCGGCCTGCCGAACGAGGAGGTCTGGCCCGACCTGACCGATTACGACCCGGCCCGGTCGGCGGGCTATTTCGCAACGATTTTGGTGAAGGAGGGGTAAGATATGGTCCATTTTGTAGGAGCCGGGCCGGGTGCGCCCGACCTCATCACTCGGCGGGGCGCGGCCCTGCTGGCCGATGCCGACTGCATCATCTACGCGGGCAGTCTCGTCAACCCGGCCCTGCTGGGGCTGGCGAAGCCCGGCTGTGCCATCTATAACAGCGCCGAGATGACGCTGGAACAGGTGCTGGACACCATCCGTGCCACTGAAAAGGCCGGCGGCACCACGGTCCGCCTCCACACCGGCGACCCCTGCCTCTACGGGGCCATCCGGGAGCAGATGGACGCGCTGGACGCCGACGGCATCCCTTATGACGACACCCCGGGCGTGTCCAGCTTCTGCGGCGCGGCGGCGGCACTTTGTGCCGAGTACACCCTGCCCAACGTGAGCCAGACCGTCATCATCACCCGGATGGAGGGCCGCACTCCTGTCCCTGAGGCCGAACAGCTGGCAAAGCTGGCTGCTCACGGGGCTACCATGGTCATCTTCCTCTCCATCGGGCTGGTGGACAAAGTCCGGCAGGCCCTTCTCGAGAGCGGCGGCTACCGCCCCGATACCCCTGCCGCTGTGGTCTATAAGGCCACCTGGCCCGAGCAGAAGGTGGTGCGCTGCACCGTCTCCACACTGGCCGAGGAGACCCGCAAAAACGGCATCACCAAGACCGCCCTCATCGTCGTAGGCGACTTTCTGGGCGAAAATTACGAGCGCAGCAAGCTCTATGACCCCGCCTTTACCACCGAGTTCCGGCAGGGGACGGAGGCCGGGCAGTGAGCCGGGCATATCTGGCCTTTACCGCAAAGGGCGAGGCGCTGGCCCATCGGCTGGCGGAAGCTCTGCCCGGCAGCGTGAGCCGCTGCGGCGGAGACGTGACCCTGAAAGGCTGGACGGCGGAGCATTTTGCACAGGATGAGGCCCTGATTTTTGTGGGAGCTGTGGGCATCGCGGTGCGGGCCATCGCGCCCCACTGCAGGAGCAAGGCCGCCGACCCGGCGGTGGTGGTGGTGGACGAGGGCGGGAACTTCGCCGTGCCGCTCCTGTCGGGCCATCTGGGCGGTGCCAACGCGCTGGCCCGGGCGCTGGCAAAAGCGTGCGGCGCGGTGCCGGTTATCACGACGGCCACCGACGTCAACGGCCTCTTCGCCGTGGACCTCTGGGCCAAGGCCCAGAACTGCGCTGTCCTTGAGCCGGAGCGCATCAAGCGGGTCAGCGGCGCCCTGCTGGCCGGGCAGACGGTCCGGTACTGGTCGCCGTGGCCGGTGGCGGGGGAGCCCCCCGCCGGAGTGAAAAAGGCCGACGCACCCGAAGTTGCCGACTTCGCCCTGACCCTCACGCCGCAGGGCGGGGCGCTCCACCTCGTCCCCCGCATCGGGGTGCTGGGGGTGGGGTGCCGCCGCGGCACGACGGCCCAGCAGCTGGAAGAAGCCTTTGCGGCGTTCTGTGCCGCGTCCGGCCTCAGCCCGGCGGCGGTCTGCGCGGCTGCCAGCATCGACCTGAAAAAAGATGAGCCGGGGCTTGCAGCGTTCTGCAAAGCCCACGGCTGGCCCATCACGTTCTATCCGGCCGACGAGCTGCGGGCCGTGCCGGGACAGTTCACCCCGTCGGCCTTTGTGGCAAGTGTCACCGGCGTGGACAACGTCTGTGAGCGCTCAGCGGTAAAAGCCTCGGGCGGGACGCTCCTTCTGCCCAAAACGGCAGGCGGCGGCGTGACGCTGGCGCTGGCCGTCCGCCCCTTTGCACCCGATTGGAGGACAGAGCAATGAGTGAGAGTAAAAAGACCGTGTTCGTCGTGGGGCTTGGCCCCGGCGGCGGACAGTTTCTGACCGTGCAGGCGCAGAGCGCCTTGCAGCAGGCCGAGGTGTTGTGCGGCTATACGGTCTACATCGACCTTGTGCGCCCCCTCTACCCGGAAAAAGAGTGCTACACCACCGGCATGACCCGGGAGATCGACCGCTGCCGCTGGGCGCTGGATACCGCCCGGGCGGGTCGGGACGTGGCGCTGGTCTGCTCCGGCGACGCCGGGGTCTACGGCATGGCCAGCCCGCTGCTGGAGCTGGCCGAAGAATACCCGGACGTCAACGTGGAGGTCGTCCCCGGCCTGACCGCCGCCCTCAGCGGCGGCGCGGTGCTGGGTGCGCCGCTGGCCCACGATTTCTGCGTCATCTCGCTGTCGGACCGTCTCACGCCGTGGGAGGTCATCGAAAAGCGTCTGGCCTGCGCCGCTCAGGGTGATTTCGCACTGGCACTGTACAATCCCTCGTCCAAGGGCCGCCCGGACTATCTGCGCCGGGCTGTGGACGTCCTGCTGGCAAACGGCAAAGCCCCGGACACCCTCTGCGGTTCTGTGCGGAACATTGGCCGGGAAGGGCAGGAAAAGCACATCCTGCCCCTCAGCCAGCTCCGGGACACCGAGGTGGATATGTTCACCACCGTCTTTGTGGGCAACGCCGCCACCCGCGCGCTGAGCGGGCGGATGGTCACGCCGCGGGGGTACCGCCGATGAACGTCGTCGTTTTCAGCGGCACCACCGAGGGGCGGGAGCTTTCCCGCCAGCTGGCGGCACTGGGCATCGAAGTCACCGTCAGCGTGGCCACCCCGCTGGGGCAGGAAGAGCAGGGGAGCACCCCCGGCGTCACCGTCCGGTGCGGGCGGCTCCTGCCCGATGAGATGGCCGCGCTCTTGGGGGATGCCGCCCTCTGCATCGACGCCACCCACCCTTATGCGGTGGAGGCGACCAAAAACATCAAAGCAGCGGCAGAGAAGGCCGGAGTAGGATACCTCCGCCTGCTGCGCCCGGCCAGTCCGCTGCCGGAAAACTGTCTCGTCTTTGGGAGCGCAAAGCAAGCGGCAGAGGCGCTGGCCGCAGAAGAGGGCAACCTTCTATTGACCACCGGGGCCAAGGAGCTGGCGCAGTTCGCGGCCATCCCGCCCGAGCGGCTCTACCCCCGCGTCCTGCCCACGCTGGAAAGCATCGCGGCCTGTGAGGCGGCGAACATCCCCCACCGCAACATCATCGCCATGCAGGGACCCTTCAGCTTTGCCCTCAATCAGGCCATGATGGAGCAGTTCCATATCCGCTGGCTCGTCACAAAGGACGGCGGCGCAGCCGGAGGCTTCGACGAAAAAGCCGCCGCCGCCTCTGCTGCCGGGGCGCAGCTGGTGGTCATCCGCCGCCCGCCCGAGCAGGGCGAGACGGCTTCCGAGGTGCTGAAACGCTGCAAGGAGATGATAAGATGAACGTGACACTCATCGGCATGGGCTCCGGCCAGCCGGAGAACCTGACCCTTCAGGGCCTGGCCGCACTGCGGCAGGCCGACCTCATCCTGGGCGCACGGCGTCTGCTGGCAGTTCTGCCTGCCGGCTGCACCGAGAACCGCGCCGCCGCCTACCGCCCCGACGAGGTGGCAGAGCTGCTGCAGACCTCCGGCGCAGAGAACGCCGTACTGGTCTACAGCGGCGACACCGGCTTTTACTCCGGCGCGTCCTCCATGATGGAAAAGCTGGAGGCCCTCGGCGTCCGCGCCCGGGTGCTGCCCGGCCTTTCCAGCATCCAGCTGCTGGCGGCGGCGCTGGGCCGTCCGTGGCAGGGGTGGAACCTTGTTTCGGCCCATGGCCGCACCTGTGACCCGGTGGCCGAGTGTATGCAGGGCAGACCCACCTTCTTCCTCACCGGCGGCAGCGAAGACCCCGCCACCCTCTGCGCCCAGCTGGCGGCAGAGGGCTTCGGGGACGTGCAGGGCGTCGTGGGCCAGTGCCTCGGCACGCCGGAAGAAAAGCTCTTCCGCGGCAGCGTCAAGGAGCTGGCCGCAGGCCGCTTCAACAGCCTGAGCGTCCTTCTCGTGGAGGCGGCGGAGGTGCTGCCCCGCCGCGCCCCGGGCCTGCCGGACGAAGCCTTCGAGCGGGGCGACGTCCCCATGACCAAGCAGGAAGTTCGGGCCGCTGTGCTGGCGAAGCTGGCCGTCCGCCCGGAAGACATCCTGTGGGACGTGGGGGCCGGGACGGGCAGCGTCAGCGTGGAGCTGGCATTGGCCGCGCCCCGGGGCCGGGTCTACGCAGTGGAGTGCAGGCCGGAGGGCTGTGCGCTCATCAAAGCCAACCGCGAAAAATTCAGGACCCGGAACCTCGTCCTCGTGGAGGGGCTTGCCCCCGCCGCCCTTTCGGACCTGCCCGCGCCGGACGCTGTTTTCATCGGCGGCAGCAAGGGCAGCCTTGCCGCCATCGTGGACGCCGCGCTGGATAAGAACCCCGACGCCCGCATCTGCGTGTCGGCCATCGCCCTTGAGACGCTTTCGGCGGCGGTGGCCGCACTGACGGCCAAAGGCCGGACCGTGCAGGTGAGCCAGATCGCCGTCAGCCGGGCAAAAGCTGTGGGCGGGCTGCACCTGATGATGGCCCAGAACCCCATCTACCTCATCACAGGAGAATGACATGATACAGTTTCTGCTGGCGGCGCCCCGCTCGGGCAGCGGCAAGACCACCATGACCTGCGCCCTGCTCATGGCCCTCAAACGGCGGGGCTGTGCGCCCTGCGCCTTCAAGAGCGGGCCGGACTACATCGACCCCATGTTCCACCGGGCCGTGCTGGGGGTGGAGAGCCGCAGCCTCGACCTCTTTTTCTCTGCGCCCGAGACGGTGCGCACCCTCTACGCGAGGGGTGCCGCCGGACACGGTGCGGCGGTGTGCGAGGGGGCCATGGGCTTTTACGACGGCCTCGGCGGCGTCAGCGACAGGGCCAGCGCGTGGCATCTGGCCGACACGCTGGGCCTGCCGGTGCTGCTGGTGGTGGAGCCAAAGGGTCAGAGCCTGACGCTGGCCGCAGAGCTGAAGGGGCTCGTAAACTTCCGCACTCCCAGCCGCATCGCAGGCATCCTGCTGAACAACTGCACGGCCCGGATGCACGCTCTGCTGGCCCCGATGCTGGAAAAAGAGACGGGTCTGCCGGTGCTGGGCTTTCTGCCGAAACTCCCGGAGGCTGTCATCGGTTCCCGCCATCTGGGCCTCTACACGGCGGCGGAAGTGGAAAATTTACAGCAGAAGCTGGCCCTTCTGGCCGACGCGGCAGAGGAGCACATCGACTGGCCCCGCCTGCTGGCCCTCTGCGAAAAGGAGCCGCCCGCCCTGCCGGTACAGCCGGAGACGCCTCCGGCCCGCGTCCGCATCGCCGTGGCGCAGGACGAGGCGTTCTGCTTTACCTACGCCGAGACGCTGGAAGCCTTCCGGGACGCCGGGGCAGAGGTGGTCTTTTTCAGCCCCCTCCGCGACACGGCTCTGCCGGAAAACATCGGCGGGCTGTATCTGCCCGGCGGCTACCCGGAACTTCACGCAAGAGAATTGAGTGGAAATACCTCGCTTCTGCGCGAGATAAAGCGAAAAATCGAGTCCGGTCTGCCCACGGCGGCCGAGTGCGGGGGCTTCCTCTATCTGGGGCAGAGCCTCACGGACGCCGAGGGGCAGAGCTGGCCGATGGCGGGCGTTCTGCCGGGCGAAGCAAAAGATGCCGGACGTCTCGTCCGCTTCGGCTACGCCGCGCTGAGCGCAGACTCGGACAGTATGCTCTTCCGGGCCGGGGAGAGCTTTCCCATCCACGAATTCCACCACTGGGATTCTACCGCCAACGGCACGGCCCTCGCGGCAAAAAAGCCGGTGGGCGGCGCGGCGTGGCGGTGCGGATTTGTAAACGAGCATTTCTATGCGGGCTTCCCGCATTTGTACTGGGCGGGTACGCCCCTGCCGCAGCGCTTTGCCGCCGCGGCTGAAAATTACAGGAGAGACCATGACTGAGACAGAACTCGCCGCCCTCTGTGCGGCTATCACGCCGCCGGACGAAGCCGCCCGGGCGGCGGCGCACGCCCACTGGGCCAGCCTTGCAAAGCCGCTGGGCGGGCTGGGCGGATTGGAAACGACCATCGAGGATGCCGCCGCCCTCACCGGCAGCGCAAAGCTGGATATTTCCCGCCGGGCGGTGCTGGTGCTCTGCGCCGATAACGGTGTGGTGGCCCAGGGTGTCAGCCAGACCGACAGCAGTGTGACCCGTGCCGTGGCTGAGAATCTCGCCGCCCGCCGCACCAGCGTCTGCCGGATGGCACAGACCGCCCGGTGCGAGGTGGTGCCGGTGGATATGGGCATCGCGGGCGAACTAGTCCCGGGCGTCCTCGACTGCCGCATCGCCCCCGGCACAGCGGATTTCACCTTCGGCCCGGCCATGAGCAGGGCTGAGGCTGTGGAGGCCATCGGCAGGGGCATCCGGCTGGTGCAGGAGCAGAAGAAAGCGGGCGTCGGCCTGCTGGCTACCGGTGAGATGGGCATCGGCAACACCACGACGTCCAGCGCCGTGGCCGCTGTGCTGCTGGGCCAGCCCGTCGAAGGGATGACGGGCCGGGGCGCGGGCCTTTCGGACGAGGGACTTGCCCGGAAGATCGACGCCATCCATCGCGGCATCGCAAAAAATCAGCCCGACTCTGCCGATGCACTGGACGTGCTGGCAAAGCTGGGCGGTTTCGATATTGCCGGGCTCTGCGGCGTCTTCCTCGGCGGTGCGCTGGAAGGTGTGCCGGTGCTGGCCGACGGTTTCATCAGCTGTGTGGCGGCGCTCTGCGCTGTCCGGTTCTGCCCGGCAGCGGCCAAGGCTGTTTTTGCAAGCCATTGCTCCACTGAGCCGGCCGCAAAGCTGGTGCTGGACGCTCTGAACAAAAAAGCCCTCATTACGGCGGGCCTGCATCTGGGCGAAGGCACCGGCGCGGTGGCTGCCATCCCGCTGTGGGACATGGCGCTGGCCGTCTACGATGGCTGTTATTCCTTTGAAGAGGGCGGCATCGAAGCCTACACGCCGCAGGGGGGTGCGGGATGCTGACGCTGGTGCTCGGCGGCGCGGCCAGCGGCAAGAGCGCCTGCGCCGAGAGCCTTGTGCTCAAGACCGGCCTGCCCCGCTATTACCTCGCCACCATGCAGGTCTGGGATGCCGAGTGCGCCGCCCGGGTGGAAAAGCACCGGAAAATGCGGGCGCAAAAGCAGTTCGAAACGCTGGAATGCCCGCTCCACCTCGACCGTCTGCCCCTGCCCGGCCGGGGGACCGTCCTGCTGGAAGATCTCGGCAACCTCGTCGCCAACGAGCTTTACAGCCCCGGCGGGGCAGGAAAGCACACCGCCGAGGCCGTTTTGGCCGGGCTGGAACGCCTCGCCGCCGGGTGTGATCACCTTATCGCCGTATCGAACGAGGTGTTCAGCGGCGGTGCCGACTACGCAGGCGACACCGACCAGTATCTGCTGGCGCTGGCGCAGGTGAACAACGCCTTCGCCGCCCGGGCGGACAACGTCTGCCGGGTGGTCTGCGGCCTGCCGGTGTACTACAAAGGGGGAGAAAAGCTGTGACTGTTTTGCAGACCATCGCGGTGGCCTTTGCGATGTTTTCGGCCCTGCCGGTGCCGCAGTTCGAGTGGAACGAAAAAAATATGCGGTACGCCATGTGCGCCTTCCCCCTCATCGGGCTGGTGTGCGGCGGGCTGTGGTGCCTCTGCGGCGTCCTGCCCCTGCCGGGGCTGGCCCGGGCGGCGGCGTTCTGCCTCGTGCCGGTGGCCGTCACCGGCGGCATCCATCTCGACGGCTATGCCGACACTTCGGACGCCCTCTCGAGCTACGGCGACCGGGAAAAAAAGCTTGAGATCCTGAAAGACTCCCACTGTGGGGCCTTCGCTGTCATCCGGCTGTGCTGCTACTTTGTGGCCTACTTCGGCCTCTGCGGCAGTGTGCGGTTCACGCCCCGGGCGGGCCTGTGCTGGACGCTGGCGCTTGTGCTGGAGCGGGCGCTGTCGGGCTTTGCCGTGGCGGCATTCCCGCTGGCGAAGGACACCGGCCTCGCCCATACCTTCGCCACAGCGGCCGACAAGCAGACCGTCCGCCGCTTCCTCTGCGGCCTGTCGGCTCTGCTCATCCTGGCGCTGACGGCGCTGGGCGGCGGCGGGCTGGCGGCAGCAGCGCTTCTGGCGCTGTGGCGCTATGATTCCGTGGCAAAAAAGCAGTTTGGCGGCATCACCGGCGACCTGGCCGGGTGGTTTTTACAGCGGGCCGAGCTGTGGATGCTGGCGGCGCTGGCCGTCAGCCAGTGGGGAGGAGTGCTGTAAATGATGTTCATTACAGGGCCGCTCTACAGCGGCAAGCGCACCTTTGCGCGGAACTTCCGGGGCAGCGTCATCGCCGATGTGCAGGACGCCGCCGCCGAGACTCAGACCCCGGAGCAGCTCGAAACGCTGGCCCGGGAGCTGGCGGAATATGATATTGTCATCGCCACCGAGGTCGGCGGCGGTGTTGTCCCGATGGATGCTGAGGAGCGCGCCGGGCGGGAGGCCGCCGGACGGCTGGCCTGCCTGCTGGCAGAGCGCGCCGACTGCGTGGTGCAGATGTTCTGCGGCATCCCGACGGTATTGAAAGGAGAATTACCCCAATGTTGATCTATCTGCTGCGTCACGGCCTGACCGAATACAACGCCCAGAAGCGCTATCAGGGCCAGCGCGACATCCCGCTCTCGGCGGAGGGCCTGAGCCAGCTGCGCCGGGCCGACATCGACCCGAAGGTGGTCTATATCACCCCGCTGCAGCGGACGGCCCAGACGGCCCGGGTGCTCTTCCCGGAGGCAGAGCTTGTGGTCGTGAAGGACCTGCAGGAGATGTGCTTCGGCAGCTTCGAGGGCAAAAACTACGTCGAGATGGAGCACGACGCCGATTATCAGGCGTGGGTGCAGGCCAACTGCGAGAGCAAATGCCCCGACGGTGAGCGGAAGGACGACTTCTCGAACCGCATCTGCAATGCCTTCTCTGCTCTGGTGGACAAGGCGCTGGCCGACGGCGAAGAGCTGCTGGTCATCCTGGCCCACGGCGGCACCCAGATGGCGGCGATGGAGCGGTACGCCCTGCCCAGGCGCGATTATTATGCGTGGTGCGGCCCCAACGCGGGCGGCTATGTGCTGGATGCCGCCGACTGGGCCGAGAAGCGCCAGCTCCGCCTCGTGAAGACCGTGCAGTACACGAAAGACGCGGAGGCCGGCGTATGATGACCGCCTGGGCTGTGCTGGGAGGCTTCGTGCTGGATGCCATTTTCGGCGACCCGGCGTGGCTGCCCCACCCGGTGGTGTACATGGGCAAAGCCATCTCCCGGCTGGAAAAATTCCTCCGCGCCCGCCTGCCCAAAACGCCTCAGGGCGAGCTGCTGGGCGGCGCGGTGCTGGCGTTCTGCCTGCCGGTGGGGACGCTGCTGTTCACGGGCCTTGTCTGCTGGGGCGCGGCGATGCTTCACCCGCTGCTGGGGCTGGCCGTCCAGATGTTCTGGTGCGGGCAGGCGCTGGCCGCGAAGGGGCTGATGCAGGAGAGCATGAATGTCTATGCCGAGCTGAAAAAAGGCAGCCTGCCCGCCGCCCGGAAGGCCGTGAGCCGCATCGTGGGCCGCGACACGGAAGCCTTGACTGCCGAGGGCGTGACCCGAGCGGCGGTGGAGACCGTGGCCGAAAACGCCAGCGACGGCGTCATTGCGCCTTTGCTTTATATGCTGCTGGGCGGTGCGCCGCTGGCCCTGACCTACAAGGCCATCAACACCATGGACAGTATGCTGGGCTACAAAAACGAAAAATATCTCTACTTTGGCCGCGCGGCGGCAAAGCTGGACGATGTGGCGAACTATATCCCGAGCCGTCTGGCGGCGCTGCTCTGGATCATGGCGGCGGCGTTCACCCGCAATGACGCCAAGGGCGCGTGGCGCATCTGGCGGCGGGACCGCCGCAATCATGCCAGCCCCAACAGCGCCCAGACTGAGAGCGCCTGCGCGGGCGCGCTGGGCGTCCAGCTGGCCGGGCCGGCCTATTATTTCGGGGAATATTATCCGAAGCCCACCATCGGCGACCCGCTGCGGCCCATCGAGCCGGAGGATATTCTGCGGGCAGATCGGATGATGTATGTAGCCAGCGGGTTTGCGCTGGCGTTTGGATGTGCGATACGGGGGTTCTTGGGATGAAACAACTGGTCCACGGCGGTGACTGGATGGGCTACCGCGAACGCTTTGGCCGCGACGCGCTGGATTTTTCGGCGAACGTCAGCCCACTCGGTCTGCCCGAAGGGGTGGCGCAGGCCATCCGGGATGCACTGCCTCTGGCCGACCGCTACCCCGACCCTCTCTGCCGCACCCTGCGGGCGGCGCTGAGCCGGGCCGAGGGTGTGCCGCAGGAGCGTATCCTCTGCGGCAACGGCGCGGCGGACCTCATCTTCCGGCTGGTCTGGGCCGCAAAGCCCCATAAGGCGCTGGTGACAGCCCCGACTTTTGCCGAGTACGCCTCTGCTTTGGATACGGTGGGGTGCGAAGTGAAACGCTTCTTCCTCGATGAAGCGAATGATTTCGCCCCGACGGACGCCCTCGTGGACGCCGTGGACGAGAGCATCGACATGGTGTTCCTCTGCCAGCCGAACAACCCGACGGGGCAGCTGGCCTCACCCGAGCTGGTGAAAAAGCTGCTGCGCCGGTGCGGGGAGTGCCGCACGATTTTGGCCGTAGATGAGTGCTTTCTGGACTTTCTGCCCGACGCCGACGGGTGGACCGCGAAGCCTCTGCTGAAAAGTGGGAACCTCGTCATCCTGAAAGCTTTCACCAAGCTCTACGGCATGGCCGGCGTCCGGCTGGGTTACTGCCTCTGCGGCGACGAAACGCTTCTGGAAAAAATGCAGACAGCGGGCCAGCCGTGGGCCGTGTCCAGTCTGGCGCAGGCGGCAGGCGTCGCGGCCCTGAAAGAAACCGCTTATGTGGACGAGGTGCGCGCCCTCATCGCCCGGCAGCGGCCCGTTCTGACGGCGGGCCTGCGGGCGCTGGGTCTGCGGGTCATCGACGGAAAAGCGAACTATCTGCTCTTCCGCGCGCCCGCCGACCTGAACGAGAGGCTTCGCCCGCTGGGAACACAGGTGCGCAGCTGCGCGAATTATCCGGGCCTCGGGCCGGAGTGGTACCGCACGGCGGTGCGCACGGCCTCCGAGAACGCCCGGCTGCTGGAACTTATGAAAGAGGTGCTGGGATGAGCAGGGCAAAATGCATCATGGTGCAGGGGACGATGAGCGGTGCAGGCAAAAGTCTGCTCTGCGCGGCGCTCTGCCGCATTTTTGCGCAGGACGGCCTGCGCGCCGTGCCGTTCAAGAGCCAGAACATGGCTCTGAACAGCTTCGTCACCAAAGACGGCCTCGAGATGGGCCGGGCGCAGGTGGTGCAGGCGCAGGCCGCCGGCGTCGAGCCGGATGTGCGGATGAACCCCATCCTCCTGAAGCCCAGCAGTGACGTGGGCAGTCAGGTCATCGTCAACGGCGAGGTGCGGGGCCAGATGAAAGCGTCGGAGTATTTCCGCACGAAACGGCAGCTGGTGCCGGACATCCTGAAGGCGTATGACAGCCTCGCCGAGGAGGCTGACGTCATCGTCATCGAGGGCGCGGGCAGCCCGGCAGAGATCAACCTCAAGAGCGAGGACATCGTGAACATGGGCCTCGCCGAGATGGTGGACGCGCCGGTGCTTCTGGTGGGCGACATCGACCGGGGCGGCGTGTTCGCCCAGCTATACGGTACGGTGGAGCTGCTGGAAGAAAAAGAACGCCGGCGCATCAAGGGGCTCGTCATCAATAAATTCCGTGGAGACGTAGAAATCCTGCGCCCCGGCCTTTCGATGCTGGAAGAAAAGACCCATCTGCCCGTGGTGGGCGTCGTACCGTACCTGAAGGTGGACATCGAGGACGAGGACTCCCTGAGCCAGCGCCTCGAGATGCGGGACGGCAAAAAGCCGCTGGATGCGGCGATCATCCGTCTGCCGCATCTGTCCAATTTTACGGACTTCATGCCGCTGGAACAGCACCCGCTGCTGGGTGTGCGGTATGTTTCGAACGCTCATGAGCTGGGCGCACCCGACCTCATCCTGCTGCCGGGGACGAAAAACACGGTGGACGACCTGCTCTGGCTGCGGCAGTGCGGGCTGGAAACAGCTCTGCTCAAGCTGGCCGCGAAAGGCACGCCGGTGCTGGGCGTCTGCGGCGGCTACCAGATGCTGGGCCAGACCCTTGACGACCCCACCGGCAGCGAGAGCGGCCGGCAGCAGACTCTGCGGGGGCTGGGTCTGCTGCCCACCCGGACCGTGTTCAGCGAGCAGAAGCGCCGCGCACAGGTCAAAGCGACCGTCGCCGCCGCCCCCTTTGCGGGTGCAGAGCTGGAAGGCTACGAGATCCACACCGGCGTGACCGAGGCTGAGGGCGAACCCTTCGCCCACTACCCTGACGGGGGCCGGGAGGGCTGTGTGCAGGGCAATGTATTCGGCACCTACCTCCACGGTCTGTTCGACACCGGCACGCTGACCGAGGCGCTGGCTGGCTGGCTCTGCCGCCGGAAGGGCATCGACCCCTCCGACGCGGCCCTCATCCCGATGGAAGAGTATCGCCGCCAGCAGTTCGACATCCTGGCCGACGGCGTGCGCGGGGCGCTGGATATGGACGCGGTGTATGCCGCGATGGGAATGGAGAGGCGCTGAATGGAACAGGGACTTTTGCATCTGTACTGGGGCGACGGAAAGGGGAAGACCACCGCCGCTATGGGTCTTGCGCTCCGTGCGCTGGGGTCCGGGAAGCGGGTGGTCATCGTCCAGTTTTTGAAGGGCGGGAACAGCGGCGAGATCCCGCTTCTGGCCCAGCTTGGCGCGGAGATCTACCGGGGCAAGGCCGGGCAGAAATTCGTCTTTCAGATGACGCCGGAGGAAAAGGCCGCGACCCGGGAACTGCAAAACCAGAACCTCGCCGCCGCCATGGCACAGACTGCCGACCTGCTGATACTGGACGAAGCCGGGAGCGCAGAAGAGCTGGATATGGTGGACGTCGATCTATTAAAAAAGGCCGTTCTGGAACGGCCTGCCGGGTGTGAGTGCGTCCTGACGGCCCACACGCCGCCCCAGTGGATGCTGGACGCCGCCGACTACTCCACCGAGATGAAATGCCACCGCCACCCCTACCAGAAGGGGATAAAAGCACGAAAGGGGATAGAATATTGACGCCGCAGCATCATTTGCCCGCCGACATTGAGCGGACGAGCTTCCACATCATCACCGAAGAGCTGGAAATGATGGGCCTGACCCCGCCGCCCGAGCACGAAGCCGTGGTCAAGCGGGTCATCCACACCACCGCCGACTTCGACTATGCGCGGAATCTCCGCTTCACCCCCCGCGCGGTGGAGCAGGCCGTCAAGGCCCTCCACGCCGGGGCCGTCATCGTGACCGATACGAATATGGCGCTGGCCGGCATCACCAAGCCCGGTCTGGCGAAGCTGGGCGGCACGGCCTGCTGTTATATGGCTGACCCCGAGGTGGCCGCCGCCGCCAAAGAGGCTGGCACCACCCGGGCCGTCGCAGCGATGAAAAAGGCAGCGCAGGAGCATCCCGGGGCCATCCTCGCCGTCGGCAACGCGCCCACGGCTCTGCTGACGATTGCAGAACAGATCGAAAGCGGCCTGCGGCCCGCACTGGTCATCGGTGTGCCGGTGGGCTTTGTGAACGTGGTGGAGAGCAAGGAACGGCTCTTCGCCGTCTGCGAAAAGCACGGCGTACCCGCCATCGTGGCGATGGGCCGCAAGGGCGGCAGCAATGTCGCTGCGGCCATCTGCAATGCCCTCATCTACTCTGCCGCCGAGATGCTCGACCCCTCGGCCCGGGGGTGGAAGTGAGCGGCAAATTTTGGAGAAACACAATGATACCTACAAGAAAGACCGATGAAAAATTTTATCGGCTGTTTTCGACCTTTCACGCCTTTTCAGAGCATCTGACCAAGCGGGAAGACAATGAACTGCGCGATAAATACGACCACAATGCGTTCTGTTATTCCGGCCAGCCCACGGAGGACGAGCTCCGGGCCGCGCTGGCTTATCAGAAAGCGCGGGGAGACACCTTCCTCAAGCTGGAAGGGTACGAGCCGCTGGCCGATGCATTCGGCATGGAGTGCGAAGAGACCCTGACGATGGTTCTGCCGAAGGGAACAGACATCAGCGGCTGGAAAGCGAATCCGGAGGTCTCGATCAAAACCCCGGACTTTGACCAACTGGAACAGCACGAACTGAAATACTACGGCCCGTTGTACGGAGATGATTTTACCGTGCGGAACAACCGGAACCTCCGGGAAAAGCTGACCTACCTTGGCGCGTATCTGGGCGGGAAGCTGGTGGGTGATTGCTATATTTTCGCATCCGATGGGTATGTCTGCATGGACGGCCTGCTGGTGGACGAGGATTTCCGGCACCAGTACATCGCCATGACCCTGATGAAGCATATTGCCGAAAAGGCGCAGGAGCGCGGAGAGATCCTGTATCTTCACGCTGACTCCGAGGATACACCGAAGGAACTGTATGCGAAGATGGGATTTCAGGCCGTTGACAAGCTTTATGAATATCTCTGCACCGATTTCTCGAAACTGAAAATATGAACGAATGCGCGCCGGATACGGCGATGGGCCTCCCAATGCGGGAGGCCTTTCTGTTACACCGTCGCCAGCACGGCGAGGATGCTCTGCCAGCGTTTGTTCTCGACGGCAGGCGCACGGCGGACGGGCCGGGACTGTACAGGCTGAGGCCGCTGAGCCGTCTGGGGCAGGGGAGCGAAAAGCGCGGCCTGCCATGCGGCGGCAAGCTGCATGGCCTCCGGGCAGCTTTGCAGGGTGCGGCGCTCGGCCCCGGCGAGGTAGTCGCCCAGCCAGCAGAGGATGGCCGCGATGTTCAACTGCTCGGCGGCGCGGGTGCTCCAATAGCTCCAATGGGCGGGACGGTCCACGAACCGCTCCACCGTGATGAGCGCACCCTCCCGGGCGGCAGAGGGGGCGACCGTCCCACAACCACCGGCAGTATGGGCCAGAACGTCCAGAATGCGCGCCATCCGGCCGCTGTCGAGGGCGTCGTCCCGGACAAAAGCAGAGAAATCCGTCTGGGCCAGCAGACCGTCGGCGGTGGCGGGGAAGCGCCCCGTCAGCTCGCCCGAGGCGTTGTGGCAGCTCTGCCACCCTTTGCGGACGAGCTGGAAGTTCAGCTTCTGACGTCCCATCGTGGAATAGAACACCCGGGCCTTGCCGCTGACCGGCTCCTGCCGCAGCTCGAGATAAGCGTCTGCGCCTCCGAGGTCTTGGACCTTGACGCTGAGCACAAGGTGGTACTCAGGCTTCTGGCTGGACATGGAAAGATGCATCTCTTCAAAATAACGTGCGGCATCCATAGCGGTTCTCCTTCCTGTGGGCGCGGGGTGATGTGTAGGTGTGCGGCCCTTCGTTGGTTGTAGTATATCATAAATTACGCCAGAATACAACTATAAGTTTGCAAATAAACCAAAAAACTTTTTGATTCTTCTGCAATGCAAAACAAGATGGTTGTGAATGACAACAAAAATACGGGGCCGCTGGCAGCAGATACAACTGCACAGCGGCCCCGTACATTATTATGATTCAGTCGCCCAGCTCCCGTATCTCGTTCTGGATGAGTCGGCCTGCGGCCCGGGCCAGCTGGTCCATGCCCCGGATGCGGGCCATGTTCTTGCCGTAGATGCGGGAGGCGTCGGCGGCGCTGGCGTCTTCGCCCATAAAGACGGCGGAGACCCGCAGACCCTTCCGCTGCAGCGCCCGCACCTCGGCGGCGGCGTCCTCCACGCCCGCGGTGCCGCCGTAGTCGCGGCCCAGCGGGTCATCGGGGGAGGGCGGGATGCGGCGGCTGTCGTTGGGGGAGGCGTCCGTC
>PPYF01024690.1_pt1 | contig 31314 bp, 35 predicted proteins | sample 1559871 | NCBI WGS metagenome assembly PPYF01 (sample SAMN08240021, study PRJNA423297) | Human gut metagenome, whole genome shotgun sequencing project.
AGGTTTGGGGCAATGCCAAGGTTTGGGGCAATGCCAAGGTTTGCGGTAATGCCGAGGTTTGGGGCAATGCCAAGGTTTGCGGTAATGCCGAGGTTTGGGGCAATGCCAAGGTTTGGGGCAATGCCAAGGTTTGGGGCAATGCCAAGGTTTGCGGTAATGCCGAGGTCTTTTCTGCAAGTCATGTTCTGGTAATCGGTGCTATTGGCAGCAGAAATGATTTCACAACATTCTACCGTGATAAAGACGGGGAAATTACTGTGAAATGTGGTTGCTTCCTTGGAAAAATTGACAAGTTCCTTGAAAAAGTAACTGCAACACACGGAAATTCAAAATATGCGTTGGTTTACCGTGCTGCCGTTGAAGTTGCAAAGTTACAGATTGACCTGTCAGGCGAAGCACCTGAACAGAATAACAATGACTGATCTGATTTTTATGTCACACCAACAGAAGGTTCTTGATCAAACAGAAGATTGTAACCGGGTTGCATATTATCTTGATATGGGTCTTGGTAAAACTTTTGTTGGTGCTGAAAAGGTGTATTTGCTGAACAATGACGTGAATTTGGTGATCTGTCAAAAATCTAAAATTGATGATTGGGTGGAACACTTCAATACATATTATCCTGACTATGCAGTGTTTGATCTGACAAAGAAAACACAGGCGGTCAGGTTCAGAGGACTGATTGACACCAAAGATGTTTATAACAGTGATTTGCAGATTGTCGGTGTAATTAACTATGATTTGGTATTCAGAAGGTCATATATCAGTCATATAACCAACTTTACACTGTTGCTTGATGAAAGTTCCCTTATCAGCAACGAAACCGCTAAAAGGTCAAAATTCATACTGAAACTGAAACCAGAAAGTGTTGTCCTGTTGTCAGGAACACCAACGGCAGGAAAGTATGAACGATTGTGGTCACAGCTTCACCTTTTGGGGTGGGATATTTCAAAAAAAGCGTTTTGGAAGTCATATGTTGAAACTGAATGGGTTGAAAACGGTGACGGTTATAAGACAGAAGTGATCACTGGTTATAAGAATGTAAATCATCTGAAAAAGAGGTTGTCACAGTTTGGTGCGGTGTTTATGAAAACAGAAGAAGTGATTGAACTGCCTGAACAGGTTGAACAGACCATATTCATGAAAACTACAAAGGAATATAGATTTTTCATGAAAAACAGCTATCTGGTTCTTGATACATTGAATCTATGTCAGTTCAAAGATGATTCTGATTACTATGGCACAGACGTAACACCAAGGGTTGAAATGGTCGGTGATAACAAGCTAACAAAAATACTGTATGCAAGGCAGCTTTGTGGTCAGTATCACAAGGAAAAACTGGAAGCATTCAAAGACCTGCTTGAATCAACAGAAGATAGATTGATTGTTTTCTATAACTTCAATGAAGAACTGACAAGACTTAGAAAGATATGTGAAAGCATTGGCAGGGAAGTCAGTTTTGTAAATGGTTCAGGACGTTCAATGTACGCATATGAGGAAATACCAAACAGTGTGACGTTCATTCAATACCAAGCCGGGGCAATGGGTGGTAATTATCAGAAAGCAAATAAAATCATATACTTCACCCTTCCACTTGGTAAAGGTTCATGTGATCTTTGGGAACAGTCCAAAAAGAGAATACACCGCATTGGTCAAACTAAAACCTGCTTTTATTATTACCTGATCGTAAAAGGCAGTTTTGAAGAAAAAAATTTTGCAGCATTAAAGGAAGGAAAGGAACTGACAGATGAATTGTTCACATGATTGCAAGATGTGCCGTGTGTGTAAGTACATCAGAAAGCATTTCAAAAACTTTATCATAAAAACATTGTGTGTGCTGAATGCGTTCAGTTTGGTTTACTGGATATGTTGGATAGATGCAATTATATCATGGCAGCCTTGGGTGATCATGTTGGTAAATGCGTCATTCCTTATCTTAGTAGCATATGCAAACGATATGTTCATTGAAGAAGGTGATGAAAAATAGCAGCAGAAAAAAATTTTGAAAACAAGGTTAAACGATACTTAGATGATTACGGCTGTTGGTGGCTGAAATACTGGGGCGGTGCAGCTTATACAAAAAGTGGAATACCTGATTTATTGGTATGTTCTGACGGCTGTTTCTTGGGTATTGAAGTCAAGGCAGACAAGGGTGAACCCACATTATTGCAGCTTTATCATCTTAGAAAAATCAGGCAATCAGGTGGGTATGGTATTTTACTTTACCCAAAGGATTATGAACAGTTCAGACTGTTCAATGAAAACAAATCGAAACTTAACGCTTGGTATCTCGAAAATATCGAAGAACAGAAGCGTTGGGAAATAAAGTTAAAAGGAGAATGAAAACATGAAAATGACCAAAGAAGAACAGATTAACTATTTCCGTGAAAGCATGATGTCAACAAAACGTGAAGGAATGGCAGACCTGCTTGACTTCATGGTTGACCTTGGCTTTTTAACAGCACCTGCATCCGGTGGCAATCATTTACCCGTTGATGGCGGTCTTTTGGAACATACTGTCAACGTCATGCAGTTGGCTGAAAAAATCGGTGTAGCAATGCTTGGTGGTGCTGCATACAACAAAATTCATAACAGCGTGGTCATTGCTGCCGGACTGCATGACCTTGGTAAATGTGGTCGGTTTGGAAGTCCATACTATGTTGAAAATATGATTCAGGACGGCAGACCGACAAAGAAGGAACCTGAACAGAAATATAAGCGTTCTGAATCCAAACCGTTCAAGATCAGTTCTGAACTTTGCCACATTGATCACCCGTTAAGATCGGTGGAACTGGCTGCACGATATATTGATCTTACAGAAGAAGAGGAACACGCTATTTTCTACCATGACGGTGCTTATGGCAGTCTTGCCTATGATCTGAAAGGTCATGAGGAACCGTTGCAGGTTATCATTCATTTTGCTGACTTTTGGGCTGCACAGTTCTTAGAGGTTGGCAAACTGGAACAGTTTAATGATCTGGAAGTGAAGGAAGGTGAAAGTAATGTGTGAAACACTTATTGAAGAATATAGAAAAAAGATTGAAGAACTGACAGCAAAAAATCACTGCTTGTACGAAGAAAATCAAGATTTAAAATATCAGCTTAATGATATGCAGGAATCTTTGGATATTGCAAATGATGAAGTAGTTGATCAGATGCTTAGGACTTGTGGTTGTTTTGAAATTGACGGTTCAAGAATATCAGCAGCCTATCAGGATTTGGTTGGTATTCTTATCAATAATGGTTATACAGTAGAGGTTACACCCCTGCATAACAATACAAAAATGAGAATTGTAGTGAAAGAAAGTGAGGATGAATAAAATGAGCAGTGCAAAAAATCACAGAATCAGAAGTCACCGCAGCTACAGAAATAAGGTGTCAACGGCTGAACATTTTCAGCGTAAGCAGTTGGTGAAATCATCAACCAAAAAGGCAATGGATGCAAAGAGTAATTTCTTTGCTAACCTGATGGGATTGTTTAAGAAAGGGGATAAGTAAATTATGGCACAGAAAGTTTTAGTTATGGGTGAATCCGGCACAGGAAAAAGTACAAGTATGCGTAACTGTGATGCAGCTATCACAGCAGTGGTGAACCCGGTTGGTAAACCGTTACCGTTCAAAAATCATTTTGATATGCTGAACAATGAAACGGATGCCCGGAAGATTACCAAATACATGAAAGATCAGGCAGCAGCCGGGAAGAAAATCATTGTGGTTGATGATTTCCAGTATATCCTTGCTGTTCCGTATATGAACCGCATCAAAGAAACTGGATGGGATAAATACAATGATTTTGGTGCTAATTACTTTGAAATCATTGATGTATGCAAAGACCTTCCTGATGATGTTGTGGTTGTTTATATGACCCATTTGGAAACGTTGGATAACGGTTTGACCACTGTTAAGCTGATCGGTAAACTGTTGCGTGAAAAGATCACCATTGAAGGACTGTTTACCGTTGTCCTTAGAACTGGTGTAAATGAAGGCAAGTATTATTTCTATACACAGAACAGTGGTAAGGACACAGTAAAATCACCGCTTGGAATGTTTCCATCATATGCTATTGACAATGATCTGAATTATGTGGTGGACAAGATCAGAAATTATTATGAAATCGGTGAATATAAATCTGATGCTGAAATGGGTCAGGCTGATCAGGCAGCATCTACAGAACTTGAAAAGCCGGATGCAAACGGCAGACGTTCAAGATCAAGAAAAATGGCAAAAGAAGAACCTGAAAAAGCATCTGGAAGCAGAAAGACCCGTGCAGAAGTAGAAGCAGAAAATCATCAGAAAACTGCTGATTATATGACTGCTGTTGATGAAGCACTTGACAAGGCTTTTCCTGATCAGGAAGAAGTTCCGTTTGAAGAAGCCACTGCTGTTGCAGATACTGTACCAAAGCCGGACTTGCAGAAACCACCGAGAAGAACCAGAAAAGAAAGACAGGCTGAACAGGAACAGGGCGCTGAAACGTTTATTTGTACAGAGGACACATATTTTTATATCCCTGCTGATGATAACTATGTGATGAAACATCAGGGTGATGAATCACCGAAAGAAGCAAAGGTTATCACCAAAGAAGAATTTATTGAAGGTTGCAAGCGTATTTCACAGGGGAAACCTGAACAGAACCCGGTTGAAGGTGCAATGAACCCACCTGAAACACCTGCAAGGGGTCAGAGACGCAGAAGAACCCGTTAAGGTGGTGAAATTATGGAATGGTGTCTTTTCTTCATGGCTTTACTGTTTGGTTTTGGTGCCATAGGTGACAAAAATCAGGCAGACAGAAACAATTACACATTGATTTGTATAACCTGCATAGCGGTTATTGCAATATTAAAATTTATCAAATGAAAGGTTAAAATGGTGAAAAATTATGGCTATTGATTTCAGTGCTTTTGATCAGAAGGTGGATTTACAGGCATTACAGAAAGAAGTTGCAGAAGCAGACGATTCTTCTTTTGAAGATGTGCCGGATGGAACTTATATTGTTGGTTTTGAAAAAATGGAAATCAAACTGACAAACGCAAAAGACAAGCTGATGTTTGCTGTTCAGTGCAAAATCAAGGAAGGTGAGCATAAAGGCAGACTGCTTTTCTTCAATCGTGTGATCAGTGGGAACAGTTCACCGAAATGGACTGACGGCATGGCAATCAAATCTGTCTGCACATGGCTTGACAAACTGGAAACAGAAACAATCCCGGAATTTGTAAATTATGCAGACTTTGCTGATTGTGTTCTGGATATTTTTCAGGAAGTTCAGGGTAAGGTTGAAGCAGAGGTTGAATGGGCTGCAAAGAAATTCAATCCCATTACCATCAAAGAAGTGTTCGATTGCTAAATAACTTACATAATAAACAGTAGGCGGTGGTTGGGTTTTGTCTCCCACCCACCGCCTTTTTTGAAAAGTGGGGTGATTGAAATAATATTTTATGATTTTGAGGTTTTCAAAGAAGATTGGCTTGCCGTTTTCATTGATGTGACCCGCAGAAAAGAATATGTCATAGTAAATGACCCTGACAAATTAAAAGCCTTATATGAAGCAAATATAAAAGATATATGGGTTGGTTTTAATAACAGACATTATGACCAGTATATCATGAAGGGCATTTTATTAGGCATGAACCCCAAAAGAATAAATGATTGGATTATTTTGGAAGAAAGGGAAGGTTGGCAGTTTTCAAGAGCATTTAACAGGGTTCCGATGATCAACTATGATGTTATGCCAAACCCCCCTATTGGTTTGAAAACAATGGAAGGTTTTCTTGGTAGCAACATCAAGGAAACGGGTGTTCCTTTTGATATAAATAGAAAACTGACCAAGGCAGAAATTGAAGAAACTATTAAATACTGCCGTCACGATGTTGAACAGACAATCAAGATTTTCCTAGAAAAAATAGACGAGTTCAACGCAATGCACGGAATTGTTCAGGCATTCCCCAAAATGGTCAGCTTATCCAATATAGGTGACAGTGAAGCAAGAATAACAGCAAAAGTCCTTGGATGTGTGAAACAGGATTTCAACGATGAATTTGATTATTTCTTTTTACCTTGTTTACGTCTGAACAAATACAAATATGTTCAGGACTGGTTTGAGGAAAAGAAAAAAGAAGCCTTGGCAATGGATTTACAGAACTGTGATAAGTACGATAAAAAACTATGGTATAAATCACAGAACCTTGAAACCATTGTTGCAGGTATACCGCATTCATTTGGCTTTGGTGGTCTGCACGGTGCAGAATCAAAACCAATACATAAGACCGGGCAAATACTTCATGTAGATGTAAATAATTATTACCCGTCAATGCTGATTGCTTGGGGCTTGGTCACAAGGGCAGCCACTAACGACAACTATACGTTGGTGTATAAAACAAGAAAATCCATGAAAGCAAAACAAATTGCTGCTGCAAAATCAGGCAATAAGTCAGAAGCAAAAAATTGGAAGAAAGCACAGTTGCCGTATAAGAAAATGCTGAATGCTTTGTCAGGTGGTATGAAAGATGAAACAAATCCTGCATATGACCCAAGAAATAATAACTGTATGTGCATAAACGGTCAGCTTATGCTGCTTGATCTGATTGAACACCTTGAAGCAGTACCGGGGTTTGAACTGATTCAGTCAAATACAGATGGTTTGATTATTTGGATTCCTGACACTGATGAAGCCTTTGAAATGGTTGATGATATTTGTTGGGAATGGGAACAGCGTTGTTCTACTGAACGTTGTTCAATCCTTCTTGAACTTGACAACATTTCTGAAATTTATCAGAAAGATGTGAACAATTACCTTTGGGTTGGTTCTGATGGAAGCGTTGAAAGAATCGGTGCTTATGTGAAAGAACTGTCTGCAACAGACAATGATTTGCCTATATTGAACAAAGCGTTGGTTGAATATATGGTTCACAAGACACCAGTGGAACAGACCATAAATCAGTGTAATGATCTGATCATGTTCCAGAAAATAGTTAAGCTATCGAATAAATATGATTGGGTGGAACATGAGCATTGCACACCGATCATAACAAATACCGGGAAAAGAGTGATTAAGCAGGTGTATGAATATCCTGAAAAAGTCAGATACAGTTATAAGTCATACAGGGTGTTTGCTTCAAATTGTCAGGATGATGGCAGACTTCTGAAAAGAAAAAAAGTCAAACCAAAGGGTGAAAAATTTGGTAATACACCTGATCACTGTTTTATCTGTAATGATGATGTGTGTGGGGTAAAAGCACCGCAAACACTTGATAAAAGTTGGTATATAGATTTAGCAAAGAAGCGGTTGAAACAATTTGGTATTGTTGCATGATGCAGGAAGGTGGTGATTGATATGAAAGTGGTATTTGGTAATTCTGACACATGGAACGGTCATAATTGGAAGATGGAAGTTGACCTTTCTGTGATCTGTAAATTAGAAGGTAAAAAAGAAGATGTTGGTAATAAGAATAATGGCAAATGTAGATATGTTGTTTCATATCCAAAATCAAAAGTAAGGAAGTTATTCAAGCTGATGGTTCAGAACATACACAATGACAGTACCTTGGATGAAATTCAGAATTATTTAAAAGGTCATTCCAAAGGGTACGAAAAACTGTTTTATGAAATAAGGCAAAAGAATGGTAGGTGATCAGGATGCTTTACAAAGGTTATATCAAAGCGAAAGGAAAAGCAGCGATTGAACCATTTAAAGACAGAACAAAATACAGAACATATGAAGAAGTAAAGGATTTACCGGGGTTTGCCGGGGTTCTTGCTGATGATACCATCCTGATTGACATTGATGATGCTGAACAGTCTGAAATTCTAATGAACATTGTGGAAGATTATCAGCTTGATTGCAGGGTATACCAAACATCAAGGGGTAGACACTTTCTGTTCAAAAATCACAGCATATCAAGAAACCGCACACACGTACCGCTTGCAATAGGTCTGACCGCTGATATTAAACTTGGTTCCCGTTCTTCATATGAGGTCATAAAGATAGATGGTGAAGAACGGTTTATTGAATGGGATATTGAAGATGATTGCAGCTATCAGGAAATTCCAAAATGGTTGTTTCCTGTACGTGCAACCGTTGATTTCCTTGATATGGATGCAGGTGACGGAAGAAATCAGGCTTTGTTTAATTACATACTAACCTTGACTTCAAATGATTTTACAGTTGATGAAACACGGGAAGCAATCAGAATTTTGAACAAATATGTTCTGAAAGAACCGCTTCCTGATGAAGAACTGGAAGTTGTTCTTAGGGATGAAGCATTTCAGAAACCTGTTTTCTTCAATGACAAAACGTTCATGTTTGACCGCTTTGCAAATTACCTGAAAAACAACAATTATGTGATAAAGATAAACGGTCAGTTGCACATTTATCATGATGGTATCTATGTGAACGGGTATAAAACTATTGAAGCAGCAATGATTCAGCAGATACCTAATTTGAGAAAAACACAAAGACGTGAAGTTCTTGACTATATGGAATTGATTGTTGATGAAAAACCTGCTGCTGACGCAAGGTATATTGCTTTCCTGAATGGGGTGTTGGATATAGTCACAGGTAACCTATTGCCTTTCAGCCCTGATCTGGTTGTTACAAATCAGATACCTTGGAACTATATGCCGGATGCATACAATGAACTTGCTGATAAAACACTGAACAAACTTTCATGCGGTGATCAGGTTATTAGGTCACTGTTGGAAGAATGCATTGGTTACTGTTTTTACAGAAGAAATGAACTAGGAAAAGCATTCATTCTGACTGGTGACAAATCAAACGGAAAAAGTACATTCCTTGATTGTGTCAAAGCAATCCTTGGTGAACAGAATGTTTCTGCACTTGATTTGAAGGAATTGGGTGACAGGTTCAGCACTTCAATGATGTTCGGAAAACTTGCGAATATCGGTGATGATATTGGTGATGATTTCCTGCAAGGTTCGCAGGTGTCAATATTTAAAAAGGTTGTCACAGGTAACCGTATAAAAGCAGAAAGAAAGGGTCAAGACCCGTTTGAGTTCAACCCGTACATTAAACTTTTGTTCAGTGCAAATGACATACCAAGAATGAAGGACAAGACCGGGGCTGTACTTAGAAGGTTAGTCATTATCCCATTTAATGCAAGATTTTCAAAGACGTTACCCAACGGTGAATCTGACCCTGACTATAACCCTTTCATAAAGTATGAACTGGTTGAACAAAGTTCACTTGAATATCTGATCAGGTTGGGAGTGGAAGGTTTGAAGCGTATTCTTGAAAATGACGAGTTCAGCAAGTCAGAAAAAGTTCAGCAGCAGTTGGATGAATATGAAGAAGAAAACAACCCAATCATTGCATTCATTTCAGATTGTGGTGTTGAAATGATTGAAAATGAACCAACTGCTGATGTGTACAAACGTTATCAAGTGTTTTGTGCAGAAAACAGTATGCAGCCGATGTCAAATATTGTATTCAGTAAGCAAATCAATAAACGATTAGGGTTCACGGTAATTCAAAGAAAAATAAACAAGAAAAATTGTAAAATATTTGTGAAGGGGTGAAAAAATATGATGGGCTATATTATCACAGGAATTTGTTTCTTTGCTATTGGCAGCATTGCAGGTGTCATTTGTGTTTCATTTTGTTGTGCAGGTAAATCACAGGATGATACCGAAACACCTATAGATGATTGCTATGGGTGTCTTGGTGCATCATTTGGTGATTGTGAACGTTGTCCAAAGAAAGGAACCAGTGAAGATGAAGAATAAACTTTTGAAGAAAATCTTAATAGCTGTTGTTGAATGTGTTTTCATTCTTGCTTGCTGCTTTGTGGTATTGGTGGTTTTCTGCATGTGGTTGTTTTCACATACGGGGGTGTAAAAACCGATGAAAAAATTACAAATTCTTGAGTTGTTTGGTGGAATTGGTTCACCAAGAATTGCACTTAGAAATATGGGTATTCCAGTAAAATCTATTGATTATGTAGAAATTGATGAAAAAGCAGTAAGGTCTTACAATGCAATGTTTGAAAAAGAATTAGAATATTGCTCACAGACAGTAGTTGGCTGGAATCTTCAACCTGATATTTTGATTCATGGTTCACCCTGCCAAGATTTTAGTATCGCAGGACATCAAGGAAAAGCAACGGCAGCAGAAGGGAGAATAAACAAAGGAAAGGGGGGCTGATGAAGGGTCAGGTACAAGATCATCTTTGATGTGGGAAACAATTCATATTATTGAACAGATGGGAGAATGGAAACCAACTGTTGTAATTTGGGAAAATGTAAAAAATGTATTATCCAAACACATGGTTCATAATTTCCATCGTTATCTGTCTTATATGAAGATGTTGGGATATTCAAACAGCTATCGTGTGTTAGATGCCCGTGATTATGGAATACCACAAGCAAGAAAAAGATGTTTTACTGTATCTGTTCTTGGAAATACACCTTTTGATTTTGACCTTATGCAGAAAACAAAGATGCGTGATATAAATGACTTCCTTGAAACTGGTGAAATTCCTGATTGCTATATGGTTACTCAACCAAGTGTGTATGATTCCATAGGTAAAAAAGGAATAAGACGTGCAACGGTCATAGAAAAATACGCAAATACCATTACCACAAGACAAGATAGAACACCTGCACAGGTGATTGATCTTGGCGGTGGAAAGTACAGATATTTGACAGAACTGGAATGTTGGCGGTTGATGGGATATTCGGATGATGATTATTTTGCTGCTGAATCCACTTGTAAAGTAGAACATGGAAAGATGAACAGGGTTCTATATCATCAAGCAGGTAATTCCATAGTAGTTCCTATATTTGAAGAAATGTTTAGAGTGATAATTAACAATGTACTGGAAAGGACTGATGTAAATGAGTTATAGAAACAGTGAAGGGTATGTTGACCCAACTGCCGGGGCTGCAATGGCAGCAACAACCAAAGAAGAACAGGACGTTGAAAAACTGAATCATAAGGTTATCCAATCATTCAGGCTGTTGGTTGACCTTGCCGGATTTGAAATAGTTGGAAGGGTAACATTGAAACACAAGAAATCCGGCAGGATATTCAAATAGTAGTGGTTGTAGTTATGGTTAAAGTAACCGTTGGTAGCTGTTTATAGTAACTGTTAAAACCCTTATAAAATAAGGCGGTAACGGTTGGTAACTGTTGATATTAAATTCTTTATAATTTTATTTATTAGAAAAAAAAATTACTAAAGTAAAAATATATAGAATATAGAGTTTAACAGTTACCGTTACCAATCGTTACCACCAGAAAAATAAAGGCTTTCAAGCTATTTTTTATGACGATTTAACAGTTACCGCAACGGTTACTAGCATAGAAAGTGAGGTTGTAAACGTGAGTAAAGAGAAAAAAGCATTGTCTGCACGTCAGTACCTTAGTCAGTTAGAAACTATTGACGAACAGATCAATCAGGATTTAGAACGGCTTGAACAAATGAAAGCTGATGCATACAGTACGGGCAGTATTGATTACAGTAGGGAACGTGTGCAGACTTCACCAGTAGGTGACAAATTATGTTCTGATGTTTCCCGGTATATTGCCTTTAATGAACAGATAAATGCAGAAATTGACCGTTTTGTTGATGCAAAAGAACAGATCATAAAGGAAATCAGGGGGCTGCATGACAAGAATTTCATTCCGGTGCTTTTCAAAATTTATGTTCAGTTCAAAACTGTCAAGGTTGCTTCACAGGAAATGAAAAAGTCATATTCCTATACCGTTGATTTGCATAAAAAGGCACTTGCAGCGTTTGAGGAAACATATAAAAACCTACATTATCTTACATAATAATATATTTTCGTATTATAAAATATTTGACAGAATTAGGTTCTGTGATTATAGTGTAAGCTGAAAAATAATTTGCAGGTCATTTATGACCTGCATTTTTTATATTTGCTTATTGTCTATCTGCTGCAAGGGTGCTTTATAGCCGGACGTGGTTGACCCGGTGAACCTCCTACCTTGCAGCAGTTTTTGTTATAAAAAAAAAAAACGATGAAAGGCGGTGTATCTGATGGCAAAAAGGCAGTTAAGCGAACAAAGACAGCGTTTTGTTGATGAATACCTGATTGATCTGAATGGTACACAGGCAGCTATCAGGGCAGGTTATTCGGTAAAAACAGCACAAGAACAGGCATCACGTTTGTTATCAAATGTTATGGTTCAACAGGCTATTGCTAAACGCATGGCTGAACGGTCAAAACGAACTGGAATTAACCAAGACAGGGTTGTTTTAGAACTTGCAAAGATTGCTTTTGTGAAAATGACAGACATTGTTGATGATCATGGAAGAATCAAAGGAACTGCAACTGATGATGATTTGGCTTGCATCGAATCCATTAAGTACAAAGAAAGTGATAATGAATTTGGTGGAAGCGTTGAACGTGAAGTGAAAATTGGTTCAAAACTGAAAGCACTGGAATTGTTGGGTAAGCATTTGGGTATGTGGAATGACAAGGTTGACCTGAATATTACAACCCCCATTGTCATATCTGGTGAAGATGCCCTTGAAGATTAAGGTGGTGCTGCATGAGAAAACAGCAGCATATTTCTTCACAGCACGTTTTTGGGTACATGAAGTACATTCTGTACCCGGAAGATTACAAACCGAAAAAATCAAACGGTAAAAAAATCATAAGTCTGCCGGAAGTAGTTGGAAAAGGTTACGGCACTTTCTGGAAATGGAAAGGAAGATACAGAGCCGTAAAGGGTTCCCGTGCTTCCAAGAAATCAAAGACAACCGCATTGTGGTACATCACCAATATGATGAAATACCCTGATGCAAATACACTTGTTGTCAGAAAGACTTACAGAACCCTGAAAGATTCCTGTTTCACTGAATTGAAATGGGCTATTCACCGTTTGAGTGTTGATGCTTTTTGGGATATAAAGGAAAGCCCACTTGAAATGACCTATAAACCAACGGGTCAGAAAATTTATTTTCGTGGGCTTGACGATCCGCTGAAAGTAACATCAATCACCGTTGATCAGGGTGTATTGTGTTGGATGTGGATAGAAGAAGCATATGAAATCAGCAGTGAAGATGATTTTAATATGCTTGATGAATCTATCCGGGGTGCTATCCCGGAAGGTTCAGACCTGTTCAAACAGATCACCCTTACTTTCAACCCTTGGAATGAACACCATTGGTTGAAAAAACGATTCTTTGACAACCCGGATGATGAAACACTTGCAATGACCACCAACTATAAATGCAATGAATGGTTGGACAAGGCTGACTTGAAAGTGTTTGAAACAATGCGGAAACAGAACCCAAGGCGGTACAATGTTGCAGGTCTTGGTGATTGGGGTATTGTTGACGGGCTTGTCTATGAGAACTGGAAAGAAGAAGCGTTTACACTGGAACAGATCAGGCAGCAATACAAAATTGAATCTGCCTTTGGTCTGGACTTTGGCTATACAAATGACCCTTCTGCATTGTTTTGTGGGTTCATTGATGTTCATAATAAGAAAATCTTTGTTTGGGATGAAATGTATTCAGCAGGTCTTTCCAATGAAAAGATTTATCAGAATATCACTGAAATGGGGTATGCAAAAGAAAAAATTGTTGCTGATTCAGCAGAACCAAAATCTATTGACCAGTTGAAAGGGCTTGGTCTTAGGGTAAAGGGTGCTGAAAAGGGAAAAGACAGCATCAACGCAGGTGTTCAGTTTATTCAGGATTTTGAAATTATCATTCACCCAAGATGTGTGAACTTCCTGACAGAGATCAGCAACTATACTTGGGATAAGGACAAGTTTGGAAACAAACTGAACCGCCCTATTGATGATTTTAACCACTTGATGGACGCAATGCGGTATGCACTTGAAAAGTATATTGCAAAAGGTGGCAAGTGGATGGTTTAGAAAGGTGAACAATATGAATATTTTAGGAACAGAATACACTTTTGAGCATAACACACCCCTGCTGAATGATATGTGTGCTGATGGTATTTGTCAGAAGTACAATAAAAGAATAGTGGTTCGTGAAGTTGCTGATATGCTTGAAGATGATGATAATTTGGAAGCAAAAAAAATACGTTACAATGAAGTTTGCAGGCATGAAGTAATTCATGCTTTTTTAGGTGAAGCAGGACTTGAAAATTACAACAATGATGAAAACCTTGTTGTATTTCTTTCTGCAAACTTTCCAAAGATGGTAAAAATATTTGCAGAAAATGGATGGTTGGAATAGGAAGGTGAAACAATGCTGACAACAGAAGAAATCAAAATGTTCATTGATGAAGATAATGCATCAGCAAAAAAGCATTTTGCCCGTATCGGTGAACGCTATTTTGACGGTGATCACGATATTAAAAATTTAAGACTGTTTTATTACAATTCTGATGGTCAGCTTGTAGAAGATCATTCAAGGGCAAATGTACGAATACCACACCCATTTTTCAAAGAACTGACAGAGCAGGGAACACAATACACACTTTCAGGTGAAGCATTTGTTTTTTCAGATATTCCTGAACTGCAAAGCGAACTTGACGATAGGTTCAATTACAACGATGATTTCATTGATGAATTATCAGGTGTTGTGACGGACTGCCAGACAAAAGGTTTTGCATATATGTATGCAATGAAAGACAGCAACGATTGCATGAAATTCACTTGTGCAGATAGTATTGGTGTTGTAGAAGTAGAAGCCCGGTTTGCTGATGATAAAAAAGACCATGTGATTTACTGGTATATTGACCGAATTGATAAAGAAGGTCACAGAATCAAGAAAATCATGGATTGGGATGATGAACAGGTTTATTACTATGTTCAGGATGAAGAAGGGGAAATTGTAAAAGACCCAAATGAGAAAATCAACCCAAGACCGCACACCTTATATCAGGTGGAAGGTGATGAACACACCTATTATGAAAGTCTTGGTTTTGTTCCTTTCTTTCGTTTGGATAACAACAAAAAGCAGACTTCCAACCTAAAAGCGGTCAAGGATTTGATTGATGATTATGACCTGATGGCAAGCAGTCTTTCAAATAATCTGATTGACTTTGATCATCCATTGTATGCCGTGAAAGGGTTTGAAGGTGATAATCTGGATGAATTGCAGCAGAATCTGAAAACCAAAAAGATTGTTGGTGTTGGTTCAGAAGGTGGTATTGAAGTACATACTGTTGATGTTCCGTATGAAGCCAGAAAGGTGAAATTGGAACTGGATGAAAAGAACATTTACCGTTTTGGTATGGGTCTGAATCTGTCAGGTCTGAAAGATACATCTGCAACAACCAATATTGCAATAAAAGCAGCATACTCCCTTTTGGATTTACGTTGTAAGCATTTGGAACGTAACATCAAGCGGTTTTTGCGTAAAATTGTGAAGGTTGTCATTGATGAAATCAATCAGAAGAATGGAACAGATTATCAGATTGAGGATGTTTATTTTAAGTTCACTCATGAGGTTATGAGTAATGAACAGGAAAATGAACAGAATGAACTTACAGAAGCACAGCGAAAACAGGTAGAAATCAATATTCTTCTTGGTTTGGCAAATGTTCTTGATCAGGAAACCATCATTAGGGCAATCTGTGAAATCCTTGATATTGACTATGATGAAATTGCTGATAAGCTGCCGGAAAGTGAAACTGTTAAAACAGAACAAACTGTGAAACAGTTGAATGATATTGTTCCTGACGATAAAGGCGGTGAAAGTGTAGATGAATAAGGCACAAAAAGAAGTTCTACAGGTGCAACTTAATGATGAACAGAAAACCATCAAGAAGTTGCAGCGTATTTATGGACAAGCCCGGAAAGATTGCGAAAGCAAGATCAGGGAATTGTCTGCCAGAACAGACCTTGAAAATCTGCAAAGCATTATTTATCAGAAACAATATCAGGAAGCATTAAAAAAGCAGCTTGACGGGATTCTTGACAATCTGCACTCAGAAGAATTTACATCCGTTGCCGATTACCTTCAAAGATCATATGAGAACGGTTATATTGGTGTTATGTATGACCTACATAAACAGGGAATACCGGTCATTATGCCAATCAATCAGGAACAGGTTGTAAAAGCATTGCAGATTGACAGTAAACTTTCCAATAGTTTGTATGCCAGACTTGGTGAAGATGTCAGTTATTTGAAAAAGTCAATCCGGGCTGAATTATCAAGGGGTGTCGCAAATGGTTCAACGTGGAATGAAATGGCAAAACACATTGCCAATGGAATGAACAGCCCTTATAATAAAGCTATCAACAATGCAATCAGAATAGCAAGGACTGAAGGACATAGAATACAGCAAAGTTCAGCACTTCATGCACAGTTTGCTGCAAAAGAAAAAGGTGCAGATGTCTTGAAACAGTGGGACAGCACACTTGACAACAGGACAAGACCACACCACAGACAGTTGGACGGTCAGATCAGGGAACTGGAAGAAGATTTTGAAGTTGATGGTATGACCGCACCTGCCCCCGGTCACTTTGGCAGGGCATCGGAAGATTGTAATTGCCGGTGCTGTATTCTGCAACGTGCAAGATGGGCTTTAGATCAGGATGAACTGGACATCCTGAAAGAACGTGCTGCATATTTTGGATTTGATAAAAGTGCAGATTTTGCAGAGTTTAAACAGAAATATTTACATCTTCCTGATAATGCTGATACAATAGATGTGAAAAGTGGCAACTGGCAGGGAATAAATTTCACACAAAACTACAAAACCAAGAAGGAAGCAATTAAGGCTTTATCTGATAAATACGGTATTTCTTTTTCTGATTCAAGGAAATATCCAATTGATGAAACAATATTCTGTGATGTAGTCAGTTGGATGGATGCTTTTGAAAAGGAATATCCAAGTTTTGTGAAGATGAACCCTGCAAAACTACCCAAACTGGTTTGTAAAGCACCATCTTCGATGAAAAATGCAGTTGGTTATTTTCAGTATTATTATGATGGTACACCTGTAGAAATAGCATTGAATGGGGCATATCATTCAGACCTTAAAGCTTTTGCTGAATATGAAAAACACTGCATTGAAAGTAAATGGACTGTTGCTAATGCAACTACACGAAAAACTTTTGTTCATGAATATGGTCATTATGTTTCAAACAGTTTGTGTAAAATCAATAAACGTAGCTGGGAGCATGATTTTATTCAGGAATGTGTAGATGAATATAAGAAATCCCACCCTGAATATATAAGAACAACATATGTTGGTTTACAAAAAGATTGTGGTGAAGTCAGCCGGTATGGAATGACTTCTGAATCAGAATGTTTTGCAGAAACCTTTGCAGAATATTATGGTGGAGAAAATCCCCGTGAGTTTGCACAGATTTTTGGCAGAAAGTTAGATAAACTTTTGAAAGGAGTGAAGTAACAATGATGGGTGAACCAAAGTGTATTGCAGAAGGATATGCATACATTGATGATGAAACAGAAGAATGGTGTATTAAAGAAGATGCACCAAATTGGGCGAAAAAAGAATTTGAAGAATTTTTTAGATTGGTGAAATCTGAACCTGATGATAATAACGTTGTAACAAAGTATTAAGGCATTTGTGAGGAAATCTTCACAGGTGCTTTTTTCGTCCTTATATGACGATTATATGACGTTAGAAAGGGGGATAAAAGGAACATGAAACGCAAATTTGCAAAGAAAGGTTAAGGTGATCCTGTTTATCTCCCAACTATGGGTTAAATAGTATTTTGGCATCCGGCAAGGATGCTTTTTTATTGTCCGAAAAAGGCTTATGACGTTTAAACTGCTGCTGAAATACCCCTTGTCATGGGAGAAAAACTGACATGATGGAACACGCAGTTCCAGAAAGAAAGGATGAAAAACATGAAATTGGAAGAACTGTTAAAGGATTCACCTGATGTATTGAAAGCGGTTATGGACGCAATCGCAAAGGTCAATGAAGGGGAAGCTGACAAACTGAAACACGTTCGTTTTGCTGACCTGTCAGAAGGTGGGTATGTGTCAAAGGACAAATACACCAGCCTTGAAACTGATCTGTCTGGAAAAACTTCTGAACTGGAAAAGGCAAACAGTTTGATTGAAGAATTGAAGAAGTCAACCGGGAAAGATGAAGGTTTGCAGCAGAAGATCACTGACTATGAAGCAGAGATTGAAAAGCTGAAAAAAGAAAATGAAACCCTTAAAACTGATAACGCACTGAAATTTGCACTTGCAGCAGCAGGGGCGGTTGATGTTGATTATCTGGTTTTCAAAGCAAAGGAAAAGGGTGAAATCAAACTTGGTGATGATGGAAAGATCAAGGGTGAAGCTGATCTTATTTCAGGTCTGAAAACACAGCTTCCTTCCATGTTTGGAGCATCCAATGGCAATCAGCAGCAGAACAACACCCGAAAGGTGTTTGAAAACAACCTTCCGGGTGGTGACAACAATAAGACGGTCACCAAAGAACAGTTCCTTGCTATGGGTTATGCTGAACGTTTGAAAATCAAACAGGAAAACCCTGAACTGTTTAAACAGTTGAATACACACTAATTTTTATGAAAGGTAAAGGTGAATAAATAATGCCGAGAACAGGTAATTTTGGTGGATTTGAATTTGATGAAGAAGTTTTTGCCGGGATGATGCAGGAAGCAGACTATTGGTCAACCCCTGTTATTGCATCCGGCATTGTGCAGAACGATCAGTCTATCATGGACTTGATTGGTGAAAAGGGAAACGTGGCAACTATCCCTATCTATAAGCCACTGGACGCAAATGAGGACGGTATGGCACCGCTGAACAACGATGGTCTTACTGACAATACTCCGGCAGAGATCAGCGGTGATAAGCAGACCTGTATGCTGATTCAGAGAATGAAAGCATTCAAAGCAAAAGACTTTACAAAGGAACTGACAGGTGCTGACCCTATGACCCATATCAGAAATAAGATTGCCGGATATTACAATCAGGTATGGGAAAATGAAATGATGAACATTGCAAACGCTGTTCTTTCCGTTGCTGCACTTTCCAGTCATGTTCTTGATCTTGCAGCAGACAGCAAAGCCATTGATGAAGGTTCAATTTATGACGTTGAACAGGCTGCCCTTGGTGATATGGCAGGTGGTCTTGGTTTGCTTGTAATGCATTCCATGATTTTCAAGGAATACAAGAAAAAAGAAATGGTTGACTATGATAAGTATGTTGTAGAAGGTGTGATTAAGAAAGAAATCACGCTGCCGACAATCGCAGGTAAGCACGTACTTGTTACTGATCGTTTCACCCTGTCTGACGGAACATACAGCACCTATCTGTTTGGTGAAGGTGCTTTTCTTTCGTGTGAAAAGAAAAACTACAAAAACCAGTATACAACTAACTATGACCCGGAAACTTCCGCAGGTGTTGAAAAATTCTACACCAAGCAGGGTAAGGTTCTGCATCCGAATGGTCTTTCCCTTGCAGTTGATAATATTGCAAAGGAATCCCCTACTTTTGCAGAACTTGGTAATAAGGCAAACTACAGCCTGAAATTCAACCCGAAGAATGTTAAGATGGGTCTTATCAAGTCCAAGGTTGGTACAGCAGTTGTCTAAGAAAGGGTGATCTGATGATATTAGCAGTTGATGATGTAATGAAATTACCTGAATTTGCTGTGCAAAATGAAAAGGTGATTGAAGAAAAACTGAACGCTGCTGAACTTATGATCAGAGCATACACTAATAACAATTTTCAGAATCGGTTTGTTCGTTTTACCGCTGATAGTTTGGGTAATAGACTGCTTGGAACATCAGACTTTTTGAAAGTTGGTGATACAGTTCAGATTTCACAGTCAATGGTGAATGATGGACTGTATACCATTACTGAAATTGGTGATGATTTCATCAGAGTTAATCAGGAATTGTACAAAAGTACAAACCTGATCACTAAAGTGGAATATCCGGCTGATGTTCGTGCAGGTGTACTTGAATTACTCAAGTGGGACGTTAAGAACAGACCGAAAACCGGGGTCAAATCTGAAACGCTGTCAAGATACAGTGTGACTTACTTTGATCAGGACGCTAATAATCAAGTTATGGGCTATCCTGTTGCCTTACTTGGGTTCTTAAAGCCTTATATAAAGGCGAGATTCTAGTTATATGAGTGTTGGCGGTAACATTCAAGGATTGTTACAGGTAAAAAAAGAAAGCCTTAGAAATGCCATAGGTGAGCGTGAACACAAGTGGGTTGATTGTACATCAATCTTAGGTTGGTTGGATTTATCAACAGGTGATTCAAAGCACACAACTTTTTATGCCAAGGTTCAGGAAAGTACACACATTTTCTTGTGCGACTTTACCAATCTGAAAAACCTGTCAACTGATTGGGTTTGGAATCCATTCAGTTTTCTGACAGGTGTGGTCAGTAAGACGGATGAACAGGAAACCGTTGATGTGACAAGTGACAATGCAAGAATGATTGTGAATGGTGAAGTGTATGAAATCCTTCTGATTGATGACCCTATGAATATGCATGATCATTTAGAAATCTATTTAAGATTTATAGGGGGTCAGTAGTACGTCAGTTGAATTTACAGATAACACAGCAAAAATTAAAGCTGCATTATCGGAAGGGGTTATTGGATTCCTTCACGAAGCAGGTGGTGAAATACAGGCACAGACCCAAAGAAACAGCAGGGTTGATACCGGACAAACAAAGGGGTCTTACAAATATATGGTTGATGAAGGAAAAGATGAATCAACTGTTGCTGTAGGTTCAGACCTTGAAAATGCGATTTGGGAAGAATTTGGTACTGGTGAATATGCACTGCATGGTGATGGAAGAAAAGGCGGTTGGGTTTATAAGAGTAAGAAAGACGGTAAATTTTACCATACTTACGGAAAAACACCACGACAACCACTCACGAAAGCATTTCAGAGTGTAGCCCCAAAGATAAAGAAACAGCTTGTAAATGTCATTAAACAGAATTTAGGGGGTTAATTATGGTTGATATGCTTGGTTTTATTTCTGATCAGCTTGATCAACTTGGTATTCCCTATGAATTTGGTGAATGGACGGGTGAAATTAGCTATCCTTACTTTGTCGGTTCGTTCAATGAAACTGAACACAGATTAGAGGACGGATATACAGGCGGTGTGTTTACACTTGACGGTTGGTCAAGGGGGTCAAAATTACCGCTTGCAGAAATAAATGACAAATTAAAAAAAGCATTTGAAGATTTAAGGGCAGTTCAGGAAGGAACTGCTTTTTTTATTACCTATTGGAACGGTTTAATGATTCCAACAGGTGAAGAAGATCTTTTTAGAATTACGATAACACTTAACACAAATGAGTGGAAAGGAGCATAAAAGAATGGGCTTAAAAAAGCATGGTATTACATCTGAAACTATCAAGAATATGATCTTGGGTGCAGGTGTCATTTACAAAAATCTTAAGTATGAGAAACCAAGCAACGGTTGGACTGGTACACCACTCGGTGCAACTTCCGGGGGTCTTAAGTTCAACTATGAGGCACAGTGGCTTGATGTTGAGGTGGACGGTGCAACGGTGCTGATCAAAGGTGTCAGTAAACAGAAGGTTGGTGAATCTGCCACACTTGAAGGTCAGATGACAGAACTTACAGAAGATATTCTTGTAAGTGCATTACACCTTGTAAAATCCACTTCCGAAGATACAACCTATGTCAAATATGTATCTAAGGAAAACATCACAGAAGCAGATTATCTTGAAAATGTTGCATATGTTGGAACACTTTCAAGCGGTAAAAATGTAATCATTATTTTACCGAACGCACTCTGTACAGAAGCATTTGAACTGGAAACAAAGAACGCTGAACAGACAACATTTGCTGTCAAGTTTGAGTGTACAGCTGATCTTGAAAACGACAGCTTAAACAAGTTGGATATTGCTATTTACTATCCAAACGCTGTTGTGTAGGGGGGGGGTGTGAATTATGCGAGTTGTAGTAGTAAGAGAATATACAGACAAGTACACAGGTGAAGGTCATGTGATCGGTGAAAAACTGGATATGACAGAAGAAAGATTTGCAGAAATTCAGGACAAAGGAATGTTTGTGGTTGATATTTCTGATGAAGTAGTGCAGCAGGAAACACCTGCTGTATCTACTGAACAGGTAGAAGATCAGGAACAGGAAACAGCAAGTGAACAGACTGAACCTGTTGAACATGAAGAAACATCTGCACCAAAACAGGATAAACCTGCAAATGGCGGTAGAAGAAACAGATCGAAAAAAGAAAGTGAGGATAAATAATCATGACAGATTTCAGATTTAAGGATTTAACGGTTGATAACGCATTTGACTTTTGTGAGGTTCTTGCAGTTATCGGAGTAGAACAGGTTATTGGTGCATTTGACAAAGACGAGATTCAGCAGTTGCAGGAATCCGGTACAGATATGAAAGAAGTTGGTATTGTCATTGCTATGAAGGTGTGTGACATTCTGATCAAGAACATTTCAAAGGCAAGAAATGAAATCTGTAAGTTTTTTGCTAACTGTATGGAGTGGGACAACGGTACAGCGGTTACTGCTGATGATGTGAAGAAATTCAAGCTGAAACAGTTTGTTGTCATGGTGAAAGATTTTGCTAAGAAAGATGATCTTATGGATTTTTTCGAGGGTGTTGCCGAATTAGTGGGTACGGAACAGAACGATTCGATGAATGCTGCAACCGTAGATATGGTAACCCCTACAGCTATTTAGATAAAGCAATCAGCCGGGGGAAATTAGACGCTACTGTTAGAACAGTCCTGAAACAGGACAATGAAGATAAACAGTGGGACTTATACTGTGCAATCACAGCAAACCCACTTGCTGATGATGTTGGAAATTTTGAAGAATTTAAACAGCGGTTTATGAGTACAGCACCGAAAGTTGAAAAGACTGAACAAACTGAACCGACAATGAACAACGCACAGATTAAGTTACAGGTGGAAAAAGCAAATAAAATTCTGAATGGATTCGTGCCACCGTTGAAAGGGGGTGGCTAATCGTTGGATATTTTTTCGTTGGTCGGAAAAATAACGATCAATTACGCTGATGCGGTGAACAACATTGAAAAGGTTTCAAAGTCTGCAAAGGACACAGCTGAAACACTGGAAGATGTTGATAAAAAGGCAGATGGTGCAGGTGATTCAGTAGAAGATGCCGGACAAGCTGCCAAGAATGCAGACAGTGGATTTACAACATGGAAAGCCACGCTTGCGAATTTAGCATCTACAGCAATCACAAAAGTAATTTCAGGATGTACACAGTTAGCTGAAAAAATGGCAGATGTGACAAAATCAGCGGTTGGTCACTATGCTGAATATGAACAGTTGGTTGGTGGTGTTGAAACACTATTCAAAGACAGTTCCGGTAAACTGATTGATTATGCTGAAAAGGCATATAAGACAGCCGGGATGAGTTCAAATCAGTACATGAATACAGCAACGTCATTTGCTGCTTCACTGATTCAGGGTCTTGGCGGTGATACTGCAAAAGCGGTTGAACTGACCAACCTTGCTATCACTGATATGTCAGATAATGCTAACAAGATGGGTACTGACATAGGTTCTATACAGGACGCTTATCAGGGTTTTGCAAAGCAAAATTACACGATGTTGGATAACCTGAAACTTGGTTATGGTGGTACACAGTCTGAAATGATCAGATTGATAAATGATTCAGGTGTACTTGGTGAAAAGATTGAAAGTTTGGATAACGTAACGTTTGACCAAATGATTGAAGCTATTCACAAGATTCAGGATAACTTAGGTATAACCGGAACAACAGCACTTGAAGCGGGTACTACAATATCAGGTTCATGGAGTTCAGTACAGGCATTGTTTGAAAATATCCTTACAAAAGTAGGTTCAAAACTCGCACCTACTGTTATGGGATTTTTACAGCAGTTGTCAGACTGGATGGAAACAATAGACTGGGATGCGTTTGCAACGTCTGTCGGTGATGCCCTACAAAGGGTATTTGACTGGATTCAAAAAATTGATTTTACAACATTCTTTGAAAAAGGAATGGACGGTGTTGAAAACTTCCTTGAAAAACTAGGTGGTCTTATTGAAGATGTGCCTAAGATTATTCAAACGTTCAAGGATTGGTCACCGCTTATAGCCGGAGTTGCTGCCGGGTTCGTAACCTTAAAGGTTGCAATGGCAATATCATCATTGATTAGTGCCATAACAACAGCATGGACAGCATACAAAACAGCAAACGAAGGTGCTACTATTGCACAGTGGCTTTTCAATGCCGCATTAAATGCTAACCCTATAGTTCTTATAGTCACGCTTGTGGCAGGGCTTGTGGTTGCACTGATCACATTATGGAATACCAATGATGGATTCAGAGAAGCAGTCACAAATGCTTGGGAAAAAATAAAGGAAGTCTTTGGTACGGTTATTGACGCTATCAAAGGCTTTTTTAGTGGATTGGTGGAGAAAGTACAGACTGCATGGGAATCTGTAAAAGAAGCAGTAAGTACCGCCATTGAAGCAATCAAAGGATTCTTCACAGGTTTAGTTGATTCAATCAAACAGGCTTGGGAGAACATCAAAACGGCAATATCTGAAAAAATAGATGCCATAAAAGAAACAGTAACCAATGTATTTACTGCAATAGCTGATACTATAAGTGCAGTGTGGGAAACCATCAAGAATGCGGTGCAGGTTGCCATAATGTTTATTGGTGAAATCATCAGCGCTGCATTTCAGATCATCACAATGCCTTGGATGTTTATATGGGAAAACTGCAAGGAATATATCATTGCAGCTTGGGAGTTTATCAAGAACGCTGTATCAACAGCCCTTGATGCAATCTCAACCACCATCAGCAATATTTGGAATGCTATTGTTGGATTCCTGACCCCAATTTTGGAAGGTATTAAAAACACCTTTACAACGATTTGGGAAGCTATAAAAACAGCGGTATCAACCGCAATCAACAACATTCAGACGGTTATTACAACCGTATGGAATGCCATTGTTTCATTCCTTAAGCCAATACTGGAAGGTATCAAGAATACATTCACAACTGTATGGAATGCGATAAAATCAACCATTTCTACAGTGCTGAACGCAATTCAGACTACGATTACAAATATTTGGAATGCAATCAAAACGACTGTAACCAATGTAATCAATTCGATTAAGTCAGTAATCAGCAGTGTGTTCAATGCAATTAAGTCTACTATTTCAAGTATACTGAACAGCATTAAATCAACCTTTACAAGTGTTTGGAACAGTATCAAGTCAACGGTATCTAATGTGATCAACGGTGTGAAGTCCACTATTTCAAGTGGTCTGAATGCTGCAAAATCCACAGTATCAAATGTACTCGGTGCAATTAAGGAAAAGTTCAGCAGCATCTTTGAAGGTGCAAAGAACATTGTAAGTAACGCTATAAACAGAATTAAGAGTTTCTTCAATTTTTCGTGGTCATTGCCACATTTGAAATTACCACATATTTCAATCAGTGGTTCTTTCAGCTTGGCACCGCCAAGTGTACCGCACTTTGGTATTGACTGGTATAAGAAAGCAATGGATGATGGTATGATCATGAATCAGCCGACTATTTTCGGTTACAACGCTAAGTCAAATCAGTTCTTGGCAGGTGGTGAAGCCGGAAGTGAAACGGTTGTCGGAACACAAAGCCTTATGGATATGATCAGGGTAGCGGTTAATGAGGAAAACGCTTCATTACTGGAAAAACTTGACCGGATTCTTACAATCCTTGAAAGTTATATGCCTTTCATTCCACAGCTTGCGAACCTGAAACTGGTAACAGATACAGGAGTGCTTGCAGGTGAACTTGCCCCGGCAATGGATGAAGAACTTGGTAAGATTTTTGATAAGGAAGGGAGAAGATAAGCCTTGATTCAGGGTGTTACATTTGGAATTAAACACAGTTATGAAGATTTTGGGCTTATCCTTTCTTCAAAAGAAATCGGATTGCCTACACCTAAAACAGAATCAGTCAGTGTAATTGGTCGCAATGGTGACCTTGATCTGACTGATGCGTTGGGTGATGATGTGAAGTTTGAAAACAGGAAGTTATCATTTACTTTTTCCCTGTTAAATGGTGCAAGAGATTGGACTGCAACACTTTCCAATCTTTCCAACTATCTGCATGGTAAGAAGATGCGTATTGTTATGGACGCTGATAAAACTTTTTATTACTGGGGACGGTGTACAATCAATAAATTCAAAACAGATCGTACACTTGCCATTATCACAGTTGATTGTGATGTTGAACCGTACAAGATTGAAACAAATTCAGCAAGTGAACCGTGGCTGTGGGATGTATTCAGTTTTGTCAATGGTATTATCCATGTAAATGAAGTGAAAGTAAGCGGAAGTAAAAAAGTAAATCTGATTAATCGTGTCAAGATTGTATCACCGACATTTACCTGTTCAACAGCTATGAAGGTGACACACGAAGGTAATACTTATAGCTTACCTGCCGGGGAAACAACAGTTTATGACATTCGTTTACAGGAAGGTGATAACTATGTGACATTTACCGGAAACGGTACAGTCAAGATCAGTTACAGAGGGGGTTCATTGTAATGTACAGAGTATTATGTGATGGACTGCCTATTTATGATTTACGTGATGAAAACCTCGTTTTGATTGACCCTAAACTTGATTTAGAGGTCAACAAAGCAGGGTCTTTTAGTTTTAAGATGCCACCACAGCACCCACAATATGAATTACCACAAAAAATGCTGTCATGCATTCAGGTATTTCAGGATGAAGAAGAAGTGTTTAATGGCAGAATTACAGAATGCAAAATTGATTTTTATAACCGTAAACATTTTACTTGTGAGGGTCAGCTTGCATATCTGAATGACAGTATACAAAGACCTGCTGAATATCATGATATGACAGTCAGGGGTTATTTAGAATCATTGATTACATCACACAATGAGCAGGTAAAAAAAGATAGACAGTTCAAGGTTGGTATTGTCACGGTAACAGATAATAATGATTCATTGTACAGGTACACGAATTACAACAGTACCATGAAAGAAATCAAGGAAGATTTGGTTGACGATCTTGGTGGTTATTTACGTGTAAGGAATGTCAATGGAACAGCTTATTTGGACTATATAAGTGATTATGACAATGTAAGTACACAAAGTATTGAGTTTGGTGAAAATCTACTTGATTTCAGCAGAAATACAGATGTGTCAGATATTGCAACAGTATTTATTCCGCTTGGTGCAAAACTGGAAGAAAGTCCAATAGCTGCACTTGAACAGCGGTTGACTATTGAAAGTGTAAATAATGGGTCTGATTCACTTGTGAATTTGGACGCTGTAAAGAAATTTGGTTATATAACCAAAACTATTACTTGGGATGAAGTTACAACACCAAAAATGTTGTTATATAAAGCAAATAAGTACATTGCTGATTATCAGTGGGATAGTATGACACTGGAAGTAAACGCTGTTGATATGCATTGGACTGATGCAGATATAGAACAGTTTAAACTTGGTGATAAGATCAAGGTACATTCTTCACTGCATGGACTTGATCGGTATTTCCCATTGTCGAAAATGTCAATACAGCTTAATAATCTATCTCGCAGTAAATTCACACTTGGTACAGTAGTTAATACAAAACTTACTGCAAAATCACAGACTATTTCAAATACTGCATCAAAGGCAGTTGAAACGATACCTGTACCGTCTGCAATAGTAAAACAGGCGGTTGATCAGGCAGCAGCACTGATTACAGCAGCAACACACGGTCATGTGGTTACTACAGCTAACGAACAGTTAATCATGGACACTAACGATGTGAATACAGCCCGGAAAGTGTGGCGGTGGAATCTGAACGGTCTTGGTTATTCATCAACCGGGTACAACGGAACGTATAAGACAGCTATCACAATGGATGGTCAAATTGTAGGTGAACGGTTGGTTGGTGGTTCGGTGTCTGCTGAAAAACTTGATATTAATTACAGGAATCAGGTTATAAAAGAAATAGCAGATGCAGAAGAATCAGCAAGATCAGATGCGGAAAATTACACTGACGGTGAGTTGAAAAAGTACTATACCAAAAGCGAAGTTGAAACCAGTATTAAAACATTGGAAGATTCTGTTTTGTTGTCTGCAAAAGAAACCGCTGAACAGTATGTTGACGGCAAACTGAAAAACTATTCAACGTCAGCACAGATCAATGTCAAGACAGATTCAATAGAAACAGAAGTAAGGAAAAAAGTTGGAAAATCTGAAATTGTAAGTATTATAAATCAAAGTGCTGAAGAAATTAAGATTGCAGCAAATAAAATATCACTTGAAGGCATTGTAACCGTAAACGATAGATTCAAAGTACTTTCAGATGGTTCTATAGAATGTACAAATGGAAAGTTTACAGGAACTATAACAGGTTCTAAGATAACAGGTTCAACTATAAATATCACTGATTCAAAAGGGTGTACCATTGACTTGGATGCATCCGGGCTTAGAATTAATGCAAATAAGTATACCGATATTTTCGGGCATCAGGGTGGGAAACTTGTTATTGGTACAACAGCATCTATTCTTGAACCTATGTTTTCACCAATTTGTTTTTATCCGGCTTCTGGTGGTGTATGGAATATGCCACTTGCGGATGGGTGTAACAAATTCAGATTTGTGTGGAACGTTATGTCATCAAGTTACGTAGAAATTCAAACACTATACGGTGCATTTGGATTAACAGCATGGTCATCTGATAAAAAATTAAAGAAAAATATTGTTAACTCTGAAATCAGCGGAGTTGATGAAATTATGAAGATACCACATTATGCGTATGATTGGATTGATAAAGATTATCATGTAAATTGTGGATACGTTGCACAAGACATGGAAAATGTTAATAAGAGTTTTGTGTTAAAGATTCCGCAGAAGGACGAAAAAGGTAAATTTTTGGGATATAATTATCAGATTGATGAAACAAATATTATACCTGTCATTACAAAGTCAATTCAAGAATTAGTAACACGTGTTATAGAATTGGAGAAAAAATATGAACAATAGCGAAATGGGACAGTCACTTGCTGTCATGATTGAAAGTGCAAGAATTAAAATGACGAATGCAATAAATCAGGTAATTCATGAAACGTCTTTACCTGCATACCTTATTGATGGAATTTTAACTGGTATCATTTCTAACGTTCGTAATCAAAAGAATGCAGAAATGTTAGAAGAAATGATGACCGTTCAGAATGAATTAAAAAATAAAATAAATCTCACAGAACAAGAAAAGAAAGAAGGTGCTGAATAATGGCAAACATACAGCCTTATATTGATCAGATTTTAAATGCAGTATATGGTGAAGAGGTAAGATCGTCTATTGTCAATGCACTTGAAAAAGTAAATGATGATAATAACTCTTACGCTGATCTGAAAAAAGAAGTAATTGCTGCAAAGGATGCAGTTGATAAAGATGTTGATGCAGTACAGCAGAAACTTAATGCTGCAAGTACTGCATTAACTAATTTGCAAAATGCTACAAGTGCAGCTAATACAGCGAAAACCAATTTGCAGAACGCTACGAATACAGCCAACACAGCAAAGGCAAATCTGACAAATGCAACTAGTACAGCCAATACGACAAAAAGTAATGTTGAAGCAGCAACCAATGCTGCAAATACAGCAATCAGTAATGCAGGTGTAGCAAAGACAAATCTTGAAAAGGTAATTACAAGTGCGACAACCGCACAGAGTAATTTACAGGGTGTGATTGATAATGCAAATCAGATTAAGGGTCAGTTGGATAGTTCCAATGCTACAGCAGTAACATCAAAGAAAAATCTTGATTCTGCAATTTCTGATGCAAGTACAGCAAAAAGTCAGCTTCAGGAAGTAATTAACAGTGCCGATTCAATAAAAAAGGCATTATCTGATGTAATTTTGACAGCAAATACAGCAAAGTCAAATCTTGACACATCTGTAAATACAGCTAATGGTGTATTACAGTCATTGAGTGCAGAAAATGCAAGTGCAGCAAGTAACATTGATGAATTGAAAAGTGAAAACTTCAACAGTCAAGAAATTCTTTCAGGTGTGGCAGATATTCGTGCCTACTTGGGTATCACTGCTGATGATATTGTTGGTATTCAGGTCGATTACAAAAATAAAACATTCAAAAGACTTGCCGGAGCAGCCAACATTTCAAAAGGTTCTGATTTTGACAAGTTCACAATGTTTGGTGGTCGTAAACGCTGTAATGTGGCTGATGGTGGCTCTATAGTAGCATGGTACGGTGATGCAGATTACAAAGAAGATGGTTCAATGGGTCAGGTAATGGTATATCAGCCAAAGTTCTATTATTTGGTGTGTCCTGTAGAGTATGACCCTATTGATACAGGTATTGGTTACCACTTAAGAAAGGCAAACTATTATGTGTCAGAAAAGCCACGTGCAGGTTTCAGGCTTCACCCTGCATTCTATGATGCAAATGGAAATGAAATTGATTATTTCTTAACTTCTGCATATGAAGGTAGTATTTGGGATGCTGACGGTGGTGAAGATGGGCTTGGTGCTTTCCTGATGAATGATGAACAGGTCATGACCGTAACAACAGACAAGTTCTGTTCGATTGCAGGTGTAAAACCTGCATCCGGCTTAACTCAAAATCTGACAAGACCAAATATTGAACAGATGGCAAAGAACCGTGGTGACGGTTGGCATGGTGATCTGATCAAACAGGTTTCTGCTGAACAGATGCTTATGATCATTGAAATGGGTATGATGAACTTGCAGACAGCTATTGCACAAGGCATTGTTTCTATTTCTGATAACGGTGCATACAACTGTTCTTCACTTACTGGAAGTACAGCAAGCATTGGAAACGGTACAGGCAGGGCAACGGAAACCATCAATGAAAAAGGCGGTGCAACTACTACTGAAACAGCAGATGGAAAAACAGCCGTTTGTTGGAGAGGTAAAGAAAATTTCTGGGGTAACATCTGGAAATTTGTCTATGGTATCAATATTTGGGGTAATGGTTCGATGGGTGGCGGTCAGCCATACATTTGCAATGATTTCAATTTTGCTGAATCAAGAAACAGTGAAAACTATGAAGCTGCCGGGTTTACAGTAGCAAATGCAGGTGGTTATATTTCAGCAATGGGATATTCCACAACCTGTGACTGGTTATTCATTGCATCTGAATGTTTGGGAAACAGTTCACTGCCTGTTGGTGACTATACTTGGTTGACTGCAAACCTGAATAGTTACCGTATCGCTCATTTGGGCGGTAGCTGGAATGGTGGCGGTATTGCGGGTGCTTTCTGTTGGGGTCTGGATGGCGGTGTTGGGGGTCGTGTTCGGAGTATCGGGGGTCGCTTGGTATATATCCCAACAAAAGACAGTGCTGTTTACAATGCTGCTATTGCTTCATGGAAGGAACAA
>PPYF01157962.1_pt1 | contig 31309 bp, 25 predicted proteins | sample 1559871 | NCBI WGS metagenome assembly PPYF01 (sample SAMN08240021, study PRJNA423297) | Human gut metagenome, whole genome shotgun sequencing project.
TAGAAAGGTGGTGAAGCTGTTATACCATGTAAGGAGGTAGTCATGGTTGACAGCTTCATTTTTATATTAAAGCATACGGGAGAAACTGCCACTGGCAAGCCCTGTGGATTTTATTTGAAGCGAAGAAAGGAAAAATTATGTCAGAATTAAGATTTGAATGGAAAAATATGCTTGCAGCAGATTTGGGAGAAGAGTCATGTGTACCAGATCTTCTTGGAGAACGGATTCTGCAGAATTCGTTAAAGTTCTATTTGGATGAAACAGATGAAATTTATGAAGGATATGGGAAAGTAGCGGATTCTTATCCATACCGTCAGAGAAATAATTACAAAAGGCAATTGAAAGAAAAGCAAATTCGTACGGCAGTATTGGAAAATAATCAGCTCAAGGCAGTATTTCTTCCAGATTATGGTGGAAGATTATGGGAACTTTGGGATAAAAATGAAAACAGGAATCTGCTTTATACGAATGACGTATTACAGTTCAGTAACCTGGCGGTACGAAATGCCTGGTTTTCGGGAGGCGTGGAATGGAATCTTGGCATTATAGGACATCAGCCGTATACGACAGAACCATTATATGTTGCAGAGACACATACCGATGAAGGAGAACCGGTACTGAGAATGTATGAGTATGAAAGAATCAGAGGGGTAACATGGCAGATGGATTTTTGGCTGGATGATGATTCTTCATATTTGAAATGTAGAATGAGAATAGTGAATGAAAGTACGGAAGTGATTCCGATGTATTGGTGGAGCAATATGGCGGTTCCGGAGTATGAACAGGGACATATAACAGTTCCTGCATCAGAAGCATATGCTGGAACAGGTGTTGAATGTCGTAAAGTATCTTTGCCAGAAGTGGATGGTGTGGATGTTTCGGATTATCAGAAAATTCCACGGAGTATTGATTATTTCTTTAATATCCCGGAAAACGAGCCGAAATATATTGTAAATGTAGATAAAAACGGAAAAGGGCTTTTACAGTTTTCGACAGGAAGACTGAAAGGAAGAAAACTGTTTTCATGGGGAAGTAATGCAGCATCTGATCACTGGCAGGAGTTTTTGACAAAAGATGCAGGGCGCTATGTAGAAATCCAGGCGGGACTTGGAAAGACACAGTATGGATGTATTCCGATGGCACCACACACTGCGTGGGAATGGATGGAATGTTACGGACCGGCATATTCAGAAGAACTGACTGCAGAGATATATGATAAATCATTTGAAGAAAGAAAAAGATACATAACAGACTATCTGCAAAAAACTCAGCTGATCGGGAAACTGGAAGAAGAATTGAAGAAAACAAAAAAGATGGCATTAACAGAGGCAGAACTGATTACTCCGGGAAGTGGTTATGGTGCATTTCGCAAAGAGTACGAAAGAACGGGTCATTTGAAATTTGTAAAGAAAACGGAAAGTATGGAAAAGTGGGAACATTTTTTTGAGACAGGAGAGCTTCATTGTCCGAACCCAGATACAGAACCGGATGCATTCTGGAATGGAGAAGAATTTCTGGCTTATCTGAAAAAGACGACGCTGAAACCACTAGCACCGAATTATGAAAACTGGTATGCATATTATCATCTTGGAATTCTTGAATTCCGAAAAGGAAATGATAAAATTGCAAAAGAAATGTATGAGACATCGTTGAAACTTCGGGAGAACGCATGGGCACTGCATGGACTGGCATGTTTAAGTATTCATGAAGGAAATAAAAATCTTGCGGCATTGTATGCACAAAGAGGAATGGAACTTAAGAGACACGGTCTGTCATATCAGAAAGAAGGACTTAAAATTCTGAGTCAATGCGAAGCATATAGAGCAATTTTACAGCAGTATGCTGTTATGGATGAAGATATGAAATCCATCGGGCGGGTGCAATATTATTATGCACTGGGGCTTGTGAAGACAGGAAGGCTTGAAGAAGCGGATAAATTGCTGAACAGTGAAGAAGGAATTGTGGTTGATGATGTAAGAGAAGGAGAAGACAGTATCCAGGATCTCTGGGAGATCCTGAATCATGAATTGTATGGAGGAAAGCAGATACTTCCTTTCCGCTATGAATTTCATGCAAATTAAATAACAGTCATAGAAGACGATTAGTTTGTGTTTCCTTCTGCTATTGCTTTGACAGAAGAAGCGTATTCAGAAGGTGTCATTCCGACAATTTTTTTGAATTGCCTGGAAAAATAATGAATAGAGGTGTAACCAAGATGTGCAGAAATCTGTGTAAAATTCATGTGATTGGTTCGGATCAGTTCTTTGGCAACTTCGATTTTCAATATTGAAAAATATTCGATAATACCCCGATTGCATTGTTCCTTGAATAATTTCTGTAATTGGGAACGACCAATTAGATTGTCTTTGCAAATCAAGTCAATAGTTACATGTGATGTTATGTGCCGGTTGAGATAATCAATGATTTTATTGAATGTTTCAGTGTCATTATTTGTTTTTGTAGCTTTCGGAAGCTTTGCTTCTGAAAGCTTTTTGTGTTGCAGGAAAGATTGAGAGTAACATCGGATTAAATGAATCAAAAAATGTTCCAAATATAATCGAATCATTTGTTGTGAACCAAAAATGTTTGTGTCTTTTAAAGGCATATTTTGAAGATAAGGATCGTCTAGACGACAGTTAAAACAACGTTTTGCTTCGATGATAATATTGGCGAGCAATGTTTGTGCAGTTTCATCAATTTTCATACGACGATTGTTGAAAAAATTCATTGCCTTGTCATTGCACTCAAAAGATATAACAATAAGATTGGGTGCAATCGTGCCTGTTGCCCGGACACTGTGAAATTCATTGGGTTTATGAAAGAAAAGTTCCCCTTTGTGTAGTACTGTATAAGATTTATTGTGAGTTATACCGGCTTCGCCTTTATCAATATATACAAATTCCCAAAAATTATGAGCTTCACCAGAGAATTTAAAGTTATTCATATATTCAAAATAATGAATACTGAATATCTTTCCGACAGTAATAGAATTATGTAACTTAACACCAGAATATTCCATGATAGAGTGCCCCCTTTTTTATCCCACATCATACAGCACAGAAAAATAAAAAGCAAAGGGAATATGGTTAAAAAGAGAATTTTTTATAGAATATTGGACGATTCTACAATTTCAATGGATAAAAGTATAATACAATTTTAAAAGACATGGTTTATAATACAGTTTAAATAAAAGGAGAAAGAGGTGAGATCAGAAGTTATGAAACGTAAAAATTTATGGCAGACATATAGCGAGGCACAGCTGGAGAAGTTGGAAAAAACCAATGCGTTATATCGTGTATGTCTAGATGAAGGAAAAACAGAACGGGAGTGCGTACAGAAGACCATTGAACTTGCCAGAGCTCAGGGATACGAAGATATGAAACAGTTGATCAAGGCAGGAAAGAAGATTCGCACCGGAGATAAAGTATATATGGATTATATGGGGAAAGCCATTGTACTTTTTCATGCAGGAACTGCGCCGGTTGAAGAGGGGATGAATATTCTTGGGGCACATATTGATTCACCGAGAATTGATGTCAAACAGAACCCGTTATACGAGAATGAAGGACTGGCTTTTCTGGATACGCATTATTACGGTGGCGTTAAAAAATACCAGTGGCTTTCGATTCCGCTTGCGCTTCATGGTGTAGTGATTAAGAAAGATGGGGAAAAAGTAGAGATCTGTGTGGGGGAAAAAGAGACAGACCCGGTGCTTGTGATCAATGATCTTCTTCCGCATCTGGGAGCAAAGCAGAGAGAAAAGCTGGCAAAAGATTTCATCGATGGGGAACAGATGGATCTTTTGATCGGCAACCGTCCGGAGGACGGAGAAGAGGATGCGGTGACACGGAGAATCAGGAATCTTCTGAAAGAAAAATATGATATCGAAGAGGAAGATTTCCTCTCGGCAGAATTAGAGATTGTGCCGGCAGGAAGAGCCAGAGAGTGTGGACTGGATAACAGTATGATTCTGGCATATGGACAGGATGACAGAGTGTGTGCATTCACTTCGTTGTTTGCAATACTGGAAGCAGAAGAGGTTACGAGAACTGCCTGCTGTCTGTTGGTTGACAAGGAAGAGATTGGAAGTACGGGTGCGAGTGGTATGACATCCAGGTTTTTCGAAAATGCAGTTGCGGAATACATTCTTTTGAATGAAGGGATTGAATATAATGACATTGTTCTCAGAAGGACGCTGGCAAATTCCAAGATGCTCTCATCTGATGTAAGTGCGGGATTTGATCCGATGTATGAGGATGTATATGAGAAAAAGAATGCGGCCTTTCTTGCATGTGGACCGGTATTTAACAAGTATACAGGTTCGGGAGGAAAGAGCGGTTCCAATGATGCCAATCCGGAATACGTGGCTCAGTTAAGAAAGATCATGGAAAATGCAAAGGTGCATTTCCAGACAGCAGAACTTGGTCGTGTTGATGTAGGCGGCGGAGGAACGATCGCTTATCTGATGAGTGTGTACGGCATGGAAGTTATCGATAGCGGTGTGGCAGTCCTTGGAATGCATGCACCGTGGGAGACGACGAGCAAGGCAGACATATATGAAGCAGTAAGATGCTATGAAGCATTTTTAAAGGCAGAGTTTTAGACAAGAGACTGAAAATAAAAATGAAATAATAAAAAATGGCACAATGGGGTGTGATGAATAAGCCTTGTTGCGCCATTTTTTTATGAGTGATTATAGATCGCGGTTTCGCTCTCCTGCCTCGTAGACAGCATCGGTAATTCCTTTTATGGAAGATGCATAAGCGGAAGGTGACATGCCGGTTGCAAGACGGAACTGCTTGGAAAAATATGGCAGTGAGCTGTAAGAAAGAAAATAAGCAATCTCGGTAAGGTTCATAGAACCGTCACGGATAATGTCCTTGGCACGCTGAATCTTCATTTGGTTGAAATAGTCGATCACACCACAGTTTAGTTGTTCGTGAAACAGTAACTGAACGGCAGAACGGGACATAGAGAATTCATTGCAGATGTCTTTTACCGTCAGCTTTTCGCAGATGTGATATTCGAGGTATTTCAGAATTTCGCTGAGGCGTTCCTGCCCTGCAGATTCTTTCTCGGGAGAAGACTTATGCTGTATAGAGGCGCCACTCTCTTCCTGATGTTCACGGATCAGGGTGATCAGAAACATCTCAAGATAAAGGAGAATCATCTGCTGGGAGCCAAAAGGTGCATGTTCCTTTAACTGTACCTGTTCGACCGAAGGAATGTGCATAGGCGTTGCAAGCGTATGCCGGCCTTCCGTGATGATTCTGGAGATCATGGCCCGTTCTTCCATACTGAGTGTAAAGCTTTTATTTACGAAGAAAGACATGGCCTGCGAACTGGAAGTGAAAGACATGACGACCAGATTGGGTGAATCTTTCCCGATGGACTTAATGGCATGGAATTCATTTGGCTGGTGAAAGATAATGTCACCGGTATAAAGAGTTGTCCAGGTATCATCGGCACGGACTGCAACGGTTCCTTTGTCGACATAAAGAAATTCCCAGAAATTATGCGACTCGCCTTTGAATTCGAAATTTTTCATATATTCAAAATAGTGCAGTGTGATGATCGCATCAATGTCGATGGAATGCTGCAATGTGGTTTTTACATAAGTCATAAGCGTCCCTCCTGGCTTATATTATAACAACTTGTGGATGATATGACAATAAGCATGGACAATATGTCAAGCAATCTTGTGCAGAATACAATATAATGAACGAAAAGGAATAAGAAAATTAGCGAATTTGCCAATGAAAGGTGGTTCATATGTTGGAGGTAAAGACTAACACAATACAACTTAGAATGGATGATAATAATCTAAAGTTTTCGTTCGGGAAAGGGGATACCGAATGGAACTGGACAAGTGAGTACCGTCCGAAAATGGAATGCAAAGAAGGAACCGTTTATTTTGACGAAGCACTGGAAATCCATCACGAACTGGTACAGAACGGAATCGGAAAGGGAATCCGTAGTTCATTTGCCGGATTTGAGATAGAAGGAAAAAAAGTTCCATATGCATTTGAAACTTATGCATGGATTGAAGAATGTACAGAAGACATTTTCTTTGAATGGATTCCGATTTGTGAGGAAGGGCTTGCGGTGGAAAAATTGTTCTGGCCGGGAGAACTGGAATTGGAAGAAAAGAGAAAAGACTGGTATACGCTCCTGAATATGCAGCAGGGGGTGATGATTCCGAATGACTGGGAGACAGAACTAAAGGATATCCCGTTTGATGGATTCTTTGAGACAGCCGGAGGATATATGCCTTGGTTCGCACAGTTTAAAGGTGGAAATGGATACATTGCGATCTGTACTACACCATGGAATGCAGGATATCAGGCGGAGCATCCTCAGAACGGACCATACACACATGTCAGTGTGAGATTTGAGCCAAGTCTCGGAAGGATGGATTACAGAAGAATTGTACGATATACATTGATCGAAGATGGTGACTATAACGATGCATGTAAGATCTACCGGCAATATGTAAAAGAACAGGGCAATTTATGTACGCTGAATGAAAAGGCAGCAAGAGTCCCTTCGGTTAATGATCTGATCGGATGCAGTTTTATACATAAAGGGATTAAGACATTTGTCCAGCCGGAATCAGACTTTTTTGATCCGGAAAATCCGGAAAAGAATAATAACCTGACATCATTTGCGGTCAGAACCAGAGAAATGAAAGAACTTCACGAACTGGGAGCCGGTAAACTATATCTTCATCTGGATGGATGGGCAGAACCTGGATACGATAATAATCACCCGGATTATACACCGGCTTGTGAAGAAGCAGGTGGATGGAAGGCAATGAAAGAATTGTCGGATACTATGAAAGAACAGGGGGATCTGTTCGGGATCCATGATCAGTACCGTGATTATTACTTTTCGGCAGAAAGTTTTGACGAAGACTATGCCTGCAGACTGCCGGACGGAACAATTCCGACACATAAGAGATGGGCAGGCGGGCAGCAGTCATATCTGTGTGCAACACAGGCTCCACATTATGTACAACGTAATTTTAGTGAACTGGAAAAGAACCAGATTCATCTGGACGGAGCATATTTGGATGTGTTCACCTGTAACGAAGGAGATGAGTGCAATAATCCGAGACATCGTATGACAAGAAGGGAATGTTACGACTACCGGGCAAGATGTTTTGATTATCTGATGTCAAAAGGAATCCTTCCAAGTTCGGAGGAAGTCAGTGACTGGAGCGCAAGAAGCCTGGTGTTCTGTCATTACGCACCATATGATTTTATGCTTCGCAAACCGGGAAGTCCGAAACACGGAATACCGGTACCACTGTTCAATCTGGTATATCATGACTGCCTGATCGAACCATGGATGATGGAAAAGATAGATGATACCGAAGATTACATGCTGTATGCTTTACTGAATGGAGGTGCACCATATCTGATCCGTGATGGAGCATATCCGGATTTTGACGGTTCCTTTGAAGGAAATGTTAAGATGCATATCATGGAGGACATCAAGAGATGTAAAGTGGTGACGGAACTTCACAAAAAGGTTGCAAAATGCGAGATGGTAAGCCATGAAATGGTGGATGGCAATCCGGAGATCCAAAGAACGATGTTTTCGGATGGCACAAAGGTAACCGTTGATTTCGGGAAACAGATTTATAGCATTGAAATGTAAGATACACTAATACAAATAAAGGAAGGCGAATGAGAAAGATGAGCAGACAGATGACGGTTGCAATTGCAGGCCTCGGAAGCAGAGGAAGAGATACTTATGCAAAAGCTGCAAAAATATATCCGGATAAGATGAAAATCGTAGCCATTGCAGATATTGATCCGGAAAAAGTAAAACTGACGGCAGAAGAATATGACGTCCCGATGTCACACTGTTATGAAAGTGCCGAAGACATGTTAAAGGAGGAAAAACTTGCGGATGCGATGATCATAGCAACACAGGACAGACAACATGTGGGGCAGGCTATAAAAGCTTTAAAGAAAGGGTATCATCTGCTTCTTGAAAAACCAATTTCACCGGATCTGGGTGAATGCAGAAAAATATCCGAAGTGGCAAAAGAATGTAAAAGAGAAGTGGTTGTCTGTCATGTTCTAAGATATACACCAATCTATCAGAAGGTGAAAGAAATCCTGGATGCAGGAACGATAGGTGATGTGATCTCGATCATGGCGATTGAAAATGTCGGATGGTTTCATCAGGCACATAGCTTTGTCAGAGGAAACTGGGCGAATTCAGATGAGACAAGCCCGATGATCTTACAGAAATGCTGTCATGACATGGATCTGTATCTGTGGCTTGCAAATAAGACCTGCAGATCATTAACATCCTATGGCGATCTGAATTATTTCACACCGGAACATGCACCGGAAGGATGTACAGGCAGATGTCTGGAAGGCTGTAAGGCAAAAGAAAAATGCATCTTTGATGCAGAAAAGATATACCTGGAACATGAAAGAATCGGTTACCGCCAAGGTAACAGAGGGTGGCCGTTAGATGTGCTTGTTCCATCCGGACCAACAGAAGAAAAGCTGATAGAAGCACTGAAGACAGGTCCATATGGAAAATGTGTATTCCATTGTAACAATAATGTAGTGGATCATCAGGTGGTTAATCTGAATATGACAGATGGAACAACGATGAGCTTTACCATGTGTGGTTTTACAGCGGAGACTTCCAGATATGCGAAGTTTATGGGAACCAGAGGTGAAGTGATCGTAGATATGCAGCCGGATGAAAAGGAAAGCAAAATCGTAATCGAGTATTTCGATCCGGGAAGGACGAAAGAAATTATCAATGTTGCAGAACTGTCAGAAGATTTTTCGGGACACGGCGGTGGAGATAACCGGATGGTGGAAGAATTTTTGGATATTATAAGTGGAGAGAAATCGGAAAGTACATATATTACTTCGCTAGACAGATCGTTGCAAAGCCATTATTGTGCACTGGCGGCGGAATACTCCAGATTGCATGACGGAAAGCCGGTAGATATTGAAACATTTCGATAGAAAGAAAACTGATATATGTGTTCAATGCCGGGAGTGGCGGAGAACTTCATATAAAACGTAACCAAAAGATAAAGAAAAAGAGAAGGAGTGAACATTATGAAAAAGAACATGAGAAAAGTAGCAGCTCTGGGACTTTGTGTAGCCCTGGGTGCAACGATGCTGACAGCATGTGGCGGAAGTAAAGGCAAAAGTGCTTCCGGAGGAAAGACAGAATTAAATTTTGGTATCTGGGATGAGAATCAGAGACCGGCTATGGAGAAAATGGTAAAGGCATATGAAAAAGAAAATTCAGATGTCAAGATCAATATCCAGTTAACACCATATAAAGGTGGGGAATATTGGACAAAACTTGAAGCTGCAGCAAGTGGCGGAAAAGCTCCGGATGTATTCTGGCTGAACGTTCTTCATCTGGACTCATATGTAGAGGGAGGAATCCTGGATGATCTGACAGATAAGATCAAAGACTCAGATATCAAGGACAGCTATTCTGAGACACTGGTTAATAACTATGTCCGTGATAAGAAGAACTATGCTGTGCCGAAAGATTTTGATACCAATGCATTGTGGTATAATAAAGAAATCTTTGACAAGTGCGGAGTTCCATACCCTACAGATGATATGAGTTATGATGACCTGGTTGCAACTGCTAAGGCATTAAAAGACAGCGGAAAACTTGGAGACGGTGTATATCCGTTTGCCTGCCCGGTTGATTTCCAGACATGGTATTATCAGACCGTCTATGCAAATGGCGGATATATCTTAAGTGATGATAAGAAGTCTACAGGATATGATGATCCTAAGACACAGGAAGGTATTCAGTGCTGGATCGATATGTACAATGAAGGATTATCTCCAAGTGCATCAGCTCTTTCAGAGACAACAGCAGATGCGATGTTCGAGGGTGGACAGCTTGCAATGAACTTTGCCGGATCATACATGGTTCCAGAGTATGCAAGCAATGACGCAATCAAAGATAAGGTTGATTGCGTAGAGATTCCGACATTCAACGGAAAAGAAGACAACTGCATCAACGGACTTGGATATGCAGTGTTTGAAGGAAGCAAGAACAAAGAAGCAGCAGAAGATTTCGCTATCTGGCTTGGAAGTAAAGAAGCTCAGGAAATCCAGGGAAAAACAGGTGTTGTAATCTCTGCAAGAACAGATGCACAGAAATGCTTTGCAGAAGCTAATTCACAGTACAATCTTGCAGCTTACACCAATCACGCTGATGAAGCATATCCACTTCCGGTATGTGCGAAAGCAGCAGAACTGTATGATCTGGAAGCAACAGAACTTCAGAAAGCATATAATGGAGAGAAATCACTTTCAGATGTCTGCAAGGGTCTGACAAAACAGGCAGACAAGTTACTTCAGGAATAATAGTAAGAAACAGGTGAAAAGATATGGCTGAAGGTAAATCAAAAACAGGCGTAGTGAAAAAACGGGCGAGTAAGAGAGAGAAGAAGGATTGGATTGCGGCGTATATATTTATTGCGCCGGTTACCCTCGGCCTTCTGGTGTTCTATATCTGGCCATTTATCCAGAATATCTGGTTTAGTTTTAATGAAGTAAGTAAATTTAATGTCGCAACTTTTTGCGGTCTGGCAAATTACCAGAAATTATTCCATGATGGCGAAGTATTGAGAACATTCGGAAATACATTGAAGTACGTTGTGGTTACGGTTCCGGTTGGATTGTTCTTATCAATCCTGATCGCAGCTCTTCTGAACTCCAAGATTAAAGGTACCTCTATCTACCGTACATTGTATTTCTTACCATCCGTAACCATGGCAGCAGCTGTTGCTATGGTATGGAAATGGATCTACAACGAGAAAATGGGTATCTTAAACAGTGCGATCCGTGCACTGGGTGGAAAAGGTATCGGCTGGCTGACAGATCCGAAAATTGCATTATATAGTGTTATGATCGTAGGTCTCTGGATGTCGGTTGGATATAACATGATCATCCTGCTTGCAGGTATGCAGGGAATTTCAAAATCTTATTACGAAGCAGCACCAATTCAGTTATTTTTTAAGGTAACGATTCCTCTTCTGACACCAACGATCTTCTTCGTGATGATCACATCCATCATCAGTGGATTCCAGGTATTCGATGTCATTTATATGATGATCGGAAAAACGAATCCGGCATATGCAAATACGCAGACGGTTGTTATGTTATTCTACCGTCAGGCATTTGATTATGGATACAAAGGCTATGCAGCAGCAATTTCAATTCTGATCTTTGCAGTAATCATGCTGGTAACAGTGATCCAGATGATCGGTCAGAAAAAATGGGTAAATTATGATTAAGAGAGGAGGAGAAGAAAAATGAAGAGTAAAAATTCAAGAAAAATAATTGTACATATCTTACTTCTCCTTGGAATTACGATCACGGTATTTCCGTTTGTGTGGATGATCCTGACTTCTTTTAAGACAGTCGGAGAGGCCATGCAGATACCGCCGACCATTTTCCCGAAGAAGTTTCTGACAGATGCGTATTCATCTATCGTAACAGCACTTCCGTTTGGAAGAGTATATTTGAACACAATTATATCAACTGTGGTAACAACTGTTGTACAGGTGCTGTTCTGCTCTATGGCAGCTTATGCATTTGCAAGAATCGAATTCCCGTTTAAGAATGCGATCTTTGTACTGGTGTTATCTGTACTTATGGTACCGGGTCAGATATTCCTGATCCCGCAGTACCGGATTGTTCAGAGTCTTGGACTTCTGGACACGATACCGGCATTGTTCCTGCCAAACTTATTCAGTGCATTTGGAACATTTCTTCTGAGACAGTTCTTTATGTCATTGCCGAAGGAACTGGAAGAAGCGGCGTTGCTGGACGGTTGTAACCGTTTCCAGATCTTTGGAAGGATCATGCTTCCACTTACAAAAGCAGGTATCGTATCGCTGGTAATCTTTACAGCGAAATTTGCATGGAATGATTTCATGTGGCCATTGATCGTTAATACGTCTATGGATAAGATGACACTTGGTCCTGCTCTTTCGACATTACAGGGACAGTATACAACCAAGTATCCAATGCAGATGGCAGGAGCCGTAATGGCGGTTATCCCGATCATTGTATTGTTCTTCATCTTCCAGAAACAGTTTATTGAAGGTGTGGCACAGTCAGGAATCAAGGGCTAGAATATGAATAGTTATAAGAGGATGAGATAGCAGGTCTTGTCCTCTTTTTATATGAAATAGAGACCATCCGTTATGTCAATAACAGGATAGTCTCTTATAGTTTTTACAATTATTCTATATTGTCCGGGGATTCCGGCTCATATTTTTTGAATATCCGGTCAAACAGAATACTGTAGATAAATGCTACTACAGAGAATCCGCAGATCCCGCTGATCACAACGACCAGAGCGAATGTCTTAACAGAGCAGGCGCATAAGTACAGGATCAGTCCGGCAATCACCAACATTACCAGTGTATACGGCAGGTGTCCGAATGTCATAAAAACTGCATTTTTTAACGCCTGTGTTGTACTGCACACAAAATGTGAGATGATCGGAAAGACATATAAGAATACAGATAATGCAACGAGACATACACACCAGAGGAGCATGCGTATCACTGCAAACAGTGTTGTATTCTGTGAATTGATGATGTAAAAATCCATTCCAAGAAAGATAAAGACCAGAATGGAAAATATCCATATCAGTGTACCTTGTTTAAAATTCTGACGGAATGATTTCCAGAAATTCTGCCAGATGTAGGGGTCCTCACCACGAACCATCTTCAGTGTCACATAGGAAAGTGCGCTGGTGGATGCACCGATGGTGATGATCGGAACACAACTGAAGATAAAGATCAGGTTCAATAGGATCAAATCAAATATTTTTGCGATGAACTCCATAATAGGGTTATCAGGATTAAAAAAACGACTCATAATAATTATCCCTCGTATAAAAATAAATAATAATAAAAATCTCTAACTATTGTAACATATTATATATAGGATGTGAAAGATATGTTATAATTTTACATATGACGTCAAACAGGCAGATCATTTCTAAGTCGTCATTGAAAAAAGGAGGAAATATATTTGGACAAAAATTTTGGTTCAATGCCGTTGGGAAAAAAGGTAGAATATCTGTGGATGTACTATAAGATATGGCTGGTCATACTTGCAGTGGTAATCGGTGTTATCTACCTTGGCTGTACGATGTACAAGGGCAGACATACGACAGTTCTTCTGAATGTAGCGGTCACAGGGGGCGATTCGCAGAAGGCAGAAGAATTGAACAAAGATTTCTGTAAATACGCAGGCATTGACGAAAAGGACGGGATCATCCGGATACAGGCGAATATTCCGGAAGATGGAGGGAGCCTGTCCTCAAAGACAGCGCTGACAACGCTGGTAGGCGCAGATGCAGTGGATGTACTGATCTGTAGAGAAGATGTATATCAAGAGTACAAAAAACAGGATGGTTTTCAAGAAACCATTGATTTTCCGGAAGATAATATGCTTAAAAAGAAGAAGATTATTTCTTATGATGATGCGCATGCGGCTATTATGGTGAATGCACAGAATAAGAAAATGGCAGAAAAATTCATCAGTTATCTGGAACAATTAAACCACATAAATAATGCAAATTAAGAAAATAATAGGATAAAGATTTCTGGAAATAGTTATACTACAATGAATCTAGAAACGAAAGATCCTAAAGACATGGAGGTAATTATAATGAATAAACCAGTATTAGTGATCATGGCAGCAGGAATGGGAAGCAGATACGGAGGTCTGAAGCAGTTAGATCCTGTAGACAATGACGGACATATTATCATGGATTTTTCCATGTATGATGCAAAGAGAGCCGGCTTTGAGAAGGTCGTATTCATAATCAAACACGAGATCGAAGAAGAGTTCAAAGAGCATGTGGGAAAACGTATGGAAAAATACATGGACGTAGCATATGCTTATCAGAATATCGACAACATTCCGGAAGGCTATGAAGTACCGGAAGGACGTGTAAAACCTTGGGGAGAGCTGGTATCCGTAACAGAACGTACCAGAATTGAAAAGTACAACGGCGGCGTTGCATACACAGAAGACGACGGTAATACATGGGTACAGGTACCGGATGATACAACGGTATCTATGAACATGTGGGGATTTACAAAGAGCATCTTAGAAGAGATCAAAGCTGGATTCCCGGCATTTCTTGACAAAGGACTGCAGGAGAATCCTATGAAATGCGAGTATTTCCTGCCAACTGTAGTAAGTAATCTTCTTGCGGAAGACAAAGCAACAGTATCGGTACTGAAATCCGCAGATAAATGGTATGGAGTAACTTATAAAGAAGATAAACCGGTTGTGGTTGCAGCCATTCAGAGAATGAAAGACGAAGGACTGTACCCGCAGCATCTTTGGGAGGGAAAATAAATGAATCCTGTAACACGGGAACAAAGAGATGAAGCGATTGCACATTTTAAATATGAAGGAACATTAGTAAAGGACTGTCCATACGGAAGCGGACACATCAATGATACATTTCTTCTGATATTCGAGATTGCCGAGATGGGAAGAATCAAAGTCATTCTTCAGAGAATGAATTCTACGGCATTTCCAAAACCGGTAGAAGTCATGGAGAATATCACAGGGGTAACGTCATTTCTGAAAAAGAAGATTATAGAAAATGGCGGAGATCCGGAACGTGAGACATTGAATGTGATCCCGGCGGTTGATGGGAAACCATATTACATAGATTCTACGGGAAATTACTGGAGATCTTATAAATTTATTACCGATGCAAGTACCTATGATCTGGTAGAGAAGCCGGAGCAGTTTTATGAAAGTGCGGTGGCATTCGGGAATTTCCAGAGTCTGCTGTCTGACTATCCGGCGGAGACACTGCATGAGACGATAGAAAAGTTCCATGATACGAGAAACCGGTTTGCGCTGTTTAAGAAATCAGTGGAAGAAGATGTTATGGGAAGAGCAGCTTCTGTAGAGAAAGAGATCCGGTTCGTTCTCGAAAGAGAAGAGATTGCTAATTGTTTTGCAGAAATGCTGGACAGGCATGAGCTTCCACTTCGTGTTACACACAATGATACAAAATTGAATAATGTTATGCTGGACGATAAGACCGGGAAAGGAATCTGTGTGATCGATCTGGACACAGTTATGCCGGGGCTTGCGATGAATGATTTCGGGGATTCCATCCGTTTCGGTGCAAGTACGGCACTGGAAGATGAGACAGACCTTACGAAAGTATCCTGCAGTATGGAATTATTTGAATTGTATACGAAAGGATTTCTAAAAGGATGTGACGGAAAGCTGACAGCTAAGGAGATCGAGCTGATGCCGATGGGCGCAAAGACGATGACATTTGAATGTGGTATGCGTTTCCTTACGGATTATCTGCAGGGAGATAAATATTTCAGGATACACAGAGAAGGTCATAATCTTGACAGATGCCGTACCCAGTTCAAGCTTGTTGAAGATATGGAACAAAAGTGGTATACTATGAACGAAATCGTGAAAAAGTATAGTAACAACTAGGAGGTACTATTGTGGCCAAGAAAATATTAATTACCGGAGGAGCCGGTTATATCGGAAGTCATACGGCACTGGAACTTCTGAATGAAGGATATGAAGTGGTTGTATATGACAATCTTTGTAATTCATCTAAAGAATCTTTAAAAAGGGTAGAAGAGCTTACCGGAAAGATGATTACATTTTATGAAGGGGATGTAATGGATGAAGCTGCATTGAAGGCAATGCTGGAAAAAGAAGGCGTAGATGCGGTTATCCATTGTGCAGCACTGAAAGCAGTCGGAGAATCCGTACAGAAGCCATTAGAGTACTACCGTAATAATATAACAGGAACTCTGACACTGATGGATGTTATGAAACAGACCGGTGTTAAGAATATTGTATTCAGTTCTTCTGCAACTGTATACGGAAGTCCGGAAGAGATGCCGATCACAGAGGAGTGTCCGAAGGGACAGTGCACGAATCCTTATGGATGGACAAAGTCTATGATGGAACAGATCATGACAGATGTACAGAAGGCAAATCCGGATATGAATGTCATCCTGCTTCGTTATTTCAACCCGGTCGGAGCGCATGAAAGCGGACGTATCGGAGAAGACCCAAAGGGAATTCCGAATAATCTGATGCCATAAAAGCAATTGATTATATCTTCAGCAATCCTGGACTTGACGTGATCAATCTTGGAACAGGTGTGGGATATTCCGTGCTTGATATGGTAAAAGCATTTGGAAAAGCATGCGGTAAGGAGATTCCTTACGAGATCAAGCCGAGAAGAGCAGGAGATATCGCAATGTGTTATGCAGATCCTGCAAAAGCAGCGAAAGTTCTTGGATGGAAAGCAGAAAAAGGTCTGGACGAGATGTGCGCAGACACATGGAGATGGCAGTCACAGAATCCTAACGGATATGAGGCATAAATGAAAAAGGAATTTAAGAAATAAAAACATAGACAGATGGGGAACACTTAACAGAACGTTAAGATTTCCCATCTTTCTTTTTATGATAAGAAATGGTATAATCATCACGTATATAAAGTGTAATGTGAGATGCCATCGGCATTTTGTAGTGCAAAAGTAGTGAGTAAGACTCACGAACAGAGGCGAGAATCATGGAAAAAAAGAATGAAAATGGAAAGGTGCAGCTGAAAGGCCAGTTGAAGCTTTATATTCAGTGGCCGGCAATCATGGTATTGCTCTTGATCGCAATGGATCTGTGGGTGTATAAGATGGATCACAGAGCGGGAATCCTGATGGCCGTATTCGTGCTGATATATATCATCATGGTAGGCGGACTGTATTTTTACAGTAAGAATATCATCATGAAAGATCTCGTGGAATTTGCTGCACAGTATGGCATTGTCCAGAATACGCTGCTGAGGGAACTGTCGATTCCCTATGCAATCCTGTTAGATGATGGGAAAGCAGTCTGGATGAATGACGAATTCGAAGCAATTCTGGGCGGAAAGCCAAAAGGAGAAGCTTACATCAGTAAATACATTCCGGAATTGAACCGGAGTATATTTCCAAAAGAGGATCAGCAGAAGGTCACGATGGAAGTATATTATGATGATAAGGAATACCAGGCAGAACTGCGCAGAGTATCGGTAGAGGGATTCAGCGATACGGAACAGCTTATGGAATTGCCAAAGGAGAAGGAGTATTTCATTGCGGTATATCTTCAGGATGTTACAGAACTGAACCGTACGATCAGGGAAAATGAAGAACAGAGAATGGTTGCAGGTCTGGTATACATCGATAACTACGATGAAGTGATCGACAGTGTGGAAGAGGTCAGACAGTCACTTCTGATGGCTCTGGTAGACCGTAAGATTAACCAGTATATTGCAAAAGTTGACGGAATCGTCAAGAAGCTGGAGAATGATAAGTATTTCATTATCATCCGAAAGTCTTATTTTAAACAGCTGGAAGAAGATAAGTTCTCCCTGCTGGATGATGTAAAGTCCGTAAATATCGGAAATGGGATTCCGGCAACACTTAGTATCGGTCTGGGACTGAGTTCCGATTCTTATGCACAGAGTTATAACTATGCTCGTGTAGCGATCGATCTCGCACTTGCAAGAGGCGGCGACCAGGCTGTGATCAAGGACTGTCACGGTGTTACCTATTATGGTGGAAAGCGAGAACAGACAGCGAAGAATACCCGTGTAAAGGCGCGTGTAAAAGCCGAGGCACTGCGTGAATTTATCACGGTCAAAGATAAGATATTCGTTATGGGGCATAAGCTGACAGATGTGGATGCGTTCGGTGCGGCAATGGGAATCTATCGTGCGGCATTGGCACTGGAGAAACGTGCTTATATTGTGATCAATGAAGTGTCAGCATCGCTCAGGCCTTTATATGAATTATTCGAACAAGATTCGGCTTACCCGGATGATCTGTTTTTGACATCGTCACAGGCGATGAATATGGCAGACGAGAATTCAATGGTAGTCGTTGTAGATACGAACCGTCCGATGATGACAGAGTGTGAGGACCTTCTGAAGACAACGAAGACGATCGTGGTATTGGATCATCACAGACAGAGCAGTGACAATATTGATAATGCGCTGTTATCTTATATTGAGCCATATGCCTCATCGGCTTGTGAGATGGTATCAGAGGTATTGCAGTATATTGTAGATGGGATCAAGATTCCGAAGATTGAGGCGAGCAGTCTGTATGCCGGCATCATGATCGATACCAACAACTTTGTGAACAGTACCGGAGTCCGTACTTTTGAGGCGGCAGCATTCCTGAGAAGATCCGGTGCAGATATTACGCTGGTAAGAAAGTTGTTCCGTGACGATATGGAATCTTACAGGGCAAAAGCGGAGATCATCAGCAGTGCAGAAGTGTACCGTAACAAATTTGCCATTGCAAGGGGTGTGGATCTTCACATTGAAAGCCCGACGATCATCGGGGCGCAGGCGGCAAATGAATTATTGGACATCAGTGCGATCAAGGCATCATTTGTATTAACAGAATATAATGGAAGAATATACGTCAGCGCACGTTCGATCGATGAAGTTAACGTACAGATCATCATGGAACGTCTGGGCGGAGGCGGTCATATGAACGCTTCCGGTGCACAGTTTAACCATACCGATATGGATGAAGCGGTAGCCTGCTTAAAACAGGTGATTGACGAAATGATAGAAGGAGGAGACTTGTAATGAAAGTAATTTTGACAGAAGACGTAAAGTCACTTGGTAAAAAGGGAGAGATCGTAAACGTCAGCGACGGATACGCAAGAAACTTCATCTTAAAGAAAAATAAAGGTGTAGAAGCTAACGGAAAGAATTTAAATGACCTGAAATTAAAGAAAGCGAACGATGACAAGATCGCTCAGCAGCAGTATGAGGATGCCCAGGAACTTGGCAGAAAGATCGAAGCAGGAAAGATTGAAGTTGCGATCAAGATGGGCGAAGGCGGCAGAGCGTTCGGCTCTGTATCTTCAAAGGAGATTGCAGAAGAAGTCAAAAAACAGATGGATCTTACAATTGATAAGAAGAAAGTTCAGTTAAAAGAAGCGATCAGAACACTGGGAACACATACGGTTCCGGTTAAGCTGCATCCGAAGGTAACGGCTGAGCTGAAAGTTGTTGTAAAAGAAGAAGCATAGGAGGAATTCAGGCGTGGAAGAAGCACTCATCAAACGAGTCATGCCACACAGCATCGAAGCAGAACAGTCTGTTGTCGGCGCCATGCTTATGGATAAAGATGCCATCACCACTGCAGGAGAAATCATCAGTGGTGATGATTTTTATCAGGCGTCATATGGAGTGATCTTTGATTCGATGATCGAACTGTTCAATGAAGGGAAACCGGTCGATCTGATTACTTTGCAGGAACGACTGAAGGAAAAAGATGTACCGGCAGAGATTGCTAGTCTGGAATTTGTCAGAGATCTGGTGACAGCAGTGCCGACTTCTGCGAATGTGAAATATTATGCACAGATCGTGGCAGACAAATCTGTGATGCGTAAGATGATCAAATTGAATGAAGAGGTTGAAAATATGTGCTATGCCGGAAAAGAACCTCTGGAGTCTATCATGGAGCAGACCGAGAAATCCATGTTCCAGTTATTGCAGAGACGAACGACCGGCGAATATGTTCCGATCAAGCAGGTGGTCCTGAATGCGCTGGATAAGATTGAAAAGGCATCTAAGAGTAAGGGAACCGTTACAGGAATCCCGACTGGATTCATCGATCTGGATTATAAACTGTCCGGATTCCAGCCATCGGATTTCATCCTGATCGCAGCGCGTCCGTCCATGGGTAAGACGGCATTTGTCCTGAACATCGCACAGTATATGGCGTTCAAGAAGAATAAAGCGGTTGCCATCTTCAGTCTTGAGATGTCAAAGGAACAACTGGTAAACCGACTGTTCTCACTGGAATCACAGGTAGATGCACAGTCACTCAGAACCGGTAATATGAAAGATTCCGACTGGGAGAAACTGATTGAAGGAGCAGGTGTGATCGGTCAGTCGAAACTGATTATTGATGACACACCGGGTATCTCCATCTCGGAATTAAGATCAAAGTGCAGGAAATACAAGCTGGAGCACGGACTGGATATCATCATCATCGACTACTTACAGTTAATGACCGGAAGTGTAGGAAAGAGTTCCGAATCCAGACAGCAGGAAGTCTCAGACATTTCCCGTCAGTTAAAGGGACTTGCCAGAGAGCTGAATGTACCGGTTGTATCGCTGTCACAGTTAAGCCGTGCGGTAGAAAGCCGGCCGGACAAGCGGCCGATGCTTTCTGATCTCCGTGAATCCGGAGCCATCGAGCAGGATGCGGATGTGGTAATGTTTATCTACAGGGATGAATACTATAACAAAGATTCAGAGTTCAAAAAACAGGCAGAAATCATTATCGCAAAACAAAGAAACGGTCCGGTAGGGACCGTTAATCTGGCCTGGTTAGGTGAGTACACAAAGTTTGCGAACCTAAGCAGACAGGAAGATTCGTTTTAGTTTTTTTACTGGACCGGCATCGGCCGAAGCTTTCCGGAAGGATTGCTGCTGGCGGATCAGCTGGTCCAGTTTTTTGAATTCCAGCTCTTCCTGGCGTTCTTTTGCATCCAGAAGAAATGTCATCTCCTGGCTGAACATGTTGAGAAGCACTTCGTTGTTATTCTGCAGCATGCGTTTTAACTGAAGCTGTTCCCTGGTCCGTCTGATATCCGGGATCAGGGCTTTGAGATCGGAAAGGGAGACACCCTGTTCGTAGAGATCCCTGATACATGCATACAGTCTGGCATCATCTTTGGTCTCGCGTTTGATCTGTTCTAAAGTATTCAAAGCATTGGTATGATTTCCCACATTAGATACCCCCTTATAATATAATACTTGTCCCTTATGGGTAAATGTATCATAGCACAGGGGAAAGCACCGATTTCGTCAGAATCCGTCGAGGGAAACAAAAATGTTGAAAAATGCGCAGTACATAAATACTGCGCATGAGTTTGTCTGAATATGCAAAAGAACCTGCTGTTGGCAGGTTCTTTGTATATGCTTCTTATTTCGAATGATTAGCCTTCAGAAATAGCTCCTACTGGACACTGAGCTGCACATGCTCCACAATCTACACAAGCGTCAGCATCAATTTCATAATGCTCTGCTCCCTGAGAAATAGCTCCTACTGGACATTCAGCTTCGCAAGATCCACAGCTTACACATTCATCACCAATTACGTGTGCCATAGTATTATACCCTCCTTTGAGTTTAAATTCTAGACATAAACCAATTCGTTGTCTCTGTCCATATCATAATACAAAAAGCTGAAATAAACAAGTAAATTACATGTTTTTTTGGAAATACATAAAAGTTTAGTCATAACTAACTTGCGTTAGCATATACTGTTGTGAAAAAGCATATTCGGTGGTGAAAAGAGACGTTCTTTTGAATTTTGGGTAAATCCCGGTTAAAATTAAGAAAAATTTCAATAAAAAATTCAACAAATTTTCACCGTTTTGGTGTATAGTATAGAATGCTGATGAAGTATAAGAAAAATAGAAGTGAAAATAGGAGTAGAATATAATACAGGTAGAAAGGATACCGGATATAGGAGAGAGGAAAATGAAAAGAAATCGAATCATTGCTATGCTGCTTGGTACGGCACTGCTTGTATGCGGATGTCAGCAGACACCGAAAGCAACGGATGAAGAGAAGAAGATTGAAGCAGAGAAGAATACAACCAAGACGGAAGAGAAGGAATATCAGGGTAAATTAGACCTGATCAGTCCGGCGGCTTATAATAATACAAACGGACTGAAGCTGAAAAAGGGAGACTACATTTCTATTATAGGAAAGGCGAATGGTACGCAGTATTGGGATGAAGTAAAGAAAGGCGTGACACAGGCTGCAGAGGATCTGAATGCAAGTCTTGGATATACAGGAAAAGACAAGATAAAAGTAACGTATAATGCACCGGATAAAGCAGATAATGTGGATGATCAGGTGAACCTTCTGGATGAAGAATTGGACAGATATCCGGTTGCGGTCGGAATCTCAATTGTAGATCTGCAGGCTTGTCAGGTACAGTTTGATCTCGCAACAGACAGCGAGATCCCGGTTGTCACTTTTGATTCCGGGTCTGATTATCAGGGAGTGGCTGCGGATGTATCGACGGACAATGTAGCTGCAGGAACAGAAGCAGCACAGAGACTGGCAGAAGAGATGGGAGACAGCGGGGAAGCAGTTCTGTTCATTCAGGATTCGAAATCACAGGCTGCTCTTCAGAGAGAAAAAGCGGTGACGGATGAACTGACAGCAAACCATCCGAATATTTCTGTGGTAAATGTATATCACATGGATGAATTGAGCAATATGCAGAAGACAGTATCTGACGAGATCAATGCCGGAACTTACCGTTCAAAAGACAGTGAACTTCCGGAAGGACAGCTTACCGGAGAAGATATAGTGGCTGCAGACAGTATTACAGAAGACCAGGTAGTCGATTACATCCTTGCCAAACATCCGAATATCACCGGCTGCTTTGCGGCAAACGGTGATTCTGTGAAACTGGCAGTTGATGGACTGAAAAGAAATAAAATGGAGAAAAAAGTAAAAGTGATCGGTTTTGATGCCAATGATGATGAGATCCAGAATCTGAAAGACGGTACGGTTGATGGATTGATCGTGCAGAATCCATTCGGCATGGGATACGCAACCGTGGTGGCTGCGGCAAGAGCTTCTCTTGATATGGGCAATGAAGCTGTAGTGAATACCGGATATACCTGGGTGACAAAAGAGAATCTGAAGACGGATGAAGTGCAGAAGATACTCTATACAAAATAAAAAAGAAAGTCATTTCTGTGAATATGAGCAGAAGTGACTTTCTTTTTTGGAAGATAAGGGATAATTCCCTGTTACATTAGCCTGCAGCTTTCGGAAGTGAAAATGAAAACTCTGTTCCTACTCCTTCCGTACTCACTACAGTGATGTTCTCACCATGTGCCTGCACCGCTTCTTTCACGATCGCAAGTCCAAGACCGGTGCCTTTCTTATCCTTCCCGCGGGAGAGATCACTTTTGTAAAAACGTTCCCAGATTTTTCCGAGTGCCGCCCTTGGAATTCCGATCCCATTATCTTTGACTGCTGTATATACTTTTTCACCGCGGTCTGTTGTTTCGATGGTAATAATAGAATCCGGATCGCTGAATTTAATGGCATTGTCCAGCAGATTGTATAAGACCTGCTGGATTTTACGTTTGTCGGCATTTACATTCAGATGCTTTGTTGCGAAGACCAGTTCAATAGAGATCTTCTTCTGGGTGCAGACTCCCTCGAAGGATGCCGCCACGTGTTTGATCATCTCGTGGATATCGAATACTTCCCGGTTGAGAAGCAGGTGATGGGTGTCGAATTCATTTAATGTCAGCAGATCATGTGTCAGGTCTGTCAGACGTTCCGTTTCAAATAAGATAATCTTCAGGTACTTCTCATGTAGTTCAGGCGGGATAGTTCCGTCTGTCATAGCTTCTACATACCCTTTGATGGAAGTAAGCGGAGAACGGAAATCGTGGGATACATTTGCCACAAATTTCTTCTGGTAATCTTCCATATCACGAAGCTGTGAAGACATATAGTTCAGTGATGCAGACAGATAACCCATCTCGTCTTCGGTCGTGACTGGAATCTCATACTTCAGATTGCCGGAAGCATACTGTGTTGCAGCTTCGGTGATCTTGTGAAGCGGGCGGTAGACAAGGAAATGGAATGCCAGCAGGATAATGAACGAGAGCAGGAAGATCACGATGAATGTGATATATACACCACGCATCAATATATCCGTCATAGTATCAACGACGGTAGTGTACTGATGGATCATCAGATAACCTTTTGGAAAATACCCGTAAGTTACCGGAACGGTCACAGTGATGACATCATTGTCGAAATATCCGTGATAATCACCGGTCTGTGAACGGTCACTTCCGGATTCGGCAGGATCAAAATCCTTGATCGTATCCGGAGCGGATGGGTACTCACTGGAATGAGCGGAGGCGATCATGTTACCGTCCTTGGAAACGAACCAGACTGCGGCATCCAGCTGGGTCTCAATCCCGGATAAGATCATCTGTGTATCAGATTCCTGCAATTCACCGGAAAAATAACCGGGAAGATAGCTGGTGGCAACCATCGTAGCCTCCCGGTACATGCTGTTACTTATACGGTTAAAGATCGGTGTACGGACCAGATTCTCTGTCAGCGTTGCGGCTGTAAAAAGGCTTAAGAATCCGAATATGATATAGATAAATATGAATTTTAAATATAATGTACTTTTCATGATATCTACCCGCTGTTATTTTACTTCAAATTTATAACCGATTCCCCATACGGTGCTGAGACTCCAGCCGTTGTGATCCTTGATCTTCTCGCGGAGACGTTTGATATGCACATCTACGGTACGGGTATCGCCGATGTATTCGTAACCCCAGATCTGATCCAGCAGCTGTTCTCTGGTGAAGACCTGATTTGGAGAAGACGCAAGGAAATAAAGAAGTTCCAGTTCTTTCGGCGGCATCTCAACGGTATGTCCGTCAACAATGACAGAATAATTAGTCAGATTGATCTCAATTCCCGGATATTCGACACATTTTCCCTTATCTGCCTGAGGGGTATCAGGTTTTGAACCAACCTGATAGCGGCGTAAAACAGCTTTTACGCGGGCAACAAGCTCTTTGGCATCGAATGGTTTCATAATATAATCATCTGCGCCGAGTTCAAGACCAAGTACCTTGTCGAATACTTCGCCTTTGGCTGAGAGCATGATGATCGGTGTGTTGGATCTGGTGCGGATCTCACGACAGACCTGATATCCATCGATACCAGGCAGCATAAGATCTAAAAGGACCAGATTCGGTTTATAAGTATCAAAGGCAATCAGTGCCCGTTCGCCGTCGTGGACCATCATGGTATCAAAGCATTCTTTGGCCAGATATAAAGAGACCAGTTCGGCAATATTTTCATCGTCATCGACGATCAGTATTTTTTGTTTATTCATAGATGTATACGCCTCCCATATGCAGATGCATTTTTTTGTTCTATTTCAGTTCGGCAATGGTTACGCCTGCGTCACCCTCGCCGAAAGCCCCAAGACGGAATGATTTGACATGTTTCTGCCGCTTTAGATATTTGTGGATGCCGGCTCTTAAGGCTCCGGTACCTTTTCCGTGAACGATTCTTACGGAACTGAGATGTGCAAGCGATGCATCATCCAGATACTTATCCAGTTCGGCAACCGCCTCATCGACCGTTTTTCCAAGAAGGTTGATCTCCGGACTGATCGCAAGGGATTTGCCCATTTTAACTTTACCTTTGCCGGTCTGACGAGTTCTTCCGGCAAATGAATATGCCGGCGCTTCGTCGATGATCTCCAGATCGGAAATATTGACTGTGGAGCGCAAGATTCCCATCTGCACGGTGACATTCCCTTTGGCATCCGGAAGTGAAGTGACAGATCCGGTCAGGTTCATGCTGAGTACTTTAACGGATTCACCCAACTTGAAATCACTGGCTTTGTAAGTCTTTTTCGGTTTTTTCGCATCCGTCTTCATGGAATTCTGTGTGGCATTCATTTTCTTGCGGAGACGTTCACGTTCTTTTTCCATCTCGGCAACGGAAATATTTGCCTTGCCGAACTTGTGGAAGTTACGCATCGTCTCATCGGCGGTTTCCTTGGCATCGGCCAGAATCTCATGCGCTTTTTCATTGGCTTCACGGATGATGCGGTCGCGCTGTTCTTCTAATTTGTCACGTTTCTGACGGGTCTCTTCTTCGAGACGTTCCAGCTCACGTTTGTAGTGCTCGATTTCTTCCTGTTCTTTCCGAATAGTACGCTTACTTGTCTCGAGATCGGTCAACAAGTCTTCGAAGGATTCATCCTGTTCGGTCAGGTGTGTTCTGGCATCATCGATGATGTAATCAGGAAGGCCAAGCTTTCCTGCGATGGCAAACGCATTACTCTTTCCCGGGATACCGATCAGAAGACGGTAAGTCGGACTGAGTGTCTCGACATCAAATTCACAACAGGCATTCTCAACACCTGGTGTGGAAAGAGCGAAGACTTTCAGCTCACTGTAGTGAGTAGTTGCCATGGTGCGGATCCCTCGCTGATGGAGATAGCTTAAGATGGCGATCGCAAGAGCGGCACCTTCAGTAGGGTCAGTTCCTGCGTTCAGCTCATCGAACAGCACCAGAGAATGTTCATCTACATGTTTTAAGAATGAGACGATGTTCGTCATGTGAGAGGAGAAGGTACTGAGGCTCTGCTCAATACTTTGTTCATCCCCGATATCGGCATATACATTTTCAAAAAGAGCCAGCTCCGAACGGTCCAGTGCAGGGATATGAAGTCCCGCCTGTCCCATCAGGGTAAATAATCCGACCGTTTTTAAGGAAACAGTCTTACCGCCGGTGTTTGGTCCGGTTACGATCAGAAGGTCGAAAGTGTCACCGAGAGTGACGGTGATCGGAACGACTTTCTTCTTATCTAACAGAGGATGACGTCCTTCGCGGATATGGATTTTTCCCTTTGTATTGAAGACAGGCTTATTTGCGTTCATAAGAATTGCAAGGTTCCCTCTTGCGAAAATGAAGTCCAGTTCCGTCATGATTTTATAGTCGGTGCGGATGGACTCTGTATATTCTGCGACATCGGCACTTAAGCGTGCAAGGATGATCTGTATCTCTTCCTGCTCTTTGCCGTAAAGTTCTTTCAGGTCATTATTCAGTTTTACAACAGACATTGGTTCGATGAACAGGGTAGAGCCTGTGGCAGACTGATCGTGGATCAGACCGGATACCTGGCTCCGATATTCGGCTTTGACCGGGATACAGTAGCGGTCCCCGCGCATTGTGATGATCGAATCCTGCAGATAGGTGCGGAGTGAACCATTGACCAGAGAAGATAAGGTAGAATGTACTTTATCGTTGATCTGGTTCATGGAGCGGCGGATCTGCTTCAGAGTGCTGCTGGCATCATCGCTGATCTCATCTTCGTCAATGATACATCTGCGTATCTCGGTGCTGATCAGTGTCAGCGGCTCAATCTGCTGGAAAAATATATCCAGACAATCTTCCGCATCGTCTACAGTCTCATGACGGCCGTAGGCTTTGATCTGCCCTGCATTTTCCAAAAGCTTGCAGATGCGCAGGAGTTCCCCGCTTCCAAGAGCTGCACCGACTTCCAGACGCTTTAAAGATTCCCCGACCGGGTTGCAGCTTCCGAAAGAAGGGCGCCCCTTTCTGATGATACGGGTAAATGCGGCGGAAGTCTGTTCCTGTGCAGTATTGATATCAGGAAGAGAGGTCATGGGTTTCAATCTCTTGCAGCGTTCTTTGCCGCCGAAAGAGGTTGCCTGTTCTATTAAGATGTCAATGATTTTATGATATTCTAATTTCGTTAATGTTTTTTTATTCATGTTTTTCACCTGGATCTATTCTATGTTACTGTATGTACAGTAATTCTGGTCAGTAACTATTCTACCTTATTTACGCTATAAAGAAAAGGATAATATTGAACATTCCCATTCCATACGGTATACTATAAAAAGGATTGTAAAGGAGACGGAAGAGCTGATGGATGAGCAGAAACATCTGAAAAATGAACAGGGCGAACCTGGAAATAAAACTGAAAAATCAGAGTATTTATTTATGCAGGAAACAATCAAAGATGAGAATAGCCGCGGGAAAAAGTACCGTAAAGATCTGCTTCGGATCGCAGGACTTGGAGTGGCGTTCGGTGTGTGTGCCTGCATTAGTTTTTCTGCGCTCAGACCATGGCTGGATGAAAAGTTTCCCGGAGATTCACAGGAAGTTGTAATACCGGAAGAAAAAGAGGAAGAAAAGTCGGATGAAACCACTGCAGATACCGGCAATGACAGTACAGTACAGACGCTTGGCATTGACAGTTACAGAGAACTTCAGAAAGCAATGAATTCAGTAGCATCCGAAGCCGCAAAATCGGTAGTTGAGGTCATCGGTATCTCGGGAGAGCAGGACTGGACGGAAGAATCTTATGATAATAAGAACAGTGTGTCCGGACTGATCATTGCGGATAATGGACAGGAACTTCTGATATACGGAAAGACTTCTATATTAAGAGATACAAAAGAGATCCATATCAGATTCGCGGATGGGACAACGAAGCAGGCTTCTGTGAAGAAGAAGGATGAAAGTCTTGGATTTGCGATCTATGCTGTAGCCAAAAGCAGCATCGCGCAGTCAACATGGCAGCAGATCAGTATTGCAACTCTTGGCAGTTCCGGTTCGGTACAGAAAGGAGATGCTGCGGTGGTTCTCGGAAAACCGTTCGGTTATGCGGGAGCGGTTGGATTTGGAACGATTGCGAGCAGCAGAAATGAACTGGACGGTGATGACGGAAGTTATCCGCTTCTTTGTACAGACATTGGTGCGGCAGAGGACGGGACAGGTGTGATCATCAACCTGTCGGGCGAAGTGGTTGGAATTATTGACCAGGGCATATCCGGAAACAGCAGCAAAGAACTGGTGACTGGTTATGGAATCTCAGGATTGAAATCAGAGATTGAACTGTTATCCAACGGTCAGGCGGTGCCATATATCGGCATCCGTGGACTGGATGTGACGGCAGAAATCGAAGCGCAGGGAATTCCCGAAGGCGTGTATGTCCGGACCGTAGAGACGGATTCACCGGCAATGGCAGCAGGGATCCAGAGTGGAGATATCATTACGGAGGCAGCAGGGAAGAAGATAACATCACTATCAGCCTACCAGAGTGTACTGCGGGATCAGAAAAGCGGCAGTAAGATCAGACTCAAAGGACAGAGACAGGGATCCGGTGGTTATGTGGACATTTCCTTTGACGTGACAGTCGGAAGTAAGGAATAGCCTGCCGGATGGATGCTTTGGTGCCGGGGCAGTTGTAAAATAAAGATATAGAATATAGAAAGAGGAAATAAGATGAGATATATCAATACCCTTCACGAAGGGGAAACGATCAGAAATGTATATTTGTGTAAAGGAAAGCGTTCGGCGGAGACCAGAAACGGAAGACCGTATGATAATCTGATCCTTCAGGATAAGACTGGAACACTGGACGGAAAAGTGTGGGATCCGAATTCCGGTGGGATCGCAGACTATGATGAGCTGGATTTCATTGAGGTATATGGTGAGATCATCAGCTATAACAATAATCTGCAGATGAATATCAAGCAGATCAGAAAGGTGCAGGAAGGCGAATACATCGCTGCCGATTATATGCCGACAACAGAGAAAAGTACAGATGGCATGTATGAGGAACTGCTTGGATACATTAAGAAAGTAGACAACCAGTATCTGAGACAAGTACTGGATCATTATTTTATAAAAGACGAGACATTTATCCGTAATTTCAAGGGACATTCGGCCGCGAAGACGGTACATCACGGGTTTGCCGGAGGACTTCTGGAACATACACTGAGTGTAGTGAAGTTCTGTGATTACATGGTGGGGGCATATCCGATTCTGAATAAGGATCTGCTTTTCACGGCGGCAATCTGTCACGATATCGGAAAGACGAAGGAATTGTCATCTTTCCCGGAAAATGATTACACAGACGAAGGACAGCTTCTGGGACATATCGTGATCGGTGTGGAGATGATCGGAGATGCAGTCCGCAATATCCCGGATTTTCCGGAGAAACTTGCGAACGAATTAAAACACTGTATTGTTGCACATCATGGAGAACTGGAATACGGTTCCCCGAAGAAACCGGCACTTGCCGAGGCGATGGCTCTGAATCTTGCCGACAATGCAGATGCGAAGATGCAGACCCTGACAGAGTTATTCAAAGATAAAAAAGGTAATGACTGGCTGGGATATAACCGCCTGTTTGAATCAAATATCAGAAAGACAGTTATCTAATGATGCAGAAGAATGAAGTAGTAAAGGTTAAAATTGAAGATATCGGAGTCGGAGGAGAAGGCATCGGCAAGGTGGACGGGTATACACTGTTCATCAAAGATACCATTATAGGGGATGTCGTAGAGGCAAAGGTTGTGAAAGCCAAGAAGAATTACGGCTATGCCCGCCTGATGAATGTCCTGACTCCGTCGAAAGACCGCGTAGAGGAAGTGGTCTGTCCGATGGCGAGAAAATGCGGTGGATGTCAGATACAGGAGATGAAGTACCCGGCACAGCTTGCATTTAAAGAATCTAAGGTACGCGGTAATCTGGAGCGGATCGGAGAAGTTCCGGGTGAACTTCTGGATGAGATCATGCACCCGGTTGTCGGCATGGACGAGGAAGGGATGCAGCCGTTCCGCTACCGTAATAAGGCACAGTTTCCGATTGGGACAGACAAAGACGGCAGAGTGACCGCCGGATTCTATGCCGGCAGAACACACAGCATTATCGGGAATACAGACTGTGTACTTGGTGTGGAAGTGAATGAAGAGATCTTGAATTGTATCCTGGATTTTATGGAAGAATTTGAAATTCCGGCATACGATGAAGTGAAACATAAGGGACTGGTGCGCCATGTGCTGCTCCGTTACGGATTTAAAACGGATGAGATCATGGTGTGTTTGGTCATCAATGGAAAGACCATTCCGCACTGCCATGATCTGGTCGGACGTCTCCGACAGATTCCGGGCATGACAAGCATCACACTCAGCTCGAATACGGCGAAGACGAATGTGATCATGGGCGATACGATCCGCCTTCTGTGGGGGCAGGAGTTCATCACAGATTATATCGGTGAGATCAAGTATCAGATTTCCCCTCTGTCATTTTACCAGGTGAATCCGGTCCAGACAGAGAAGTTATACGGACTGGCACTGGACTATGCAGGTCTTACAGGCAATGAGACAGTGTGGGATCTGTACTGCGGAATCGGAACCATTTCCCTGTTCCTTGCGAAGAAAGCAAAGCAGGTATACGGTGTAGAGATCGTACCTCAGGCCATTGACGATGCGAAGAATAATGCGAAGATTAATAACATTACGAATGCGGAATTCTATGTTGGCAAGGCAGAAGAAGTTCTGCCGGAATATTATAAAGAATATGAAAAGACACATAACGGAGAGAAGGCGCACGCTGATGTGATCGTGGTCGATCCGCCGAGAAAGGGCTGTGAGGAATCCCTGCTTCAGACGATCGTGGATATGCAGCCGGAGAAAGTCGTGTATGTAAGCTGCGACAGTGCAACGCTTGCGAGGGATGTGAAGTTCTTAAGAGCAAAGGGATATGAACTTAAGGATGTGACGCCGGTGGATCAGTTTCCGCATACGGTGCACGTGGAGACGGTAGTATTG
>PPYF01304066.1_pt1 | contig 31306 bp, 21 predicted proteins | sample 1559871 | NCBI WGS metagenome assembly PPYF01 (sample SAMN08240021, study PRJNA423297) | Human gut metagenome, whole genome shotgun sequencing project.
AGCGGCAGTGGCCGCTGGCCGCAATCCTGCGGCCTAATAAAACGCTTTTAAGCGTTTTATTAAAAACTCGTATAAATCCGGTCATGGCGTGGGAGAATAGGATTACCGCGTTACATATGGATTCATCCGGTAGCGTGGGTATTGATGCACGGAGAGTGAACACTATGACGGAACCATCAGTCAAACGGGGCGACATATTCTATGCCGACCTGTCGCCGGTCGTGGGCAGCGAGCAGGGAGGGACCCGGCCTGTTCTGATCGTGCAGGACGACACCGGAAACCGCCATTCCCCCACGGTCATTGCGGCGGCCATCACCAGCCAGACGGGGAAAGCCCGGCTTCCTACCCATATCAACATCGCGGGGGGAAGTGTGGGGTTAAGCAAGGATTCCATCATCCTTCTGGAGCAGATTCGCACCATCGACAAGCGCCGCCTGCGGGAGCACATGGGGCATCTGGACGAAAACCAGATGGCGCAGGTGGACGACGCCATTGCCGTCAGCTTCGGCCTTCCCGGCGGCGGACGGGCAACATGATTCATAATGAAGCCCCCTGCGGCATAGAATGCGGCAGGGGGCGTTGCGTTTGGAAGAAAATTACGGCGTATATTTCGGAAACCGTCCGGTGGGAAAGGTGCAGGTGACAAGGCAGGGGCTTTACTATCATTTCCTGTGCCGCTGCGAGCTGACCGGGGACGTGATGTGCAGACTCTGGGTAACTTGCGCTGACAAGCGGGAAAGTCTGGGGCTGGTGGTGCCGGTGGACGGCGGCTTCGGGCTGAACACCTCGCTGCCGGTCAAACGGCTGGGGGAGGGAGAACTGACATTTTCACTCCTGCCCAAGCATGACAAGCCCGCCGGAAAATTTATCCCCATTTCCCCGGAGGAACCCTTTGCCTACATAGAGCGCTTGAAAAAAAGCTATCTGGTTCGGAAAGGGGAACAGGTGGGGATCGAAATTCCGGAATAACAAAATGGCAGGAACGTTCTTGTTCCTGCCATTTTGACGTTACAGTTCGATTTCCAGCCCCACCGGGCAGTGGTCAGAGCCTTGGATGTCCGAATAGATGGGCGTGGCGGTGATTTTGTCCGCAATGCGGTCGGAGACGAGGAAATAGTCAATGCGCCAGCCTGCGTTGTTCGCCCGGGCATTGAACATGTAGCTCCACCATGTGTACGCGCCGGTGGCATCCGGGTGGAGACGGCGGAAGGAGTCGGTGAACCCGGCGTCCAGAAGCCGCCCGAAGCTTTCCCGTTCCTCGTCGGAGAAGCCCGCGTTGCCCCGGTTGGAGGCGGGATTTTTCAGGTCGATCTCCTGATGGGCGACGTTCAGGTCGCCGCAGGCGATGACAGGCTTTTCCCTGTCCAGCTCGCTGAGGTATGCCCGAAAGGCTTCGTCCCATTTTAGCCTGTGGTCAATGCGGGCAAGCCCCCGCTGGGCGTTGGGGGTGTAGCAGGTGACGAGGAAAAAGCCGGGATATTCCAGCGTAATGAGCCGCCCCTCGGTGTCCAGCTCCGGCTGTCCAAGACCGTAGCGCACGGAGACGGGGGCTTGCTTTGCGAAGATGGCCGTGCCGGAATAGCCCTTTTTCTCGGCGTAGTTCCAGTATTGGCTGTAGCCATCCAAAGGAAGGTCGATCTGTCCCGCTTGGAGCTTCGTCTCCTGTAAGCAGAAAAAGTCAGCATCCAGCGCGTTGAAGGCGTCCAGAAAGCCCTTGCCCACACAGGCGCGCAGGCCGTTGGTATTCCATGAAATGAATTTCATTTGGTTTCCTCCGTTGTGGAAGCGGTGCTGTCGTCAATGAGGGTCAGACTGTCCCGGCTCATGGTGACGCTTCGGCTTCCGCTGGTGATGGTGACCTCGTCCCCGCCGGTGATGGACAGGGTGGTCATGGTCAGACAGGCGCAGGCGAGGGTGAATTCCGTGTCCGTCATGGTAAAAGAGGTGTCTGTCAGCTCCAGCGTGATGGTGCCGTCCTGCCGGTTTACCCCAAGAAGCCGCGTACCCCATGGCAGGGGAGAGACCAGCTCGTCGCTGGACGGGCCGATCAGGTACAGGGAAAGAAGGTAGCGAAGATCATCCGCGTGGCCGGAAGCCTCCCGCTGCTCGCTGGAGATCACGCCGTCCTCCGCGCCGTACTGGTATTCCCGCCGGGGATAGTAAAAGGTGACGGGGTTCTTCATCAGCTCGCCGGAACAGCCGGGCAGAAACAGGCACAGGCAGAGAAACAGACAGAAAAACCGCTTCATGACTTGTCCACCTCCGTGTCAAAGGCGGGGAAGGTGACGGTAAAGACAGTACCCTTGCCCACCGTACTGGAAACGGAAATTTCGCCCCGGTTGCGCTGGACAATGGTACGGACGATGGCAAGCCCCAGTCCGCTGCCGCCGCTTTTCCGGGAACGGGCTTTGTCCACCCGGTAAAACCGCTCGAAAATATGCGCCAGCGCGTCCTCCGGGATGCCCATGCCCGTGTCGCTGACGGTGAGCACCGCATTGTCCTCCTGACGGCCGAGATGCACCGTCAGTGTTCCGCCGGGCAGGTTGTACTTGATGCCGTTTTCCATCAGGTTGAAAACGATCTGGTACAGGTCGTCCTCCAGAATCAGGACGGGGGTGTCCTCGTCCAGCTCTAAGCAGAAGGTCACGCCCGACCAGCTGGCGTTCGTCCGGAGCATTTTCGCCACCCGCTGCACCGTGGGCGCCATATAGATGATCTCGCTTTCCTGTGGCTGGGGATTTTCGGCTCTGGTGAGGGAAAGCAGCTTGGCGGTCATGCGGTTCAGGCGGTCGGCCTCGTTGCCGATGTCCTCCACGAACTCCTTCACCGTGTCCATATCCATGTTGTTCTGCAAAATGGAATCGGTCAGCAGCTTGATGGAGGCCAGAGGGGTTTTCAGCTCGTGGGAGGCGTCGGAAACGAACTGACTGCGCTTGCGCTCGGAGGTTTGCAGCCGCTCTGTCAGGTCGTTGAATTCCTCGCCCAGAACGGTCAGCTCATCGCTGCCGCCCATGTCCACCTTGTGGGAGTAATCCCCCTCCCGGATGATGCGCATGGAGGCCATGATCCGGTTCAAACGCCGGGAGAAGGCGTTGGAAAAGGCCACGGAGAAGGCTGCGACGATGATCTCCAGCATCAGCGTGATGCGAAGCAGGGTCTGCTGGAGAGATTTGATCAGTGTGCCCTGCGTGGTATCGTACTCCGTCATGTATACGCAGCCCACCACGGTGCCATAGTAGACGATGGGGGTCGCCGCGCGGGAGTCGGTAATGCCGTCGTGGTACGTCCATGTAAAGACGTTGTTCCCCTCCGGGGCCTGCTTGCTGACGGTAAGCGCCTGTAAGATCTCCGGAAGCAGAACGTAGGTGCCCACGGAAGCGCCGCTGCTGTCATACAGCGCCGCACCGCTGTGGTCGGTGACCACGAGCCGGGTGACCTTCAGACTTTCCAGCTGATTGACGATGCCGGTAACAGTGGAGCTGTTCAGCACCTCAAGGGTGGAAATTTCGTCGGAAGCAAGCAGACATTTTTCAATCATGGAGGCTTCCTTGCTCTGGTAGAACAGCTTGTGGCTGACGCCGGAGCAGTAGATATTCAGAAAAAACAGCACGACCAGCGTGACCACCACATAGGTCATGGCATACCGGAACTGGGTATTGCCGTAGCCCCGAAAGCCGGTCTTTTTACTTGCGGAAATAATAGCCAACGCCCCATTTCGTTAAAATGTACTTCGGCTCTGCCGGATTTTCCTCCAGCTTTTCCCGCAGACGGCGAATGTGGACGTCCACGGTGCGGATGTCGCTGCGGTATTCATAAGCCCAGATGGTGTCCAGCAGCGCTTCCCGGGAGTAGACCCGGTTGGGATTGCGCATGAGAAATTCAATGACGTCGAATTCCTTTGCGGTCAGGTCGGCCAGCTGGCCGTTCCGGTAGGCGTTCCGGGCGTCCAGATCCAGCGTGATGGTGCCGATGGTCAGGCTGTTTCCCGCGGCCTTTTCCTCGGTGCGTCCGGCACGGCGCAGCAGGGCGCGGATTCTCGCCTTCAGCTCTAAGATGTTAAAGGGCTTGGTCAGGTAATCGTCCGCTCCGTGGTCGAAGCCGATAAGCTTGTCCATGTCGTCGCCCTTGGCGGTGAGCATGATGATGGGCACGTCGGAAAACTCCCGAATCTTGGCGCAGGCGGAAAGGCCGTCCATGTTGGGCATCATCACGTCCAGCACCACAAGGTCGGGGTGCTGGGTCTGCACGGCCTGCACGGCTTCCAGACCGTCGCTGCCGGTGATGACCTCGTAGCCCTCGTTCTGCAAATTAAAGCGAATGCCCTTTACCAGAAGGGCCTCGTCGTCCACAACTAAAATTTTCATTTTCATCCTCCGATTGTAATAAGGTCAAGTATGGCTTCCAGACGCTTTTCTCCGATACCCTCCACGTTCTTAAGCTCATCGGTGGAAAGAAAGCTGCCGTTTTCCTCCCGGTATGCAATGATGCGCTGGGCAAGGACCTCTCCGATGCCGGGAAGTGCCGTGAGCTGCTCCGTGTCTGCCCGGTTGATGTCGATGGGGAACGTGACGGCCACGGTTTCCGGGGTGGTCGGCTCCGGAAGGGTGGCCTGGGGCGGGGACGTCTGCATGGAAGCGGGAACGGATAACTCCACGCTGCCGTGATTGCCGTTTCTGCCCAGAAAGAAGCCAAGGGTGAATACGGCAAAAAGAAGGGTTACGGCGATCAAAATGCTGAGCCGTGGTTTTTTCATGGGAATCTGCCTCCCGGATTGACTAGAGGGGGAAAAGCTGTTATAATATCTCCATCATTATACACGACTTTTCACCGCCGGACAAGTCCGGTGAAGAAATATTGAGGGGAAAATATGAAAAAATTGAGATTGCTAAGCTTGCTCCTGTGCGCCGCGCTCCTTTGTCAGATGGCGGTTCCGGCGTCTGCCGCGGAAACCGGCGCGTCAACGCAGGAAACGCAGCCCGCCGAGCAGCAGGCTGCCCAGATCCCCTTCGGCCGGGTCTGCATCGATAACGGCTGCCGCACTCTGAACGGGATGCGCCCTCTGGCGGGAAGCGACAGCCGGCTGGATACGGCGCTGGCGGCCTTCGCCTATGAGACGAATACCGAGACGGTCATCTACTCCTATAACCCCGATACCAAGCTGCCCACCGGTACCCTTGCCAAGATAGTCACGGCGCTGGTGGCGATCGAAAACAGCAATCTGGACGACATTGTCACCTGCTCTGACGGCATCCAGTCCAAGGTGCCGGGAAGCAGTCTGAAAATGAAGCCAAATCTGAAAAGCGGCGAGCAGCTGACTGTGAACGATCTGCTGCACGGACTTTTGATGATCGGCGCCAACGATGCCGCAGTGGCGCTGGCGGAGCATGTGGCCGGTACGACTGACCGCTTCAAGGAAATGATGAACGACCGCGTCAAGCAGATGGGCTGCATCAGCACGGAGTTCGGCAATATTTCCGGTCTGGATACGGCGACGTCTTACACTACCGCCCGGGAAATGGTGAAGATCACCATGGAAGCAACGAAAAACGAGACCTTCGCGGAGATTTTCAAGACGGGAACCTATAAAATTCCCGCGACAAATCTGGTGGAAAAAGAGCGCTCTCTCATCACGACAAACTATCTGGTTGACGACCACGTTATCACACAGTTCATGAGCTCCCGCTATACCGGCGGCATTGCCAGCTATACGGAGAATTCCGGGGCGAGCATCGTCGGCACAGCGGAACACAATAACATGCGGGTCATTTTCGTGGTTTTGGGTGCTGCCCGTAAGACGACCGAGAAGGGCATCGTGGAAACCTATGGTAACTTTGAAGAAATAACCGAACTTGCCAATTACGTTTTCAACAACTACAAGGTCAACCGCATCATTTACGATGGCATGGCGGTGAACCAGTGGCCGGTGTCCGGCGGCGAGTGTCAGGTGGTGGGACAGTCCTTTACGGACGTGGATACGGTGGTTCCCGCCGGTGTTCAGATGAAGAATTACGTCATGAACTACACCGTGGAGGGCGGCGGCCTGACCGCGCCTATCAAGAAGGACGATAAGATCGCCACGATGGAGGTCTGGTATCAGAATTCCTGCGTCACGGAGGTGGAGCTGTACGCCATGGCGGACGTCCGGGCGACGGGGGACACCGGTGTGTCCATCCGCTCCAACGGAGAGAAGGACGGCGTCGGCGGTTCCGGCGTGCTGTCCACCATCGGAACCATCTGCGTGATCGGTCTGGGACTTGTGGGCGCGTATCTGGCCTTCAATTCCTTTATGCGCTCCCGCATCCGCGCCCAGCGCCGCCGGAGACGGGCAGAACGCAGGAGGAGCCGGTAACGATGCTGAACTGGGACGGACTGAAAAGCGTCTGCGCCGACTGCACCCGCTGCGGCCTGTGCGAGACGAGACATAACGTGGTGTTCGGCGTGGGGAATGAGGACGCGGACATCATGTTCGTGGGGGAAGGCCCCGGGGAACAGGAGGACTTGAAGGGGCAGCCCTTTGTCGGCCCGGCGGGAAAGCTGCTGGACGATATGCTGTGCATCATCGACCTGAGCCGGGAGACGAACTGCTATATTGCCAACATCGTCAAGTGCCGCCCGCCCCACAACCGTGACCCGCTGGAGACGGAACAGGACGCCTGCATCGGCTATCTGCGCAATCAGGTGGCGCTGGTAAAGCCGAAGATCATCGTCTGCCTTGGGCGCATCGCCGCCAAGCGGCTGATCGACGCGGACTACCGCATTACGAGGCAGCACGGCCAGTGGGTGGAACGGAACGGCGTCTGGATGACGGCGATATACCACCCGTCGGCGCTGCTGCGGGATGTATCCAAGCGCCCGGAGACCTTTGATGATCTGCTCGCCATCCGGGCAAAAATCCGGGAGATCGGCGCAAATATGTAAAGTAAAAATCCGCTGTTTTCACTTGCGAAAACAGCGGATTTCTGCTAGTTAACAAACGGAATCGTTGCCTGCCTTATGAAGAAATTGCATTATGGCTGCCGGTGACGGAAAACTCTACCCACTCGGCAATGTTCGTGGCATGGTCGCCGATGCGCTCAAAGTATTTGGCGATCATCAGCAGGTCAAGGGCGTATTCTCCCTCGGCGGGGTTCTTGGCGATCATGTCGATCAGACCGCTCTTGATCCGGTTGAAGTAGTTGTCCACCACGTCGTCGTGCATCTGCACGGCCTTGGCGAGATATACGTCCTGCTTGACGTAGGCGTCCACGCTGTCCGTAACCATGGCAATGGTCTCTTTCGCCATTTCCCGGATTTTGGGGTATTCCTCATGAGGATGGGCGATCATGCAGGGGATGATCTCCACAATGTCCTCCGCCTGGTCGCCGATCCGCTCCATGTCCGTGATCATTTTCAGCGCGGCGGAGACGGCACGCAGGTCCCGCGCCACCGGCTGTTGGCGCAGAAGCAGACGCATACAGATGGTCTCGATGGTGCGCTCCTCCTCGTCGATCTTCGCGCCGACCTTGGAGACCTTCTCCCCCAGCTCTTTCGTGTAGGAACCCAGCGCCTGTGTGGCAAGGGAGATGATCTCCTCGCACAGGGAACCCATTTCCGTCAGTTCCTGATTCAGCAGCAGAAGCTGCTCTTCAAATAATTCCCGCATTATCCGAACCTCCCCGTGATGTAATCTTCTGTCCGTTTGTCCAGAGGCTGAGAGAAAATCTGTTCCGTTCCGCCGAATTCCACCAGCTCGCCCAACAGGAAGAACGCGGTGTAATCAGAGATACGGACAGCTTGCTGCATGTTGTGGGTGACGATGACGATGGTATAGTCTTTCTTGAGAGACGCGGCCAGTTCCTCAATTTTCAAGGTGGAAATGGGGTCAAGAGCGGAGGTCGGCTCGTCCATGAGAAGTACCTTCGGCTCCACCGCCAAGGCTCTCGCGATGCACAGCCGCTGCTGCTGGCCGCCGGAAAGACCCAGAGCATTCTTTTTCAGCCGGTCTTTTACCTCGTTCCAGATGGCGGCGTCCCGGAGGGAACGCTCCACGATCTCGTCCAGCTTGGCCTTGTTGTGAATGCCATGGGTGCGGGGGCCGTAGGCGATGTTGTCGTAAATGCTCATGGGGAAGGGGTTGGGCTTCTGGAACACCATGCCCACTTCCTTGCGCAGGTTGTTGACCTCTGCCTGAAAAATGTCCTTGCTCTCGTAGCGCACGTCTCCCGTGATTTTTACGCCGGGAATCAGATCATTCATACGGTTCAGGGTTTTTAAGAATGTGGATTTGCCGCAGCCGGAGGGGCCGATGAGGGCGGTGATGCTGTGCTCTGGGACGGCGATGTTAATGGATTTCAGTGCCAGGGTATCCCCGTACCAGAGGCACAGATTTTTCGCGGTAATGATGTCAGCCAATTCGATTCTTCCTCCCATAATACTTACTTACCAGAGACGCGGACAGGTTAATGAGAAATGCCAGCACCATCAGAATGGCGGCAATGGCAAAGGCGACTCCGAATTCTCCCTGCTCCTTGGCGTAGACGTACAGGGCAACCGTCAAGGTCGCGCCCGCGCTGTTTCTCGCAGCCCAGAAGCCGCCCAACACATGGGCAAATCCGGCGGTGAACAGCAGCGCGGCAGACTCACCCAGAATGCGGCCGATGGAAAGGATGCAGCCGGTGACGATTCCGTCCACGCAGTTGGGAAGCACCACCGTGCGGATGACCCGACACTTTCCTGCGCCCAGACCGAACGCGCCCTCCCGGTAGCTCTGGGGCACGGTTTTCAGGCTTTCCTGCGTGTTGCGCATGATGGTGGGCAGGTTCATGATGACAAGGGTCAGCGCGCCTGCCAGCAGGGAAGTGCCCATATTGTTGGAAAACAGCAGCATACCCACAAGACCGTAGATGATGGAGGGAATACCGGAGAGGGTCTCGGCGGCGTACTCAATGACCGCGACGACCTTTTTATTGTGGGCGTACTCCGTCAGGTAGATTGCCGCGCCAACGCCTAGAGGGAGCACCAGAATCAGGGCGTAAATGATGATGTACAGTGTATTGAGGATGTCCGGCAGAATGCCGATGCGGTCGGCAAGGTAGCTGGGCTTGGTGCTGAGCAGCTCCCATGTGATGTTGGGAATGCCCTTCGCCAGAACGTAGACCATGAGAAACAGGGTCAGTCCGGCGGTCAGCGCGGTGGCAAGATACATCCCGCCCCGAACCGTCCAGAGAAACAGCTTTCGTTTTTTGGAAATCATTTCGATTTGTCTCCCTTCAGGAAGAAATTCAGAGCGGCGTTAATGAGCATGATGAACAGGAACAGCACCAGCGCGATGGAGAACAGCGCCTGTTTTTGCAGGCCGCTGGAATAGGACATTTCGCTTGCCACGGCGGTGGTGAGGAAGCGGACGCTCTGAAACAGGGAAGTGGGCATATTGGGGACGTTGCCTGCCACCATCATGACGGCCATGGCCTCGCCGATGGCTCTGCCCACGCCCAGCACTACGGCGGCGGCAATGCCGCTTTTGGCGGCGGGGACGGAGACACGGAAGTAGGTCTCCTCAGGCGTCGCGCCCAGCGCAAGGGAAGCGTCCTCGTATTCCTTCGGCACCGCTTCCAATGCGGTGATGGACATTTTGATAATGGAGGGCAGAATCATCACAGCGAGGACGATGATGGCGGCGAACAGGCTGGAGCCGTCGGGAATGTGGAAGAGCTTCCGCAGTCCCGGCACCAGCACCATCATGCCGACAAGGCCGTAAACCACGGAGGGAATGCCCGCCAGCATGGAGACTGCCTGCTCCATAAAGCGTTTGACGGGCTTTGGCGCCATTTTCGCCAGATACACCGCCGTCAGGAATCCGATGGGTACGCCGATGATGACAGCCCCGGCGGTTCCGTAGACGCTGGTGAGAATGAAGGGGAGAATGCCGTATTCCGGCTGCGCCGCCGTGGATGCCCATTTCTTGCCGAACAGGAAATGGAACAGGCCGATCTGACGGATGGCGGGAATGCCGGAAATGATTAAGTATATGGTGATCAGAAGCACGCAGCCCACGGTGATCAGTCCGAGAATCAGGAAAATACCGTGGACGACGGCCTCAAAAATGTTTGATTTGTGTTTCATGTTATCAGCCTTTCGAGAAGGTTTACCATCTTACCGAATTGAGAAAACGGCAGTTGGCTCCCCCGGGCGGGGGAGCCTTTTTGCGTTTGCTTAGCCGTTGGCGGGAACCACACCGGAAGCGGTGATGATGTCATTGGCCTGACCCTTGGTGGCGTAGTCGAAGAACGCCTGAGCAACGGGGCTGAGCGCAACGCCTTCCTTGGTGACCAGCACGAAGGGACGCTGGATGAGGTAGGTGCCGTCCTTGACGGTCTCCTCGGTGGGAGTCACGCCCGCGACCTTCAGAGCTTTGACGGAATCCTTGACGGAGGCGAGAGAGGCGTAGCCGATGGCGTCGGGGTTCTGCGCGACTGCGGTGATGACGTCGCCGGTGGAGGTCAGCTCCTGACGGTACTTGCACTTGTCAACGGTCTCGGTCAGTTCCTCGAAGCCGCTGCGGGTGCCGGAGCCGGCTTCACGGCCGACCAGAACGATCTCAGCGTCAGCGCCGCCGACCTCGGACCAGTTGGTGATCTCGCCGGTGTAGATTTTGGCGATGGTCTCGATGTCCAGATCTTCCACGGTGTTGGCGGGGTTGACGATCACGGCGATGCCGTCGTAGGCAAGGACGGTGCCGACCAGACCGGATTCAACTTCGGAATCCTTCAGAGCACGGGAGGACAGTCCGATGTCGCAGCGGCCTTCGGACACGGCGGTGATGCCGGAGCCGGAGCCGGTGGGGTTATAGGTGAAGTTTACGCCGGAGTTCGCTTCCATGAAGGCTTCACCCAGAGCGCCGATGACCTTCTCCATAGAGGTGGAGCCGTCGGTGGCGACGGTGCCGGAGAGCGCGGCGGGGGCTTCGGTCTGAGGAGCGGCGGCCGTCTGTGCCGGGGTCTCGGCAGGAGCGGCGGTGGGGGCGGGCTGGCTCTGAGAGCAGCCGGCCATGGCGACAACAAGCATGGCAATCAGTGCAATGGAAATGACTTTTTTCATAATCTTACTTCTCCTTGTAGGCTTTATTTTTGATGTACTCGGGATTTATCCTACGATTCGCATTTTACTAGTTTAATGTAAATTCCAAAATCTTCGGTATGTAAAATCAAAATTAAAAAGCAAAGCGAATTGTAAAGAATGAAAAGTCCTTGACAGAGACGCACGATTCTTCTAAAATAGGAGCGAAGGGTGATACCGCCCTCCATTGGATAGACAATACTTTTGCGGAAAAGGAGACGCTATGTATCGTATTTTGGATTTGAATCCCCAGCTTGAGCCTTTCGCCGGGGATATTGATTTGCGGATGCACCTGTACCGGTCGGCAAAAAAACGTATTCTGTCCGAGGGACAGAGCCTGAATGATTTTGCCAACGCTCACATGTACTTTGGCTTCCATCACGTGGATGGCGGCTGGTACTACCGGGAGTGGGCGCCTAGCGCCTACCAGCTGTATCTGGAGGGCGAATTCAACGGCTGGAACCAGACCTCCCACCCGCTGACCAATCTGGGCAACGGCAACTGGGAGCTGTACCTCCCCGGCGACGACGCCCTGTGGGACGGCTGTAAGGTCAAGACTGTGGTGGACGCCAACCTGACCCGCACGGAGCACATCCCCCTGTATGCCCGCCGGGTGGTGCAGAACAAGCAGAACATCACCTTCGAGTGCGAGGTGGTGGATGACCGTAAGGCATTCCCGTGGACGGACAAGGGCTTTACCGGCGAGGACGAGCTGTATATCTATGAGGCCCACATTGGCATGGCGCAGGAGGAGGGCAAGGTCGGTTCCTACCGGGAGTTTGCCGACAACATCCTGCCGAGAATCCACAAGGCTGGGTACAATACCCTCCAGCTCATGGCCATTATGGAGCACCCCTATTACGGCTCCTTCGGCTATCAGGTGAGCAGTTTCTTCGCCGCTTCCTCATGGTTCGGAAAGCCGGAAGACCTGAAATATCTGGTGAACAAGGCGCACGCCATGGGCATCCGGGTGCTGCTGGACGTGGTGCATTCCCACGCCGTCAAGAATACCGCCGAGGGCATCAACATGTTCGACGGCACCACATGGCAGTTCTTCCACGACGGCCCCAAGGGCGACCATCCTGCGTGGGGAACAAAGTGCTTTGACTACGGCAAGACCGGCGTTATCCACTTCCTGCTGTCCAACCTGAAATTCTGGATGACGGAGTACCATTTTGACGGCTTCCGCTTTGACGGCGTGACCTCCATGCTGTACCATGACCACGCCCTCGGTACGGACTTCACCTCCGACGGCAAGTATTTCTCCTACAACACCGACACCGAGGCGGTGACGTATTTGCAGCTTGCCAATGAGCTGATCCGTCAGGTGAACCCCAAGGCCATCACCATCGCCGAGGACATGTCCGGTATGCCCGGCATGTGCCTGCCCATTGCGGACGGCGGCATCGGCTTTGACTACCGGCTGGGTATGGGATTGCCGGATATGTGGATCAAGGCGGTGAAGGGGCAGGACGAATTCTGGGACATCAACAAGATGTGGGGCAGTATGTGCCTGCGCCGTCCCGGAGAGAAGACCGTGGCCTATGTGGAGTCCCACGATCAGGCGCTGGTGGGCGACCAGACGATGATCTTCCGCCTGGCCGGGGCGAACATGTACACGGACATGAACAAGGACTGCCACAACCCTGTGATCGACCGCGCCATTGCCCTGCACAAGATGATTCGTCTGTTCACTCTGTCCGGCGGCGGAGAAGCGTACCTCAACTTTATGGGCAACGAATTCGGCCACCCCGAATGGATCGACTTCCCCCGGGAGGGCAACGGCTGGAGCTTCCATTACTGCCGCCGCCAGTGGAGCCTGAAGGACAACGGATTGCTCAAATACCAGTGGCTGGGCGACTTTGACGAGGATATGGTTCGTTTGACCAAGGAGAACCGGATTTTCGACCAGCGGATGGCAGACCTGCTGCTGATGAAAGCGCCGGAGCAGACCCTTGCCTACTACCGCCACGGGCTGGTGTTCGTGTTCAACTTCCACTTCGGTAATTCCCTGAATAACGTTCTTGTTCCGGTTCGCCAGCCGGGCGAGTACACGGTGGTTCTGTCTACCGACGACGAAAAGTACGGCGGCTTTGGAAACGTGGCAAAAAAGACCTACGCTACCAAGCGTTTTGACGGCAGGGACTACATTGAACTGTACATCCCCGCGAGAACCGGCTTCGTGCTGAAGGAAAAGGTGATCCTTCCCGAAACGCCCGCAGCCCCGAAAAAAGCAGCGAAATAACGGAAGACGGCGTGACCGGGTTCGGTCACGCCGTTTTTGTGCGAAAATATGCAGTAAAACAAATTGACATGTGCAGGAAACTTTGTGCATTTCATAGATTTCTTGACTTTTGAGACGAAAAATGAATTTTTGCCCAATCTGATGTTGCATTTTTGGGACTTCGGACATATAATATACACGTAAAACTTGTCAAAATGCCGAAAGGATGATCGATATGACTCCCTATTCCTGCATGAGCCGGGAAGAACTGGAACGTGAATACGGCAGTGTGCTGGCGTCCTACGAAGCCTGCAAGGCGCAGGGGCTGAATCTGAACATGGCCCGTGGCAAGCCCGCCACGGAGCAGCTGGACATGGTCAGCGGCCTGCTGACTGTATTGCAAACCCCTGAGGATTGCTACGATGACGGCGTGGACGCCCGGAATTATGGCGAGCTGGCGGGTATCCCCAGCGCCCGCGCCTATTGGGCGGATGTGCTGGGCTGTAAGGCGGATCAGGTGTTCGTCGGCGGCGCGGCTTCCCTGAATATGATGTTTGACGTGGTGTCCCGCGCCTATACCCACGGTCTGCTCCACAGCCCGAAGCCCTGGTGCCGGGAGGAAAAGGTGAAATTTCTCTGCCCCGCCCCCGGATATGACCGGCATTTCCAAATCGGCGAGTTCTTCGGCGCGGAGCTGATTCCCGTCCCCATGACTCCCGAAGGCCCGGATATGGACGTGGTGGAGGAGCTGGTGAAGGATCCCCAGGTCAAGCTCATATGGACGGTTCCCAAATACTCCAACCCCGACGGTATTATTTACTCCGACGAGACCATCCGCCGCTTTGCCCACCTGAAGCCCGCCGCCCCGGACTTTGCCATCATCTGGGACAACGCCTATGGCGTCCACGAATTCGAGGGCGACTATGTCCCGTTCCCGGACATCCTCTCTCTGTGCGACGAGGCGGGACGGCCGGATATGGTCTACGAGTTCGCGTCCACCTCCAAGATCACCTTCGCCGGCGGCGGCATTTCCTGCATGGCTGCCAGCGAGGCCAATATCTGCTACTTCACCGGCATTTTCGGTGTGCAGATGATCTCCTACGATAAGGTCAACCAGCTGCGCCATGTGCGTTTTCTGAAGGACAAGGCGCACACCCTGGAGATCATGAAGCTCCACGCATCCGTCATGGCACCGAAATTTGAGTGCGTCGCAAAATGGCTGAACCGGGAGATTAGGCCATTGGGCATTGCCCATTGGAACGACCCGAAGGGCGGCTATTTCGTCAGCCTGTTTGCCATGCCCGGCACGGCGAAGCGGGTCTGGACGCTGTGCAAGGAGGCTGGTGTGGTGCTGACCAACGCCGGTGCGACCTACCCCTACCGCAACGACCCGGACGACTCCAACCTCCGCATTGCTCCCAGCCTGCCCCCGGTGGCCGAGCTGGAAAAGGCCATGGAGGTGCTGTGCCTGAGCCTGCGTCTTGCGGCGCTGGAAAAGCTGCTGGCAAAATAAATACACCGCATACGGGACGGCGTGGCTTCGGCCACGCCGTCTTTTCGTATTCAAAAATTTCTTGAGAATTCTCCCGAAATGTGTTAGGTTTTGGATTGGAAATCCTTCTATCAGGGTGAAGGACAAAACACAGGAGGTGCGTTGAATGAACGATGAACAAATCATACAGCTGTTCTTCACCCGAAACGAAGACGCCATCCGGCAGACGGACGACCGGTATGGCGCGAAGCTCACAAGGCTGTCGGAGAATATCGTAGGGAGCAGGGAGGACGCGCAGGAGTGTGTCAATGACACCTACTTCAAGGCGTGGGACACCATTCCGCCCACGAAACCGGTTCATTTTTTTGCCTATCTCGCAAAAATCTGCCGCCACTTCGCCTTTGACCGGCTGGACTGGAACAACGCGGCAAAGCGCAAGGCCGAGGTCGTCACGCTGACGCAGGAGATGGAAGCGTGCATTCCCGGTCATTGGCAGGAAACGGACGTGAGAAGCGCCGAGATCAGCCGATTGGTGAGCAGCTTTTTATGGAAGCAGACGGCGGACAACCGGATGATTTTTGTCCGGCGGTACTGGTACGGCGACAGCGTCAGCGAAATTGCTCTACGCTACGAGATCAGCCAGAGCGCAGTGCTGATGCGGCTGTCCCGGATGCGGGAAAAGTTGGCGGTTTACTTAAAAAAGGAGGGTTTTCAGGTATGACAGGTAAGGATATGTTGCAGGGAATTCAGAATCTGGATGCGGAGCTGATCGAGGAATCGGAATTCGGAACATTCGGAAGGGGAAAAGCAAGGGGCTTCGGCAAAAAGAAGCTGCTGCTCATTCTGGCGGCGGCGCTGATTATGGCCACCATGACGGCGGCAGCGGCCATCACCCGCTGGACGGCGACCATGCAGTACGGAAACAACGGCGGCACAACGCAGCAGATCTCCGAGCAGGTCAAGAAGCAGGCAGAGCAAAGCGGCCTGTCCGTGACGCCCACCGAGACGAAGAACGGGAAAAAGGAAGCCGTTTCCGCGACGGACAACGGCATCACCGTCACCCTCGCCCAGACGCTGATGGATCAGTACGGCGGCAGAGCCATTTTCCGCATTGAGGGCTTACAGCTGGAAGAAGGGCAGGCACCTTGGGCATGGTGGGACTACCGGGTGGACGGAGAAGTGATGCCCATGAGCTGGGGCACTCAGTTTTTTGACGGCGTGCTTTGGGATGCCGATCACAATCCCACATATGCAAAGAACGGTCAGCCGGTTCCCCGGGTGGGAGAAGACCAGCAGCTGCTTCGGGACTATCAGCTGGCCGACGGGAGCATTGAATTCAGCATCGATTTTGCATTCTCTCCGGATGAGAGCCTGTTCGGAAAGGAAATGGCCGTGACCTTCACCGGCTTCGGCATTCAGGGCGAGAAGTTTGAAGACGAGGATATCATGACCACCCCCGGCACTTGGGAGCTGCGTTGGACGCTGGAAGGCACCACGGAGGCACCGAAAAAGTGGACGCCCAACGCCAAGGTCGGAGATCTGTGGGACGTAACGCTCCTTGAGGCGGAAATCGGCCAGTACAGCATGAAGTTCACTTTCCGGCTGGGGGATGAATATACGGACGACATCGATTTCACGGAGAAAACGGGCTGGACGCCGACCCCGGTGAGCATCCGTCTGAAGGACGGCACCGACATTCGGCCTTACGGCAACGGCGGCGGATCCTGGGATGCCGACAGCCACACGTACACGTGCATCAAGCATACCCTCAACATGGTTCTCGATCCGGAACAGATCGCAGGCGTGAGCTTCTACAACGGCAGCGAACTGAACGATCAGGGCAAACGGGTGAGTAAGCCGTATTACTATGTTCCTTTTGAATAAGCAAAAGGCAGGACACCAATCGGTGTCCTGCCTTAAACTTATACTGCGGCGGTTTCTTCCTCGGCCAGACGCTTTTTCGCGGTGGACAGCATCAGCTTGATGCGGTTGAGCTGATTGACCTCCGACGCGCCGGGGTCGTAGTCCACGGCTACAATGTTGGACTGGGGATAGGCTTTTTTCAGCGCCTTGATGACGCCCTTGCCCACAACGTGGTTTGGCAGGCAGGCGAAGGGCTGAATGCACACGATGTTGGGCGTGCCGGAGAGAACCAGCTCCGCCATTTCTCCCGTGAGGAACCACCCCTCGCCGTACTGGTTGCCGATGGAGAGGAAGGGCTTCGCCAGCTCCGCCACCTGCTCAATGGGCATGGGCGGCTCAAATCGGCGGCTCTTTTCCAGTGCGTCCAGGGCGGGCTTGCGTATCAGACGAATGGCGTCCACGCCGAGCTTCGCCGTGGCGGCGCTTGTCCAGCCCGCGCCTAAGAATTCATGCTTGTAATCGCCATTGTACACGCAATAGTTCAGGAAGTCCATCAGGTCAGGCACCACGGCCTCCGCGCCCTCGGCTTCCAGAAGATCGACCAGATGGTTGTTGGCGAGGGGCATATACTTGACCAGAATCTCGCCCACCACGCCGACTCGCGGCTTGCGCAGGGTTTCGTCAATGGGAAGCGCGTCAAAGGCTTCCACAATGCCGCTGCAAACCGCCTTATACGACCACTTGCTCTTGCTGCCCACCAGAGAATCGATGGCGATTTCCAGCCATTTCTGATGAAGGGCGTTGGCGGAACCCTTCTCTTTCTCGTAGGGACGTACCCGGTACAGGCAACGCATGAACAGGTCGCCGTAGACCACGCCCCGCAGCGCGGTGAACAGAAGGCCGGGGGAGAGCTTGAAACCCTCGTTGGTCTCCATGCCGTTGGTGTTCAGGGAGATGACCGGGATATGCCCCAGTCCCGCCTTGTCCAGCGCCCGGCGGATGAAGCCGACGTAGTTGCTTGCCCGGCAGCAGCCGCCGGTCTGGGTCATCATCACGGCCAGCTTGCTCGTGTCGTATTTCCCGGAAAGCACCGCGTCCATGATCTGCCCCACCACGGTGATGGAGGGGAAGCAGGCGTCGTTGTTCACGAATTTCAGACCCATGTCGATGGCGGCGCGGTTGTCGTTGGCAAGCACCTTGATGTGGTAGCCATACTTTTTGAAAATCGGTTCCAGCAGGTCAAAGTGAATGGGGCTCATCTGGGGGGCGAGGATGGTGTAGCCGGATTGGTACATTTCCTTGGTGAATTCCGACCGGTGATAAGCGGCGGGCTTTGGCTGGGGGCGGATGCCCCGCGCCTGACGCTGGTTCATGGCGGCCAGCAGACTGCGGATGCGGATACGGGCAGCGCCCAGATTGTTCACCTCGTCGATTTTCAGGACGGTGTAGAGCTTGTTGCTCCCTTCCAGAATTTCGCACACCTGATCGGTGGTGACAGCGTCCAGACCGCAGCCGAAGGAATTCAGCTGGATCAGCTCCAAGTCCTCCCGGTTCCGCACGAACTCTGCCGCGCTGTACAGCCGGGAATGGTAGACCCACTGGTCGTTGACCCGGAGGGGGCGTTCGGGGGTGAAATCGATGGGCAGGCTGTCCTCCGTGAGGACGGCAAGGTCATAAGAGGCAATCATTTCCGGGATACCGTGGTTAATTTCAGGGTCGATGTGGTAGGGTCTGCCAGCCAGAACGATGCCCCGCGCGTGATTTTCCGCCATCCATTGCAGCGCCTTTTGCCCCTCTGCACGAACGTCGGCCTTGGCGCGCTGCTGTTCTTTCCACGCACTGTGGACGGCGGCGCGGACTTCCTTCCCGTCGATGCCCCATTCTTCCTTACACAGAGCGGCCAGTCGGTCGGCGGCGATTTTCTCGCTGGTAAAGGCGAGGAAGGGGCGGATGTAGCGGACTTCGCCGTCTGCGACGGCTTCCACGTTGTTTTTCAGATTCTCCGGGTAGGAGACCACGATGGGGCAGTTGTAGTGATTCTGCGCGCCGGGGGTCTCCTGATGCTCATAGAATACGCAGGGATGGAAAATGGTTTTGATTCCCTCATTGATGAGCCACTGGACGTGACCGTGGGAGAGCTTGGCGGGGTAGCACTCGGATTCCGAGGGGATGGACTCCATGCCCAGCTCGTAAATTTTTCGGTTGGACTTGGGGGAGAGGACTACCCGGAAGCCAAGTTCCCGGAAGAATGTTGCCCAGAAGGGGTAGTTTTCGTACATATTCAGCACTCTGGGAATGCCGATGACGCCCCGGCTGGGATTTTCCAGCGGGGGATAGTCGAACATCCGCTTCAGCTTATAGGCCGTCACGTTGGGGCCTTTCCGCCCGGTTCCGGTGCCGCCCAAGCCCTTTTCGCAGCGGTTGCCGGTGACGTGGCGGCGCCCGCCGGGGAATTTGTTGATGGTCAGCATACACCGGTTGGAACAGCCGCCGCAGCGGGTGGTGGAGGTGGTGTAGGTCAGACTCAGAATGTCGTTCAGGGGAAGGGTAGTGCTTTCCTGACCGTGATAGCGCTCCCGCGCCACCAGCACCGCGCCGAACGCGCCCATAATGCCGGAAATATCGGGGCAGGTGGCCTCCACACCGGCAATCTTCTCAAAGGCGCGAAGCACCGCCTGATTGTAGAACGTGCCGCCCTGCACCACGATGTGTCTGCCAAGGTCGGCGGGGTCTGCCAGCTTGATGACCTTGTAAAGGGCGTTCTTGATGACGGAGTAGGCAAGTCCTGCGGAAATGTCCTGCACCGTCGCGCCCTCTTTTTGCGCCTGCTTGACGTTGGAATTCATGAACACGGTGCAGCGGGTGCCAAGATCGATGGGATTTTTGGCGAACAGTGCCTCTTTGGCAAACCCTTCTGCGCTGTAGCCAAGGGAATTGGCAAAGTTTTCGATGAAGGAGCCGCACCCGGAGGAGCAGGCTTCGTTCAGCAGAATAGTGTCCACGCTGCCGTTTTTCAGCTTGACGCACTTCATATCCTGCCCGCCGATGTCCAGCACGCAGTCCACCTCCGGGTCAAAAAACGCGGCGGCGGTGCAGTGGGCGATGGTTTCCACCTCGCCCTCGTCTAAGCAGAAAGCGGATTTCAGGAGGGATTCTCCGTAGCCTGTGGAGCAGGAGCGGGCGATGTGCGCGCCCTCGGGCAGCTCGTCCCGGAGACGCGCCATGGCATCCATGGCGGTGCGGATGGGATTGCCCTGATTGTTGGCGTAATAGGAAAAGAGAAGCTGGCCGTCGCTGCCGATGAGCGCCACCTTCGTGGTGGTGGAACCGGCGTCAATGCCGAGGAAACAGTCACCCCGATACTGAGGCAAGCTTTCCCGGCGGACAACGGCCTTGCTGTGGCGGGCGCAGAACGCCTGATGGTCTTCCCGCGTGGCGAACAGGGGGTCGAGACGCTTTAATTCAAAGGCCATTTCCACGCCCTCGTCCAGCCGGTCGATCAGGCCGTCCATGCTGACGGCTTCGGCGTCGCCGGATTCCAGCGCCGCGCCCATGGCGGCGAAAAGATGGGAGTTTTCCGGGTCAACGGTGGTTTCGGGGGTGAGCTTCAGGGTGCGGATAAAGGCTTTTTTCAGCTCCGGCAGGAAATGCAGAGGACCGCCCAGAAATGCCACACACCCCCGGATGGGCTTGCCGCAGGCAAGGCCGGAGATGGTCTGATTGACCACGGCCTGAAAAATGGAAGCGGCTAAGTCGGCGGTGGTCGCGCCCTCGTTGATGAGAGGCTGAATGTCGGTTTTCGCAAACACGCCGCAGCGGGCGGCGATGGGATAAATTTCCTGATAATGCTCTGCCTGCGCGTTCAGTCCGGCGGCATCGGTCTGGAGCAGGGACGCCATCTGGTCGATGAAGGAGCCGGTGCCGCCTGCGCAGACGCCGTTCATCCGTTCTTCCAGTCCGCCCCGGAAATAAATAATCTTGGCGTCCTCGCCGCCCAGCTCAATGGCCACGTCGGTCTGAGGCGCGACGGCCTGCAATGCGGAAGCGACGGCCACCACCTCCTGCACGAAGCCGATGCCCATGGCCTTGCCGAGATTGATGGAGCCGGAGCCTGTGATCTTCACCTGCAAAAGGCAGGAGCCGACCTGTTCCCGGGCTTCGGCAAGGAGTAGCCGCAGCGTCTGCTGGGTGTGGGCACAGTGGCGGCGGTACTGTCCGAACAGGATTTTCCCGTTTTCGTCCAGCAGAACGAGCTTGACGGTGGTTGAGCCGATATCAATACCGGCGCGGTATGTATTCATAGCACACTTCTCCATCTTCTGTTTTTTGTAACAATTCTACAAAACGATATTTGTCATTATAGCAAATATGTTGTAAACAAATTGTTAATTGTGGAATATTTTAACCGGTTCTTTGCAAAAAGAATGGGTCGGCCACCAGATTCTGGTGACCGACCTTAACGTCAGGTAGTTTCGTTTACAGCGGGCGCTTCCGGCTTCGCGGCTTTCTTCTTTTTGCGGCGACGGTGAATCAGAAGGATGACCACCAGTAGCACAACCAATGCCGCACCGCCAGCACCGGTGATCGGCAGCCAGGAGACCGATTTCTTCATCGACCCGATCAGGCAGAAGCTCTCATCGCCGTCCTCTATGGCAAAGACCAGATAGCTGCCGTCCTGGGTGTGGGAAACCTCCCGCCAGCTTCCGTCCGCACCCTTTACCATGATTCGGACATTTTTCTGTTCAGTTTCCGGCAAGTAGCGCAGCGTATCGGCTGTACCGGTGGGGAGGGTAAAGGCGTAGCCCTCCAGGAATTTGTCGTGGACACCCGGAGCGGGGCCTTTGGTCATTTGGGTCAGCTGGATGGGCGTATCGCCGGAGAAGTGGCCCTGTGCCAGCAGCGTGGGCAGTTTGCTTTCGCCAAGGGCTTCGCTCTGCACCGTTTCCAGCTCTGCGGTGTACACTGCCGGGAACGAAACATCGAAGCGGATGTCGGACAGATCGGCGTCCGCGAGACCGTCCCAGCGGCCGACATAACCAGCCTTTTCGGGCAGTTTGGGAATGCTGTCCGGCGACAGCGCCTCACCGGGGGTGAGGGTGACGGTGTGCATCATGCCGTCGTCATAGACGAAGCGGACGGAGATGACCTTGAAGATCGGATCAAGACCTTCCAGCGCGACGAAATCGTCATGAGAAAGGGGCTGAGCGGTGTCAGCATAACTGACGCCGTCAATGGCGCCGATGTCGGAGCCGACGGTAAAGTAGTAGTTCCCGGTGACAGTTTCTTCGTCCGTTTCCCCGCTGTCGTCGTCGGATTCCGACTTGAGGAATCCGGAACGTTCGCCCCGCATACCCAGAACCGCGCCGGTTTTCTCGGAGCCGGTGAGCTGCACCATGCTGCGGCAGTCGGTGACGGTGAGACCCTCGCCCGCAATGCCGCCCACATAGGCGCTTCCGGTGATATCGGACTTGGCGCTGCACTGACGGACATAGCCGCTGCTCTTGCCCGCGACGCCGCCTACATAGTTGGCCTCCTCCGCATCAATGCTACCGGTGCTGAGACAGTTTTTCGTAAGCCCCAGCGCCATCCAGCCAACAATGCCGCCCACGTTCTGGCGCTTCGCCGTAACGCGTCCGCTGTTTTCACAGCCGAGGATCACGGCGCGCAGCTGGGTGTCGAAGTTCATGGAGTTGTCCCCGCCGATTTGCAGATCGTTCTCCGGATCCAGGCGGTTTTCATAGGCAATGGCACCCACGACGCCGCCTGCGTTCAGGTCGCCCAGCACCGGGCCGGAATTGGTGCATTTTTCCACCTTGCCGGAGAGAATTTCTGCGGTGTCCCGGTCGGAAATGTCCTCAATGGTGCCGCCCAGATTCTGGGAGGCGTTGCCAACGGTGGCGCTCATGGCGCTGATTTGCCCGGCAATGGAGCGCATGATGCGGCTGAGGGAATCCGCCGTGTCGTTGACGGAATCCATGATGGCGTACAGAGAGGAACCGGCGGCGGCAAGGCTGCTGTTGGCGTTGTTGATGGCCGCGTCGATGGTGTCCCGGTCGGGGGGATAGGGGTCATCCCCGTTGGGCAGCAGGGTATCCAGAGCGTCCTTGGCATCCACGAGGGAATTGTAGAGGTCGTCCACCTGAACGCTCATGTCCGAATTGCCGTCCTGAATGGTGGAAAACGCCTGCCCCGTGAGATTGCTTACGGTGCCAAGCTGGGACTGGAGAATCTGCATTGTGTCCTCGGTGTACTCGATGAAGGTGGTCGGCTCCATCTGGCCGACGATGCCGCCCACTTCCTTGCGGCCATAAACCTGAGCAAAGTTTTCGCATTTGTAGAGATACCCGGTCTGGGTTCCGGCAATGCCGCCGACGTTGTAGCCCATGTGCTGATAGCCCACGTTGCCACGGTTTTTGCTCTGGCGGATGACGCCGCTGCTGGTACCGGCGATGCCGCCAATGTCCGTTACGGTGCTGACGGATTCGCTTCCGGTGATGGTGCTGAGGGAAATGTCGGAAAGCTTGACCTGATTTTCCTCGGCGGTGGTGTTGACCCCGGAGCGGTTGTTGCAGCTGCGGACAACGCCAAGGTTATTTCCCACGACGCCACCGACCCGGTGGTCGCCGGTGATGACGCCTTTGGAGTGGCAGCCGTCAATGATACCGGTGATGGCGTTGATGCCGGCGATGCCGCCCACGTCATCCGAGCCGGAAACCGTGCCGTCAAAGAAGCAGTTCTGGAGTTTACCGGCATTGTGTCCGGCAATGCCGCCCACGGCGCTGCGGCTCCCGTCGGGGATGATTTCTCCCGAGACCGTGAGGTTCTGAATGAGCGCGGAAGCGTCAACATAGCGGAAAAGTCCCATATTAGAGCCGTCCTGCGTGATGCTGAGGCCGGAGACAGTGTGGCCGTTGCCGTCAAAATTGCCGCAGAAAATGGGAATCCCTGCAAAATCTACGCCGGTGAGGTCGATATCCGTCAGCAGAACCACACTCAGGTTCCGGCTGTAGCTGTCCAGACGGCAGTTTTCTGCAAAATCCAGAAACTGCTTCTGACGCAGAATGCGCAAGGTCGTTCCTTCTTCGGCGGCCGCTGCCTCATCGGTGTCCTTGGCTTCCTCGGCCAGCGCCGTTACCGGCAGGCTGAGAACGAGAAGCAGACACAGCAGAAGCGCGGAAATTCGTTTTATCAGGTTACACATTGTCTTCTCCTCCTTCCGCTTCGGATTCGTCCAGCTTTTTGACCTGAGTACTGGTGGAGACAATGGCGTGCATATCGCCGCGGATCGTTCCGGTGAATTCACCGTCCAGAACGCCGCTGACCTGACCCCGCAGATGCCCACTGACATACATGGTGCCGCTGGCAGTTCTGGTGGGAAGCTCGATGCCCTTCATCTTGAAGGAGGTGCGGTTGATGATGGAGTCGCTGAGCACGAGCGTGGCAGGCAGAACACCCAGAACGATGACAATGGAGATGATCGTACCGCGGCCCAGACAGGTGCCAAGAATGGAGATAACGGGGTTGGTGGAAATGTTGCCGATCAGCAGAGCGGCGGCAGACAGGATGGTGCCGGAGGTGAAGATGGTGGGGAAGGAGGCGTTCAGCGCTTCCACGATGGCTTCCTTATGGGTCATCGTGGCCTTCAGCTCCTGATAGTGGCTGGAAATGACGATGGCGTAGTCGATGTTCGCGCCCATCTGAATGGACTGCACGATGAGGTAGCCAAGGAAATACAGCGGCTGATTGGCCAGAGTGGGGAAGGAGAAGTTGATCCAGACACTTCCCAGAATACAGGCGATGAGCAGAATAGGCAGTCCCGCTGACTGGAAGGTGAACAGCAGTACCAGAATGACGAACAGGGAGGACAGAATGGAGATTACCAGATTGTCCTTGACAAAGGAGGACGACAGATCGCGGGAGCTGGTGGAATTGCCAACCACGTAGTAATCGCCGTCGTAGTATTTCCCCACAATGTTCCGCATTTCGGTCAGGAATGCAAAGGTCTCGTCGCTTTCCTCCGGCAGATTCAGGTAAACCACCATCCGGCTGTAGCGGTCGCTTTTCAGCTGCTTCTGAGCCATATCCAGCTGGGAGAAAATATCGTTCAGAGACGCTTCGTCCATGTCATCCAGAGAAATATTATGGGAATCCAGCTGGTCTTTCAGGAACATCAGCATATCGAACAGGGGAACGTCGTACTTATCCAGCCCCTGTACGAATTCTCCGTATTGGTCGTTCTCAATGGCGTAGGCGGAATAGAGAAGCTGCGCTACCTCGTAATCCATGCCCACCAGCTCGGAAAGCTCTCTGGGGTTCAGGCTGTCCGTCAGGGTGTAGCCGTCCATGGCTTCGATGTTGGCAAGGCCCATGGTGCTCTTGACCTCCGGGCGGGTATCCAGCTCCTCCAGAATTTTCGCTTCCGCGTCATAGTTGCCGCTGGGAACCACCAGCGCGACCATGTTGGTCGTGCCGAAGGTATGCTGGATTTTAAAGTAGGCCGCCTGACGTTCGTTCATATTCGCGGTCTCGATGTTGTTATAGCTGTAAACAAAGGGGCAGCGGTTGGACAGGATGAATGCCCCGACCAGAAGAATGGCAAACAGCGGCGGCACAACGCGCCGGGTCTTCACCGCAAACTTGCCGATAGGCGTGATGTTTGGCAGTAGTTTTTTGTGGCGGGTGCGGTCCATCAGCGGGCTGAACAGCATCAGAAGTCCCGGCATCAGGGTAAACACGGACAGCAGGCTGAACAGAATGGCCTTGACCAGAACCAGCGCCATGTCCAGACCGATTTTGAATTCCATGAAGCCCAGCGCCGCAAGGCCGGACACCGTGGTCAGGGACGAGGCGCTGATCTCCGGGATGGCCTTGCTCAGGGCGGTGATGCAGGCGTCCCGGGCGGTGCGGGTCTCCCGCTCGTCGGTGAAGCGGTGGCACAGGATGATGGCGTAGTCAATGGCCAGCGCCAGCTGCAATACCACAGCCACGGAGTTGGAGATGAAGCTGATGGTGCCCAGCTGGAAGTTGGTGCCCATGTTCAGAATGGCCGCCACGCCGAAGGTGATCATCAGCACGGGAACCTCGGCGTAGGAGCGAGAGGTCAGGGTAAGCACGACGATGATGATGACCACCGCTATGATCAGAATAACGGACATTTCCCCCTGCAGGGTGGCGTTTTCGTCGTAGCCGACGTCGGAGTACACGCAGTAGTCGTAGCCGTCCATCAGCGCTTCCACATCCGATAGCGCCTGCTTGCTGATCTCGTCGGAGACAACGCCGTCGAAGCTGATATCGAACAGCGCCGAGGCATTGGTGTAGTGGTCGGGGGTGTCGTCGAAGGTGACCATGCTGACCCCTTCCACATCCTCAATCTGCTTGGACAATTCCTCCGCCGTTTCGTAGGTGACGTTGGACACCATGATCTGGGCGGTGGCGAAGGTGGTGAAGTTATCGTTCATTGCCACGATGCCCTGACGGGTCTCCGTGTCCTCCGGGAGGTAGGTGGTGACGTCGTTTTCCACATTTACCCAGCCGGAGGAAAAAGCGCAGAAAATAACGGCAAATATGTACAAAAGAAAGAACAAAGTCTTCTTATCCACAATAAATGTGGCGAGCTTTGTCATGAAATTACTGTCCGGCGGGTTCTTTTCAGACATAATATCCTCCTAACACGCGCCTTTGGGCAAAACCCACACGAAGGCGAAACGAAAGTTGACTTTTTGGATAGGAACTATTATAGTCAAAATGTGGAAAGACTGCAAGCAATAAATTGGATAAGATACGCCAAATTGTGCTTTGCGGGTCATCGTTTTTTTCAGCGTGTTTACAGTCTCGTAAAGAATTATTTCGTTAGTGTTTAGAAAAAATGAATAAACTGGAAACAAGATAGAAAAAGGAGAATCCTTATGAGGCTTAGTCTGGCACTTGCGTTTTTGTTCTTTATCGGCTCGTGCTTCGGATGGGTGCTGGAGCTGCTGTACCGCAACCTGACCCACCGCCACAAAAAGTGGATCAATCCCGGCTTCTGCACCGGCCCGTATCTGCCGATTTACGGCTTCGGCCTGTGTACGCTGTTCCTGCTGGCGTCCATGGAGGATCTGCACCTGATCGCGGATCCCATCTGGAACCGGGTGGCGCTGTTTCTTGCCATGGCTGTCGCCATGACGCTGATCGAGTACATCGCGGGTCTTGCCTGCCTGAAATATCTGAAAGTCCGGTTGTGGGACTATTCAAACCTTTGGGGCAATATTCAGGGGATCATCTGCCCGCTGTTCTCCTTCTTCTGGGCGGCGCTTGGCGCGGCGTACTATTTTCTGGTGCATCCCTATATCCTGAATGCGCTGGCGTGGTTGTCCAACAATCTGGCGTTTTCCTTCTTCATTGGTATGTTCTTCGGCGTGTTCATCATCGACGTGGTGCATTCCAGCCAGATCATTGTCAAGCTGAAGAAGTTCGCCGAGGAAAACAAGGTCGTCGTGAAATACGAGAGCATCAAGGACCACATCCGGGATTTCAACCAGAATGCCGCTGCCAAGTATCACTTTTTCTCCCCCTTCCGTTCGGACAGCCCTCTGGCCGAGCACCTGAAGGAAATGTATCTCAAGCTGGAGAAGCAGAGAGACAGTCGAAAGTAAATTTCCCAAAGCCGCCGCGATTTTTGCGGCGGCTTTTTGCCGGATTTTGGGCAAATGGAACAAAGAAACCGGAGGAAAACGGGATTTCTTCTGCCTTGTAAAGTGCCGCCCTTTGTGCTATCATAAGCCCAGAGAACAATGGCGTTCCCCGAGGGAGCAGTTTTGCCCTTTGCGCGGAAACGCCGTTTATTTTTTGTAGCCTGAAGGAGAAAAAGCTATGGAAAATTTCACCGAACGCACAGCTCCAGCCGGGTTGTACGATTCCCGGTTTGAACACGACAACTGCGGCATCGGCGCGGTCGTGGATATCAAGGGACGCAAGAGCCACCGGACGCTGGACGACGCGCTGCAGATCGTGGAGCATCTGGAACACCGGGCAGGCAAGGACGCCGAGGGAAAAACCGGCGACGGCGTTGGCATTCTGTTACAGGTCAGCCATAAGTTTTTTGTGAAAGCAGCCGCGGCTGCGGGCATCACGCTGGGCGCGGAGCGGGAATACGGTGTCGGCATGTTCTTCTTCCCGCAGGAAGAGCTGCAGCGCAATCAGGCAAAGAAGCTGTTTGAGATCATCTGCAAGAAGGAGGGGCTGCCCTTCCTTGGCTGGCGGCAGGTGCCGGTCTGCCCCGAGTATCTGGGGCAGAAGGCGCGGGACTGTATGCCCAGCATCTGGCAGGCGTTTGTGGGAAAGCCGCCGAGAATGGTCGCCGGAATCGCCTTTGACCGGCGGCTGTATGTGGTTCGCCGGGTGTTCGAGCAGTCCAGTCAGGAGACCTACGTGTGCAGCCTGTCCAGCCGCACCATCGTGTATAAGGGCATGTTTCTGGTCAAGGAGCTGCGGCAGTTCTACCCGGATTTGCAGGACGAGGACTATGAGACCGCCATCGGCATGGTCCACAGCCGCTTCTCCACCAACACCTCCCCCAGCTGGAACCGGGCGCACCCCAACCGGTTCATTCTCCACAACGGCGAGATCAACACCATCCGTGGCAACGTGGACACCATGCTCGCCCGCGAAGAGACCATCGCCAGCCGCTTCTTAAAGGACGATATGACCAAGGTGCTGCCTATTGTCAATCAGGGCGGTTCCGACTCCGCCATGCTGGATAACACGCTGGAATTCATGGTCATGAACGGCATGGACCTGCCTCTGGCGGTGATGGTCACCATCCCGGAGCCGTGGAGCAACAACCGGAACATGGATCAAAAGAAGAAGGACTTTTACCAGTATTATGCTACCATGCTGGAGCCTTGGGACGGCCCCGCGTCCATTCTGTTCAGCGACGGCGACGTGATGGGCGCGGTCCTTGACCGCAACGGTCTGCGTCCCAGCCGCTATTACATTACCGACGACGGACGGCTGATCCTTTCCAGCGAGGTGGGCGTTCTGGACATCCCGCAGGAGCACGTCATCCGCAAGGACCGCCTGCGCCCCGGCAAGATGCTGCTGGTGGATACCGTGAAGGGCGAGCTGGTGGACGACGAGCACCTGAAAGCGGAGTATGCCAGCCGCCAGCCCTACGGCGAATGGCTGGACCGGAATCTGGTGAACCTCTCCGACCTGACGGTGCCTAACCGGAAGATACCCTCCTACACCAGAGAAGAAATGGTGCGGCTCCAGAAGGCCTTCGGCTACCGCTACGAGGATTTGAAGACCATCATGCTCCCCATGGCGAAAAATGGCGCGGAACCCTCCGGCGCGATGGGCAGCGATACTCCGCTGGCTGTTCTCAGCCACACCCGCCCGCCGCTGTTCGAGTATTTCAAGCAGATGTTTGCCCAGGTTACGAACCCGCCCATCGACGCACTGCGGGAGAAAGTCGTTACATCCACCACTGTATACGTGGGCGCACAGGGTAATCTGCTGGAGGAGGACGCGGAAAACTGCAAGGTTCTGAAAATCAACAACCCCATCCTCACGGAGACGGACTTGCTGAAAATCAAGACCATGGACGTTCCCGGTTTCAAGGTGGAGACCGTGTCCATTTGCTACTACAAAAACACCCCGCTGGAAAAGGCCATCGACCGGCTGTTCGTGGACGTTGACCGGGCTTATCGGGACGGCACGAACATCCTGATTCTGTCCGATCGGGACATTGACGAGTATCATGTCGCCATTCCCAGTCTGCTGGCCGTCAGCGCGGTGTCCAAATATCTGGTTCGCACCCGCAAGCGCACCGCCATGGCGCTGATTCTGGAAAGCGGCGAACCCCGGCTTGTCCATGATTTTGCCACGCTTCTGGGCTTCGGCGCCTGCGCCATCAACCCGTATCTGGCGCAGGAGAGCATCGGCAATCTGATCAGCGACGGGCTGCTGGAAAAGGATTTTTACGCCGCCGTCAACGATTACAACAAGGCGGTGCTGGCGGGTATCGTGAAGATCGCCTCCAAGATGGGCATTTCCACCATCCAGTCCTATCAGGGCAGCCAGATTTTTGAAGCGGTGGGCATCAGCAAAGAGGTCATTGACAAATACTTCACCAACACCGTCAGCCGGGTGGGCGGCATCACCATCGACGATATCCAGAAGGACATGGAAGACCGCCACCAGCAGGCGTTCGACCCCCTGGGGCTGGACATTTACATGGATTTGCCCAGCGTGGGTGCCCACAAATTCCGCAGCGGGAGCGCGGCGGAGCAGCACCTGTACAATCCCCAGACCATCCACCTTTTGCAGCAGGCGGTCTGGACGGGGGACTACGGCAAGTTCAAGCAGTACACCGCCGCCGCGGCCAACGAGGGCGGCGACGATATGCACCTGCGCAGCCTGCTGGAATTCAACTACCCCGAAACCGGCGTCCCCATCGAGGAAGTAGAGGACGTAGACTCCATCGTCAAGCGCTTCAAGACCGCCGCCATGAGCTACGGCGCGCTGTCCAAGGAAGCCCATGAATGCCTTGCCATTGCCATGAACCGTCTGGGCGGCAAGTCCAACACCGGCGAGGGCGGCGAGGACGAGGAACGCTACGGCACCGAACGGAATTCCGCCATCAAGCAGGTCGCTTCCGCCCGGTTCGGCGTTACCAGCAAATATCTGGTTTCCGCCAAGGAGATCCAGATCAAGATGGCTCAGGGCGCGAAGCCCGGCGAGGGCGGCCAGCTTCCCGGCGGCAAGGTTTATCCATGGGTGGCAAAGTGCCGCAATTCCACCACCGGCGTGGGGCTGATCTCCCCGCCGCCCCATCACGATATCTATTCCATTGAAGATCTGGCACAGCTAATCTATGACCTGAAATGCGCCAACCGCAGCGCCGCCATCAACGTCAAGCTGGTAAGCGAAGCGGGCGTTGGCACCATTGCCGCCGGCGTGGCCAAGGCCGGCGCGGAGGTCATTTTGATCTCCGGCTTTGACGGCGGCACAGGCGCGGCGTCCATCAATTCCTCCATCCACAATGCCGGACTTCCCTGGGAACTGGGCATCGCGGAGGCGCACCAGTGCCTCATTATGAACGGTCTGCGTTCCCGCGTGCGCATTGAGTCCGACAGCAAGCTCATGAGCGGTCGGGACGTGGCCATCGCCGCCATGCTGGGCGCGGAGGAATTCGGCTTCGGCACCGGCCCGCTGGTAGCCATGGGCTGCGTAATGATGCGGGTGTGCAATCTGGACACCTGCCCCATGGGCATCTGCACCCAGAACCCCGAGCTGAGAAAGAAGTTTATAGGCAAGCCCGAGTACGTGATGAACTTCATGAAGTTCATGGCCCAGGAGCTGCGGGAATATATGGCGAAGCTGGGCGTGCGCACGGTGGACGAACTGGTAGGCCGCACGGACTTGTTGAAAGTTCGTCCCGCCCCCGCCGGTTCCCGCGCCAGCGAAATGGACTTGTCGGGATTGCTAAAAAACCCGCTGGTGGAGAACACCAACGTCCACTTTGACCCCAAGGCAGTTTACGATTTCAAGCTGGAACAGACTCCCGACATGAAGGTGCTGATGAAGAAGTTCAAAAAGAGCTTCGATATGGCGGAACCCAAGCCTATGACCATTCAGATGGAGGTGGGCAA
>PPYF01525220.1_pt1 | contig 31289 bp, 40 predicted proteins | sample 1559871 | NCBI WGS metagenome assembly PPYF01 (sample SAMN08240021, study PRJNA423297) | Human gut metagenome, whole genome shotgun sequencing project.
ACATTAAATCATCATGTAAATTATTGGGGCAGTGTTCGTCAAACCAATGCCAAATGTCATATCTGTTTGTTCCTACTTCCCAGTTATAAAACTGTTCTTCTATACATTCATCTTCATCAATGGGAATATCCTCAAATTCTTCCCACATTTCCCGTATTTTTTTCAAAATCAATTTTCATATTTATTTCTATTTTAATTCATACTTTAAACCAAAAAATAAACTCAATGCACCGCCAACAATCCACGCGACAGCATAAAACCAGCCACCACACACGCAAAAGCATATAATCAGGATGAAGACGAGCCAAACAATTAGCCCAAACATGACATTAATTTTAAAATGTTGGATTCTCTAATTTTCGCAAAAGTTCTTCCTCTGTTAGAACTGTATCACCTACCCAGCCATCGACAAAGACACGGTAGCAATTTTCAATTTTCACAATTTCAAGTTTGTGAGTGTCCCCGCTTGGAGATTCAATTATATAAGTAGTGATAGGATTATTCTTTTTAACGGTGCCGGAAAAAGTCTTTTCCACCGTTAACGCCTCTTTTATTTGTTCCTCACTAAAACAGTTTAGCCAGTCTTTTCTACAATCCCAATCAACAACCCCGGAAACAATATCAGAAAGGAGATAACAGCTTTCAAGAAGAAAGAATAAATTTCTACCTTCCGAATGATAAAGAGGAACCCCGGAAAACGTTCTATCATTATTGTAATCAGACGTTTTTATTAGATAACTATCTTTTTCGGTTATTAGAATACAGATATTTTTATTGAATCCTGATACTTTGGCGTAACAGTTATTTAATATAGTCTTTTTCATAAAATACGCCTCCCTTGTTTGTTATACCGCGCATAAGTATCACGGCTTTTATTTTCAATACTAATTTCTTTAATATCTTTCATCCAACCGGAGCCACGCCGGGAAAGCTCCGATACAACAGCACCAACAGAGGAAAAGCCACCATCATACAAAGAGGCTATTATTTTGCCGTTACGGTCAAAAGAATACGCTTTTATCTCGTCTTTTTCTTTGATTATATTTCTAATCATAACATTAAAGTTTAAAGGATGCCGGGAGCCGCCCGGCGCGGATGTATTAAATACCTATATTCTGATAGTATGTTTCTAACCTATTCTTATAAAGGTTTGTTAAATATGATATTTGATTGAGACGCCATTCTTCGCCGCCTTTTTCGGCTTCGCAATTCAAAAGAGCATGAAAGCGCGTTTTGTGCCATAAATAGAAACGGCGAAATTTTGCGGTTTCTTCATTGTATTTTGCTTTTTCTTCCGAGTTTAACGGGAAATATATTTTCATAAATCTACAATTTTAAAGTATAGCAGGATGCAGTAAAAGACATACCAACAGAGGATACACAACCAAATAACCGGGCTTATATAGTAGCCGATACAGCCAACCGGAAGCAAGACAATAAACAGCCAAAACAGACCGGAAGATATAAAGCGTTTCATCCTACTACGTTTATTTCTCGCGTTATATAATACTCAAAAGAACCATTATCAGATAGCACCCAGTAAACAGGTGTAGAGCCACGAAAACAACATAGATTTAATTTTAGGTTACTGCCTTGAAGTACATTCTTTTCACGCCAACCAAAAGAGGAATATTTTTTGCGCGCTTCTTTTCTTAATTTATTGAGTTCTATTTCTTTTATCTCTTCGTCTGCAAATACGGTGTTTTCTTTGAAACATACGCTTTTTGCGTCTTTGTCTCCGCCGTTTGCGAGTCTGATAATAGTATATAATTGGGCACGGGTGATAATTCCAGATATTTCTATCTGATTTATTAAATCTTTTGTATTCATAATAAAAGGGTATTAATCCCCGGCGAACCGGGGAAAGGTGGGTATTTACTTTATTTCAAACTTTATTCCTTCGGGTAGTTGGGAATAATCAACACTTTCGAGAAAGTTCTGAAAATCTTCTTTAGATATTTTTTTGTAGTGGCTTAAATCCGACCAGTTAAAAGTAACAGTATTTGAATGATTATAGTATATAACGTTTTCAGTTGAAACGCCCGAATCAAAGATATAAAGCATTATCTTTTTCTCTCTTTCAGCTTTGGCAATATCTTTATCATAACGCGCGCAAATATCGGCGCGTTTCTTTATTAAAGCAGCTTTTCGGGCTTCTTCTTTGCGCTTTTCTATGTTTTCTTTTGTATAGAAACCTTCTTTTATAAGTTTCTCCATATTGGCGCGCTCTTCCTCTGATAACGTTAATGAAAAACGTTCCTCTTCCGGCTTGTATGGATTTTCCCATTTAAGCCCGGATAATGTTTCAAGTTCTGAAATAAGGGTATCGGCTTCTTTTTTCCAGCGGTCAACAATACCCAATGAGAAAAGCAAATATTTGAAATATTTTTGGTCTTCTGCCAAATAAAGCGCGTTATATTCGTCTTCCGTGATACGCAAGTAATCAATAGTAACTTCTTTGCTACTATTTTGTAGGTGGTAAAATCCGTTTGCCTCCGGGTACATTGGCGCACCGTAATGATTACAGAGGTGCAAAGGAATGAATTTTGAAAGCTCCGGGCAACGCTTTTGTATTTCTTCATGGCAACAGCCACCAGCACACCAATAAAAAGAACCGTTTCTTTTTTTCTCGTAAATATCTGCCGTGATACTGAAATCATACATAGTATTTTTGCAATCATCGTTTAAAGATACTTTAGCGGTGATTTTATACTGTGTTCCGTTCTCTACAAAAAAATGAGTTTTTGAGTAAGTTAATTTGCTTGAAGTTTCCATAACTGCAAAATTTAAAGGGTTATTATTGTTTTATCTTTGTTTTTCCCTTAACTTTGCAGATAACACCGTGAGAAAGTGTACCTTTTACTGCAAAGTTTAAGGGTAGCCGGGAAGAGTCGCCAAACTCGACCCGGTTTTTATATCTCTGTTAGGTACTTTATATAAAGCTCTGTTTCACCAATCAACGCGCGTTCTCCGTTCTTCTTTACTGGATAGCCTTTTATAAATATACGTGCTCCGTCAATACAATTTGTTATCATTCTGCAATCAAGAGGACGGGTTAAAATTACTTCGTACATTTTGCCATCGTTGGAACTGTCCGGATTATTGTAAATATACCGCTTTCCAGTTTTAAAGCCTTGTTCTTTGCAATACTCAAAAACAGCGTTTTCTTTTTGTTCTTTGGCTTTCTTAATTGCCATCTCGCAACTAACAACTAAATAAGTTAAATTTGATAAGTCCATATTTGAAACGTTTTAAGTTAAACACTAAATCAAACAGGAAAGGAGAGAAAAAAGTAGAACACCGTGAGAAAATGTACCGCTTATTTTGTCTTCATTTCTGTATGACAAAGATACGAATAATATTTTGAATATCAAGCAAATAAGTAATATTTTTACGCTAAACAATGAAATGATAAATTACTTTATATATGAAAATACAAACAGCCTCACAAATACACGTAATGCACACATATAGCCCGAATATTAGATTATTTGTAAGTATATTACAACCCAGCCACAAGCGCGGGAAAATCAAGCAAAGAGCCGCAAAAAGCCTAATTCTATCTATTATATCAATATGTTTAAAAACAATGTTATGCAACATATATATAAAAGGAGCCGAAAACAAAGAACGCGCTGCAATCTTTTATTTATCAGACCTTTTATATATCTTTGCGGCTATAATAACAGAGCGCAAGAAGCCGGAACACTCATTTTAAATCATACTTTAATATGACTTACAGCAAGAGAGTAACGGAACTACAACGTATTTATAGCCTCACGCCTGAAGATGTTTTTTTCTGTATGCTTGTAGCATCCGGCACCACAAGACAAGAAGCATACGCCGCCATCTATCGACCGACAACAAACGGAACCGGGACAATAGCCAGTAAAGCCGCAACACTGCAAAAGAATAAACCCGGTATTTCTCAACTCATTGAAGCAATACAATATCAAAGAGCCGGAGCCACAACAACAAAAACAGGAAGCCCAAAGGAAGACGCCGCCAATATTGCAGAATCTAATAAGGTGGATAAAAAAACTTTAGATACTTTTCGGAGCAAAGACGGTATTTTGGAGAATCTTATAAAGGTGCTTCCTTCTTTGACTGGAAAAGATAAAGCCGCCGTACTCATGCAGATTGCAGACCTGCAACGAATGAAGCAGGAAGAAAACAAAGAAGAAGCGGAACAAATAGTATATTATCATCCGGTTTCCTGCTTTCGGTGTGCCTTGTACGCAGAAGCCCGGAAGAAACAGAAGGAAGAAGCCCGAAAAGATGCAGATATTTAATATTATAGGTATAATATAAAGATGTGCCTTCCTTCCTGTCTGTCTGCCATCGAAGACAACCGCGACCGGGTGCCACCCCCCCGACCGGGTGCCCGGAGCCAATGCACTCATTACCATTCGAGATTTTTATTATTTTTTTTTGGTTTGTCATTGCTACAACATAAATTAACAGTAAAAACATGTGTTGAGGCATTATAGAGCATCTTTTATCATTGCAAGAATGACTATGTATGGTTTCTGTATAGTTTCTGTATGGTTTTTAATGTAAACTATACATGTGTAAGGTGCTGATTCATATATGTTTATAAAATTAATGTATAGTATGTATAGTTTGTATATAAATTGCATAGGAAAAACGTGTATTATATATAAAGCTGTTTCATAGGAAACTATACATACCCTACATGTTTTTTCAGTACGTTTTGATATTCAATAACTTGCACATGTATAGTACGATTTTGAACTATACATTGGAATATATGCAAGATATTGATGTTCAACTGATTATAGCATGTATAGTTTTTATGGAAAACCATACATAAATGATATTACAAATGTGAATGACTATTGCTTATTTTATTGATTATCCGCTATTTAGTATTCCCTGATAACCTTCTTGCTTTTTATCGAAAAAGACACTTTTTTGAGTCGAAATTTGGTGGAAAATATATGTATTTTCGCTTCAAAAATAGAAAATATAACGATTTAAGTTTGATTATAATAGAAAATACTCTATTTTTGTGCGGTAAACAATGCGAAGAACGGGTAAAAACCATTGAAATGGACAAAATAAAGTATAAGAAACTACTGACAGAGGTTTTTGGACTGATGGATGAACAGGATTTAAGTTCTGCGTTATCTCTTTCCAAAAGTGCTATGCGTGTAGATGCTGTGCAAGATTTACTTCGTAATGCAATTATCCGTTCTTCAATCAGCATGTTCAACGGTCTTCCACATTATTTTTCCGGTAAGGTTTATGAGCCAATGTCACCTGACGACTTCGGTAGCCTTATTTATGACCTGATGCGTAAGTGTGCTTTGCCAAATGGCGACTATTCCCGCGTAGAAGGAGTGATAAAGGTCTGCAAGCGTGTTGTTTCAGGAAAGGCTTTGCGTCCAGATAGTGCTATTGTAGTGTTCAATAACTGTGTGTTGAATATGAATGATCGAACTACACATAAGTTCGGAAGACAATGGGTACAGGTTACAAGTGTTCCTTACGACTACAATCCTGAAGAACATATTTTTCTATGGAAACAGTTCATTGATGAAGTGTTGCCGGACGAGGGCTGGCAGCATGTGTTTCAGGAGTTCTTAGGCAGTATCTTCATTGATAGGCGTACTGCAAAGATAGAAACCATGCTTGTGCTCCGTGGTTCCGGCTCAAACGGGAAGAGTGTTGTCTTTGAAACTATTATGGGAATACTGGGTAGAGACAATGTAAGCAACTTCGGCATTGGTGCGCTGATAACCGGGACAGAGCGTAAGAAGAACATTGCCTATATCAACGGCAAACGTCTCAACTATTGTTCGGAGATACAGGCTTTGGAAATTGGGCGGGATAGTGACGTTCTTAAAAGCCTTATATCCGGTGAACCTACTGAAGCGCGTCCTATGTATGGAGATAATTTCACCGCTTATGATATTCCCTTGCTTATGGCAAATGCCAATCAAATGCCGTATTTGAAAGATTGGAGTTATGGAATGAAGCGGCGTATCTGTATTCTTCCTTTTGAAATCGAGATACCGATAGCGAGACAACGTAAAAGTCTTGCCCGTGATCTCGAACGCGAATATAGCGCGATATTCAACTGGATACTGGAAGGTCGAGATAGGTTTATTGCCAATGGATACAAGCTATCAGAGAATAAGAAGCTGGATAAGGTCATGGACGAATATCAGGCTGAAAGTAGCACTGTTATGAAGTTCATGTTTCAAATGAACTATCTTCGGACGTATGAAGATGTTTCTGACGTTGAACCTAAATGGATGCCTTCTACAATTCTATATAAAAGATACCGGAAGTGGTGTAAAGAGAATAGCATTACCGAAGAGAATGTTACCCGGTTTGGAAGGATATTGTCTGAAGCCGGATACCGGAAGAAACGCACGCCAGACGGTCAGGTATATGGGCTATATGGCAAAGCTCTTACAGAGAAGTTCCGGTATGAGCGTGAGGCAGAGCAAAGTAAGAAACTGAAGCAAGATTACTCGAAGCCTATTTATGTGGATGGTAAACGCTATGCTTATACGTTTGAAGGTCTTGGTTCATGTTTGGGTGTCGGTTACAGGGCGGTCGCAGCATGGATGCGGCAAGAGCTGTTGGAGGGATGCTATACAAAGAATGGACGGAGAGCGGAGTTTGATCTTGATTTGGTTGAGGCGAGATTACATGAACTTAAAATATTTGGAAAGGAAAAATGACAATGGAAGAAAAGAAGGTAAAAGTGTCTATGGAATTAGACAAAGATGTGTTTCAGGCTTTTTGCTTTATGATGGGAGAGAAATTGACCGATGAACTATGGAGTAAGCTAATAGCCGGAGAAATTGCTATCAATGTAGATGAAATGGGTGAAGAGGCACAGCAAATTAAATTGGCTTTTTCTGCGTTTGCTATTGCAATGGTAGCGGATAAGAAGTAATAATATGGCTGTAAAATTCAGACATAAAGAAACTGGATTATTCTTCTGCCGGGCAAAAGGCTTATCTCCTTCGAGAAGAGATTATGATAAGCTGGGAGAAGATGGCATTTTCAAGAAAAGACATTTGTCTAAGCGAGGAAGAATTTATGAAACCGCTACTGAAAATCAGAAACGGGATTGGATCGGTAAGAAACATGCTGATGAATTTGAAATTGTAACTGTATAACCAAATAACAAAATGGCAAAGAACACTAAGTATATGCTTTGTATCACAAGGCTATTTGAATCTACTTCCAACCGGAAGATTGAACTGTATGACGTGTTATGTAAGAAACATTGGTGGCAAAGATTCACTTCTATTCACCCTACGTTTCTATCTCTTAAAGATGCACATGAAGCTATTGTAGATAATTCCAAAACTTCATCCATTACTGTAACTGTAATGCTGAATGGAAAGCCACAATCTATCGGTACATATAAGAGGATTAACGATGGAGCTTACGAACGAGTAATGACGAAAAATTTATAAATCACAAACAATTTTAGGTATGGGTAAAAAGGTACCATTGCAATTTGGCAATTTCACTATTACAAGAGATAGTAGTAACGAACATGATTGGATCAGCATTAAGGCTATATCCGGCTTTTGGACAATGCGGTTCCGGGATGATAACGAAATGTTTGAGCGGATTCGCCTACTGGCAAACAACAAAGATTTCGGTGAGTATATGGAAACATGGATTAAGGTAAACTTTCTTATGGCGAACTGTACTCCTGATGCTGAATTTATGAAAGACTTCTTCGAGGCTTATACCAAGATGAATGAAAGATTACTTTCTCGCCGAAAACATATTTCGGAAGAAGAAGATAAAGCCATTTTGGAACAAGAGAAAGCTGCCTACGAACTTAAAGAACAAGCAAAACAACAAAATGAAGGTTCCCATTAGCAATATGACTTTTGGCGAAAGCGAATACCATAGAGGAAATGAGGTATGGAAAGCCTCTACCCTCTATCTATTCGCTAAAGCTAAAGAATATCCAGTGCTTGATTTGCCTCTTTGGTGCATCGACTTGACAGCACAGCCTTTTGAAGCAACAACGCTATCCCAGTTCATTTTTCAATGTAAACGGGTGAAGGATTGTTCCCTTGATTACCCAGTTATTCTTGATGATTGTGGGCAGATTGCAGACGGGTACCACCGGGTATGCAAAGCAATTATTGAAGGACGTGAGACTATAAAGGCTATTCGACTGGAAGAGATGCCTGCTTGCGATAGATATAAAGATTAATTTTATGAATAGTATGATAGACGTTAGAGAAATAAAGGTAGGCAATTACTTACAGAGGAAGTCTAATGGAAATCTATTTCCCGTAACTCCTTGTATAATTCTTGATATAGAAAATGGGAAGGGAGGTGATTATATCCCAGTTCCGCTAAATGGTAAAGTTCTGCTATCTTTCGGGTTTGAAGAATATAATGAAGATATTCCATTCATCAGATATGGATATAGGAGTGACCGATTCCGAATTATTGTTGATTTCTACGGGGATAGTTTAATTCTTAGGGTCAGTGATATTAATACGCGCGAGTACATCATATCGAAAAGCGTTTGCTATCTACACCAACTTCAGAATATCGTTTTTGATTTGTGTGAAGGGGATTTACTGAAAGGTACAATATAGAAAAACGCAGAGCGCGAAAGTAATCTTGTACTTCGCGCTCTGAATCTAATGTACTTATACATTAGAAAATTTCGCCTTCACCCAATTTTATCAGATGGAGACTTAACTTTTTCAACACTTGGTTGATAAGCAAACTTCTACATTGCAAATGTAGTCAATAGATTCATGGGGACTTATCTTTTCAGCCTTTTATTTGTAGGCTTCTTGGGATATTTTTGATTTATTCTCTTTTGTAAATCATCGTTTATACTTTCTTCCAAAAGGATTTTAGAATTGAGCACCCGGACTTCTCCGGTAAGTTCCATGATTGTTTTAGCCTGAAGAGCATTTTGTTTTGAAAGCTCGACGTTGGTAATTGCCAACTTGCTACATTCAGATGCAAGCTGATTCCATTTTTTTGTAGTGATAATTTTGATTCCAAACATAATGTTGAGGTTTTAAATATCTATTTCGTATATCGGTACTATATAACAGCAGCAATGTGCATGGTATGGCGGTACCGGGTCGCCGTTACTAAAGACATGGAAATAAGTAGTTTCATCATCACATTGCTGGCATGGATAACTACTGCCCCTAAATGACATGAAACCTATTGCTCCATTCTTTTGCGCTATCATGGCAAAGTAATCCATCCATCCCTCGGCTATGGCGAAGTTTGTTAGATTATTGAGTGCAGTAAAAGAACTGTTTGTGCGCCCAACACCGTATGTTTCCGGGACTTTCAATCTTGATATTACCGGGAATCCTTTTGATGTAGCTTGTATTATGTGCTGATTGAACAAAGGACTCTTCCGACTTTCTTTAATGGAAGACAACAATTCGCCTTCCGCAACATTGAGTAATATGCCGGATGCTATGACTACTTCCAGTTCTTTCTTGAATTGGGTAGTGTATGCGTTAATACGATCAACAAGAGTTTTCCCATGACTGTCTCGGTTGATAAAAGCTATGATATGCTCTTCTTCATCCGTATGGTTTGCCACGGCAAGCGTTTCTGTATAATCCTCAATAAGCTCACGAAGATTAGTTATAATAGCTTCCACTTCTTGCTGCAACTCTTTGTTATAAGAGAAGCTAAATAGACTTGGGGGAATATTGTATTTGTAGGATACAGCGACTATTTCCTTTGCAGCTTGATACATAATTGCAAGTAGATTATTCTCCATAGAAAGCTCTGCATTAAGCCTTTGCCGGATATAATCTTTAGCTTCCTCTATTTCCTTACTCGTTGGTTGTTTCATCTTTGTTTTCTTCGCTTATTTTAGCTGTTTGTTGCTGTGATTTCAACTGATAAAGCAGGTCTGCCGAATGTTCTTCCTTCTTTTCCCGCATGATTCTATCCCATTCATTATTTCTGCCGTACCCACTAAGTTCGGATGCGCTTTCTTTGGACAAGAAACCACCGCCAACCGCTTGTACAAGATTGCTGATAAGTTCTGCGGCGTTCTGATGCACATACGGCTCTGCCCATGATAAAACTTTCATATTGGCAAATGGTGTGCTCATTTTTCTTTCAATACCATAACCGAAAATAAACAATCGCTTCATCGTATCAATAGAAGAATCAAACTCTTTGCAGTCTATCATAGCTTTCTCCAAAGAAGGTGAATATATCAACTTGATTGCTACACCCGGTAAATCACCTGATTTGACTTCGGGAGGCATTACTGTAAAACTTCCCATGAAGATCATCTTCAGAAGAGTATTGAACTGTAACTCGAATGATTGTGAGGATTCCGGTCTGTTCATAAATCCAGCATCATCTTCTTTTCCCATTGTTATAGCTTTTACCGCACCGTACATGTCACCTTTGATTTCAACATCTTCACCTTTAAGTAACATAATGGGAAAAGCATAAGCCATATTGTTTTGACAAAGGTGTGATACTGCAAGCTCGAAATCATCTATATTGCTTTGTGAGAAAGACCAGCACGGACCATGCTTATCACGAAGATATACTACCGGACATTCTTCAAACTGATGAAGTTCTTTGCTTTCTAATTCATATCCATCTATTCCGAATATCTCTTTTAGCTTGTTTACTGCCCCTTTTAATCCAGCTTTCGTCTGCCGATAGCGGTAGAGGTATTTGTTATCCCATGATTCTACCCATGAAACAAGTTCTTTGCCTTCGGAATCATAGTCGCTGTATTTCCGGGCAAAATATTCCATTTTCCCGGTAATGGAGTTTGTATGTGGATATAATATATCTCCATCGAAGAATGAAAGAACTTTGGTTCCCACTTCTCCTTTATCCATATAGAATACAACCGCTCCGTCTCCGGTGATCTTCACGCTCTTTGCAAATTCGTAGAACGTAATCTCCATGTTTTTATCCAGCCACCCTTTTTGAAATTCAAGGAATGATTCTTTCAATTTATCATTAACCTGTGCGGCTGTGAGTTCATGGTGAATATCATTTCCGCAGAGGTGAACAAGTTGCTGAATGGTAATAATCATCTGGAAAGGGAAAGCGACACGCATAACCTTCTCTTCAAAGAAACGTTTGTTCCCTTTTTCGTCTTCCTCAAATTTGATGCGATTAGGATAAAATGCCGGGGAATTTATTTTGTGACCGGACGGATAAAACTCTCTGATAAAATCCGCTTGGGATAAAATCTGATATTCTAACTTGTTATTATAATACGAAGCGATTGATAAATCACTTGTAGTTTTGCCATTAAGATAGCCTGTTGGCGTAACTCTTGTAAACGGCTTCTTGGTAAGAACTTCATTTTTAATCATAACAATCCTATTCCTTTAAAGTGTTTGCGTTTCTTTTTTATCTCGAATATTTCTCTTGTCATCATGCTTTCCCAAAAGTCAGGAGAGTGACCGACTATTTTTTTCATTTCAGACTTGGCTATAAGTTTCCAATATTTGTCAGCCGCATTTTCATCTTGCCGCATTGCTTGTCTTTCATTGATAAGAACCTGTGAAAGAGGAACATCTTTGAACCCTTTACCGGAGTATTTACGTTTCAGTAAGTCAGGTAATATACTAACTCCACCACGGGTAAATCTGTCGATAAATTTATATGCTACTTCTGACTTTAGATAGTCAAACATTGTATGCGAACCATCGGAAGGACATTCTATATTATTGAACTTCAATGCTTTAGGAAAGAAACCGACAAATATTTGTCCAAGACCATTAAGGTCGTAGGCGAAGTTTTCTTCTAAAACTTTGTATTGTTCGAGCAGGAATTTCGCGGTTTCAATAGTCTTTTTGCTATCTTTCTTGCAAACGTGAATACCTATAATGTTCCAGCCTTCCCATATCCAAAACACACAGTTGTCTCCACCTGTAAATGCCGGGTCACATGTTATGTATCGAGTTCCTGATTCTACTTGGAGAGCATTTTCAAAGAAACTTCTCATGTGTTCGAGAGTGACAAGCCCGGTTCCGGCTGTACGAAATTTCCAGTTACCTTCGAGGTCACGAGCACGCTGTTCTTCGGACTGATTGGCAAGGTTGGCAAGATAGTTCGGGTCAGAACGGAGAAGCTGCATGTTTTCTTCCAATTTACCTTCTATGAAGGTCACTGATTTAATGAATAGCTCTTGTGGACTGCCCAATGCTTCATATTCAGGCTTCCAAAGACGGTCAATGATATGTTTACATTGCTGATATACTTCTTCACGGGTATCTCCCCAATAGATACCTTCAATACTATCTCCGTCCATGAAGCAATAACGTACAACGCCATCACGTTCCGGGATAGGGAAACCATCTGAATCTATCCACCAATTAATGAATGTGGCTACCCAGCTATCCGGGTCAGGATTACATGTGCCGAAAAAACGATTACGGATAAAGTGAGCATTACGGTTACAAGTAATAAGATACTTGAACTTCGGATAATCCATGTGTGTAATTTCGTCCACTCCTATATAAGAGAACTGTCTTCCCTGAAAACGTTTCTTGAAATCCTCAATGCTATCAGAGTAATAATTAAATTCCAACCATCCTCCCCAGTTGAAGTTCCATGTCATATCTCCTTTAGACTTGTTATACTTGCCGAAATCATCATAAATTTGATAGGAAGTAGTGATAAGGTCGGTAAGGTCGTTAATCTCGTTACGGAAGATTATGGAGTTGAAATATTTGCTTTGTATGTCATGTTGAGCTTCAAGCAACAAGGAGAATGATTTGGCACCACCACGTTTTCCACCATATATAACAATGTCCGCCATCGTGGAAAGGAATTTTTCTTGTCCTCCACGTTGGGCAATGATCTTTTGCGGGTTGGGCATTTTCTTATCTGCCTCCCTTAACGTTTCGATAAATTCATAAGTAAGAATCTTCTTTCCGTCCGTTGTCGTGACACCACTATATTCAGCTATTTCTTCCATAAATAAAAAGCCCACATGATAAATTTCTCTATCATGTAGGCTTTGAAAGCTCACTATTTAATTAATAATGAGGCAAAAGTATATATAAAAATATGAATTTTCTAATTTTAAGATGAAAATAATCTATTATTTGCATTGAAATATAGAAAATATATATTATGTTTGCAGCGAATAAGGATAACAGATGATTAAAATTGATACAAAAGAAGACCCTCGACAAGTGGTTGAACACCACAAGTTAGTGATTTGCCCGACATGCGGACAAAAGCTCACTGATGTTAAGTATGTTGATGGTATTGTTATGCTACGGATTAAATGCCGTAGATGCAGGAAATACATTAGTGTTGATTTGATAGGTAAAGAAGATATTCAGGATACATTGCGGGATGGAGCAGTCAGGTAGCTCGTTGGGGTCATATCCCAAAGGTCGTTGGTTCAAATCCAACTCCCGCTACAATCAAACGGAGGTGCGGTTACTCTACCGCCGGGGGATGAAAAAAAGGAGACGTTTCCCGTTCGGAAAAAACGGGGCACGGAAAGATGGCAGACGCGGTGTATGCGCCGGACTGAAAATCCGGTTAAGGTGATTCGATTTCATCTCTTTCCACAATGTCCGGTTAGCTCAATAGGTAGAGCAATACACTGTTAATGTAAAGGTCGGTAGTTCGATTCTATCACCGGGCGCAATGAAGCGGAGATAGTTCAGTTGGAAGAACGTCAGATTCCAAACCTGATTGTCGGGGGTTCGAGTCCTTCTCTTCGCGCATATTGAGATATGGTGTAATGGTAACACAGCAGATTTTGGTTCTGCTATTCAAGGTTCGAGTCCTTGTGTCCCAACAAATGGCGGGTTCGACAAACGGTTAGGTCGTCACCTTTTCACGGTGAAAATCAGAGTTCGATTCTCTGACTCGCTACACAAAATGAATAACGTCCGAAGTACAAGGAAGGTGCGGTGGTTTCACAGAGATGTATTGTAGTCCGCACATTTGGAAGTATGGGTGAGTGAATGATACCACCTCTTTGCTAAAGAGGCAAGCTGAAAGGCTTCGGAGGTTTGAATCCTTCTGCTTCCGCAATTAAAGATATAAGACCAAAGAGTCAGATTGATGCAAAAAGCATTGTCTGACTCTTTTTTTATACACAAACACAAAATAACGCACGATGGAAAAAGAACAAATCTTATCCGAGATTACGACACGAATTGGAAAAACCAGTCTGTCACAAAGAACGCTGACTGATTACGTCAGTAGAAATTTACCAACTGAAGGTGCAGAGCCGGATGATGCGTTTTGGGAAAAGCACGTGGGTTTCTTGAAATCGCTTGATGGTAATTTCAGTCACGATGTATCTACACAGGTTGAAGAGTTCAAAAAGAGCTACAAACCAAATCAGCAACAAGCTAACGATACTACGCAGGAAGGTAAGGACAATGAAGTTCTTGAATTGTTGAAAAGCATCAAGAATGAAAACAAAGAATTGCGCGAACGTCTTGACCGACAAGATCAAGTAAAAAGCCAAAGCGAACTGCGTGAGAAAGTTATTGCCGGGATGAAAGCCAAAGGTGTAAATGACGAGTATGTATTGACTACTACTTTGACTAAACACGGAGAACTTGATTCCAAGAAATCAGTAGATGAACTTGTGGATTCTCTTCTTCCAGTTTATGACAAAGAGTTTAGTGCTTGTCGTGGAAATGGGGCTGTTCCGAGAACCGGACAACAACAGCAACAAAACACAAAGAATGAAACACTGAAGAGGTTTAAAGAGCGGCACCAAAAAGCAGGTGATTTGCCTGTTGCAAATTAAAATAATTAACTGATTACAAACACATTAAAACACAGAACTATGATTGGTAATACTTTTGGTAGTAAGACAAGAAAGTTTGGTGGTGCATTTCCCGTATGGAAAGATGTATTTAGCAAGGTAGACGGTGGCGGCGTATTTGAGAAGACGCCGGACGTGGGAGATGTTATTCCCGCAGGAACACCCGTATATCTTGATAAAACCGGAGGTACTTCTAAATGCTTAGAATTTTATGAGGCATTGGAAGGTAGCACTGGCACCACATTGAAAGTGACTGTTGGTATGGGGCTTCCCACTCCAACCGTGGGTCAATTCTTAATGAAAGTACCCGATTCTCTTAACAGTACGGGAACGGGCGTGAAGGTGACGAAAGTAGTCATTGATGGAAACGAAGCTACTGTTACTTTGAGTGCTGACCCTGATACTCTTGCAGAAGGTGATATTCTGACCGTAGCTGCCGCCGTAGGTGCATCTCAAAAAATGGCTATCACGCACATGTCAGGTCTGACAAAGAATGATGCTTACATCGAAGAAGGCACGCAAGTAGCCACTTGTACGGTCGTATGGAGTGGAAAGGTTTATGCAGACCGTATTCAACCTATCCCGGATATTTTCAAAGCATTGGTTCCTAATATTTTATTTCAGAAGGAGGCGTAAGTTATGGAAGTTAGAGATAGAGAATTTTATGATGTGATTGCCCGTGGGCTTGAAAACAATGGAATTTCTTTTCAGGAGTACATTGACGAAATGTTTGCTGAAAAGTATAATAAGCCCGAAACTCCCGGTTTTGATTGGGAACCGGATATGCAGGATGATTTTGAGTTTAAGCAAATCTCCGCAACCGCTCGTGTATATACGATGGCAACGTATGTTGATTTCGATTCACCGGGTCCCGTTAAGCATACCGAAGGCTTTGAGCTTGGTAGTGACAAGATGCCTCGTATGAAGCATGAGTTCAATATTGACGAAGCTAAAATCCGCTTGCACATGCAAGCATTGCAACAGTTCGGAGTGTTCTCTGAACGTATGGCACAAAGTGTTGAAAACTTGCTGTTTGAAAGCACTGATATGTTGCTCGGTGGTAACTACAACTCTTTGAAGTTCCAACGCCATCAAGCCGTATCTAAAGGTCAGTTTGATATTATCGCGGAAAACAACCCGCAAGGTATTACAGGTGTCAGCATTGATTTCCATGTACCCGGCAAGAACCGTTGGGAAATTGCTTGGTGGAAGAAAGATGGTACTCTGAATACGGGTATCACACCATTGGAAGACCTGAAAAACAAGGTTACTTATATTCGTCAGACATGCTATGCTCCGGTAGACCATATCGAAGTAAACAAGATTACATGGGACAAGTTCATTATGATTCCGGCTGTAAGACAGTCTCTCGGATACATCAAGAATCCGTTGGTTACTACTGCTGATGCTGCCGTACAAATTGGCGTGAGCTTGCTGGATGATGAAATGAAGGTCTTGGTAGAGAAGTATGTTGGTGCTCCTATTACCATTATTGATAGTGTTTCCGTTGTAGAGAAGTTCGACAAGAAAACTCGCACGGTTTCTACTCCGACATTGCAGAGTTTCGATGAAAATGTATTTGTTTTCGTTCCTTCTTCTCGTATCGGTACGATCAAGGCGGTAACTCCAATCGTAATCAATGATCCGGCGGCTCGTATTGCTTTCTATGATGAAGGACGTACCGTAATCACACAGACTTTTGATGCCTATAACAAGGTACAGAAGATTTCGAGTGAGCTTACAGCATTGTGCGTGCCGAATGTGGTGAGACAAATGTATTACCTGACTGTAAAGGCAAGTAAATAATGGCAGATACGGTTTCTCATATTGATATGCCGATTGAAGAATATTTAAGAGGTGTTGTTGGCTATCAAATAGCTGACAATGCCCTTAATTCCATTCTCTTCAAACGAAAAATTGCAGCCGGAGCAATGGCAAGTTCGCTGACAGAAAAGCAACTTGACCTTTGTACTGCTGACCTTTATTTATGGTGTGCAGCTACTCCCAGTACACAAAATAATACGGAGGACAGCGATGGCGGATGGAAGCACGTTGAAGGTGGCTGGCAGACTTCAGCTTTTGATAAGAGGGAGTTGCGGGCTATGGCAAAAGAGCTATATGAGAAATGGGGAGAGAACATGCCGGGTAAAAGTAAAATGAAAATAGTACACTTTGGTATAAGATGAAACCAAATAATCCACGATTCCCGCACAAATGTACCATTTACCGGATGGAAGGTGAAACTTCGTTTTCGGAAGGTAAAAGAGATATTCTCTATGAAGGAGAGTGCCGGAAGTATGGTAATACCTCACTCCGCACATTTAAAACAGAAAATGTGGTAAAGGCTGACTATGCGTTAAGTATTCCGGGAGTAATTGAAGGTATCAAAACGGGATATTTAATAGATGTGACAGACCGCGTAGGAACTTTTACCGAATGTATGGTTGCAGACTGTTACCCCGGAAATTTGGGAACAACCGTCTATTTCAATCTTGCAAAAAACTGATTATGGATAATTCAAAGGCATTTGATGCAGGTATAAAAAAAGCAAGGCAGATTGTCAGCGGTTATGTATTTGACTGCTTGACAAAAGCCTGTGAAGAGCTTGCTGATGATGCTGTCAAGAATTATCGTTCTCCGATAGGGGCGTTTACCGGAAATACGATAACAAGCTATGCTTGCGGACTGTATATGGATGGAATTTTAAGCTATTATTACAGTAATGGTGATAAGATGAAATCTCCCGTCCGGGCGAAGTTGGCTAAAGGTGAAACTGCTTTTTTAAACCCCGATTATGAAGGACGAAGCAGAAAGTTTACTGGTAAGACAGATACGGACAAAGGTTTTGGAGAAGGTTTCTCTTTCAAGTTTCTTTCCCAGTATAAGTCAAGGGTAAAAAAGGGATTAGAGATAGTGGTGTGCAGTGGTACTGAATACTCCAGTTATATAGAAAATGTATGGCATGGAAATGTTTTGACTGACACATTTGAACGGGCACCTAAGATTCTGGCGAAAAATTTTAAACCGATGAAATTATGAGCATAAGGTTTGACAGAATGGGGATTTTGAAGAAGTTGGTTGATTCAATGGCTGATGTAAGCAATAATATATTTGTTACAGACCGCCCAAGTGCCACAACAGAACAGATGAACAACTTTGTGGTTGTGGCTTTGACGGGTGCAATGAATGATAGAAATGCTTATGGTGATTCTCATATCAGAATAGATGTCTTTGCCAAAGACAGGACTGGCGGGATTGAAGCAACGGATAAGTTGGAAGAAATGCAGCTAAAGATTTTTGAGAAATTCCCAATGGTGAATGATAAGTTTACTACTTACAAACCGCGATTGATTGCAGGAGGTGATGATGGACTCGGATTTCATTATCTGATGATTACAGCAAAAATAGTATTTACATAATAACATATAACACTTTAATAACACACAATTATGGCGAAATTAAACATTACAACAGGACTTGCGGACTTGCAAAAACTGTTTAACAAGATGAAGGAGGTTTATTTTGTGGCAACACCAAACTCTGATTTGGCTACGCTGGATGCATTTGACATGGAACTTCCGGTTATTGATGATGGCATTAGCTTTAATACCGGAGAACCCGATGTAACAACAGTAAAACTGACAACCGGAGAGAACTGGACTTCTTATGGTAAAGCTGGCGACCCTGACATTTCAATTCAGGTTGCTTCCATTGCCGGAGTGGTGAATGATTTGCTTATGAACAAGCAGGGAGCAAAGAAAACTATGGCAAATGGTTTTGGAGAAACTGGTGCTGAAACTTATGAAGGACAAGGTTATGACCTGAATCCGAAGAAGACAACCGGAGCTTTGTTTTTCCGTTCGGAAGACATGCAGAGTGCTATTTGGCTACCCAATGTGGAAATGTATTCAAACCTTGTTATTGAAACGGATAAACCTGCATATTTTAATATCAAGATTACACCGCTTGCAGGAAAAGATGGCGCAGCTATTGTCCCATTGACAAGAGTTGCTTCGGGGGGATAAACTCGCAAAACTCAATATCATTTGTTTGGGGCGGTGAGCTTAGTGATTAAGCCGCCGCCTCTTTTTGTTTAACAATTAACACAAAAAAACATGGAAATAAAAAAAATAGAACAACCATCTGCTGACAGTGAACGACTACTGGACGACATCTTGGGTGACAGTGTAGAAATGGTATCATTGAGAAGTAAGAAGAAACAATATCCTGTTAGATGGATGAAGCCGGGGACTATGCGCAAACTGACTCATATCATACTGAAAAAAGGTAATGATAGCAAATTGAGTTGCATGAGTGCTTCACTTATCATCCTGAATAACTTTTGGAAAATCAAATGCTTCTATCCGCTTCATTGGCGTTGGTTCTATTACATAAAGCAGTACACGGATGATGAATTGTTTCCCATTATTGCTGCTGGTAAAAAAAAAGTTCCTCTGCAAACATACTTAATGAATATCACATTGCTGACCGAAATGAAGGATACGATAATGATAATGAAGAAGGAGGAAGCGATTACTTCCCTTCAAGGACGCTCTACGGAGCCGGATGGGAAAGTGCAAAAGACCACAGTTGGATGATGCGACCACTCCTTTTGTTGGGTGGGCTGATATGCGTTCCGATGTATGGCTATAACTGGGTTATGACATTGGCACAACTGGAATTGATTGGCAATGACAAGCCTTTGTCCATTCTGAAAAGGAACAATAAAAAAGATGGTAAACCTAAAGCTCCATCAGCAGAAAAAATACAGGAGGCATTAGATAGATATACAGAAAAAGCAAACATGCATTTGGCGTTTAATCCGAATGAATACATAAACACGAAATAAGATATGGCAGACCTTGGTAATTTACAATTTTCAATTCTCTACAAAGACGACCCGAAGCAACTTGACAAGATAAAGGAAAGAGCTTTGAAGAAGTTACAGGATATGAATCTTGTAACTAAAGTCAGCGGTTCGATTAATAAGACTGATTTAGTTAAAAGCGTAAGGGAGGCTCTCGGAAGCGAGCAATTTAAAATTGGTGTAGTGGTTGATAAGGCGAGCACTGCAAAAGCGGTACGTGATGCTTTGGAGAAAGCCGGATTGAATACCAACTATTCGGCAAGTGACTTGCGGGCACAGCGAGCTTTGGAGATAAGACAACGTATGGCGGATAAGGCTATCATTGATGCAGAACGGTATAAAAAAGCAGCAGCGGATGCAAAATCAGCTTTAGAGAAGTTGTCTCAGGTTCAACAGAGAAATGCAAATGCCGCAAATAATCATGCACGGGCATCGCTTAATCTTGGTAACGGAATGAATGCTAATATCCGAATAGCTGGTGAATTAAAGAATCAGATGCTTGGTATATATTCTATTTATACAATAGAACGCTTTATTAGCAGCTTGGTACGAGTTCGTGGTGAATTTGATATGCAACTTATATCCTTGAAAGCTATTTTGCAATCAGGAGAAAAAGCTACAGAGTTATTTAATCAAATAAAATCGCTATCAGTTATTTCCCCCTTCCAGTTTAAGGATTTGATTGGTTTTGCAAAACAACTATCCGCTTATCAAATACCGAATAGTGAATTATTTAATACCACCAAACGTCTCGCTGATTTAAGTGCTGGCTTGGGGGTGGACATGAATCGTATAATTTTGGCATACGGTCAGGTAAGAAGTGCCGCTTTTCTTCGCGGTCAGGAACTTCGCCAATTTACAGAAGCCGGTATTCCGATGGTTGGAGCATTGGCTGATAAGTTTAGTAAATTGGAGAACCGTGTGGTATCTACCGGAGAAGTATTTGATAAGATTAGCAAACGCCAAGTTCCGTTTGAAATGGTTAAGGAAGTAATGGAAGACCTTACGGATGAGGGGGGACGCTTCTATATGATGCAAGAAAAGCAATCAGAGAGTCTGCAAGGTAAAATTTCTAATCTACGTGATGCCTATGATATTATGCTAAATTCAATTGGTGAGGCTAATGATGGTATCTTAAAAGGCAGTGTAGATGCTTTGACTTCTTTAATGGAAAATTCGGACAAACTTATATCCATAATCGGTTCACTTGTTGTGACATACGGTGCATATCGAGCAATGGTTATACTTAATAGCATTGCTTTGGGGAAAGAAACGCAGTCTGTTATAAGTGAAACTTTGGCGAATAAGGCAAAACGCGCGGATATGCTTACCATGGCAAGCATGTATCGGACTTTAACCAAAGAAGAGCAAATAGCAATAAGCACACGTAAACAAATGACAACGGCAGATTGGAGGGCTGTTGCAAGTAGTGGTGCTCTATCTAAAGAACACGCCTTACGTTTGGTCAGACTTGGCAAACTTACCGAGTTACAAGCGATGGAACTTACAAGTATATATGCAACTACAAATGCAGAAAGAGCTTTATATCAAAGTCAAGTTAAAAAAGCTCTTTCGATGCAGACAAACATACAGCTTGGGAAAAGAATGACGCAAGTTTTTGGAGCATTTGGGATTACATCAAAAGGATTGACTAAGACCGTTAATAGCTTAAAATTAGGTTTATGGGGAATGGCAAATGGCATTGGTAACGCATTTGTATCTTTAGTGTCACCCGCTAATATTGCCATGCTTGCGATTGGTGCTTTGATATATACTATTACAAACTATCAAAAAGAGCAACAAGAGTTAAGCAATAGGATTAAACAGACTGGGGGTGCCATTAAAGATTCGTATGATGAACTTAATAAATTCCTGGCTGATAATCCATTAAGCATTGCTTTTAATAATGGGAACGAAGGAATAAAAGCATTTATTGACAAGCTGAAAGAACAAGTGAAAGAAAATTCACCTATTGCTATTGAGATAATTGCAAAAGCGGATGGTATTGAAGATAATGTAGAACGATTGAACTTTCTTCGTAAAGCATTGGAGGATACGGCACAAGCGTATTTGGTAGCGAGTGATGCCAAAGATATTTTTGAAAATGCGAATGTTGCTACTGATGATTGGGGAATTGATGATAAATTAGATGAAAATTTGAATAATTATGCGGATGCTCTTCGCAAATTTAATTACGAATTGAGTTCTACTAAACGGGCTGATTTATTATCAAAACTTCCTGTCTTTGGGGAAAATGCAAATGAAATAAGAAAGAACATAGAGGCAATGCGTGATGCAGGTAAAAGTCTTCCTGAAATTTATGATTATTACTATAATATATTTGCGAAAAATGCTAAATGGAATGATGGTCCCATTACACATTCAATGGGGATAATAAATGGGTTAAAAAAAATATTGGAAGATACCAAGAAAGAAGTAGAGCATGATTTTGATACGTTTTACAAAGATTTGGAAACTCAAATTGAGAATAAAGGTATTGATGTAAATTCTATTTTGGGAAAGACTTTTGTTGAACGCTTGAAAAAAGAATATTTCACTCAAAATAATGTGCAACTATTGGGGCAGGAACTGTTTAATTTCAAACTTGACAGTAAACTATATAGCCAGAGTGCGGCTGTTCTGAACGAAATAGTACGATTGATGAGATTAAAGGGGAAAGAAGCTGTGCGAGAGTTTTCTGATTCAGGTGTTTGGGGTGAAGGTATGGATAAAGCCTTAAATTCTGCTATCGCTGAAGTTAAAATGAAATTTCCTGAATTTAAGGACTCCATTAATAAAACTATAAATAATCAAGAGTTTAAGATAAGTATAAAAACTATTCTTCAAGTTCCTGATGAAACCGAAATTCAAAAATGGGCTAAGTCGGTTTATTTGTCTCAACGTGGACTCATTGAAGGGATAAGTGACCCGAAATTAATAAATGATGCTATAAAGAACTTCAATATATCCGGTTTGAAACCGGGTAATGATACCAAGTCAGTTTTTGATATAATTGATAATCTTAAAAAAGAAGCGGATGATTACAATGATAAAATAGATGAACTGACTAAAGTTTATGATTCCCAAAAGAGCGAAACTGTAAAGACAGAACTTGACGGATATATTAAACAAAGGGATGCTATTATTAATCAACTTGCCGGATATGGATATGACTATGTACGAAAAGGCAAAAATGAAGAAAAAGACCCTGTACTTGAATTATTGAAAGAACGCTTTAAGCAAGTCAAAGATTTTATGTCTATGTACGAGAAGCTAAGTGATACTTATGGAAAGGCTGATGCTCTTCGCATGACAAAAGATAGTGGGCTTTTTGCATCTGATTTATTTAAAAACTCTACCACTGAAAGTATTACGGAGAATGTACAGAAAGAGATTGAGAAGATTATAAAAAGGTCAAGTAGTAAAACCAAAGATAGACGCTCTCTGACTGAAAGTGCATTATCATACAATATTGACTTGGGTGTAAAAGTTGATAAGGAGAATTTGCAGAAAGCTGTTACAGAAATTGGAAAGTACATATCTGACACAACAAAGAAATGGGATATATACAAGAATGCGCTCAACAGTACGAATAATAAAAAACTTGCCATGCAACTGGCTTTTGGCGGTAATGTAAGCTTCGGCAATGTGACAGACGAACTACAAGCCAAAATTCAGGAAATTATGCAGGGTGACAAACGAGTAAATATTGATTTTGCCACTCTTGTAGGAATGAATATCAAGGATATAGAGCAAAGTTTCGGGAAACCTCTTGCAAATCTTGTGAAAAGCTGGCAGGAAGAAACCGGTAAGTTGAAAGAGGAAACTGTAAAGAACTTCCTTGATATATTGAAACGTTCTGCTGACTTCGGAGAACAAATAGCTGCCATTGATGCGAAATTACAGAAGGATATTGCAGACTTGGAAAATAATAGTCAGAATTTAAGCAATGGAGATGTTGAAAGAAGGCGTAAGTTCCTGACGGATGAAGCTAATAAGGAAAAATCATCTGTAAGGTTTGAAGAATTTAAGCAAACTTCTGATTGGGTTAAAGTCTTTGATGATTTAGATAGAGTTTCTACAAATACACTCAATGAAATGATTGAAAAAATCAGTGAGTTTGCGCAACAAGCCGGGTTGAGCGAGAAAGTGACTAAGCAGCTTGTAGAGGCTATGAGAAAGTTACGGGAAGAAAGCATTGATAGAAATCCATTTCAAGGTTTGTTAAATGCCATCAACAATCATTCCAAATGGAACTTTGCAAAAGACAGACTTGGCAATAATGATTCTTTCACCTTTAAACGAGATGAAGGAGGCTTCAAAAAGGGACAAACTATTACCAAGAAGGACGTGGATAATGGTTTAGCTGAATCCAACGATGATATGGAGAAATCCGCTTTGGATATTGCAAACAAGTTTAAAGCCGTTGCCGATGCTGCTGATATGTTGGGGGGAATGTTCGAGAATTTGGGCGTAAATATGGATGGTTTCTTAGGGGGTATAACCGATATTCTTGGTGGTGCTGCCAGTGGGGCACAAGCTGGTGCTGGTATTGCAAGTGCACTGGGAGCAGCTGGTCCTTGGGGTGCTGCTGCTGGTGCTGCCGTAGGTATGCTTTCAGCCGTTTTTGCTTTGCATGATAAAAAGCAAGAAAAGATTATTAATGAGAGTAAACAACGTGTAAAAGAGTTGGAGAATCTTTATGATTTGATTGATAAGAAGTTAGAGTACTCATTAGGGAGTGGAGCCAGCGTAAAATTGCTTGATGCCGAGAATGACAAAATTCAACTGGATAAAGTTAATGCAAGAATAGACTCTATTCGTCGCAAAGATAAAATAAGCATCTTTGATATTATGGCTTTATCGAAATATTCAAAAGAATCGGAGAAACTGCAAAAACGTGTCAAAGCATACAATGAAGGAGGTGCTTATGGTTATCAGCGTGCTTTGATGCAAGAGCAGATGTCAGAGCTTGAAAAACAGAGGCAGGCAGAGATTGATAAGAAAAAAACGGATGATGGCAAAGTTGCTGATTATGAAAATCAGATTGCGGAACTAAAGCAGCAGATAAAGGATTTTGCCGAGGATGCTGCGGATTCTCTATACGGAATTAATCTGAAAGATTGGGCTTCACAGCTGGGGGATGCCTTGTACGAAGCATGGCAAAAAGGGGAAGATGGTGCCGAAGCCTTCAAGAAGAAAGCAGCCGAAATTATGGGAGATGTAATGAACTCCGTATTGAAACTTGCAATACTTGAACCAGCTATGAAGAATCTCCAAACCATGCTTTTCGGGGAAGACGGTCAAAGCGGTATGTTTGGTAAAGATTTCAAATTAGATAATAGCGAACTCGAAAACATTGCTGATTATTTGATGGGTGTTAGCAGTAAGACTGATGATTATTACGATGCACTGGATAAGCTGAACGAGTATATGGAAAAGAAATATGGAGTCAGCATGAAAGAAGAAGCTGAAAGTTCCGGTTTGAGTAAAGGAATTGAAGGGGTAACTGAAGACACCGCAAATTTGCTCGCCTCATATTTGAATTCTGTTCGTTCTGATGTTGCGATGAAATTACAACTTGTGAGACAGATTGTAGATGAGTATTTTCCCCGTGCTAATTTTTTGGCTGAAGCTCAACTTACAGAACTGAAAGCTATTTCTCGAAATACAGCAAGTAACGTAGTGTTGGTTACTGAAATTAGAGATATGCTCGGTGCGGCAAGACTTAGTAAAGACCGTGGTTTCTACTTAAAATGATAATTGCTTCACAATAACCTACTTTAACACTGTTTTTACAGACGATACGAATGTACTATGGCGTATAGGCTATTTAATATTTGTTTTTACTAAAATTAGAAAGGTAAATTATGCGTACTTTCATAGTAAAAAAATACCTTGTATATTTGCACTGTATCAAGTAGGACTGATGCCCAAATATACTGATTATCATTGCCTGATATAGGCTTTATAATATTAAAGAGCCGTGCCAAAAGTCCTACTTGGTGCGGTTCTTTTTTGCGGTTATATCAGTGCCAACCGTGCGGACTTATCACCCGTGAGATAAAATGGCTCTTCAGTCGATTAAGACGCTTGTTTAACCCTGCTCCGTTCCACGCACTAACGACAGGTGACTCACAAAGGATTACCACTTTTGACAAGCGAACGAAATTATCATTCAAGCAAAGAAGCTTGGGTAGTGAGGCGGAAGTGCTTAATTCGGCTTGATTTTCTTGATTTTTCAGATAAACGAATTGAATAGATAGTTTATTGATAAATACATAAATATTATGTAATGAATAATCAAGAAGATAACTCTCTTACCTCTGTTGATATATAGGTAGTGAGGGATAAGGTGCGATATATAATATTAGTATGCTATATGGATAAATTGAACATTGAATTAAAGAAACAAGCTATTGCTTATGGTCTATGTGAGAAATGGACGAATGATTGGAGTGAGAACCGGAGTAAGCAGGAGTTGATTGATATGTGGCTTCGTGGACTTGATTTCTCAATCGAGAACGACTACCCTACCAATGAGTTTATCAAAGAACACTTTGAGCCGGAACTTTTGAAAGAGAACCATATTTTTGTCGATAGCCCTTTTCATGGTGTCAATCTCGACAAAAAGGTGGTAGTATGTGGCAAAAGTGATGGGGTGTTGGAATTTGATAAGTATGCTACATGTGACGTGTATGTTCGGCATGAAAGTCATGCCCATGTTCAAGCTTCGGGTTGCTCTAAGGTGTTTATCAACTTGTATGATGGCGCCAATATAACTATCAAGCAGATGGACATGGCTAAAGTCTATATCTATCTGCATGGTTCTGACTGCCATGTGCAGTATGAGGGAGAAGTCTTTGTAAGAAATAGTAGATAATCAATTTTAAAAAAAGCGATATATGAAAACAAATCAAATAATGACACGTCCTATGGGCGAATTTAAAGTAACCCAACGAACAAAAGACGGATTCTTTAATGCTACGGAGCTTTTGAAGCAATGGAACGAAAACTCTGGGATGAAAAAGGAAGTAACAAAATTTTTTGAAGTCCAATCTACTGGGGAACTTGTAAAAGTGATAATGGAGCGAGAAAATCTAAATACGCAAGATTCTACGTATTTAAAAATGAGGGGTAAAAATGGTGGTACATGGATGCACCCAATTCTCTTTATAGACTTCGCCATGTGGATAAATCCATCATTCAAGTATGATGTGATTAAATTTGTTTATGATGAGATGATAAAGTTTCGCAATCTATCCGGTGATGCTTATCCCACAATGTGTAAGGCAGTCAAAACGATTCTCCCCGAAGGTATGTTCCGTGAAAAGATAAAAGACCTTGCCCGTTCGCTGAATATTATCGTTTTTGGAAAACATGAATCAGAAATGAGGAATAAAATAGCTGACGAAGCCAAATTAAAAGAATTGTACGAGCTTGAAATGAATATAGCCCAATGGATAAATATCGGCATTGTTAGCAACTATCTACAACTTAAAAAGGCTCTTACTACCTTGTATTATCAGAGATATCCAAATGTACTGCCGCTTTGATATGGCACTGGGATAAGAGAAAGCCGGGGTAGTTCCCGGCTTATGTAAGCAAGCTAAAAATTATCAAGCATAGGGTCTTTTACGGATTTGAGTTTTTCTAATATTTCTTTTTTATATTCTCCTAATATGTTTCCAATTACATCTGTATCATATTCTTTATAAATACTATCGTTAAATTTGCTATTTGTAGGAGCTGGAATTTCAAAAGCAATTTTAATTATTCCTTTTTGAAATATTTTATCAATATCTTTTTGGGAAATGTCGGCAAATACCGATATTTTATAGTCATAATTTATTCCTTTCCTCCCAATCCTATCAATATAATCATCATTTGACTTCAATGTTACAATTTCATTGTTTGATAATTTTAACAAAATTCGCTTATTTTTCATCATAATCAAATCATATTTTCCTTCTATATAAAAAACAACAGACCAAAAATATTTTTTATTTTCTTTTTTGTAATTCAATACCGTAAGTGATAATCCAGGAGAAAAAGAGTAGTAACAATTATCGTCTTTCATATACTGCATATTTTTTAAAGGCTCAAATTTACAAAGCACCCTATCCATTCCTACTATTTCATCACTGACATTATGCTCTTGCGACATCGTTAGCTGAGAGGTTATTATAAAAAGAAAGAATAAAATTTTCTTCATAATTTATAGTTTAACAATTTGAAAATAAATCAATAGCAAATATATGAACCACCATAAATAAATTATCATTGCGTACCTAAGATTGATATAATATGCCACACAACCGACTGGAAGTGTAACAACAAACACCCAAAAAAGGAATGATGATATTTTACGCTGGAATGAGGGCATCTTATCTAAGTTCATGTTTAATTCCAAAGAAAAGTGCTAATGCACCACCCACTATCCATACAATAGCATAAATCCATCCACCACATACGCAAAAGCATATTAGAAGAATAAATAATATCCAAAGAATAACTCCTATCATGTTCGTATCATTTGTTATTTGACTGTACAGTAAATATTATGGATTCCAATGATGTCCACACTTAAGACATGTAATTCTTACCTTATCACTTCCTATGAAACCTGCAAGAAGTCCAACCCCGCCAATTAATGCACCTCCAACTAAAGCTTTTCCTGCACTAAACCCTTTTGTATTGGTTGTTAAGTTGGCTGAACCACATACAGGGCATTTTAAAACATCATTATTTGCCTGTGTATTTTTCATTCTATCCTCTTCTGCTTGTTTTTTAGTTCTATTACAATTCCAACAGCAAGCATAAGAGTCGGCATTATCAGTTCCACAATAAGGACAAATCCACATAATATTTATATTATAATTTATTGCACAAAAATATTAATTAAACAGCTGATAATACAACTTTCTTGATATGTTTGATTGCATGATTTTGTTGTTTATAATGTTTCTAAATAAACGGGGCTAAATATGTTGTGCAACTTAATTTGTTTTCATTCTTTCTCACTCTTGTTCATAATGTGCTAAAAACCAATAAAATGCCATTTGTGAGTACTAATATATTGCCTTAGCTTTGCATCAGAAAACAACGTTGAATCTCATGTTTCGTGGTGGTTACATGGAGATAATGAATAAGATATTTATGGGCATTTGGGCTATGTCGTAAACCACCACAATATGCGGCATTCCCATTTGCCCTTTCTCATTTTAATAACTATGATTATGAATACGAATTTAGTTTTATCAAAAGAGAGTAGTGAAAGCGAAATCAAAGCATATTTCAATGCAGTTCTTGAACTGTCAAAGTCGGAAAGTGAGTTTCCAATCAATCTTGATGATGTATGGGCGATAGCATATACAGAAAAAAGAAGTTGTGTGCGCGAATTAAAGAATAATTTCATTGAAAGTGTTGATTATCAGGTTTTACACAAAAGTGTGCAAAACTCAAAAGGTGGTCGTCCCACTGAAGATTACTATATTTCAGTTTCATGTCTTGAGTATTTAATCGCTCGTAAAGTACGCATGGTATTTGAGGTATATAGACAAGTATTTCATAAAGTAGCCAATGGTGAAATGAATAATCTTGGATTGAGCAAAGATGATATAGCTTCATTGAAGATGCTTGCCGGAGTGATACGGATGATGAATTTGCAGACTTTCGTAGCTCCTTCAAATCCTGAAACGGTTTCGCCTGAGTACGTATCATACAGAAGGATGAACAGTAATCGTAATGCAGAACTGGATGCAAGCGTTGAACACCTTATCGGGAACGAAGAATTATCCCATTCTTATTATACAGTGTATGCTTTTGCCCGGCATAACTTCATAGAGCTTGACAAGTATGAAGCTGCCCGTCTTGGCAATCTATCTGCTAATCTTTGTCGCCGAAATGGATTTGCTATTGGAAAATGTGCAGATATCCGTTTTGGCACTATCAATGTCTATCCCCGTGAGATATTAGCTGCGGTTTTCCGGCAGCGTTATCCTGAACGTCATATTAATCTATAATAAAAATAGAAAATACAACCGATAGTTCTTTGAAATAATAGAAAATATGTATAGTTTTGTAGCGTAATAGAAAGAATTGAAGCCAAAAGAGCTTGTTATTGGAGTTTAATAGCCCCAATAGCAAGCTCTTTTTTTATTGTCATACAAAACGAGGTAATGGTAGAGGCATATAGCATATTGTTTCAGAAGACTTCAGACGGTGCGAAGGTGAAAGACCTTCTTACTGAATGGAAGATGGTGTGTACCGATTTTCCATTTGAATTGTATCCTGAAACGAAGGATTTGCCTAAACGTGATTGGGCTGACGAAGACGGAGAGGACACTTTTATTCCTGACGTATTACCGCTAAAGGCTTATGATCTTGAAGCTGGGATATGTTATACAGGTGAAATGGCAACCGCCTATGATAATGTTGTTTCATTTTTAGGCTACCTGATTGGAGAAGATGGCAATGGTGCCACTTTGAAGGTGTATAATCCACATACCAATATCGGAAGACGGAATTTATACTTTCTCGGAGCAAGTGACTATGACTTCCATTCAACTAAAGATGGTGATTCAGTCACATTTAAAGTGAAGTTCCGGGTAACTGATCCAAAGACGGAAATTGTGCCTTCGTACAGTATTGATATGACTACGGTTTTAGCATTAGTAGCAAAGAAGGGATAGTATGTGGAAGGTATATGACAAAACAGGAACGAAGGTACGCTGTGAGGTACGAAAAGTACAATACAGTGGAACTTTCATGGGCGAATGTTTCGTAAATACTACCATAAACTCTGAAATACCGATTGATTTTGAAATCGGAGATTACTTCATTTACCGTAATGAACAGTTCACGATTAACTATGACCCAAGTATTTTAAAGAAAGCCGGAGCAAGAAAAAATGGAGAGGCTTATGTTTATGATGGTGTGAAGTTCAATAGTTATTCGGATGAACTGACTCGATGTGATTTTCTTGATTATGTTCTTGCTGACAACTTCGTTCATTTTTCTTCTCTTCCTACTTTTAGCTTCTTTGCATCAAGCATACAGGATTTGGCTGACCGCATACAAGCTAACCTCGACCGTGTTTATACTGGCGACCAAAAATGGACTGTTGAAGTTCACCCGGAATATGTCAATACAACCAATGTGAACATTGATGCAAGTAAGCTAAAGGTGTGGGCTGCGCTGGATTTCATTAAATCGAAATTCGATGCAAATTTCATTATTCGCGGGCGCAAGATAATTATTGGTACTGCGGGAGTAGCTATCGACAATGTTTTCCAATATGGGAAGGGAAAGGGATTATTTGAAATTCAGCGCGTGGCTGAAAGTAACCAGCAAATAATTACCCGTCTTCGTGTGTATGGTAGTACAAGAAATCTTCCGGTTAGATATTACAATAAGTTGTCGGACGCATCTCTTACCAATTATCTGCCTAATAACATGGCAGTACAAAATCTGATGTTGCCGGATTTTCCCAAGAGGACGTTGGATGCTTATATTGATAGCCCCAATATATCGGTGCTTGGAGTACGTGAGGATAGCGTGTATTTTGATGGAAGTGACGAATCATTGCCAGAGATTTACCCGTCAATGGAAGGCATGACT
>PPYF01242261.1_pt1 | contig 31278 bp, 27 predicted proteins | sample 1559871 | NCBI WGS metagenome assembly PPYF01 (sample SAMN08240021, study PRJNA423297) | Human gut metagenome, whole genome shotgun sequencing project.
GTCTTAATAATGCAAATAGTAAATATACTCCAAGGGTGCTAAAACACCAAATTAAAGAAGCAATCGCATATGTGGTTGCAGATTATAGAAAAGATTATCCAAAGCAATAAATTAAAAAACGGGTTGCTAAGTAACATTGATACATTTATTGATTATACCTTAAAATGTAAAGAGATAGTGAATTAGAATAATTTAAATTTGAAAGGGAGTGGTAAGATGCAGTACAATAGCGAATTTTGGAACGCATTGGATAAATTGGTGACCAATTCAGAAATTGTAATTGATAGACCAAAAGGAACCGCACATCCTAAGTATCCCAATTTCATTTATCGGGTTGATTATGGCTATTTGAAAGATACCTCCTCTATGGATGGTGCGGGAATAGATGTATGGGTAGGAAGTGCCGAAAAAAAGGTTGATGCAATAATGTGTATTGTCGATTTGATGAAAAAGGATTCAGAAATAAAAATATTGATTGGATGTACTGAAGAAGAAAAAGCTATCGTGTATGAAACACATAATGAAACACAATTTATGAAAGGTGTTTTAATACTCCGATAAACTTCTGATTTTTCCTGAGTTTTATTGTGGAAACATGAAAAAAAGACCCGCTCACCCCAGAATCACGTTCTCACGCCTCAAACGGCGAGAGTTTGAGGCTGGTGTAAACAATAACAATATGTGCCTTAGCACATAATTGTGCTTTTTTATGATAGGAAAGAAACCTTCCTATCATAAAAAAACCGCCGGAAACCGGCGGTCATCATCTTCATATAGGGGGGGATGGCAGGACATCTTCTTCTCAGAAAATATCCCGCCTGATTTTGTGGGTTGATAACTTCTCAACTTGTCCTTATTTTAAACGAAGTCAAAATGGATGTCAATCAAATTTATATAAAAATATTTCCTGCCAGATAGACCACAAACGCTGCTATCCAGGCTATCACACACTGCCCGATAACCACCCCGACTGCCCACTTTCCGCCCAGCTCTCTTTTAATGGACGCCACTGCCGCCACACACGGCGTATACAGCAGACAGAACACAAGCAGACTTACCGCAGAAAGCGGTGACAGTGCTGCTGTCAGCGCCTGTGTAGAACCAAACAGGACAGACAGGGTAGACACTACGCTCTCCTTTGCCATAAAGCCTGTTATCAGCGCTGTTGAGATACGCCAGTCTCCAAATCCCATCGGAGCAAATACCGGCGCGATGATGCCCGCAGCCATCGCAAGCATGCTGTCCTGCGAATCCGCGACGATATTCAGATGCATATCAAAGGTCTGCAGAAACCATATGATGAGCGTTGCCGCAAAAATAACCGTAAACGCCCTCTGCAGAAAATCCTTCGCCTTATCCCAGAGCAGATGCCCCACATTTTTAGCTCCGGGCATCCGATAATTAGGCAGTTCCATTACAAAGGGAACCGCCTCTCCGCCAAACATCGTTTTCCGCAATACCAGAGCCGCTAATATCCCGATCGCCATGCCTCCAAAATACAGCGCTATCATCACGAGCGCCCCGTGCTCTGGAAAAAATGCCGCCGTAAAAAATGCATATATCGGCAGCTTTGCAGAACAGCTCATAAAAGGAGTCAAAAGTATCGTCATCTTCCTGTCGCGGGCAGACGGCAGCGTCCGGCTCGCCATGACTCCCGGAACCGTGCAGCCGAAGCCTATCAGCATCGGAACAATACTTCTGCCCGATAATCCTATCTTACGCAACAGCTTATCCATCACAAAAGCTACTCTCGCCATATATCCGCTGTCCTCCAGCATCGACAGAAAGAAAAACAGCGTTACGATGATCGGCAGGAAGCTCAGCACACTTCCCACGCCGTTAAAAATCCCGTCTATCACGAGCGAATGTACGACCGAATTCACATTCCACGCAGTCATCTGCCGGTCCGCCATATCCCCCAGTGCCGTGATGCCCATATCCAGAATATCCGCCAGAAATTTTCCGATGACACCGAAGGTCAGATAAAACACAAGCCCCATGATGCCCGCAAAGCATGGCAGCGCCGTATATTTTCCCGTCAGGAGGCGGTCTATCTTTTCACTTCTGATATGTTCTTTGCTCTCCCTCGGGCGTATCACGGACTGCTCACATACTTTTTCGATAAAATCAAAACGCATATGCGCCATTGCAGCCGCCCTGTCCAGCCCCCGCTCTGCTTCCATCTGCCTGATGATATGCTCCAGCGTCTCCTTCTCATTCTGATCCAGCTTCAGGCTTTCCATAATGATCGTATCGCCTTCCGCCAGTTTGGATGCTGCGAAACGTACCGGAATCCCTGCTTCCTTCGCATGATCTTCAATGAAATGCATGATGGAATGCAGACACCTGTGTACTGCGCCGCCATCGTCATTGCTGTCGCAAAGGTCTACCTGAACCGGTCTTTCCTGATATTTTGCCACATGGAGCGCATGGGATACCAGCTCGTCTATCCCTTCATTTTTTGCAGCAGAGATAGGAACAACCGGAATTCCTAAAAGTTCCTCCATCTCATTGACAAGAATAGAGCCTCCGTTTTCCCGAACTTCATCCATCATATTCAGTGCCAGCACCATCGGGATATCCAGCTCCATCAGCTGCATCGTCAGATACAGATTCCTCTCGATATTGGTCGCATCCACAATATTGATGATTCCTTTTGGATGCTCATCCAGCAAAAAATTCCTCGTCACGATTTCCTCGCTGGAATACGGGGACATGGAATAAATGCCCGGCAGGTCCGTCACAAGCGTATTACCGTTTCCGCGGACCGTACCGTCCTTTTTATCTACCGTCACTCCCGGGAAATTACCCACATGCTGGCTGGACCCCGTCAACTGATTAAAAAGCGTCGTCTTACCGCAATTCTGGTTGCCCGCCAGCGCAAAGGTCAGCAGTTCTCCATCCGGAAGCGGATTTTCATGCTTTTTCTGATGATATTTTCCTTCTTCACCCAGACCCGGATGAGGTATCGCTTTCTGAAGCTTTTTCCCGTCCGTATGCTCTGCATCCCTCACGTTCTCTATCTCTATCTTCTCCGCATCCGCCAGCCGCAGCGTCAGCTCATAGCTGTGTATCCGAAGCTCCATCGGATCGCCCATTGGAGCATATTTTACCATCGTCACATCACCCTGAGGTATCAGGCCCATGTCCAGAAAATGCTGCCGAAGCGCTCCTTCTCCTCCCACTGTCCGTATCGTTGCTGTTTTTCCGATAGGTAACTCTTTTAATGTCATTTTATTTTCCTCTGTTTTCCTCTGCATCACAGGCTCTGCCGCTGATGCGAACAGTAACCCACTGTCATATTATACGCACATGAATTATAAAAATCAATGGAAATGATTCCTCAGAAAATGATATAATGATGCTGTCAATTTTTCAGGAGGTATCACTATGTTATCTATTTGCGGCGTTGACTGCTGCTCTGACTGCCCCCGTCAGGCAGAGTGCGGCGGCTGTACCAAAACAGACGGCCATCCCTTTGGAGGGACATGTGTTGCCGCCGAGTGTATTAAAAATGGCGGCTTCAATACTTTCCACGCATTAAAAAAAGAGCTGATAGATGATATCAACTCTCTCGGCATTCCCAATCTTCATGTCACTGACTTAAATCTGCTGAACGGTTTTTATGTGAATCTGGAATATCCTCTTCCAAACAAAAACTCCGTCAGGCTGCTGGAAGACCGTAATGTCTACTTCGGAAACCAGACAGAGATTCCCGGCAGCGACCGCTGCTACGGCATCGTGGCGGACGCAGACTATCTTCTCATATGTACATATGGCTGCAATGGAAGCGCTCCCAAAATCATCCTGTATCAAAAAAGAGGAGGCTGCCAATGACTTTCCGCCATCTTTTTGCCAGCCCCATCGGGCTTTTATCCATGAAGGAGGAAGACGGCTTTATCACGGAGCTGTCTTTACTGGAAGCCGCCAAGCCTCCCGGAAGCGGTAAGCCCTGCCCGCCGCTCTCCGATTCCGGACCGGAAACAGAGCTTTCCAAACGGACGCAGGAACAGCTCGCACAATATTTCGCCGGAAAGCGAAAGACGTTCGAGCTTCCTGTCTTCTACCGGGGAACACCGTTCCGGCAGCGCGTCTGGGACGCCCTCTGCACCATTCCCTACGGCCAGACGCGAAGCTATCAGGATATTGCCAAGCTTATCGGCAGCCCCAAAGCTGTCCGCGCCGTCGGTCAGGCAAACCACGATAATCCTCTCCTTATCCTCGTGCCCTGCCACAGGGTCATCCGCAAAAACGGGGATATCCACGGCTACGCCTGCGGCGATTCAGTAAAAGAATTTCTGCTAAAACTGGAAGGAATACTCTAGCATATCAGGCAATCTCATTCTGATTCAGCCTTGCAAGCTTTGCTGCCTGATCCGCTGCGATAAGGTGGTCTATCAGCTCCTGGATATCTCCGTCCATGATGGCGTCTATCTTATACAATGTAAGCTTGATGCGGTGGTCGGTCACTCTTCCCTGCGGGAAATTGTAAGTCCTGATTTTTTCAGAACGATCGCCCGTACCGACCTGGCTGCGGCGCAGCTCCGCCTCTTCATCATGGCGCTTCTGCTGTTCCAGGTCGTACAGCTTCGCGCGCAGCACCTTCAGCGCCTTGTCCTTATTTTTCAGCTGGCTCTTCTCATCCTGACAGGAGATTACGATTCCTGTCGGGAGATGAGTCAACCGTACAGCAGAGTCCGTCGTATTGACACACTGCCCTCCGTTTCCGGACGCGCGGAATACGTCGAACTTACAGTCATTCATATCTATCTGAACGTCAAAATCCTCTACCTCCGGCATGATGGCCACCGTGATCGTGGACGTATGGATACGCCCGCCGCTCTCAGTTTCCGGTACCCGCTGTACGCGATGCACGCCGCTTTCGTACTTCAATCGGGAATAAGCTCCCTGTCCCGAAATCATAAAGCTCACGTTTTTCATACCGCCGATGCCGATTTCCTCCACATCCATCGTCTCCGTCTTCCAGCGCTGACGCTCCGCATAGCGCACATACATCCGGTAGATTTCCGCAGCAAACAATGCCGCCTCATCTCCCCCCGCTCCCGCGCGTATTTCCACGATAACATTTTTCTCATCGTTAGGGTCTTTCGGCAAAAGGAGTATCTTCAATTCCTGCTCCAGCTCCTGTACGCGGTCTTTTGCCGCGCCCAGCTCCTCCTTGAGCATCTCCTTCATCTCTGCATCGCTTTCCTCTTCCAGCATCGTCAGGCTGTCCTCAATATCCTGCGTACACTTTTTATATTCCCGATATGCCTCCACGATAGGAGTCAGATCGCTCTGTTCCTTCATCAATGCGCGGAATCGCGCCTGATTTGATGTAACATCCGGCTCATTTAATTCGCCCATGATTTCTTCAAAACGGATCAGCAGATCCTCCAGCTTATCAAACATCTTATTCCTTTCCTGTTTCAATTATATCGCCGCTGTAAAGCGTTCCAAAGACCACCCGGTCCAGTCCCGCAAAATCCTTTATGCACTCCACATCCCGGTATCCTTCCGCACGCATCAGCTCTGATACCGCTTCTCCCTGGTCATGCCCGATTTCAAAAAAAAGCTGTCCGCCCCCAAACAGATGGGACTTCGCCTCTTTTGTAATCCTGCGGTAAAAATAAAGTCCGTCCTCTCCTCCGTCCAACGCGCACATCGGTTCATGCAGACGTACTTCTTCCATCAGCCCGCCAATGACCTGTGTCGCAATATACGGCGGGTTAGACACAATTACATGAAAGCGGCCCTCTACATTCTCGAACAGATCGCCCTGCACAAATTCAGCATTTTTTTCTTCCAGCCGTCCGGCGTTTACCCTGGCGGTCTCCAGTGCTTTTTCCGAAATATCCGTACCCACACCGCTGCAGCCGTTGGAATAATGCAAAAGGCTCAGCAAAATGCATCCCGAACCGGTACATACATCCAAAATCCGCGAGCCGTCGCTTATCGCCCTCATTACCTCTTCCACCAAAACTTCAGTATCCTGCCGCGGAATGAGCACATTTTCATTTACCGAAAAGGAAAGCCCCATAAATTCCTGTTCTCCGGTCAGATGCTGAAGCGGGATATGTCCCGCCCGCCTTGCTGTCAGCTCCCGATAGTTTCTTTCCTTTTCAGCATCCATGTCACGACTTCCATGCACCAAAAGATCGCTGTGCGATGTGCCGCACACAAACTCCAAAAGCAAACGGGCATCCAGTGATGCTTCCTCTATCCCCGCCTGTTCCAGCTCTGCCTTTCCTTCTTCATACAACTCACGGTAAGTCATTCTGACTCACCTCTTCCGCTTCTTCTCTCGCTGCTTCCGCTTCTTCACGTTCCCATTCGTTCACATCATATCCGAAAGTTCCTTTCAAATATGCTTTCCAGTCAAAAACAGCTTCCACGGATGCGATGGCAACCTCTATCATGGAATCGTCCGGTTCCTTTGTCGTCAGCTTCTGCAGCCACATACCCGGTGCTGAAACGATCCGTACAAACCAGTTGTCGCTCCTTCCCGCCAATCTGATGATTTCATAGGAAATGCCCGCTATCACCGGAACGAGCAGTATCCTTACTGCCAGACGGGCTATCGGATTAGGAATACGGATAAACATAAACAATACAACGCTTATAAGCATTACAAATAAAAGGAAGCTTGTCCCGCAACGCCGGTGCTGCCGTGAGCTTTTCCGGACGTTTTTCACTGTCAGCTCCCGTCCGCGCTCAATACAATTAATGCACTTATGCTCTGCCCCGTGATACATATATACGCGCCTGATATCCTTCATCGCTGATATTGCCGCCACATAGCCCACAAAAATCAAAAGCCTGAGAACTCCCTCCACAATGGCCAGCAGAGACTGATTCAAAATATACCTTGCAAAAATAAGACTCAGAAAATAAGGCAATGCGATAAATATCGCCACTGCGAGCACGATGGAAAACGCCACCGTTGCTCCTGTTGCCAGCTTGTCCGCTCCGCTGCCTGGTACCTTTTCCTGCTTTTTGTCTTTTACTGTCCTTTTATTTTCCTCCTTGGTATCCTCTTCCTCAAAAAACTGCGCTGACCATGTAAGCGTGCTCATTCCGAGGACGAGAGAATCCAGAAAATTGAATATCCCTCTTAAAAAAGGAATCTTTGTCACCTTTTTGCCGCCCCAGATTCCTTTATATTCTTCCTTCTTGATTTCAATACTGCCGTCAGCCTTGCGTACTGCAACTGCATAACGGTCCTCATTTTTCATCATGACGCCTTCCAGCACCGCCTGACCGCCGATACCGCAATAACATTTTTTCCTTTTCCTGCTCATACTCTTATCCCTTGCTGTGAACTGTACCTAAAAATCAAATTTTTAGATACAATCCCCCCGCGCCATTCGCAAAACCGCGCTTTCAGCGCTTCCCGCCGCTGCGCAGCTCTTTTTGCTCATAAACCGGCGCTCCCTTCGTACATCGCTGCAGACAGATTTTCATGCAGGCATGAAATCTGTCTGCGGCAATGTACGAGTGAACTGTACCTAAAAATTAAGGTTGAGATTTATACAAACCTCAACCTTACGCAATCCTTATTTGCTTGCCACACCGTACTTGCGGTTGAACTTATCAATACGTCCGCGAGCCTGAGCCGCTTTCTGCTGGCCGGTATAGAAAGAATGGCACTTGGAGCAAACTTCAACGTGGATCTCGGGCTTTGTGGAGCCTGTCACGAATGTGTTGCCGCAGTTGCATGTTACAGTTGCCTGATAGTAATTAGGATGGATTCCCTCTTTCATGTTCTTTCACCTCGTTCTATATTGTTGATTGTTACTTTTCGTTCTCATCCGCTTGCTGTCCGTAATAATCTACGGACAGCTTACTCATTGTAGCATAGCTTTCTACAGGATGCAATACCTTTTTTGTGTTTTATTTTTCTTTATTCATCTTACGCTGGATGAATTTCACAAGCTCGACTACAGGGATGATCAGTGCGCCCATTACGAGTGCAACAATATACTCCATCGGCTCAACGGATGTGAATTCAAATGCTGCCGCAAGGAAAGGAACCTCACATACCAGAGTTGTTGCAAGCAGAGAACCAAGACCTGCCCAGAACAGAACCTTGTTATGAGAACCAAGCTTGAAAATACTTCCACGCTGAGAGCGCATGTTCATGCTGTGGAAAATTTCTGCCATAGACATTGTAACAAACGCCATCGTTGTGCCATGAGCACTGTTCGTAATCTCCCATACGCCGCTCTCCATGTAGTGACCGATGAAATAGGAACCGAGCGTCAGCAGTGTTATGAATGCACCCTGATATGCAATATCAATACCCATGCCGCCTGCGAAAATACCCGCTTTGGCATCTCTGGGCTTACGCTTCATGATATCCGGCTCTGCCTTTTCCATACCGAGAGCAAGCGCCGGGAAGCAGTCTGTTACAAGATTGATCCACAGCAGATGTACCGGCTGTAAGATTGTAAAGCCCATCAGCGTTGCAAAGAAGATACTCAGCACCTCACTCATATTGGAGCCCAACAGGAACTGAATGGCTTTTCTGATGTTATCATAAATACGACGACCTTCTTCTACTGCGCCGACAATTGTTGCGAAGTTATCATCTGTCAGAACCATATCCGCAACATTCTTTGTTACGTCTGTTCCGGTGATACCCATTCCAACGCCGATATCCGCAGCTTTAATGGAAGGAGCATCGTTTACGCCGTCGCCTGTCATCGCGGTGATATAGCCCGCGTTTCTCCAGGCGTTGACTATCCTCGTCTTATGCTCAGGCTGTACGCGCGCATAAACGCTGATGTTGCGGAACTCTTTTTCAAATTCTGCATCATCCATCTGATCCAGCTGCGCGCCTGTGATAGCATGGGTCGTCTCTGTGATGATACCCAGCTCTTTCGCAATAGCAACCGCTGTATCCACATGGTCGCCGGTTATCATAACAGGACGGATACCTGCTTCGCGGCATTCCACGATGGCCGCTTTTACTTCCGGACGAACCGGATCGATCATACCGCACAGACCTGCGAAGCAAAGATCCTGCTCCAGATCAGCCGGTTCCGCACTGGCAGGCTTGTCTGTCCATACGCGCTGTGCGCATGCCAGAACACGCAGAGCCTTATCTGCCATTGCTTTATTTGCCTTTAAGATTTCTTCCTCATATTCTTTTGTCATCGGGCATGCCTTACCATCTTTTAAATAGTAAGCACATTTTGTCACAACCACATCCGGAGCACCCTTTGTATACTGGATATAGCTTCCGTTGACTTCATGGATCGTGGACATCATCTTACGACCGGAATCAAAAGGCGCTTCCATAACGCGGGCACGCTCTTTTTTCAGCTGATTCTTGTCCTGTCCGAGCTTACCGGACCATGCTACCAGGGCAGCCTCGGTAGGCTCACCTGTAACTTCTCCGTTTTCGTCGATTTCCGCATCGCTGCAAAGAGCCATCGCCGCAGCCAGCTCTTTTTCATCTTCGCCGAAGAAATCCACTACTGTCATCTTATTCTGTGTCAGAGTACCTGTCTTATCAGAGCAGATTATCTGTGCACAGCCAAGAGTCTCAACCGCTGTCAGTTTACGGATGATCGCATTTCTCTTTGACATGTTCGTAACACCGATGGAAAGAACGACTGTTACGACTGCCGCCAGACCTTCAGGGATAGCTGCAACCGCAAGAGATACTGCTATCATGAAGGAATTCAGGATAACATCAAAGTGGAAGCTTCCCGCTCTGAACAGCTGAACGCCAAATACAATGATACAGATTCCCAGCACGATCCAGGTCAGTATCTTGGACAGCTGGCTTAACTTTCTCTGTAAAGGAGTCTGGCCGTCTTCTGCCTGAGCCAGCGCATCCGCTATCTTACCCATCTCGGTATTCATACCGGTTCCGGTAATAACCGCGCTGCCGCGTCCGTAAACGACTGTACTGCCCATATATACCATGTTCTTACGGTCGCCCAGAGGAACGTCTTTTTCATTTTCCTTTAAGTTAATGAGGTCTATCAGCTTCGTTACCGGAACAGATTCACCGGTCAGTGCAGCCTCCTCGATCTTCAGGCTCGCGCTCTCCAAAAGACGTCCGTCAGCAGGAACCGCATCACCTGCCTCCAAAAGAACCACATCGCCTACAACCAGCTCTTCGCTGGGAACGATCTGAATCTTACCGTCACGCAGAACTTTGGAAGTCGCTGCAGACATCTTCTGAAGCGCTTCGATTGCCTTCTCTGCCTTGCTTTCCTGATAAACACCAAGAACAGCATTGATGATAACCACCGCCAGAATGATGATGACATCTGCAAAGCTGTCATTTTCAACTACTGCCAGCACGCCGCTGACAAGAGCCGCCGCCAGCAGGATGATGATCATCGGGTCTGCCAGCTGTTCCAGAAAACGACGTAACAGAGATTTTCCCTTTGCCGCTTCCAGTGCGTTTCTGCCGTTTTCTTCCAGACGCTTCTGTGCCTCTGCCGTAGAAAGCCCCTTTTCAGAAGACTGTACCTGCTGCAGGACTTCTTCTTTGCCTTCACAATAATACCGCATTCTTTTGCCTCCTTATCTGTAGCTTCTCCCTGTGAGCTACCCATTGGATAAAACGCCGGGCGCGTGTTCTCGTCACCCGCGAGTACGCATAAGCGTGTTTTTTATACGATAAAAAAGTTCCTTCCCCGTCGTATAAAAAAAGACTCTGTTACAGCCTTCCCAAAAAGCAGCGCCCGAGTCAAATATTTTCCCTTATGGTAAATAAAAAAGACTCCGGCAGCCCCCTAAAAGAGCTGTTCATGAGTCTCGCAATTTAAAACAAGCCAGATCCTATCGGATCGGGGATGTTGACTTGTTCCGCAGAAACCTGCGCTTGCTACTCCCTCACAGGGAAATTTGCATAACGGTAGAATAACACTTTGCAGGGAGGATGTCAACGGATTTTTATCCGGCAGCCACGGCCGAGGTAATCGTTTGTTCTCCGCTTCCCGCCGGCTTCACAGCGTCGGACGCTGTGCGGGAGCTGAACCGTTCCTGTCAAAATCCGTCCCAAACCATGCCTCCATCGTTTGGGACGGGCAGAGCGACAGGGGCCAATCGCCCATTTGTGGGCAAACGAAGCTGCGCTGCCGTATTCTATTCCGTTTAGATAATACGCATTTTTTTCACAGTGTCAACAAATTCCCTGTTGTTCTTTGTCTTTGCAAACAAATCCAGTATCTTATCCACAGCCTCATCAGATTTCATTCCATTCAGACCACGGCGCACGATATTGATTGCCTCCATCTCTTCGGAAGTCAACAGCAGATCCTCACGCCGCGTACTTGTTTTCGGAATGTCGATAGCCGGGAAGAGCCGCTTCTCGGACAGCTTCCTGTCAAGCACCAGCTCCATGTTTCCCGTCCCCTTGAACTCCTCGTAAATAACGTCGTCCATCTTTGATCCCGTATCTACCAGTGCCGTTGCAAGTATCGTCAGGCTTCCTCCCTCTCGCATGTTGCGTGCCGCACCGAAAAAGCGTTTCGGCATATGCAGCGCAGCCGGATCAATACCGCCTGAAAGCGTCCTTCCGCTCGGCGGAACAACCAGATTATAGGCTCTTGTCAGGCGCGTAATGCTGTCTAATAAGATCATAACGTCCTTCTTATGCTCTACAAGTCGCTTTGCACGCTCTATCACCATCTCCGATACACGTTTATGATGATCCGGCAGCTCGTCAAATGTAGAATAGATAACTTCCACATTCGGGCCTTCCACTGTCTCCTTCATATCCGTCACTTCCTCCGGCCGCTCATCGATAAGAAGGATTATCAGATGCATGTCCGGATAATTGCGCTTTACCGCCTGCGCCACCTCTTTTAACAGCGTTGTCTTACCTGCTTTCGGAGGCGAAACGATCATACCTCTCTGCCCTTTTCCGATAGGGCTCAGCAGATCCATGATCCGCATTGCCACAGAGGAACCGTTCTGCTCCATTTTCAGACGGCTGTCCGGGAAAATAGGCGTCATATCTTCAAAATTATTCCGTTTGCATGCTTCTTCCGTAGTATATCCGTTAATCGTCTTAACATATAAAAGTGCGGAAAACTTCTCATTCTGCGTCCGCACCCTCGTATTTCCTTCCAGAATATCTCCCGTTTTCAATCCAAAACGGCGTATCTGGCTGGGTGCTACATACACGTCATTATCTCCGGGCAGGTAATTATCGGAACGGATAAAACCGTAGCCGTCCGGCATCACTTCCAAAATCCCTCCAACAGTCACTCCGCTGTCGAGCTCTGCCGGGAACTTATCTTCTTCTGCCGACATCATCGGTGACGTCCCTCTGTTATAAGGGCTGTTGTAGCGCTCCTGATAACGCCCTGCCTGACGGGAACGGCGGTTTTCACGATCTGCCTCCGTATCCCGGTACTCGCCCGAAGCCTCCCTTACCACAGCAGTTTCCGATTCAAAAGCAGGTCTGACTTCCGTCGCTTCATATCCAGCGCTTCTTGTATCTGTTCCATCGGAAATCACCACTTTTCTGCGGGGTACACGCTTCTGGGGCGTTTCCTTCTTTTCTGCCGGTTCTGCGTTCTCCCGTTCCTTCTCCGACGCCTCTTTTTCATCCAGAGCCAGCATTGCTTCCACAAGCTCTGCCTTTTTCATGGCTGAAATCCCTTTCATCCCTCTGGTTTTTGCAATCTCCTTCAGATCATGCAAGGCCAATGATTCATATTTTTCTTTCATCATTCTTTATGCTCCTTTTTTCAGTCATTTTTATCTGCCTCTGGTGTTTGTTCCGAATTGTCGGAGGATTTGTTTCATTTTTGAAATGCAATAGAACAACCCGATCTCAGAAATGCCTGCTTCCATCCTGAAACAGGACTTCATGTACTTTCTGTACTTAACAGCATTGTAACATATCTTTTTTTAAATAGGAAGTGCTTTTTCCCAAAGGCATACTTCTTCCAAACCAGCCCGGCTGACAAAAAAAAACCGTACAGACCACTCAGTGTCTGTACGGTTTTCCGTTTTATCTTATCGATATTTTAAAATTGCAGTTCCTTCTCAAATCTGTGCAACGTCTTTCATAGAGAAGCTCATTCTGCCCATCTTGTCCTTACCAAGGCATACTACAGTTACTTTATCTCCCAGCGTCAGTACATCCTCCACACGGTCGATGCGCTCTTTTGCGATTTTGGAAATATGAACCATGCCTTCCTTGCCCGGTGCGAATTCCACAAATGCACCGAACTCTTTTATGCTTACGACTGTGCCTTTGAATATCTGTCCTGCCTGGAACTCTGTTGTAATGATCTTTATCATCTCAACAGCCTTATCCATCATTTCCTTATCAGTACCGCAAACAGATACGTTGCCATCGTCCGTAATATCTATCTTCACGCCTGTACGCGCAATGATCTCGTTGATGGTCTTGCCTCTCTGACCTACTACATCGCCTATTTTTTCAGGTTCTATCTTGATAGAGATTATCTTCGGAGCATACTCGCCGACAGTCGCTCTGGGATGAGCGATGCAGGGCGTGAGTACTTCGTTAATGATATACTCTCTTGCTTCCTTCGTCCTCGAAATAGCTTCTTCAACAATAGGTCTGGTCAGACCATGTATCTTGATATCCATCTGGATAGCAGTGATACCGTCATGAGTACCAGCCACCTTAAAGTCCATATCGCCGAAGAAATCTTCAAGTCCCTGAATATCTGTCAGGACAATGTAATCATCATCTGTATCACCTGTTACCAGACCACAGGAAATACCGGCAACCTGTTTCTTGATCGGAACACCTGCCGCCATCAGAGACAGCGTGGATGCACATACAGAAGCCTGAGAAGTAGAGCCGTTGGACTCAAATGTCTCGGATACTGTACGGATAGCATACGGGAATTCTTCCTCTGACGGGATTACAGGAAGCAGAGCCTTGGCGCCAGCGTACAAATATTGCATATCTGAGTCTGACCGCGCGTAAACATACCGGAACCGTGTACTCTCGGAATCAGATCAATCTCTGCCGCCAGAGGACGGATCTGATTGATCGCACGTCCGTCGGGACGCTTATGATCTTTTAAAATCATCTTGCGGACAGTCTTTTTCTGATACTGGTAAACAGCCTCGCCCAAAACAGCCAGCCATTCTTCCTTATCTGCAAAGGCCTCTTCCAGACGCGCTGTGATCTGACGGATATTCTCCTCACGAACCTGCTTTACGTCTGTAAATACAGCCTCTTCCATCTCTTCCGGAGGAACGATTTCCCTGATTGCTGCAAACAGCTCTTCGGGAACCGCACAGCTCGTATAGGAATGCTTTTCTTTGCCCACTTCAGCTACAATCTGATTGATAAATGCTATCAGCGTCTGGTTTACATCATGCGCCTTATATATCGCATCAATCATCACATCCTCAGGAACTTCATTCGCTCCAGCCTCTATCATGATGACCTTCTCGCTCGTGGAGGCAACTGTCAGCTGCAGGTCGCCTTTCTTCCACTGCTCCTGAGAAGGGTTGATAACAAACTCGCCATCAATCAGACCAACCTGAGTCATCGCACAGGGACCTGCAAACGGAATATCGGAAACACATGTTGCGATAGCAGAACCGATCATCGCCACAAGCTCCGGACGGCACTCCGGGTCTACAGAAAGAACCAGATTGTTCAGTGTAACATCATTACGGTAATCCTTCGGGAACAGAGGGCGCATGGGACGGTCGATAACGCGGCTCGTCAGAACGGAGTTTTCACTCGCTTTGCCTTCTCTCTTATTGAAACCGCCGGGAATCTTGCCTACCGAATACAGCTTCTCTTCAAATTCTACAGATAACGGGAAAAAGTCGATACCTTCTCTCGGCTTCTCGCTTGCAGTTGCAGTAGACAGCACTGTGGTATCACCATAATGCATAAATGCCGCGCCATTTGCCTGTGCAGCAACACGGCCGATATCAACGCTCAATGTGCGTCCGGCCAGTTCCATTGAAAATGTCTTATACATTTCGTCTCTCCTTTTCTTTTTAAGCTTCGTTCTCCAAAATGCATATCAGCTGAGGACGCCCAAGTGTCGAAACTACTGATAAAAACGCTGTTCCTGTTTCCGGTGTCCTTATCAGTGGTCTCGACAAACGCCTGCGGCGTACACAAAACAATATGCTCTGCCATGTATCAAAACAGGGCGAAAAAGCCGGCATAGCTCTCCGCCCTGTCCATCCATTATTACTTTCTGATGCCCAGTCTGTCGATCAGTGTACGATATCTCTCGATATCAGTCTTCTTCAGATAGTCAAGCAGACCACGTCTCTGACCTACCATCTGCAGCAGACCTCTTCTGGAATGATGATCCTTCGGGTTGCTCTTTAAGTGCTCGGTCAGCTCCTGAATTCTTGCTGTCAGAACTGCTACCTGAACCTCCGGTGAACCTGTGTCGCCTTCTGTTCTGGCATACTCTTTGATAATGGCTGTTTTCTTCTCTTTGGAAATCATTGATAAATCCTCCTTGTTTTTTAACCGCCTGATACTAAGGACGGGTCGGAGTGTCCCACACCTGAGCATCGGCTGAATTTCATACTCGCTGAGTATAGCACATAAAGCCTTTTATGTAAAGGCTCAATTTCAAAATCGCCCCTTCAAAAACAGCATTCTTCTGCCCAGCAGGAGCTATATACAAAGAGCGCCGCCCCTTCATTTTGGAAAGGACAGCGCTCCTGCACGAAACCACACTATTTACTATTACTTCGTCAAAAAGTCCCAAAACCGGGTCAGGTTCTGGGAGAAGTTACAGTCGCAAGCTGTGCGGCATTTTTTCCGGTTGCCACCGTAAATACTACATTTACAGCCCCACTAAAGGAAGGCAGTGCAAATGCAACAACCCCGTTGCTTACAACAACAGGAACTGCCACCCATGTGCCGTCTGCTCTCTGATAAAGAGCCTGAATTGTCTCGCCTTCCGCAAGTTTCACACCGCCCAGAATATCTGCCAGTCTGCGTGTTACGGAAATAGAACCGTTCTGGCTTACCTTACGGCCGTCAGCAGTCTGTAAGCTTACAACAACATTGCTCAGCACACGTATGCGGTTCTGAGCATCCGTCAGAGAAAGGTCGGTTCTGCCTGTAAAGTTGATGATCTGTGTTTTCTGAGATGCAAAAGCCGCAGACAATGCCTGTACGGATGCCGCTGCCTGAGTTGCATTTACAGGGCTTACGATCAGCGCTACTGCTGCAGAGTCTACCTGCTGTCCATCTGCTACGAATGTCGTTCCGGGAGCTACTGCGCTGGAGCCTCCATTTATCGGAGCTGCCGTAGCCGCCTGATTTGCAGATGCGATGACATTTGCATTCGCGCCGTCGATCACAATCTGAGTTCCCGGAGTCTGCGTCTGCACCAATGTCGGGCTCGGAGCCGCTATCGCGGTTGCGCCGATGGAGCAGGCCAACATAAGTGAAAGAATAATTGCCATTTTCTTTTTCATGTCAATCATCCCCCTTTCCTAAAAGAATTTGTGTGGCTTCTTTTCATCTATATCAACACACGGTTTCCCGTCTGTCAATATCTTTTTATCAGTTGAACTGTCTTATATTTTGACTGCGCGCTTTTCTGTCATTCTACATTTTCTTCATAAAAAACATCCAGCACAAGCTCATACAGCGCCGTTTCATCCGGGTAAAATTCCTCGAATTTTTCCCCCATCTCAACAGTTCCCTTCATCGAATACAGGTCTTGTGTCCCAAAGCTGTAGGATAATGCTTCTCCCGCCAGATATACCGCCTCTTCTGCTGTCACATTTGTTACCATATATGGAGTAATCGCCGTATAAAGTGTAAGCGGAAGAGTCATGTCCTCTTTCATCGCACTTTTTGCCCGGGCGATGAACTGTGTCAGATACTGCTTTTCCCGCTCCAGCCGCTCGCTCGCGCTCTGCGCCTTCTTTATATCACGGTAGCGGATGAATTTGTGCGCTTCTTCACCCTCCAGATGTACCGTTTCACCGGCGACCCAGCCTTTTTCCAGCCCTGCCGCAGATTCAGGTATCACCACGTCCACGCCGCCGACCGCATCGTTTATATCTGCCACCACCGACATATTCAAAGCGCAGTAACCATGTATCGGCAATCCGTAAAAAAGCTCCGAAACCGCCTTTACCGTATTTTCACAGCTTTCCTCCATCCCTTCGCCGTAGGCATGGGAAAGCGCTATCTGAGCCGTCTGCCTTCCGGCGTACAGACCGTTTTTATCGAACACATCCATCGGGGTCATCGTATCGCGGTTGATTCCGATGATGCTGATCTTTTTTTCCTGCGGATCGAGCGCCGCCAGAAAAAGCGCATCCGCCTGCCCGCCCTTAAACAGATTGGACGATGCCTTTACCTCTCCTGTTTTATCAATCCCCATAAACAGAAATGTAAGGATATCTTTTTTATAAGTATAAACCTTTCCCTGATATCGGATACTCCCTGCCTCAAGCTGTTCCTGCGTTTCATCCTGACTTTCCGTTTCCTGCTGCATCTGAGCCGGCACCGCATCCTGCTTTTTTGCCAGACGGTTCTGACCACTGTGGTTCATTACCATATATGCAGCCCCGATCGTAATCCCCAGCACCAGAAATATTCCTGTAAGCAAAAGAAATAATATCCCTGCCTTCTGCCCTGCCGAGAATCTTTTTTTCTTTTTTCTCCGTTTCTTTTCCTGTCTCATTCCGCTCCTTTAACCAAAACCGCCTGAACAAGATACCGCTGATCGTCCTGTCCAGTCACTCCGGTGGACAACGTAATAATACGGTCATTTGCCGTCACTTCCACGGATGTATCTATAAAAGAGTCTATCTTACGGATCGCCAGAATCTCATTCAGATAGTTCTGGTAAACTGTCTCATCCGAAAAATCATAGGATGCGATCAGATGGCGATCATCATACGGATATGCTGCAAAAATCTTATATTCAAACGTTTCACCCGGCATATATATCACAATATTCCTGTTCCGGTCAAAAAAATCCCTGTCCTGATATTCATGCAGTTTTCCAAAACGTCCTCCAACATTTCTGCCGTAGACTACCGTATTGTTATCCGTAAAATCCCTGCTGTTCACATACTCCGTATAGATACAGCCGTCCCCATCCTCTTCCCGGTCTTCATTATGGCTCAGATAAAACGCCGTATCCTGACTGTCCTGCAGAATCGGAAAGCTGATATCCGTTCCCGGAATATCCAGCCACGCGTAAGCATCTCCGTTTATCTTCCGCAGCGCATCCAGTTTTTCCGGTATCGTTTCTCCCTTTTTCATCGCCTCGGCAGCCTTCGTTCCGGTCGGAAGTCTTTCCTCTGAACCTGTAGCCGTTTCATCAATACTTTCAATTCCTGCCCCGGATGCAATTTCCTCTGTGCCGTTTTCCACAGTCTCCAAAGCTTCGGTATTCCCACAGCCCGAAATCGCCAAAACAGCCGCGCAGCCTAAAACAGCCGCGCAGCCCTTCAAACCTTTTCTCATCGATCAAAACTCCTTCTGTGAGCCATTATCTTGCACCCTTCTGTGAAAATACCTGAAGCACTGTTTTCAATAAAATCTTGATATCAAGCATAAACGACCAGTTATCGATATATTCCACATCCAGACGGACAATCTCCTCAAAGTCCGTGATGTCGCTCCTTCCGCTCACCTGCCACATCCCGGTCAGACCCGGTCGAAAGCTCAGACGCTTCTTATGATAGGGGCTATACTGTGCAAACTCATCCAGCGTCGGAGGACGCGTCCCCACAAGGCTCATATCCCCTTTTAAAATATTGATGAACTGCGGAAACTCATCCAGACTCGTCTTCCTTAAAAATCCACCTATCTTTGTAATCCTCGGGTCATTTTCCATCTTGAACATCAGCCCATTCATCTCATTCTGGGCCATCAGTTCCTTCTTTCGCTCTTCCGCATCCGCATACATAGAGCGGAACTTGTACATCTTGAAAATGCGGCCGTTGCGTCCGATTCTCTTTTGTGCAAAGAAAACAGGACCGGGAGATTCAAGCTTTATCAGCGGTCCTACAATGACCGTAAGGATGCTCAAAATAACGAGCCCAACAAGACCGCCGAAAATATCCAGAAGGCGCTTTAACAAAAGCTGTCCCACCGGGACAAAACGGTTTGCATAGGTTACCGTATAAAACCGTCCGAACTGTGTCAGTGCTTTCTGATGAGCGCCCGACAGCTCCGGGATTGGAATTCTGCAGTGGATCGTAACCCCCATCTGGGACAACAGATCCAGTATCTCCAGTATCTCCTTTTTCTGAGGGTCTTCCGCCGCCACGATCACCTCATCCAGCGACGCACCCTTACAGTATTCGATCAGATCTTTTCCATCTGCGACAACAGGCAGCCCTTTTATACTCTCCCGTTTCTCACCGTCCATGACAATGATTCCGAGCAGCTCATAGCTCAAACCCTTAGACGCATTCATATCCTCTGCCAGCGCTTCTGCAAATGCGCTGTCCGCTACCAGCAGCGTCCGTCTGCTCTCCCGGAAAAAACGATAAAGCGATGGGAAAAACCGTTTCCACAACTGATGTGCAACCAGCATCAGCACACAATCCAACAGGATAAAATAGAAAAACACCAGTCTGGAATATGCATCCAGCCTTCCGAGAAAATACAGCACAACCGCCGCTCCCGCGAATATCACCGCATTGTTTCTCACAACACATATCAATTCATGCAGCGGTCCCCTTACAAGCATGCCCCGATACAGGTTTCCAAACAGATTCAGCGCAAGAAAGACGACAAGGCTCGCCCCAAGAAGCAGACCAAAATCCATCCGCGCATCATCACTTTCAAACAGGCGTCCATTACGCATGTAATTGGCGATCATAAGGCTGACTGCAATGATACCGCAATCCATCAGCATCACGATTAAATTTTGTAAATTTGATTTTCTCTGGTACATCTCACAACTCCCCTATTATCATTACTGAAGTCATTTAGATATTGTACACGTTTTTTCATTGAAAATCAATTCCGGTAAAACGTAATTTTTCGGGAGGGGTAAACTCATTACAAAAGTCTTCCTAAGCAGCAAAGTCTTCCTTTCATACAAATACATATAAAAAACCCTCGAAAAGCTCAAAAGCGGGCTTTTCAAGGGTTTTAATCTGCATCTCATCCGGAATATACCTTCCGTTTGATTTACAGCTTTTATATTTTTCTTTCAGTCGATCAGCCGAGCTGTGCAGCAACCTCTGCCGCAAAATCCTCCTGCTTCTTTTCGATACCTTCGCCGGTCTCGAAACGAACGAATCTCTTTACAGAAAGATTTGCGCCGTTATCCTTGCCAACCTGTGCAAGATACTGAGCAACAGTCTGCTTGCCATCCTCTGCCTTAACGTAAACCTGCTCAAGCAGGCATACTTCCTTCAGCTCTTTGTTCAGACGGCCTACTACTGCACCCTCGATAACCTTCTCGGGCTTGCCTGCCATCTTGGGATCGTTTGCGATCTGAGCCTTCAGGATCTCTTTCTCGTGCTCTTTGTACTCTTCGGATACATCAGCAGTAGAAACATACTTCGGATTCAGAGCTGCGATCTGCATTGCAACGTTTGTCAGAGCCTCTTTTACAGCGTCGTTTACAACGTCTGTATCAGCCTCAACCAAAACGCCGATGCGGCCGCCGCCATGTGTGTAGGATACAACACAGCCGTGCTCTGCAACAACCTTCTCGAATCTTCTGATCTTTAAGTTCTCGCCGATAACTGCGATCTGCTCAACCAGAACATCCTTTACAGTCTTGGATGTATCTTCATGCCAAGGCTCAGCCATGAATGCGTCCAGATCTGTATTTTCAGAAGCAACAACCTGCTCTGCTACCGCGCCTACAAATGTCTGGAACTTCTCATTCTTTGCAACGAAGTCTGTCTCGGAGTTTACTTCAACGACAGCTGCTGTGCTGTCATCCTTTGCAACGATGCGGCAGATACCTTCTGCTGCGATACGGCTTGCCTTCTTCTCAGCCTTCGCCTGTCCGTTCTTTCTTAAAAATTCTACAGCAGCATCCATATCGCCGTCTGTAGCGGTCAGCGCCTTTTTGCAGTCCATCATGCCGGCGCCGGTCATTTCTCTTAATTCTTTTACCATTGCAGCTGTAACAGCCATTTTTCAATCCTCCATTAAAAACCGGTTGTCATGTTCCTTCAGGATTCAAAATCCCGAATCAGCTATTTATGCCTCCTGAGAAGCAACCTCTTCGATATCAGAAGCTTCGCCCTCAGCAGCGGCAACTGCCTCTTCAGTGTAAACCTCTTCACCCTGATTTGCTTCGATCACAGCGTCTGCCATCTTGGATGTGATAAGCTTAACGGCTCTGATAGCGTCGTCGTTACCAGGAATGATGTAGTCTAACTCTTCCGGATCGCAGTTGGTATCGCCGATACCGATAAGCGTGATGCCCAGAGCGTGAGCCTCCTGTACGCAGATTCTCTCCTTCTTAGGGTCAACAACGAAGATAGCATCGGGAATTCTGGTCATATCCTTGATACCGCCAAGGTTCTTCTCCAGCTTCTCCCACTCTTTCTTAATCTGGATAACTTCCTTCTTGGGAAGAACTTCAAAGGTACCGTCTTCAGCCATAGCCTCGATTGCTTTAAGTCTCTCGATTCTGCTTCTGATGGTCTTGAAGTTTGTGAGCATACCGCCCAGCCATCTCTCATTTACATAGTACATTCCGCAGCGCTCAGCCTCGGTCTTAACAGCATCCTGTGCCTGCTTCTTTGTGCCTACGAACAGGATTGTACCGCCCTGTGCAGCGATTTCAAATACTGCCTTGTAAGCCTCGTCCACTTTTACAACAGACTTCTGTAAGTCGATGATGTGGATGCCGTTTCTCTCTGTGAAGATGTAGGGAGCCATCTTAGGGTTCCATCTTCTGGTCTGATGTCCGAAATGAACACCTGCTTCAAGTAACTGTTTCATGGAAATAACGCTCATTTTTAGTCCTCCTGTGGTTTGTTCTTCCGCACTCTTTACGAAGGATATCTTCGATCCGCCGCCATCCAAAGCGTTAAGGGACACCCGCGGCGCAGCAGAATGCGTGTTTTTTCGCTATAACATTTGAATTCTAACACAAAACTCCCCCTCTTGCAAGGGGGAGTTTTTATTTCTTTTCTCTGAGCTTCTGTATCTCCGAGTAGGCAAATTCATTCCTTATCTTGATATAGGTTCCCTTCATCCCGGAAGAACGGGACTCGATGATTCCCGCGCTCTCAAACTTTCTGAGCGCATTTACGATCACCGAACGGGTTATCCCTGCCTGATCCGCTATCTTGCTTGCAACGAGGATGCCCTCGCCGCCCTTTAACTCTTCAAATATCAGCCCTATCGCTTCCAGCTCGGAATAAGACAGCGTGCCGAGGGCAGCGTGTACGACTGCGGTTTTCCGGTCCTCCTCCGCGCTCTCTTCATTGACGGCGCGCAGCATTTCCAGTCCCACGACCGTCGCTCCGTACTCGCACAGGATAATATCGTCAATGCTGTAGCTTTTTTCACGGCGGTACAAAAACAGCGTCCCGAGACGTTCTCCCGCTATCTCGATAGGAGTGACGATCGCGGAAAATTCCTGCTCCTCCGCACCGTCAAAGCCCAGCGTCGTCAGATTTACATTTTCTTTCGTGGAAAGTATCGACAGCATGCGCTCATTTAAGAGCGGGTCCAGAAAGCTTCCCACGCCGCAGCCGGAAAGCTCGCATATCACGCCGCCGTCCCGGTCCGAAAGCCCGAGCACCTTTCCCTTACGGCTTATCACCAGCACATTCGACTGCGTCGTATCCTGCATCACCCGGCAGATATCGCTGAATATCACCTTGCTCGAATGATTGTTATGCAGTAATTTTCCTATCTTTCTGGTCTTATCCAGAAGCTGGACACCACTCATGCTCCCTTTTCCTCCAAAATCCGTTTCTGCCCGGGCGAAAACGGAACGTTACTTCTCTTCTTCTTTTTCCTTTACACAGCCGCAGCCCTCTTTGGAGCATACGAGCTTATTTCCTTTTTCCAGCATGATCGAACCGCACACAGGGCATTTCTCATTGGAAGGCTTCTGCCATACCATGAAATCGCAGTCCGGATTGTCGATGCAGCCGTAATAGCGTCTTCCCTTCTGCGTTTTTTTCATAACGATATCTTTTCCGCATTTCGGGCACGCAACGCCTATCTTCTCATAATAAGGCTTCGTATTGCGGCACTCCGGAAAGCCCGGACATGCCAGGAATCTTCCATGCGGACCGTATTTGATGACCATGCGGCGTCCGCACAGCTCGCATACCTCGTCCGATTCCTCATCGCCTATCTTGACCTCTTCCAAATCCTTCTCCGCAAGCTTTACCGCTTCGTCCAGATCCGGATAGAAATTGGAGACTATCGTTTTCCAGTCCACCGTGCCCTCTGAAACGCCGTCCAGAAGCGCCTCCATATTCGCCGTGAAGTTCACATCCACAATTGTCGGGAACGCTTCCTTCATCATCTTATTTACGACCTCGCCCAGCTCTGTAACATAAAGATTTTTGTTCTCCTTTGCCACATAGCGGCGCGCCAGTATCGTCGTGATGGTCGGCGCGTAGGTACTGGGGCGTCCGATACCCAGCTCTTCCAGCGTACGCACGAGAGATGCCTCCGTATAATGCGCGGGCGGCTGCGTAAAATGCTGTACCCCGTCAAAGCTTTCAAACTTCAGTGTTGTCTCTTTATCAATGCTTTTTGCCAGCGTGTTGTTTTCTGACTTTTCTTCGTCATCCATCGTATAGACGCTCATAAAGCCATCGAAAATGACCTTGCTCGCCGCCACTGTAAACCGGTGTCCGCCGCCGTCAATCTTTACGGATGTCGTCTCATAGCGGGCAGGCGTCATACGGCTCGCCATAAAACGTTTCCAGATAAGCTGATACAGCCGGAACTGGTCTCTGGAAAGCGATTCCTTTAATTCCAGCGGGATGCGCGCAACATCTGTCGGCCGGATAGCCTCATGGGCATCCTGAATTTTCTGACCGTTCTTTTTAACCGTACCCTCTCCGGCATACTGCTCGCCGTACTTCTCTGCGATATAGGACTTTGCCATTGCCTCCGCTTCTTCGGAAACACGGGTGGAATCCGTTCTTAAATAGGTAATGATACCGACCGTTCCCTGTCCTTTGATATCCACGCCCTCGTAAAGCTGCTGCGCCAGGCGCATTGTTTTCTGGGTTGAAAAATTCAGTACCTTGCTTGCTTCCTGCTGCAGGGTGGAAGTTGTAAACGGAAGCGGCGCCTTTTTTACGCGCTCACCCTTTTTCACATCCGAAACGGCAAACGAAGCGTTTTCACAGTCCTTTTTGACCTGCTCTACTTCCTCTATGCTCTTTAGCTGACGCTTTGAATCCCCTTCTCCGTAATATTTTGCGGTCAGGAGCTTTTTCTCTCCTGGAATCTTAAAGGAAGCGTCCAATGTCCAGTACTCCTCCGGGATGAAAGCGTTAATTTCCTCCTCCCGGTCGCAGATGATGCGCAGCGCCACCGACTGCACGCGTCCTGCGGACAGTCCGCGCTTTACCTTCGCCCATAAAAGCGGAGAAATACGATAGCCCACCATGCGGTCCAGCATACGGCGCGCCTGCTGCGCGTCCACCAGATTCATATCTATCTCACGCGCATGTTTTAACGATTCTTTTACCGCGCTTTTTGTTATTTCATTAAAGGTGATGCGGTATACCTTTTTACCGGAAAGCTTTAACGCCTCCATCAGATGCCAGGAGATAGCCTCTCCTTCACGGTCCGGGTCCGTTGCAAGATATATCTTCTCCGCTTTCTTCACTTCCTTGCGAAGATTTGCAAGAATGTCGCCCTTTCCTCTTATCGTGATATATTTCGGTTCGTAATCATGTTCCACATCGATGCCGAACTGGCTCTTCGGGAAATCGCGCACATGCCCGTTGCTGGCTGCCACTTCATAATTGGCACCCAGAAACTTCTTAATCGTCTTTACCTTGGCAGGTGACTCCACGATCACTAAATATTTTGCCATATTCTGATATCCCCAATTCCTTTTACTGATATTCCGCACACTTTTATCTTTCTGTACAGTTATCGTGAACCACTATACACCATATCAGAGTTCATTGCAAGCAGAACTTTTCCGATAATATTGCCCTCCGCTGCTGCCCGCCAGTCCGTCCATCTCCAGAAATATGAGTTCCTCCATTACCGCCGGAACAGACGCCTCCCAGCCTTCCCTGCGAAGCCGGAGCACCATACTGTCGAGGCTTTCCGGCGTAGTATCCAGCGCTTCCAGAACTGCACGGCGAAAAGGTGACAATGATGACTCCTCTGATTTTGCCACCTCGTCTGCCGTCTTGGCGCCTTCCTTCATTGTCCCTTCATTCGTTCCCCCTGACAGCTTCTGTAACGCTCTGTCCTCACCGTCCAGCTCCCGCAAAATCTGCGCTACGCTCACTGCCGCCCCCGCCCCGCTTCCTATCAGGCGATTACATCCCCGGCTGCAGATATCCGTAATCCGCCCCGGTACGGCGAACACATCCCGGCCCTGCTCCAGTGCCATGTCCACCGTAATGAGCGTACCGCTCTTTTCCCGTGCCTCAACTACAAGCACAAGGTCGGAAAGGCCGCTGATGATACGGTTACGCGGCGGGAACAGATGTGCATGGGGCTGTGTGCCCGGCGGGTATTCCGATACGATACATCCTCTGTCCCGAAGCATATCGTACAAACTTTTGTTTTCCGGAGGATAACAGACATCCACTCCACAGCCGAGCACCGCAACCGAATAGCCTCCTGCCCGCAATGCAGACGTCTGAGCGATACCGTCCGCTCCCCGCGCCATGCCGCTGATAACGGTAATTCCCTCCTTTGCCAGCCCTCTTCCAAAATAAGCCGCCATCTCCTGTCCGTAGGCAGAAGCGGCACGTGCGCCCACTACAGCCACGCTCTTTCTTTGTTTTTCCCCCGTTCCCGCCGGAAATCTTCCTATTCCATAGAGCGCTGCCGGAGGATCCGGAATCCTGCGCAGCCTCTCAGGATAGTCATCATCCCACAAAGACACAAAAAAAATTCCTCTTTTCCGAAAATCCTCCAGCTTTTTTTCCGCAGCCTCCACCCGGTCTGGGGAGAGCTGTCCGGCTATCTTTTTTGCACGTGCTTCCCCCAGGATCTCTTTGAGCGCCGTCTCCGAAAGCTTCAGCGCCTCTACCGCACTCCCCGTCCTTTCCAAAAGCCGCATCATACCCGCTCTCCCTAATCCATCTATGCTGCACAATGCAAAATATTCCGATTTTTCCCGTTCCTCCATATTCCTCCCCCTTTACTTCTGCAAAATATGCCGGCTTCGATAATAGACCGCCTGACTTAAATGACATACCTTTATTTCCCCACTGCCTTCCAAATCCGCCAGTGTCCGTGCCACCCGAATGACCCGATGACATCCCCGGGCCGAAAAGCCTGCCTGAGCTGCCGCATTTTCCAGAAATCCCTGTTCCTTTAAGCCCAGCGGACAATATTTCATAAGCTCCCTCGCCCCCAGACGTCCATTCACTCCTATCAGGGTACCTTCGTAGCGAAATGCCTGACGTTCCCGGGCTTCCAGCACCTTCTCCAGCATGAAAGAGCTGTCGGAAACATTTTTTTCTTCTTCCGCCCACAGCCGCCTTATCGGAAGCGGCGATACGAAACAGCACAGGTCGAACCTGTCCAGCAGCGGTCCCGAAATCCGCGACAGATACCGCGCCACTTCCCACTCCCGGCATCTGCACCGGTTCCTGTCCGGATAATAGCCGCATGGACACGGATTTGTTGCTGCAAGCAGCATGAAATCTGCCGGATATACAAAACTCCCCCTGCTTCTCGCCAGAAATATTTTTCCTTCCTCCAACGGCTGGCGCAGCACATCCAGCGTCTGACGTTTAAATTCTGCCAGCTCGTCCAAAAACAATATTCCACGATGCGCCAGCGTGACCATTCCCGGCTTTGGAATGCTCCCTCCTCCTGCCAGAGCATATTGCGATACTGTATGATGCGGGCTTACAAACGGCCTTCTTTCCAAAAGCCGTCCCCCCTCCAACTGTCCCGCCGCACTGTAAATAGACGATATTTCATACTGCTCCTGGCGGGTCATCGGCGGAAGGATTCCCGGCATACAGCGCGCAAGCATCGTTTTTCCCGTACCGGGCGGACCTGACAGCAAAAGGTTATGCATCCCCGCTGCTGCCGCCATAGCAGCTGCCTTTGCCTCCTCCATCCCCTTAAGCATTGAAAAATCCGGCGCCGGTCCGTTTTCTTTTTTCTCTGTATCCGGCAGCTTTTCCAATCTCTCCCTCGCCCTTTTTCTCTGAAGGCAGCGTTCCTCGTTATCCGATGCCATATAAATCATCGCCTCTTCCAGCGTCTCGACTCCCATCACGGCAATGTTTTCCTGCAACAGCCCTTCCCGAAGATTTTCCATCGGCAGGATACACTCTGAAATCCCGCTCTGTACCGCCGCTGTCACCATCGCCAACACACCTGCAACAGGCTTTATTCTGGCATCCAGCCCCAGCTCACCCGCCGCCCATATCCCGTTTATCCGTTCCGGAGGTATCACTTCTTTTGCTCCCAGAATCCCCAGCGCCGCCGGAAGGTCGAACGCCGTTCCTGTCTTCGGAATGCCTGCCGGTGAAAGATTGACCGTTATCTTTTCCGCCGAAAGCCCTATCCCGATATGATGGAGCGCCACACGGATGCGTTCCCTCGCCTCGCGTACCTCGCTGTCCAAAAGTCCGACCATATCAAAACAGGGAAGCCCTTTCGATACGTCTACCTCTACCTGTGCGGTATAACTTTTCAGTCCATAAAGCCCTCCCGCATTTATCTGACAATACATAAATTCCTTTCCGTCTGCGAAAAGCTCATGTATACAAATATAAATCCATTTTATTCCATCGGAAAACCCGGGCGATTTGCCCTCGAAAAAGGCAGACCAGAACGTCCGCCGTCCCAATTATCATAACTGATTTTACAATACTCTAATATACGGGCGGTGTCAAGCCAAAGACATTTTCCGCCCGTTCTTTCATAACAACTCCGTTTATCCCAACTCCGGTGGGCATTCCATTCCCGCATACGCCGCTTTCAGCTTACCGAGCGCCTTTTTCTCTATCCGGCTCACATAGCGACTCGCCTATTGTAAACGATTTGCCCTAAGAAATTGCTTCCAGTTCACGGAAGCGGAATTTGATGATAATTTGTTTATCCTCGGTCAGTTCGACTCGTTCGATGAGACTGACCAGTAACTCTCTGCTGGTATAAGCGGAGTCCAGAAACTGCTGAACCAGTTCTCTGGCTCGGTCTTCGGTGCTGATCGGGCTTTCCTTTTGTGCTTCCAGTTCCTTCAGCTTAGCTTCCAGAGAACTGCGTTCCATCTTGACCCGCTGGTAGATGCGCTCGAAGTCAGATTCAGCCAACAGTCCGGTAAGACGATCCATATACATCTTATCCAAGTTGGCTGTCAGGCTGTCGATCTTGCTGTGTAAGGATTGGATCTCAGCTTCATGGCTTTCTGCCTGCCGAGCTTTCTCTACGGCATCCACCGCAATGGGCTGCAGCTTCTTCGGATCAAGATAGGCTTCGCAAACCTCTCTCACTTTTGCCAGAACAGCTTCGGTGACAACCTGCTCTTTGATGGAATGGCAGGAACAAACGCCAGCTTTCGTGAAGCGTTGATAGGTTCTGCAGACGAAGAACAGTCGATCTTCACCGGATACTGGCGGACGGTTCAGCACCGCCATGGGATAACCGCATTCATGACAGAAGATCAAGCCTTTTAATAAGAAGTCGTAAGTTCTGCTGCGAGTGTGCTTTCGGCTGTTGACCAGCATCCGTACCTTTTGAAAAGTCTCCTTGTCGATCAGTGGTTCATGAGTGTTCTCAACGACCACCCAGTTCTCACGATCCTGCTTCAGGCACTTCTTGGACTTGTAGCTGATCTTCACTGTTCGTCCCTGAACCATGTTGCCCAAGTAGGTCTCGTTCTGCAGCATCTCTGAGATACGCTCACTGGACCACAGACCAGCATAAGGGCCTTTGCGCCCCATATTCCAACCGCAATAAGTTGCGGGTGTTGGAACACCTTCTTCATTAAGAGTTGCTGCAATCTTTCGGCAGCTCATGCCATCCAGTGCCATAGCAAAGATCCTTCGCACCACAGGAGCCACTTCCTCGTCGATGACGATTTTGTTTTTCTCCGTGGGATGCATCTTGTAGCCATACATGGGCTTACCGCCAATGAACTGACCTTTGCGCTGCTTATCTCGCTTGACAGATTTGATCTTCTTGGAAATGTCTTTTGCGTACATGTCGTTCATAATGGCACGGAACGGGGTAATATCGTTGGCAGTGGACTCCACGCCGGTATCGATACCGTCCAGCAAGGAAATGTAGCGCACTCTCTTTTCGGGGAAATACCGCTCCATATAGTGGCCGGTCATAATATAGTCACGCCCCAATCGGGAAAGATCTTTGGTAATGACCATATTAACCTTCTTGGCTTCAATGTCATCGATCATGCGCTGAAAGTCGGGGCGGTCAAAACTGGTGCCGCTCCAACCGTCATCGATATAGGTATCGTAGACGGATAGGCGATGCTGCTGTACGAACTCGTTGAGCAGAGATTTCTGGTTGGTTACACTCTGGGATGGTCCTTCGGTCTCATCCTCCTTCGATAATCGGATGTACAATGCGACATGGTAATCCATTGGGTTGCTTATTTCTAAGTACATAGGTTCCTCCTTGAAATAAGCGACCACTCATCGCAAACATTGTACAACAGGTTTCTCAGGTGTCGCAAGGATGCGGATAAGATAAAGCCGAAAAGACTCCTCCAGCAGTTCTGCGAGGCTCTTTTCGGCTTCGGTATATGTGCAATGCACTACAGGCAAGGTTTGTTTCATACGTTCTACCTCCTTTGTTCATCGTATGTAAAGGGGCAGATTTTCTTGCCTGTCCATGTTGTGAAATTAAGTCATTCCCTAAAAGTGTGCAGATGCACACTTTTAGGGAATGAAAAAGTGACCTGCCGAAAAACAGATCGCACTTTGATAATCTTGAATAAAACATAAAATCGTGTAAAATTGAAATTGAAAAGAAGAAAGGAGAACTATTATGGGAGAGAAAATATTAGGTTGGTTCGAAAAAATAGCCACAGGAGAAAAACGTAGATGGTTTTTTGCAGCTTTAATTATCATTGTAATTTTAGGAATAATTGTTTTCCCATATATTGATGCCAATTTTCTTTACTACGATAGGATAGAAAAAAGAATTGACAATCTATCGAATCTTGTAAGTTTATCTGGTACACCACTCGAGGAAAATGAAATTCTTTACGAAGAATATCTAAGTATATTGGAGGAAGTGAAAACTGCTCGTGAAAACTCACTCTTTGGATCAGACAAAGCAGAAGATTCAAAAACAGATCGTATGTGGAAGTTTGCTGGCGGAGCACTCCTGTGGGTTATTGTTGCCTTCGTCTTAGTTTTTTCAAAAAAGAAAGGAGAGCAACGCACGTTCAAGCGGTTTATTAACAACTTTCTTTCTGCAATTTTCTGTTTAATAATTGGTGGAATTTTGGGGTGTGTATTTATTTACATACCTACAATAGGATCTGCAGAATTAAATTTTGCACTTGCACCTGTTGCTCAAATTATAGTTGTGTGGCTAATAATAGAGTCACCTAAATCAAAGTCAAAGGAAGGTTAAAATGTCTTTTATTGTTACTGTTCATGTAAATGAAGGAATTGTCATGGCAAGTGATAGCCGCATTTCAATAACATCAAGAAAAATTACAAATGATGGAAGCAATGGTGAACCAGTTGTTGTTCAAGAAACTATGGATCATTTTTCCGATACAGCCTATAAAACATTTCTGATGGACCAAAACATTGGTATTTCATTCTGTGGTAATGCTACCATAAATAATGCTCCAATTGCAGGATATATAGAATCTTTTATCAGGGAGAACAAAGAGTGCAGCATTAGCGAACTACCAGAGAAAATTCGTGATTACTTTCATGCTTTAGAACCGAATAAAAACACCACCTTTTTTATCGCTGGTTACGAAGTATCCGATACTGAAACAAAGCAAAAAGTATATAGAGTTAATACCAACTCAACAGAAGGAACTGGAATAGAAGAGTGTGATACCTCTTTCTCCAATGCAGTATGGGATGGCGAACGAGATGTAGCAAGTAGACTATTTGAGACCGTTTCAAGTTTTGTGTAAATTCAAAAAACTGATATAAGATATGTCATTAGTTACTCTGGGCAGAGCCGATTTT